>Ga0209060_10001022_pt1 | contig 35046 bp, 31 predicted proteins | sample Coa_R1_8_FD_187155 | JGI IMG/M metagenome (GOLD analysis project Ga0209060, IMG submission 187155) | Surface soil microbial communities from Centralia Pennsylvania, which are recovering from an underground coalmine fire - Coalmine... | ecosystem: Environmental > Terrestrial > Soil >...
GAGGGCCTGGCTTCGGCTCGGTCCTCTGCCCGCCACTCGGCGCGCCCAGCCCGCGTGGTGGGGGTTCTTTTTTCGCTGCGTGCGCTGAGTCGTCTGGGGTTGTCCGTGGCCCTCCTGTGGAAGACTATTAAAAACTCAGGAGTCCGCATTAAGTTTGGCCGATCCGAGTCACCTTCCTCCGGTGTCTATGACTATCTATCGGGACCAATAGGAAGAGTGTGCAAGAAAGATTCAAGCTCACGATCTAACGACGCCGAGTTCAGTTCGTTTCGTAAGATATTCTGCACGTACCACAGGCACGTCATACAACGTTTTGCAAAGAGAAGTAGCTCTTATGGCGGGAGTGGCCACTCATGTCAACGGCTCCTGCGGAAGTGACTCCTGACTCTGAGTCGTCCCCGGATCAGTCAGGACCACGGCCCGAACCAAGCGCGGAGTTCGAACCGCCTCCACGATGGAAGCGACTCTGGATTGTTGTCGCTGTTGTCGCGCTCGTCCTAATCCTGGCGGCGACTTTCTCCATTCGCAGCCGGCGTGCTGCGACAGGCACGATCTCCGTTTCGATCCACGAACAACCAGGCCAGATACTCCGCCTCAAGGGCACCACTGAAGCGGTACAGTCACGAGCCATGCTGGCCCCGATCCTCTCGGCCCAGCAGGTTTCCACGTTGACCATCATCCGGCTCATCCCAGGAGGTACCCATGTAAAGCGCGGAGATTTGCTGGCTGAGTTTGACCGCCAAGCCCAAATGCGCGACTTCATGGACAAGCAAGCGGAGTATCAGAAACTCCTCGACCAGGTCGCGCAGGAACAAGCAAAGGAAATCGCAGCGAAGGCCAAAGACGAAACCGAATTGAAGCAAGCTGAGGACAACCTTCGCAAGTCAGAACTGGAAGTGCAAAAGGACGAGATCGTATCAAAGATTGACGCGGAGAAAAATCAAGAAAACCTGGAAGAGGCGAAGGCCACCTACGACCAGTTGCGCGAAACATTTGATCTGAAGCGGAAGGCCGCGCAGGCGGGGATCCGCATCCTTGAAATTCAGCGCGATCGCACGCAGCAGACGATGATGCATGCGCAGTCGAATGCGGACCTGATGCAGGTGCGGGCTCCAATCGATGGCGTCGTCGTGCTGAATACGATCTGGAAGCAAGGCACGATGGGCGAAGTTCAGGAAGGAGATCAGATCGAGCCCGGCACTACGTTCATGCAGGTGGTCAATCCCGCAACCATGCAAGTGCGAGCGCAAGGGAATCAGGAGGATTTTGCGCGGCTGCAGGTCGGCCAAACGGGAAAGGTGCGGCTGGACGCCTATCCGGAATTGGTGTTTCCAGCGAAGATCGAGCAGATCTCGCCAATCGCGGAACACGGCAGCTTCACCGATAAGGTGCGCGCTTTCGCAGTCATCATTTCGATCGAAGGTAACGATCCCAAATTGATGCCCGATCTTTCCGCTGCTGTCGACCTCGACATGTCAGGAAAGTCCGGCGATTTGACGGCGGTAAAATCCTCGGCGGGTGGCTCTTAATGGTGAACCGTCTTCAGCACCTCTGGCTCAAGCGCAAGCTTCTGCTGATCGCAGTCGTATTGCTGGCGGGAAGTGGCGTTCTGCTTGGCGCGGTGCGGCTGAGCAGGCGGGCGCCGACCGTTCCTACCTTTCTGGTGAAACGCGGCGAATTCCTGGATTCGGAACAATTCAACGGAGAAGTCAAGGCGCTGCGGTCGATCACGATCAGTGCACCGGCGGATGCGGGCGATCTGCAGATATTGAAGCTCACCGCTGAGGGGGAGGCGGTGAAGGCCGGAGATGTCGTGGTTGAGTTCGACAAGACAAAAACGGAGCAGGACCTCGCGCAGTTCCGCTCGGCGTTAAAGTCCGCGGAAGCCACGATTGAACAGGCGCGCGCTCAGGCCCGATTGGCGGAAGAAGAGAACAAAACCGCGGTCCTGAAGGCACGCTTCGAAGTAGAAGGAGCAAAGCTCGAGGCCAGCAAGCAGGAGATCGTATCGAAGATCGAAGGTGAGGAAGCCAGGCTAAAGCTGCTCGATTCCGAACAGAAGTTGCGCGAGGCTCAAGCGAAGCAAGCATCCGATCAGGCGCTGAATAAAGCCAACATCGATAGCGCCGAACAGGCGAGCACCAAGGCCAAATACGACGTGCAGCGGGCCGAACATGCCTTGTCACAGATGAGCGTGCATGCGCCCGCGGCTGGCAATGTCAACCTCTTGCAGCACTGGATGGGATCGGGCACGGCAGTGTATCGTGCCGGCGATCGAACTTGGGCGGGCGCGCCAATCGCGGAACTGCCAGACCCTTCTACTCTTCGCCTATCTACCCGGGTCGATGAAACCGAACGCGGACGTCTCGCGGTTGGGATGCCGGTCACCGTGCAACTGAATGCCATTCCAGACCGGCAGTTTACGGGACACATCGAGCGAATCAGCGAAATCGCCAGCATGGATTTCTCCGGCGGCTGGCCCATCACCCGGAACTTCACCCTGGAGATTGTCCTCGACCAGAGCGACGCGCGCTTCAAGCCTGGTATCACGGGTGAAGTCACGGTCGTTGTCGATCGTGTCGCCAACGCAGTCAGCATTCCGGAACAGGCGTTATTTCAGAAGTCGGGTCAAAACACAACGTACCTGTGGGCTGGATCGCAATTTGAGGAGCGCCAAGTAGAAGTGGGAAGGCACAGTGGCGACAAGGTTCTGATCACAAAAGGACTGGACGCGGGAGACCAGGTTGCCCTGCGCGATCCTACGGCGAAGGAGTAACACTTTCGAAATATGAGGAGACGCAGGACCATCCTGTGGGCAGTTGTGGCGGTTGTGCTTTGTGCAGTGGTGGCTGGAGTCGCTGCCGTGCGCCGATCAGCCACAACGACTGCCTCCAATGACGTTCCCACGACTCGCGTAAAGCGAGGCGATCTCGACATGCAGGTCTATGCCACGGGTGAATTGCGAGCCAGTCATGCGGAAATGATGACCGCTCCTCCCATCGGCGGCGGAGTCCTGGAGATTACGCACCTGCTTCATACCGGCACTCCGGTGAAAAAAGGTGACTTGGTGATTGAGTTCGATCCGAGCGAACAACGCTTCAAAATGGACCAAAACCAGTCGGAACTGCTGCAGGCAGACCAGGAGATCGCGAAAGCCAAGGCAGACGCGGCGGTGACAGCCGCGCAAGATAAGGTCGCTCTACTGAAGGCGCGATTCGACGTGCGCCGCGCCGAACTCGACGTTCAGAAGAATGAACTGGTCAGCACGATCGATGCACGCAAGAACGATCTCGCGCTGGAACAAGCACAACGCGTTCTGGCTGAACTTGAGCAAGACATCAAGTCGCGTACCGCCTCCGGAAAGGCCGCCATCGCGCTAGCCCAAGAGAAGCACAATAAAGCAAAGCTGGCAATGGACCAGGCGAACGAAAACATTAAGAACATGAAAGTGACGGCGCCCATCGATGGACTCGTTGCGCTTGAAAAGAACGAAAGAGCGGCAAACGGTTTCTTCTTTGGTGGAATGACTCTGCCGGAGTATCGACAGGGCGATCAGGTGGATGCGGGCGCAAATATCGGCCAGGTTGTGGATCCCAACGAGATGGAGATCGCCGCCAAGATTGGAGAGTTGGACCGTAACAATATAAAAGAAGGTCAGGCGGTTGACGTTGCGCTCGATGCCTTCCCCGGGGCAACTCTTCACGGCACTGTGAAGTCGCTGGGCGGAATGAACAATCGGCAATTCTGGGAAGCCGCGACCAGCGCGAAGTTCGACATCACGATTGGCATCTCTTCCAAAGATTCGCGCCTGCGGCCGGGACTGAGCGTGCAACTCGTCATCCATGGCACTCCCCACAAGGATGTTCTCTATCTGCCGCGACAAGCGGTGAAGCTGAAGGACAGTCAGCAAGTCGTCTACGTGAGAAACGGCAGTAGTTTTGAACCGCGGCAAATCAAAGTGCAAGCCGAGAACGAAAGCCGAGCAGCAGTCGAGGGAATCTCTGTGGGAACGGAGATTGCCATGATCGATCCCACTGCACCGAGGAGATCTTCAAATCCTGCAGCATCGCCTGCGCCGGGCGGAGGGCAACCATAGTGTCCACCGCTGTCACCGCCGTTCCGGCGCGCATGCTGCGCACAACGCAGCAATGGCTCCCTGATCTCCAGCTGGGTCTGCAGAATCTCCTACTTCACAGGCTACGCACCCTGCTGACGATGTTAGGCATGATCTTCGGCGTTGCGGCTGTCGTCTCAATGCTCTCGATTGGGGCAGGAGCGCGGCAAAAAGTCATGGCGCTGATCGAGCAGATGGGCGTCCACAACCTGATCGTGGAAGCTAAGGAGAGCACCGACTGGCAGGCTCTGCGCAAGGTACGAAAGATTTCACCAGGTCTGACTTTCCAGGACTATCGCGTAATTCGCGATGATGTCGGCGACATTGTGGCAGCCACTCCGCGCAAGCGGATGACGGGGACCAAAACGATTCCCAAGGCGCAGCAGGACTCACCCACAATTTACGGTGTGGACCCGGTTTATCAGAAGATCGCCGGGCTGCATGTGCTCGCGGGACGCTTCTTCACGGACGATGAAGACACGCGTGCCTCTGCTGTTTGTGTACTGGGAGCCGCAGCGCGCTCCAGCTTATTTGGCAGCGCGGACCCGATCGGCCAGTATGTGAAAGCCAATGAGCAATGGTTCCGGGTGATCGGAGTAGCTTCGCCACAGCTCAGCTCACAAACGGAAGTGGCGGGCATATCAACGCAGGACCTGAACAACATCCTTTATGTGCCGCTGAATTCTGCAATTCTGCGCCTGGAAGATTCGTATAGCGATCGGCGTGACGAGATTGATGGTATTTATCTGAACATTCGCGATGGCGCAGACATGAGTTCCATTGCTCAAGTTGTGCGCGCGATTCTTGATTCGTCGCATCATTCTGCGGGAGATTTCAGCGTCATCGTTCCTGCTGAGCTGCTTGCCGAGCAGAAAAGAACTGAACGATTGTTCAACGCCGTCATGGTGGCCATCGCTTCCATTTCCCTCCTCGTCGGAGGAATCGGGATCATGAACATCATGCTGGCCAGCATTCTGGAGCGCACACGCGAGATCGGTGTGCGGCGTGCCGTAGGAGCGCGCCAGTCCGATATCATCCGCCAGTTCGTCGTAGAGGCAGTCCTTATTTCATTCATGGGCGGAAGCTTCGGGATCGTCTTCGGCTTTGTGATGTCACGCTTAATCGCATTGCTGGCAGGATGGTCTACGATCGTTACCGCAAGTTCTATTTTGCTGGCGTTCTTAGTTTCGATAACGGTTGGTTTGGTGTTCGGGATTTACCCTGCAGTCAAGGCCGCTCGTCTCGACCCAGTGGAAGCCATTCGATACGAGTAGCCGGGCCAACGTCTACACCGCACGAGTCAACACCACCTGGAGGATGTCGAGGAATGAGCCGCTCTTGCCCTGCCCTGATCGCTTGTCTTCTGATGATCTTCACTCTGCCCAGTTGGGCGCAAACCGGCGAGACCTATGGCAATCTCATGACGCCTCAGGTGCGTTCCGGCAAGCTGAGTACTCCTGAACGTATGCGCAGCTTCATCGTCGATGGCAAGCTGCGCCTCACCTTACGCGACGCGGTGGTGCTAACGCTTGAAAACAACAGCCAGATCCGCGTGCAAGAGACACAGGTGGAATCGTCAAAGTTCGCGCTACTCGACACTCATGCACCCTTCGATCCTACGGTCACGGCTTCCTACAACGTCAACGATTCGGTGATGCCGCCGTTCAGCCAGCTGCAGGGCACCGGCGGAGTCAACGTCAATTTGAAGAGCACCACACAATTTGCTCAGTTGAACTACACGCAAGTTTTCCAGACCGGGACGAACGTTCAGGCAACTATTAACAGCAGTAACAACTTCGCAAACAGCGAATTCTATCTGTTCAATCCGTACATTGCGTCCATACTGACATTTCAGGTCACGCAGCCATTGCTCCGCAATGGATGGCGTTTTCCCAATCAGGCACCGATTCTCATCGCACGCGGCAACCTGCAACAGTCTCGCGCCAGTTTTGCCGCAGAAGTAAACGACAACATCCTTCAGGTCGTGGGGCAGTATTGGGCGGTGGTAAGCGCGGGGCAACATGGAAGTAGCTCAGTCGTCGATGGATGCGGCGGAGGCCACGTACAAGCGCGACAAGCGCGCACTCGAACTTGGCGCCCTGCCTCCTTTGGATATCTATCGGTCAGAGTCGCAGGTTGCGTACCGTCGTGTGCAGGTGATCCAAAGCGAGTACGCGCTGAAACAGGCGGAAGATGCATTGCGGCTAACCATCGGTGCGAATCAGGATCCCTACTTCCAGGCACTCGACTTGGAATTGACCGAGAAGGCTGAGCCAGAGGGCGAACTCTTGTCGATTGACGCGGCCACGGCACTGCAACAAGCGTTGAAGAAGCGTCCGGAGTTTGATGCGGCCCGGGCGGCGCTAGCCAACGACGAGACTCGCATTCGGCTCGCGCATAACCACCTGCTGCCCGAACTCGACCTCATGGGGTCCTACGCCAGCAACGGCGTAGGTGGCACCCAGTTCTCGAGCACCGGACAGAGGACGACAAGTTCCTCACTGAGCCAACTCTTCGGATTTGGCTTCCCTACCTACATTGCTCAACTGTTGTTGACCCTACCGGTTCGAAACACCGCAGCGAAGGCGGAGATGGGCAACGCCCTCGTTTCGCGCCGCAATGATCTCTACAGCGAACGGCAAATCCGCGAGCAGGTCACCCTGGACGTTAGCAATGCTGTTCATCAACTCGAACAAGCGAAGCTGAGCATAGTGGCCGGAAAAGAGTCGCTGGATCTGGCCAAGAAGAACATGGCTGCTGAACAGCGAAAACGCGAACTGGGGTCAGGCACGATCTTCCTCGTGCTCGAGGCACAAACGGAAGTCGCCCAAGCCGAACAGAGCCTGCTACAGGCCGAAGTCGGCTACCAGCTTGCCGTTGCGGCGGTAGATCACGCGACTGGGGAGATGCTGGGGCCGTACCACCTGCAAATCACAGAGTTAACCCACTGAAGAAGTGGAAACAGTCGTTAGCTGATTCAGGGTGCACTGTCGAAACGGGCCTCGGCACTCTGCAACTCCGTGTCGTCCGGAAAAATGCGCCTGCCCTTCCGCAGAATCGACCGAGCAGACTTCATATCTCCAAGCACAACATAGACACCCGCAAGGGACCTGAAAATCGTTGCGTCCGCATCCGGGAAGAAACGCACCACCCACTCGAAATGTTGGCGCGCCAGAGGGAATCGCCCGGTCTCGCGGTAGATTTCACCAAGCTCGAGGTGACACGCGTAGCTGTAGGGATCTTTCAGCGTTCCTTTGAGCAAGACCGCTTCAGCGGCAGCCAGATCGGACATCTTCATCCAGATTGCTCCCAGTCGACAATATTCCGAGGCAGGCGGATCTGGCATGAGCGCTATCCGTTGCAATTGGGCATGCAGGGCAACTTGAAAATCCTTTCGATCTGCTGCAAAAAGCATTTCATCTTCCAGTGCAGGCAGGAAGGCCGGATCTCGCTGTAGCATCTGCGACACATGCAATTGAGCCGACGCATCGTCTCCGCTGCGGTGTTCGGCGACCGCTAACCACTGCATCGCTTGTGAGGAGCTTGCATCTAGAGCGAGCGCTTTCGTCAGGAGAGCCTTGGCATCGGGTACATTGTTTTGCAATAGCGCAAGACGTGCTTGGGCAACATAGCCCTGAGCAGAAGCTGGTTGTGATTCGAGCATTCCGACAAGGCTTTTCGCGTGGCGGACGTCGTTGAGATCAAGCGCTGTCTCCGCGCCGGCCTCCACAGCGCGCTTCACCTCCGCGACTTCCAATTTCGCCAGCAGCGGCCCGGTCTGAGCCTGAGTGATCAACTCGTCATTCGCATCAGACAGGCCTCGCATGAGCATGGTTTCCGGAGCATGGTATTCGAGCAGCGTGTGGTCGTCGGTATTTAAGGCACTTCCCTCTGCCACTCTTCGGACGCCTGCATCATCCAGCAAGAAATAGGCGATGACTCAATCGGGTTCGCGCACATCAATGGACTCAAGGTCAGTACGAAGAGCTTGGTTTTGCCAGAGTGCACGCAGGTGATTGAACTGGATCGGAGCCGTGTCCGTGCGCCCCAGAAGCAGAAGATCGGTTTCTTCGCCGCGCCAGAGTGTGGCCTCCGGAAAGTGACGGGCAAAGGTCGCCATGATCATACGCAGGTCGGCCGGGTCGAGTGAGTAGGATTGCACCCACTGAACGAACATCCCGCCGGGAGCCAGGTGTTGCCGGGCCGCCGAGTAAAATTCGTCCGTAAAAAGCGTGGCAACTCCCGCGATCCAGGGATTGGAGGGCTCGGAAACGATCAGGTCATATTTCTGGCGAGAGGTCAGCAGGAAGTTCCGCGCGTCATCGAATACGATGTGAACCCGCTTATCACTCAGCACACCTCGGTTGAGACTTCCAAGGTATGGGGCCGCGTGGATTACAGCGGGCTCAATCTCAACACAGTCAATCTCCTCGACATCGGGGTATCGAGCCACTGCCGACACGGTCATTCCGCTCCCGAAGCCGACAATGAGAACTCGCCGCGGTGTGGTGTGGAGCGCGGCGCCCAGGTGGCCCAAGAGAAGTTGCGTTCTGGCGTCCCCCGTCGAGGCGTCGACCTTGCCGTTCACGCGGAGCGAGACATTGGAATCGGTGAGGACAACCGCAATCGAATCGTTCACGCCCTCCTCGGCAAATACCAGATCGGTTGTCGCGACGACTTCGCCGAACGTGAGGCGGCGCTGGTGGGAGTTTCCATAGAGTACTGCGGACAACATCAGCAATGGTTGGTTGTAGAAAAGTGAGGAAAACCCAACGAGCAAAGCTAATACGAAGCAGCAGATGTCGATCGTCAGATTGCGCACACGGCGTTCTCCCGCCTGTGAGTCGAGCACCAGGGCCAGCAGCAGATTAATCGCGGCGGCAAGGCCGATCACTCGAAAGCTACCCAACCACGGAACCAGCCAGAATCCGGCCACGACTGCCCCAACGATGCAGCCGACAGTGTTCGCAGCGTATGCTCTACCGACGTTTACGGAGCTTCCTGTTTGGTCTCGATCGCCCCGGTCAAGCAAAACCACGACCATCGGAAAGTTGAAGCCGAAAGCCATCGCCGTCGGCAGCATGGCCAACGCGCTTATAACAAACTGTGTAAAGACCAGACCACCAAAATCTTGATCGACCTTCCGAAGCAGTTCCGGAACGATCGCCGCCATCCACGGAAAGAGCACCAGAGAAGAAAGTGCTGCCATTCCAATTCCGATTTGCGTCCGCGAAAGGGTAGCAATCGAAATTTTTCGGGAACCTGCAAAGAAGCGATGAAAGCACGCGCTGCCGATTACAGTCCCCAGAAGAAAAGCCGCCAGCATGAGCGTGAACGCGTAGGTGGAACTGCCAATCGTGATGCTCAACAGCCGTGTCCAGGCGATCTCGTAAGCGAAGGCAGTGCTTCCAATGACTGCAAACAGAAACAGCAGAAAGTTGAACGAGATTTGTTGCGGAGTGTTTCTATCGGAACTTACTTTCCGGGACAAATCCTTAACCGCCGGAGCAGTACGATCCTCCTTCGATACCCAAAGCGCAATCAGCCCCGCGAGCACATTCACTGCGACCGCGCAACAAATCGTCACCCGTAGGCCCCATGCTGGAAGCAGGACAAATCCGGCGAGTAAAGATCCGGCAACCGCCCCTAGAGTGTTCACCCAATACAACTGACTCACGCCCGCACCGAGTTCGACAGAGCTGCAGACAAAGCTCTCAACCAGGATCGGGAGCGTCGCTCCCATCAGGAGGGTCGGAGTAAATAGAACAGCGGTTACGCCAACCAACCGCAGCGCCAGCAGAGGAAGGTGCGACCCACTCACAACGGGATACGCGGCTACATACAGGGAACGTACTGCAGCCAGTCCGCCGAGAGAGAGGGCGCCTGTTGCAGCAATCAAGAATTCGATCCGCGCATACAGCGCGACAGGATTGGCGTGACCCTTGGCCCGACGACCAAGATAAACACTGCCGGAAGCCAGTCCGGCCATGAAGACAGCCAGTACCACTGCGGTAGCGTAGACCGTATGCCCAAAGATCAGCCCGAGAGCCTTCGCCCACGCCACCTGATAAATAAGTCCCGCTGCCCCCGACAGAAAAAAGCAACCGAGAATGGCAATTTTTTGTTCCTGCCGGTCGGACTCTTTTCTCATTCGCGAAGGGGAAGCAAGATGGTCGATTGGAGAATATCAAAACCCGATTGGAAGAACGGCAAAGGGTCTGGTTCTTGCGACAAAATCTCTGCGTAACTTGGCCGCGCGCCTTTCAACTTATTCGCCGCAATCGGCCCCTTAATGGCGCGACAAACGCTCAGCCCTGAAGTTAAACGCGGCAAACGAAATTTGAGCAATCGCCCGATTTCGTCATTTGACGTGATGGAGTGTAGGTGTATTCAGCTAATTGACGAAGATCTCACGGAGCGGTTGTCTTTTCCATCTCTGCATTGAGACGAATATTGCTTCCCGCAACGATCTTCATCTTGCGCTCCCAGTCTTTGTAGCCCGTCTTCTTCACCTTGATCGAGTGCTCGCCGTCGGCAACTTCCAAATCAGAAGGGGTGTTGCCGGAGAAGTTCCCATCTACTTCGATGTCGGCTCCATCAGGAACTGAGGTAACGGAGAGCTTCGCGGTCAAAGGCGCAGATGCCGCAGCGAGCCGCGTGGAATCCAAGGAAGGACTGCCCGCTTGGGAGGCCTCTCCCCCAACGTTGGTACTCTCCAACGTTTCTGTACCCTCGATCTGGCAACTGAATTCCTTGTCGTTGTCGTGGCGAATATTCAGGCGGTTGCCGGCCACCCTGTACTCGACCACCTGTCCTGGGGCGAACTGCCCTGCTTGAAACGCACCGCAATAGTCAATCTTGTAAATCATGTCTGCGCCGCGCAATCGGTAGACCTTGGCGATACGGGTCGTACTTCCTATCGGAAGGGTTGGCGTTCCGTTGGCCCCGCCTCCTCCGCCGCTAACCCTGGTGTCCCTGCGCGTTTCAAAACCTTGAATCGTGCCCTTCAAGAAGGAGATCGGTGGCGGCTCAATACCAGACCAATGTTGCATTGTCGCTTCGATGGAACACTTGTACTCCTTGCCACCCTCATGGCTGATGTGAACTTTGCCTTCCTGTACGCGGTAATCGACCTGTTGCCCATTCTGGAAATCACCGCAGTGGTTGATCTGATAAGCCTTGTCGGGCCCCTTTAGATCATAGGACTTGGGACTAGCACCACTCACGGTGATCGTGCCCTTCGTGTACGTAGGCGCGTCATCGGCGGTGACCGGGCCTACCAACAACCAGGCGAAGAGGATGCCCGATCCGATTCCCAAAACCTTGAACGAGCGCATTTAGTCCTCCAGTTCTTCCGGCCAAGCTCCCTGAGAGTCGCACGCTATCGGGGCGAGTGGTTAACATCCTAGCGCTCAATTGGGAAATGAGCTGATGAAAAATCCTAATTGCATCAAGATACGCAAACTACCGCGCAAGGTACCTTAAAGCGGAGTTCCGACAATAAGCCTTTGTACCGGCTAGGGGCACAAGAGCTTAGAACCTATGGACCACCAGTCAATTCTTGACATGAAATTTTGCGTACCTCCTCGTTCGCAATTCGTAACAACCATCTGACATGGCCCGCGTTTCAACGAGGTAAGTCTGCTGGGCGGCGCTGGCAACAAAAAATCGGCTAAATAGTCAGCGATGCATGGGAAGAACCTATCCGGTAAGCCAGGAAACTCGTGTCTGTCTGTTCTGCTTCTGTAACAACCTAGAGTTGTTATTTGTTGCGGCAAATGCTGATGCCTATACTCGCGCTAATCATCGGGTTTGTTTCTGTTAGGGCCTCCGAAAAACGTAGAAGACTAGCCAGAATTTTGTAGCTCCCCATGCGTAATGCCTTACTTTGTGCCGTCTCCGCCGCATTTCTTCTCCTAATCTCTACCACCATCAGCGCTCAGAGCGGACCACCAGCACATCCACCTCGACCAAAGTACGTGGGCCCGGCGAAGTGGATGCCATCGGCTCAAGAGGTTTCGGCTGCCTACTGGACCCTGGAGCCAGGTTGGAATACCACGCTAGAGATGCGCAACAATGTGACCCATCACGACCTTACCGTCACACCTTTCCTCCGATCGAGTACCGGGCAGGAGACTGCCCTTAATCCGGTCACGATACCGCCGCAACATGTTGTGGCGATTAACTTGAGGGATGCAAATAAGGGGAACGGCGGAACCGTTGGCTCATTCGGGTCAGTGGTGTTTCGTTTCGATGGGCTGTATGCCGACAATCTGTTTGCCGCAACCATCGTTCGCCGCGAGGGCGCGCCGATCGACTTTCATTTCGACGGCCAACAGGCTGGACCAACCTGCAATTCGGGAGGCATCGAAGGAATGTGGTGGATTCCCGCCGCCAGCTCGACGGACTATCTCATTTTTGGCAATCCGTTGAAGAAAACCGTAACGGGAACTTTGAAAATCTCTTCGAGCTTCGCATCGCACCGCCCAATCGTGGTAAGCCTTGCGCCTGGCGAGACGAAGCGAATTGATTTGCGAGAATTGCTTGGACCCTCCAGCGTCGGAAGCCTAGGTGGCATTAGCCTTTCTCTACCGGGCAAGGAATTGATTTCTGCCACACAGATCATTTTCGACGAGGTTACAGGCCTAGCCGCGATTATGAAAATGTTCGACCGGGAGCCCGACGACCAGTCCATGAGCCGCGTCCTGCGTGCCCCTATGATGGCCCTAGCCCAGCCTGACCCTAGCCTAGGGTTTCCGAACGGAACACAGCTGCTGCCTCGCATCTTTCTGAGGAACGCTGGGGTGAGTCCGGCGCAGGTGTCGGCAAGCATTGATTGGCGCAATCAGGGCTCCGGAACATTTAGTTTTCCGGTTTTGAAGTTGGCGCCCGGCGAGGTAACGACCGTCAATCTCGCAGAGTATGAACAGTCGGGACAGATACCACCAGATGCAACCTGGGGCACTTTGAAACTTGCTTATAGAGGCAGGAGAGCAGATTTGGTTGCTGTAGCTATCAGCTACGACAAAGATAGCCGCTACGGATTGCAGACTCCGTTTTCGGAGGATCTGAGCCGACTCTGGGCGGGCGGTATGTGGCATGTCGACGCAACACACAATACGCTTATCACGACTGGAAACGGAGGGACGGAGCCCACCGCCGCTGAGGTAACGCTCTTTTACAATGGGGGCAAGAGCAAGTACAGGATCGAAAAGATATTGTCGCCCGGTCAGCAGCTCTGGATTGACTTAGGGCATGTGGTTCACGACCAGGTTCCTGACTCTGATGGCAATCCCTTGCCGCTGGACACCATGAGCGGTTCCTATGAGCTTCGGGACCTGGACCACGCGACGGTTGGTCAGTTGTATGAGGGGAAATTGGTAATCGACAAAACTTACGGGCATGCTGCCTACGGCTGCGGTTCGTGCTGTGGGTACAGTGGTGTCGTATTCGACCCCACGACGTTCGGGGCTCCGCCGGGAATCGATAACTCGGACTTCATTCATGCCAACGATACGTGTAGCGGTACTGTCGACGATGTTACAGGGTCAGCGTACAACTGGGGGAGTAACAATACGTCCGTAGCCACGTTGCCCGATAGTACGTTGCATACAGTTGCTGTGGGGACGGCCACAGGCAGTACCAATGTTGGGTTGCAATGGGCACATCCCCCGAGCTGTCCTAATCAGATCTTTGGACCGACGCAGTCAATTTCGGTGGCGACGGTGACCATCTCGGGATCAACCTCTATTCCGATGCTGAAGGCAGGCACACAGGGGACCGACAGCACCAAGCTTACGGCAACCGGAAGTCCGTCCGGCGGGACTTATTCCTGGACCGCTTTGAGCGGTGCGGGGAACATAACAATCCTAAACGCTACCTCCCAGACCGCAACTATACAATCAGTCGCGGTAGGAACCTACACGGTACAGGTAAGCTATACTATTAACAGCAAGGTAGCGACCGCTACCACAGTTGGGCGAGTGCAGCAGCCTGGTAGTCTCGGAGTAATCAGTAACACGACTCCACTTGTGGCTTGCACAAACCTACCCGGCTCTTACAACACCTACAAACGTTCGATTCAATACCAGGTGCTGGACACGTCAAGTCCTCCAACCCCTATCCAGGTTGCGGACATGAATCTGACTGAAACGCTTAACGGAATCTCCAACACGTGCAAAATTCCGTATCCTACGCCAACGGTAGGGGCACAATCTGGAGATAACGGCTACTTTCCGTTGCCCGACACTCTTCAACTCTGTTCTGCGGTGTGCCTGCCCGCGAATGGTAACGGCAATCCAACTGGTAGCTGTAGCGCGACCGTCGCACAAACGTGGAATGTAAACGGCTTCGCCGTGAAGAGCGACACCTTGAACTTTACTTGTCCGGGGCCTCCAACGGGAGCACCATAATGCCACAAACACAACGCCTTGAAATTATCGCTTTGCTCGTCGGTATAACGTCCCTTCTTGTATGGTCTGCCCAATCGAACCCCGACAGCGCTAGGGCTCAATACGGCCAATCGCCCGACGACTTAGGTAACGCGCTCGTCCAAATGGCGAGAGCGTCCCACACTCCACTTATTGCAGAATTAGTATGGCCGCTACCGACAATGCGCACAACTGATGGGGTAGGACTAACCCCGGATTCACTGAGCGAACTCGTTCGACAGGCGCCTGAATATCGGTGGGAGATGAGGGGGAAGGTTGTTCACTTCTATAGCTACAATCTCCGGCATGCGCCCCTTAACTTTATGAATCTCAAGTTTCAGGAGTATTCACTCCCACCCACTCTTTCGGACCTAAAGCTGTGGTTTCCCGGGCAGGCGACGGGATTACTGGAAGGTTATAGCGGAAGCGGGGGAATGACAACGGGTTTCGGAGATCCACTGCTAGAAAAGGAGAAATTGGATCCCACCATCCTTAGGAACGTGACGCCCCTCGACGTTTTATTCTATGTCGCTAACGAGACTCCCACTTTCTATACGCTCTTGGTGTTTCCCCAATCCGCCCCGAGTAAGAAGGAGGCCGAGGATGGAGTGGTGTGGAGGTGGGGGAGTTTGAACGAGAAACTTAAGCCAATCTACCTCCAGCCACCGCTAAAGCAGCCCGTCAGCGAGCACTGAAGCCCGGAAGGCTAGATGGTTTGTCAGCTATTGCCTTGGAGCAGGCGTTCGCAGCGGACAATCACAGCTCCAGATCGGTCATTTCATCCAACAATGTCTCGACATGTTTATCAATTCATCGGCAGATGTGTGTTTCATTTCGTCTCTTTTATCTCCTCTCCCGTCAAATTGGCTTGGGGAGTAACGTCGGCCACCAGCCTCCAACTCAACTCCACCCATCTCCACTCGCGCACCCGCGCCTTGACAACAAAAAGACGCCCGATCCTGACATAAAATGTGATGAATTGATCTGAGATTAAGAGAGCAGATCCATTCCCCGTCCAAACATGATTTTCAGATGTTTACTATCTCGTTACGTGTCTCCGAGACTGCCTCTTTCTCTTCTCCCAAAGTATCCTTGACGCGGGCGGGCGCGCTGCTCGGCGGCTAATTGCTCAGTGCCATGATTAGGCAAAGGGCAAACGCAATTCCCGCAAACCAAAGCGCGGCGCGAACCCAAAGCGGGAAACCGGGTGCGGGCGCGGGCGCGGAAAGTATCCTTGACAGCGCGCTTGCTTTCGCTCTACCATTGGCGAACAAAAGGCGAATACGTCATGTCTGCTTTGCCCTTGCTCCCTCTCCTGGAAGAGCGCCCTCTCGTCGGGATCGCACGCCTCGCGTCCGAAGGCGAATCGCTTCGTGAAGGCCACAATGTCGAATACTTCACGCTACCGGCGAAGTCATTGCTTAATCGATGCGTCAGCAAGCGGGCCCTGCCCTTTACCTGGACGATCAATCCCTACCGCGGCTGCGAATTCGGATGCCGCTACTGCTACGCGCGCTATACCCACGAGTTTATGGAGATGCGCGATGGCATGGAGTTCGAACAGAAGATCTATGTGAAACAGCACGCGGCCGATCTGTTACGCCAGGAACTCCGCCGTGTGAAGCCGGGCGAGTCGATCGCCCTGGGTACCGCAACTGATCCGTATCAGCCGGCGGAGCGCCGTTACGAAGTCACCCGTGGAATCCTTGAGGAGTTCGCACGCCATCACGGATTCGAGTTAGGCATTGTGACCAAGTCGAACATGGTCACGCGTGATCTCGACCTGCTGAAAGAAGTTGCCAAATCAAATCGCCTCTCAATTCATATCACCGTCACCACTCTCAATGTGGAACTCGCTCGGATTCTCGAGCCGCGTGCACCTCGCCCGGACCTGCGGCTCGACGCGGCCCGTATCCTTGCGGAAGCAGGACTGCGTGTCGGAATCAGCTGCTCGCCGGTCGTACCCGGTATCACGGATTCACCGGCCGATCTGGAAAGTCTGATCCGCGCAGCTTCTGAGGTAGGCGCTCACTACGTCTTCGCCAATCCGCTTTTTCTCAAACCATGCTCCGCCGCGGTCTTCCTCCCTTTTCTCCAACGGAATTTCCCGCACCTTGTGGAAAGCTATCGCCATCGCTACCAGGATCGCGCCTTCCTGCCCCCGGCCTATGGCAAGCGACTCTCGCAGTTGGTGGCGCAGTTGCGCGAGAAATACAAACTCACTCGCACGCACCGACAGCCAACGCCTGCATTCGCGACCAAGTGGCCAGTGCAGGCTTTCGATGACCAGCTAAGTCTCTTTTGACCTGTCTCAGCGGGTCGTGCGATCTCTGCGGTGAAATCCCGGCCCTCAAGGTCGGCGGCTTCTTCTATAATTTTGAGTTACCATGGCGACCGCGTCCCAGCCCGGGCAGCCTCCTGCACAGCCAGTTCCCTTTTCTATGCATCTGCGGAATTTTTGGCGTCGAGTGACCGAAGGCCTGGCCATCAGCCAGCTCTGGTCGCAATTCGAGGCGGAGGCGCGCGCCAGTTATCGCCTGTACTCAAAAGATGTCGCCGCCAAGACCCCGGAAGGTTTGACTTCTCGGGGCCATCACCTCCATGTCATCAAAGAGTTCTTCTGGGCAGTCTTTGAAAAACTCTCACCATCAAGACGCGTCTTGCTCCTCGTCTCTCTGGTCATGCTGATTATGCCTCACACCGGATTCCAGTATGGCGGCGAGGGTGGAAAGCTCTACACCGTCGAATTCGATCTGCACTTCTGGGGAGGGCTGATTCTCCTGCTGCTTTTGATTCTCGAGATCGGCGATCGGGTCGTGATGAAGCGCGATCTGCAAATTGCACGCGAGATCCAAACCTGGCTGCTTCCCGGAGCCGCGCCACAGATTCCGGGCCTTGCAATCGCCTATGCCACGCGTCCGGCGAATACCGTTGCGGGAGACTACTACGATGTCTTCCCCCGGCCCGGCAAGACGAACGAAGATAACCGGGTCGTGCTTGCCGTGGCAGACGTGGCGGGCAAGAGCATTCCTGCTGCGATGCTGATGGCGACCTTCCAGGCAAGTCTTAAAACGCTGTCAACGGCGCAGGTGGCGCTTCCCGAACTGGCGGCGAACATGAATCGCTATGCCTGCTCGAACAGTCAGGGCGGACTGCGATTCACGACGGCATTTCTGGCGGAGTACGATCCGGTTCAGCGGACCGTTCACTACATCAATGCTGGACATAACAATCCGATCCTGCGGCGAACCAGCGGACAGATCGAACGTCTCGATGTTGGAGGTCTGCCCTTCGGCATCATGCCCGAAGCCAGCTATGAGGCAGCAACCATCACCTTGCAGCCAGGCGATTGGCTCATCGTCTTCACAGATGGTCTGGTCGAAGCCGTGAATGCGCGCGATGAAGAGTATGGCGAGTTTCGCTTGCTCTCGGCGATTGAAGCGGGACGCGCTGTCGACCCGGCCGACTTGCTAAAACGTTTGATGAGCGAGCTCGACGTTTTTGTTGGCAACACTCCGCAGCACGACGACGTTACCTGCATGCTGCTGAAGTCGGTCTAAGTTCTATTTATTTGCCTGGAGCCGCGCCAATTCTCGCCATGTAATCAACTTGATATTCTCTTGCGCAAGAATCTGGCGAAACTGTTCGCTTGTGAAGAAGTCGTAGTCGCGCTGTCTCCAGGCTGCACCCCATGTCGCGCGCTCCCGGGTGGCGGCTTTAAGCTCCTCATCGTCAAAACCCGGATGGATCACAAACTCTGTGACTCCTGGCTTCAGGTTCTTCAACGCGGCAACGTAGAAATCCACCCATTTCTCCGCCGGCACGTCCGGTTCAATCGTCACCGTATGGTCCAGCACGATGTCACCGGGACCGAGGCTTGATTCGAGATACGGGTGATCGGCAAACCAATCTCTGGTCACGAATATCGGCAAGTGATATTCGTGAGCAACTCGCAGCATGACATCAAACAGCTCTTTCCCGGTCATAATCAGCCGATACTGATGAGAATCCAGATGCGTCGGATGAACACCCATCGCTAGCGCCCGTTCAATTTGCGCGCGCAGTTCTATTTCGACGTCTCGGGGATTGATCTGCTGATGCTGCTCCCAATCGTGATAAAAATATCCGTTCTTATCCACGAGACTGGGCACTTTGTCGGTAGAGGCCGCCGGTCCCCATCGGTAATAGATCCGTTCGCTGGTGAGAGTGAGGTGTAATCCGAGATCCGCGTCCGGATGTGACTTGGCGTAATCCGCCATCTCTGGAAACCATGGACAGGGCACCATCATGCTGGCGGAGTTAACCGCGCCCGCTTGTAGGGCCTTGATCGCCGCGGCATTCACTGCATGAGTTTCACCCAAATCGTCGGCATGAACGATGATCAGCTTCGCGTCAGCAGGGTATCCCAAACGCTGCGCGAGAGTCTGCGCGCAGACTGGAACATGTGCGAGGAAACAGATGATTAGCAATGATCGAGAGATGAGAGAATTCAACATGTGTCGATGGCAACAAATGCTATGCGGCATAAACATAAAGTGCAAGCGAGGGAACCCTCGCTTGCGCGGCAGCACGTTGATTGACCTGCCCACGGTTGAAGAGTTAAGCGAGAAGTAGTGTCCTTGCTCTTTAGGAATTGCGAGGGCTTTTCTTCGAAGATTGGGCGGAGGGATCACGCCGAATCAGTCTTTCGAATTCGTCCTCGAAGTTCTTGAGAGCCGCGTAAACATCACCAGTGCCTTTCTTCATTGTTGGCTCGGAGAGGGCGGCTCTTAGCCGCGGCAAGGGCTTATATATGGCCGAGTGCTCAACCTCCCAAAATAGCCCGATCAGCATTGGTGCGATCTGGAGTTCGGCTGTAATCTCAGAGCTACGTGAACAGTGGCCGTGATATTTGAAAACAAGCGGTTCCTTGCTCCCATCAGCCAAGATTGGATCTGAACTCCACGTTTTGAATGGCTCGCGATCCCGGAAGATATTGTTGACTTCAGTCCAGCGACTGCGAGGAAACGCTAATACGCGAACACCCGCAAGATCATTCAGGGAAGTAAGTGTGTAAGAATCGGCTCGGTCGCGGTCAAATACGTTGCCTTCCTGCCTTCTCCTCAGCGCTCCCAGTGCACTTTCGCAGTCCTTTATGCGCGATGCGACCGCGATCTTTTCGTACTTGAGCAGACCGTTCGACACCGGCAGAAGAGCGTAGCGGACTTCCGCCTCCAGCTCTTCGAGAACACGGCGGATATCGGGTAAGAGGGTAAAATACTCTTCCCTCAGTCGATCCTCCGGCTTTCGTTCACTCATTGCGTAAGAAGGTCAGTCAGTTCTCGTTTAACCGTCGCGGACGGCTCTGTGTTGAAGTAGAAGCGCCACTCACCTAGCGGTGCGGGTTCGTTGATCCGCGCTCTCAGCTCGGCCTCATCGTGATCCTGAACGAACTCGATGCTAAACACTTTCCGGGCGTCTCGGTTGATGTAGCTCAGTCTGTCGAAACTGTAAGCGTAGCCCGCGCCTTCCAAGAGTTGCGTCTTGCTGGCTGCTGTCAGCATTTAACTATTCCTCTACTTAGATTGTATCCGACTTACGTATTGGTTCGATTACGACTCTCTTTCGCTTTCATCCGCAATTCCAATTTTCGAAAGCCGATAACGTAATGCATTTCGCGATAATCCCAGCAGGCGCGCCGCCTGACTTTTATTCCCATTCGCACGCTTCAGCGCTTCCTGCACCATCTCGTCTTCCCATTGTTCGAGTGTCATGCCATCGGGAAGGAAACCAGGTGTTCCGTTGCCTCCCTTGCTCGGCCGTTGATCAATATGAATGTCTCCGGCCTCCAGTTGTGGCCCCTTCGAGAGAGCACATGCGCGCTCCACAATGTTCTGCAGTTCTCGAACATTTCCCGGCCAGTGATAGTTCACCAACATTTGCATGGCCTGTGGTGTGATGCCCTCAATCATCTTCCCGGACTCTCCAGCGAATCGCGATACGAAAAGATTCACGAGATCCGGGATATCTTCCTTCCGCTCGCGCAGCGGCGCAATGTCGATGGGCACGACGTTGAGACGGTAATAGAGATCCTCGCGGAAAGTGCCCTGTTCAAGGGCCTCGCGCAAATCGCGATTGGTCGCGGCGATCAGCCGGACGTCGACTTTCACCGTCTTTGTTCCACCAAGCCGTTCGAACTCGCGCTCCTGCAGCACGCGCAGCAATTTCACCTGCGTTGCCGGAGGCACATCCCCGATCTCGTCGAGAAACAACGTTCCTTTGTCGGCCAATTCGAACTTACCCGGCTTACTTGCGACGGCTCCGGTGAATGCGCCCTTCTCGAAACCGAATAACTCGCTTTCGAGCAGATTTTCGGGAATAGCGGTGCTATTGATCTTGAGAAATGGTCCCGAAGCTCGGCGGGATTTCTCATGAATGGCTCGCGCAATCAAGTCTTTGCCAACCCCGCTCTCTCCTCCGAGCAGAACCGTCGAATTGGTAGGCGCCACGCGTTCGACCGTAGCTAACACTTCCTGCATCTTTGGGCTTCGCGCCACAATATTCGGGTGCGAATACCGCTTGCCTAGCGCCTCGCGCAGAGATCGGTTCTCTTCCCGTAAATTCCGGACATCCAGTTCTTTGTGAATCACCAGCCGCATTTCGGCCAGCGAAAAAGGCTTCAACACATAATCGCTGGCGCCGGCTTTCATCGCTTCAACCGCCGTCTCCACACTGCCAAAAGCAGTCATCACGACCACTGGAAGGGCCGCATTCTGACGCTTAATCGCCTGCAAGAATTCCAGCCCATTCATTCCCGGAAGCTTCAGATCCGTAAGCACAAGATCGACGGGATTCTGCCCCAGCAACTTGAGTCCGGTTTCCGCATCTTCCCCGGAAAGCGTAGTAAACCCATCTTCCCCGAGATTCAGCTCGAGAAGCCGGCGCATTTTTGCTTCGTCTTCAACGATCAGGATTGCAGGCATAGTTGCAAATTCTCAAAATCAGTTTCTATCAAGAAATTACCAGATGAGTCTTATCGGCTACCGCGTTTGATTCCGTTGCAGCCGGAAGAAAAATTACGAAACAAGCTCCAGGATTTTTCCCGTCCTGGCCTGTGCCATCCCGCGCAGCCTCCACCCGGATCGACCCATGATGCCCATCAATGATCTTCGACACAATCGAGAGCCCAAGCCCCACGCCACTCTTCTTCGTTGTCACAAACGGATTGAAAATCTGCTCGCGCAACTCTGGCGGAATTCCCGGCCCGGAGTCTGCAATGCGAATCTCAACGCCCTCTATGCTGCCGCCCTGCGGGTTACTGCGCCGCGACCGGGCCGCTGTCACGCGTAGAGCGCCTCCACCCTCAGCACCCATGGCGTCATAAGCATTTTGCACAATATTAATGAACGCCTGCTCAACCAGACCCTCGTCGAGCGGCACGAGTGGAAGGTTGGATTGATATTCCTTCTCCACCCGAACGGGGGCGCCTTTCCAGAGCTGCGCCACGTCATTCAACGCTCGATCAAGCACCTCGGTAACGTCCAAAGGCGTCAGGTCGGCGTGCAGCGGACGCGCAAAATCCAGAAAGCGCGTCACCAGCGCGCTAAGCCGATTCGTTTCGGTCGAGATGTAGCCCGCGAGTTCGGTTGCCAGCGAGTCTGATTTCGCCAGCTTCTGAGTCAACATCTCGGCCGAGCCTTTGATGACACCGAGCGGATTGCGGATCTCGTGCGCGAGTCCGGCGGAGAGCTGGCCCAATGCTGCCAGACGTTCGGAACGCCGCGCCTCAGCCTGCGCTTGCTCCAGGCGCCGGTTGGTCTCGGCCAGCGTTTCCGCCGTCTCTTGATAGCGTTGCGTGAGGCGACGGCTCTCGATGACGTATCGGTTCACCACCATCGCCGCCAGAAAGAAAAAGAGAACGCGAATCGCCAGCAGCGCGTAGTCTTGCTGCGTGATCTCAAATTCCTGCAGTGCGGGATAAAGATAAGAGCAGTACGCTGCTGACGCCAGGGTTGTCCATGCCAAGGTGGCCCAAGGACCGAAATACTCGGCCGCAGTCACAATGGGCAGATAGTAGACGGGATAGTAACTGCTGTTGATGCTCGGCTCGCCGGTGTTTTCGATCGTGTGATCAATCAGCAGGGTTGCCAGGGCGATCTTCATCAAAACCAGATACGCCGCACCACGCCGGGGAATCCGTTCGACGATCCACCCTTCCGACAGTTGAACGACTCCAAAGGCCAGCAGGATAAGTTGCTTGTGATACTCGCGTCTGGGTGGAAGGATGGCCAGCGTTGCCAGCAGCAGCAACCACAACACGTCCATCCAGTTGATTCGGGAATGCTTCTCTTCCGTCATAACTCAGGCAGAAAACAATACGCCGGGAGTGGCCGAACCCCTCCCGGCGTTCTCATCTTTCGCTCTGTGAGTCGTACCATCAAGCCCGCACGAACACCTCATGCGAACCCTATCACACCTCGGCGCGTCAGCGTCAACGCTAGTGCTTCGAGGGCTTCGGCTCAGGCGCACGAGACGGTTGTTGGCGCGGCGGCGGAGGCGCAGCCGGCTTCTGCTCATGCCATTGGTTGAACTTCTGCGCCTGTTGTTGCTCTTGCTGCGGCGTCCGCTCTTGCACCGGAGGTGCCGGCCTCACCAGCGGATGCGCCTGCTGTGTCTGCGGCGGATTGAATTCCCGGTTCGCCGGTGCTGGACGATTTGATGCCGGCTGATCATTGCGCGCAGAAGGTTCTCCGCGATTTTCCTCCTGCGGAGTTCCCTGCTGCTCGTACACCCGCGGTTGCGGCTTTAACGTCGGCTTCACTAAAGCGTTGTTATTCTGGTTGCCGCCGCTCGGCTGCCCAAAAGATCGGAAACCATTCTGGGTCTGCTGGGGCCGCTGATTCTGATTCCCAGGCGCAGGCCGCGATGGACCAACCGGCCGCACCAGCGCTTGCTCATTCAGGTGACCGCTAGCCTCCGTCTGCCGCTGTTCAATCGAACGTGGCGGCGCAGGTGGCGTCCTCACCGCAACCACTGGACGGCTTATCACCGCCGCCGGTGGCCGGGTAGCCACAGGCCGGCCGCTGCCCATGACACTCGCGTGAACCGGCTCTGCAGCGACTGCACGGCTGACAGGAGCGGATGCAAGTTCCCGCGGCTCGACTCGCATGATGTTCTGCGCCGCCGGCCTCGAATTCACGAATGCATCATGCGAGACCACCGTCACTCCATTTGTGACGTGCTGGTTGACGTACGTAATGTTGTTGATCGTCGTGCTCTTGTTGACGATCACAGTGTTGTAGACGTTCGTCACCCTCGTGACATTCACGTTTGTGTTGGTGATGTTGACGTTGTTCACGTAGGTACGACTCACGTGATAGCCGGGGACAAAGACTTCTCCTGGAGCGAGCGGGAACCATCCCACTCCCACGCCCGCCGCAAAGTGGAATCCCGGTCCGCCACCAACGAAGCCAACCAGAGCCGGCGCCCAGACCGGACGAACTACAACCGGTCCCGGAACCCAGAACCACCCGTTGCTCACGAACGCCCAGCGTCCATAGTGGAAAGGTGCAAATCCCCAAGGCTCATCTTCCACCCACGTCCAGCCCCAAGGGCCGACATACGTCCAGTGCCCATAGCGGTATGGAGCCCAACCAACGACGACCGCGCGTGGCCGCCAGCACGGGCCATATCCCGCCACATAGCTCCAGTCGCCGTTTTCGTCCAGGTCTTCGTAGCCGGTCATTTCGCGCGAAACATAGTTCGCGGAATCGGCGCTGTCTTCCCGGCCGTCGCGGTCGAATGCCCATTGATCAAAATCATCCTGTCTCGGAACCTGGCCCAGATCGTAGTCCAGATGATCCTGGTTCCCCGTGAATGTCGCCGATTGACCGGCGACAACGTTGTACGAAAATCCTCCGCCGGTGACGTGGCCACGTCCATGCCATGCGGTGACAACCGTCTGGCTTCCGTCCTGGCTTACGTCGAGGCGATATTCGCCCGGCTGCAGCAGAGTAAAGGCAACATTCGGAGTATCGATTTCGTATGTGTCGTCATCGTCGACGTGCCGCACGCGGACGATGAGGGATCCCTGCGCAAGCCGAACCTGGGTCGTGTTGTCATCAAGAGTGAGAAAAGTAATACCGGTCTTCTCGCCTAGGCGGAGAGCAGCAGAACCAATGTGAACTTCCGCTCGCGAATTCTCGTCCGCCCACAAATCGTCTCCGGTCACCAGAGGTCGGTTGGGCACCGCCGTAACCCAGTCATCTTCGCCAGCGGGACGAAAAGATACCGAACCCTGGGAGTAGTTCAGCCGTCCTACGCGGTCAGGAGGATCCTGCGTCTGCCCTTGATCATCATCTTGATTCGGATTTTGATCTTGGTCTTGCGCCTTAACTAATGTTGAAAACTGCAGAACAAATGCAAAACTTGCTAAAAGAACAATCCAGACCCACCACTTGTGTGTCTTCATATGCCCGCCTCGACGCAACTGGAATCGCAACACGTTGATCTTACCCACACCTGCTGTAAACACGATAGAGACGCTTTAGTTTCCGGGGTAACGTGACCTTCCTGATTACTACCGTGCTGGTATTTCCCGCAAATGGTGGTGGCGAAAGGGGTTTTGTTCGGGTTCTAAATCACGCGGCGACGACAATTGCCAAAGGGGAAAGGTCGAGCGAAGCCGACCGTACGGCGCAGTTCCCCAAACAAGCGAAGGACCCAAGCAGTTGTCCCGAACTGCATAGGTCCTCAAAACGCTCGAAGACTTTGAAACCTTGAAACGTTGAAACCTTATTCCTTCATCTTGGGACGCGCGCAAGTGTCCACAATCTTCTTCGGATCGATGGCATCCTTGTCGACCTGCTCCTCGATGATCTTCCCGTCTTTTCCGATCAGGAAGTTTACGCGGCGCGGGGCCTGATATTCGTCTTTGTAGATTCCGTACTCGTGGGTGACTTTGCCGCCCCAATCACTGAGCAGCGGGAAGGTAACTCCAATTTGGTCGGCGAAAGCTTTATTGGCGAAGGGGCTATCCATGCTCACACCCAGGACCTGGGTGTCGGCTGCTTCCAGGGTCTTTAGATTCGCCTGGAAGTTTTTCATTTGCTGTGTTCAACCACCGGTGAAAGCGAAGACGTAAAACGCCACAACGACATTCTTCTTGCCACGAAAGTCGCTGAGCTTCACATCTTTCAGGTTGCTGCCATCGAAGTACTTCAGCGTGAAATCGGGAGCCTCATCCCCAACTTTGGGCATACTGGAAGCCTCCTTGGGCTGCGCGGACAACGGACCGGCCGTAGCCAGCACGCCAGACAGAAGGAGTCCGGCTACCAGAAGTCCAGAAAGTCTATTCTGCATGTTGAACTCCCCCCACGGGAGTTCGGCCAGAATACTCCGCCGCGGCCTCCGCAGTAAATACAGGCACGTCGGTACCTGGGAGAACCGTCTTTCGCATTGCGGAAACGGGACGGAAACCAGTACATTTCAACAAAGATTAGCCTGGTCGAGTTGTCTACCGGCATCCCGACGATAAGATGAGCCTCTCCACCCTCAACGACATTTTCTTCGCGGCAGTCCAGCGTAATCTCGACCAGGTCATGCTCTACCGCGAGGCGGGAAAGTGGCTCCCAATCAGTTCTCGCCAGTTCGGCAAGAACGTCGCCCAGGTCGCACATGCGCTCAAGTCCTGGGGAATTCAGCATGGCGACCGCGTTGCGATTCTCAGTGAGAACCGCCCAGAGTGGCCCACGGCTGACATGGCAACCCTGCTGCTTGGAGCGGTCACCGTTCCCCTTTACACGACTCTCACTGCGGAGCAGACAGCTTTCATGCTCGTCGATTCTGGTTGCCGCGTCATGTTCGTCTCCTCTGACCAGCAACTGCACAAGGTTCTGTCGATTCTGGATAAGACCAGGCTCGAGAAGGTCGTTGTGATGGATTCGATTGAATTCACCGGCGATCTCGCACCCTTCAGAAACAAATGTGTAACGATGCGCCAGATCTTGGCCGAAGGACCCGACGACTTAGGTGCTGAGCTTGACGCACATGCCCGTTCCGTTCAACCCGATGATCTCGCAACGATCGTCTACACCTCCGGCACAACCGGCACGTCTAAAGGCGCCATGCTGACGCATGGCAACATTGCATCGAACATCCAATATTCCCTGCTTGGATTCGACATGCATCCGGGCATTGTCAGCGTTTCATTCCTGCCGCTCTGCCACATCACTGCGCGGCACGTGGACTTTTCCATGCTGTACCACGGGGTCACGCTCGCGTACTGTCCATTCATCGAGCGCCTTCCGGAAGCTTTGCTGGAAGTGAAGCCGTCGTTGTTCGTCGCGGTGCCGCGCGTGTACGAAAAGATTTACGGACAGGCCATTCAGAAGTCCAAAGGATTCCCCAAGCGCGCCATTTTCAATTGGGCAATCTCGGTTGCAGAGAAGCACAAGCCGGAAATCCTTACAGGCAAGACTCCGACATCAACTGCATGGAAGCTGGCTAATAAGCTTGTGTTCTCCAAGATTCGCGCTGGCATGGGCGGGCAAGTCGAAACCTTCATCTCCGGCGGCGCGCCGCTGGGCCGCGAACTTGCCGAATGGTATGCCAACGTCGGGATACGAATTCACGAAGGCTATGGACTCACCGAGACTTCTCCAGTGATTGCAGTAAACACGCCGATCAGCCACCGCATCGGCACCGTGGGAAAAATCCTGCCCAACATCGAAGTTCGCATCGCTGAAGACGGGGAGATTCTTGTCCGCGGGCCATCCGTTTTCAAAGGCTATTGGAATCGGCCGGAAGAGACAAAAACTGCACTCGAAAACGGCTGGTTCAAGACGGGAGACATTGGCAACATCGACGCTGACGGATATCTCTCGGTCACCGACCGCAAGAAAGATCTGATCAAGACGTCCGGCGGAAAGTTCATCGCGCCGCAGCCGATCGAAAACGCGCTCAAGCTGAATCCTTACATCGGCGTCGCTGCGATTCTCGGAGATCGCCGCAAATTCCCGGCAGTCATGATCTCACCGAATTTCGTTGCCCTTGAAGAATGGGCACACGCAAACGGCATTACTTTCAATTCGCGCTCCGAACTCGTCGCAAATCCGAAAGTGCAGAGCCTTTACGACGGTGTTGTCGAAGAGATCAATCGGAATCTCGCCCGCTTCGAAAAGCTGAAGCGCGTCATGCTGGTCGAAGACGAATTCACCATCGGCAACGGCGCTCTCACGCCGACAATGAAGTTACGCCGCCGCGTCATCGAAGAGCGTTACAAAAACAAAATCGATGAACTCTATGCTCAGGCCGAAGCGACCACCGTTCCGTAGTTCTCACCTGTGATGCTGAGCGGAGCAGAGAGGGGAGCGGAGCGATCCTCATTGCGGAGTCGAAGCATCCCTACCAGCATCACGCATCCATGGGTACCGTTCCGCAGCCAAGCCCACCCAACGCAGATTCCGCCGCAGATCAACACAACCTTCTTCGCCCGGCTCCATCCCCCGAGTTGCTTTTCACGCGCCAACGCCCTATGCACGTCGTCGTACGACTCCCCATACAGCAGTCGTGTGACCTCGTACTTGGAGTGGACACACAATCCAAGAAACTCACTCCGATCGCAGGAATCGGAAAGACGATAGGGATGCTTCGACTCCGCCGGAGTTCCGCTTCGCTGCACTCCGGCTCCGCTCAGCATGACATTCGAGTTTGAGATCTGGGCTCAAGTGATACCTCGTTAGCCGCGAGACCCAGGAATTCACTACAATATCCCCATGTCGGACTTATTGATGATTGCCGGACGTTCCTTCCGTTCCCGGCTGATTGTTGGCACGGGAAAGTACAAATCATTCCAGGAAACAGCGCGCGCGCTCGAAGCCAGTGGCGCCGAGATGGTTACGGTTGCGGTGCGCCGCGTGAACCTCGATCGCAGCAAGGAATCTCTGCTCGACTACATCGATGCCAAGAAATACTTCCTGCTGCCCAACACCGCAGGGTGTTACACCGCAGATGAAGCGATCCGAGCGGCTCGTCTTGGTCGCGAAGTTGGCTTGTCGGATTGGGTGAAGCTCGAGGTCATCGGTGATCAGGCAACCCTATATCCCGACGTACAAGCCACGCTCGAAGCGACGCGTGTGCTGGTCAAGGAAGGTTTCACCGTTCTTCCCTACACTTCAGACGACATTGTCTTCGCGAAGCGTCTCATCGACGCGGGTGCTGCCACGATCATGCCCTTGGGAGCTCCGATCGGCAGCGGCATGGGTATTCAGAACGCGGCTCACATCCGTATTCTGCGAGAGATGATCTCCGGCGTACCACTCATCGTTGACGCAGGAGTCGGAACAGCTTCCGATGCCGCAATTGCCATGGAACTCGGAGCCGATGCGGTCCTGATGAATACCGGAATCGCCAACGCGCAAGACCCAGTGCTCATGGCAGAGGCGATGAAACACGCTGTACTGGCGGGACGCCAAGCCTATCTTTCCGGACGCATGCCAAAGAAACTGTACGCGACCGCAAGTTCGCCGTTGGAAGGCGTAGTCAGATAGTTCGTAAGGACGCTTTCTTTGGAAAGGAACGAGGCGGCCGGAACGAAAGGGTGGCCATAGCTGAGGGCGTCGCGAATTTCGACGACGACGGACATCTACCCGCAGTTCGTGCCCGAGTCACAGCGGTGCGCCCTGGCAAAGATGTCGACGATGGTCGAGTCGCGCACGTCAAAACCGATTGTACCGGCGAGTGCCAGGAGTATTGCCACGCCGCAGCAATCGCGGATGGTGAATTGGCAGGTTGAAAATTATCTTGGAGCCAAGTCCAAGTGGGCCGACGAGCTAAATCGTTGAAAACATGGTGGCCAGGGACGGAGTTGAACCGCCGACGCCAGCCTTTTCAGGGCTTGTTTATGTTGTAGTTTGAACGACTTACGTGACTCTAGGTGGCCGCCTAAATCCTTGAAAAGTCGTTCGAGACACTGCAAGCATGGGCTGAAGTCATGGGTTCAAGAACTGGTCGCCCGTACAACCGATTCTGCGTCCACCTTCGCGGTGATCGGAGGCTCTTCCCTTTTACTTCGAGATTCTCCTCACACGCTCGGCAGAGTAAGCCTTCCGTTTTGTAACGCCACTAGACACCTGACGCTTTCGATCGACCCTGACACGGAGGGTTGTGGCTTTAGAAGAGCCAACAGCGGCGGCGAACGCGGCGGAATTCAGTGCGCTGAGCACGGCAGCGGGATTCTTGTCGATGACAGTGAGCAGAGTGCGAGCTGGTGCTTCTGGCGTCCTCCGCCCGCCCCCCCGGTGCTTGATGGAGTCGAGGCTGAAGCCAAACGTGTCAGAGAATTTGACCTGTGTCATACCCAGCCGATTTCGGATCGCTTTCACATCAACTTCCTGGGGCATGTGTCTTGAATCCTTCTAGCCCCCACAAGAAAAGCCTCGACGTCGTTAAGGCCATCCATCATCTGCTCGAATTGCGTTCTCATAACTACCTCCCGTGGGTCTCGAAAATAGGGTCGCCAACCTTAACGCAGACAACAACTTGCACGTCCAGCTTACTCCATATGCAACCTAACAGAATCAAACAGATACCGACAAGGCATCCTGCTAGGTGCCCGGAGGATGCCCAGAATCGCGATTTATCCAACAGACCACCAGGAGCGGTCACGCCCGAGCGGTTCATTTCTTCCATGACGTAACCGGAGCACTGGGCTCCAGAATCATTGGCGGTTGATTCCTAGTCCTTATCGCCGACACTATTCCCTTGCCGCTTGTTGCAATTCTCGTCGAAAAAATCTGTCAAAGCTGACAGTCTCAACCACCCCCAGCAGGAGTTACAAGGAAGACAGTATGCGGTCTACGCAGTGGTGGTGTTGCATCCTTTGTGGGCTCATTCTCCTTGACACTGGGTGCGTGTCTGGCGGAACTACTAGAAAGAAAGCGTCGGAAAAGATCGCCAAGAACGTCACTTCGTCCACGCCGGAGCTCAGTTCACGGAATCAATCACTGCTCGCCGTTTATTCAGCCGAAATAGAGACTGCCGCCGACAAAATTATTTCTGAGTCGCCCTCGCACGCCACTCGGAGACAAGCGCTGGACTGGAAGGCTGAAGCGATTCCTGTCATGCAGACCTCCTTGCTGAACACCGATCCAATTGCCGCAGCCCTCGATACATGGGCGTTCCTTTTCCAAATGAGATCGTATATGGAACGACCCGCTTTGAAAAAGGTATTAGGAGAATTCCATCCTGTTGTCGGTCAGACGGTGAGTAATATGGACGCCGAGATGGAGCGCATTATTCGGCTGGGTGCGCCCACCGCCGATGTCGTGAATTTGCGCCAAAGGATTTCTGTCTGGGCTGACGCCCACCCCATTCAAGCCAGTTTGGCTGGCCGTCAGTCGCTTGATCCAGACTTGATCAGGAAGGCTGAGCAGTCAGACTTGGGCACCCTCGCCTCGATCCAGGCATTAGGCGAAAGTATAGGCGACCTTACGGCTCGCCTGGATTCGTATAACCTTTACGTTCCCAAGCAGGCACGCTGGCAGGCAGAACTCTTGCTCAGCGACGTCACTCGCGATCCACAGGTCAATGGTGCTCTATCTAATCTCGATGTGCTTTCACAGACCGCAGCGAAGGCATCAAGCAGCATGGACCGCCTGCCCCAACTAATGGGTCAGACGCGCGAGGCGATAAGAGCAGATGTTGAGTCACAGCGACTGGCGACACAGGCGTTTCTCAACGAGCAACGTCTACAAACATTGGATGCCCTGCAGCACGAGCGGATTGCCACCATTGCTGCTATGCGTGGCGAACGGCTCGCCGCAACTGCAGACCTTCGTGGGGAACGACAGGTTGTATTGGATGCTCTTCATAATGATGAAGTGGAAGCCCTAACCGATGTCAGGGCAATGAGCGACAAGGCCATTCAAGATTTGGACACCAGAGGACGCGGTCTGATCGATCATTTTTTCATGCGAGCTCTCGAGCTGATGTTGTTTATGTTGGGATTGTGCTCTCTTGTCGCCTGGTTGCTGCTACGAAGGTTTACCCCCAAAACACCGGTGCGAGTTGAAAAGTCTTGGGATCGCGCCGCCTGAGTGTGCGAGCTCGTGTCCCAATGCAGCTATTGAAATTATCGTCGAAAAACTACAAGCCTTGTGAAAGACAGTGATCGCCTGGTATGGTTTTTCCATACAGTTTCGCGGCCAAAGCCCTGAATTCTTCACATTCGTGGCAAATAAACGAGAGTGGGAAGCCTCCCATTACAATACGACGACAACTCTGCTGGGCATTCCAGGAACTGCCAACTCAGCGGTTTGCTGCCCGATGCAAAGCGGCGATGCTCCCGGAGTGGGAATCGCGATGGGGTTGCCCAGGTTGCTCCACTCTTGAGGGACTATGCAACCCTCTTCAACAAATCACTACCGGACTCCGTAAGGAGCATCCATAGCTGCGTTCTTCTGTATGGGCGCAGCAGTTGAGTGAAATCGCATGTCGTTTCGAGCGACGCTAAAACTCTCGCTTGCCGAACGCTGGACCATCACCAGTTTCCGAGCACGAAAATATTTTTTCGATCCCGCCCGAATCGGACAAAAGCTTTTCTCCCTCAATCTGGATCTCACCGTTAGTCCGGGGCCGCATGTTTCCGGAACCCGGAAACAACATGTACAGAACTCCGTCAGACTCACCTCCCTGGCGTGCATTGGGGGAGATTCCCAGTGCCTTGGCAAGCGCGACAGAGCCTTCACCTAAAGTCCCAATATCTGCGTAAATCGCAAAAGACGACTTGCCGTTGCGGAGGTTTACGACGAATGCGAAATCTCCTAGACGTGCTCTTGCACGTTCTGCGATTTTCGCTGGCAACGCTATATAAGGAATCTCTGTCGAGTCGACATATCGACCTGGATCACTAAACTCTTTGGTTCTGTCTGCAAGCGAAGTGCAGGAGATGTAGTAACCCGGGAAGGGATCGGTTTTTAATTGAACCAGTGGCTTTCCATGTTGATCGGTGACGATCCCATCCCAATGGCTTGGAGAGCCGGCATTTGCCAATTCATCAAGTCCGGTATCGTCAGGGTGGTAAGCATTCGGAGCACCGTCGGCGTCGATCATCATTCCTGAAATGAAAAAGAAGGCATTGCTGTCAGGTAACTGCCAAATAGGGACTTCATTAACAGCCGATCGATCGCCGTCCCATCTCACGAAGCTCCCTAGCTTTCGTCGCGCACTGGAGCAATTATTGGACTGGTCCTTTGCAGGACTTCCCGCCAATTGTGCAAATCCTGGCGCAGCAAGCAGGGCGAACAACAGAACTGCACGTATAACTTGTTTGCCCACCCTATTCTGCGCAGTTAGATTACTGTCCAGGATAACGAACCCTCCAGAATTTGACATTGCTCATACGCAGAACGAGAGTCGCTCTGTAATGGTTGGTCTAGGCTAGTGGTGGCTTATCCTCCTGCCGCGCGATCTCCGATCTGGCTTGCAGCCAGTTGTCGACGTCATGCCCATTCTCTTTCTCCTCTAGCTGTGTGTCTCGTGCTCTTGCACCTTCGAATTGTCGCCTTGGTCAGGTGGCTGAAAAACAAATAATCAAACGGCGGTCCGCTCAAACCGTAATGTAATCGTGGGCTTTTCGCCCTCAAACTATGAGTATTGACAGGAATCTTGGCGAAAATCGACGTTACGTTTATTTGCCAGAAGCAGTCCCGACCTTTCCAGCTGAAAGCCGATCTATCCGGTCTGCTATACGAGCAGCTTTCCCTCATGCAAAGCTTGCGGAAGTCTACATTCTGAACAGCGAACGAAGACAATGCGATGTCGTTGTCCACACGATGAACTCACTCTCGCCGTGATACTGCAAGGTTCTAGGACTTTACTCAGTAGCGCCTGCATCGGCTAACGTTCTCTAATACAGATTACGTAGACGAATCCAGAGCGCATCCGCGAAAGGATGGATTCTGCATGAATCGATCTGGCCGATCTGTATTGAGCACCTTGGTTGCTGGCTCGCTGGTCCTTGTTCCCATTTATTTGGCGGTACTGTTGATGCTCAAAGCAATGCGTTCTTTGGGTAGCTTGGTTGGTCCCGTTGCCAAATTGTTCCCGGAGTGGCTACCTGGAACTCAGCTTCTATCCTTGCTTCTTGTCCTGATCGCCTGCTTCCTTACCGGAGTTGCGGTCCGCACACGAACTGGGCAGGCGATTCGAGAGCGACTCGAAAAGTCGCTATTTCAAAGAATCCCTGGCTATGCGCTTTTGCGGAGTCTTACACAGAGACTTGCAGGCGAGAGCGAAGATGGGACATGGAAGCCAGCCCTTGTGGAGATTGAGGAAGCACTTGTCCCAGCGTTCATTATCGAGGAACTTGACGACGGGCGTTTTACAGTCTTCGTTCCCTCTGTGCCCACACCGCTAGCTGGCGCGGTTTACATTCTCACTCCGGAACGCGTTCATCCGTTAAACGTTCCTTTTACGAAGGCCATCAGTGTTGTTTCCCGATGGGGATCAGGCTCCAAGGATCTCGTTGCAGCTGCCGAAGAAGTGAAGAAGGCGGCCTGATATCTTCTGCGCTCTGGTTGCATCTACTCCAGGTGGGAGTCTCGTGTGGTTGAATCCTGTGAGTAACTAACCTACAAAACAGATGACTAGCAAGCCGGACGAGAAAGCGGACATCGCGCCGCGCATGCCTGCCGTGCATGGCGGCGCGAGATTGCGTACTGGTTAGTTCTTCGCGTACTTACTGTCGAGTAGCGACACCAACGCTTGCCCACCCGACCTGGCTTGCACGACGTTCCCTTGTACGATCTGCTGCGGAGTGATCGATTTTCCGTAGAGACGCTGATTGGCATCGTTGTCAGGGTCAAGCGACGCTCCGCTCAACGAAACTCCGGGGAACATTCCCCCCGCGCGTTTATAGGTCAGGATGTCATTGTCGCCCACTGCAGACGCGGTTGCTCCGGTCGGCCCTGCCGCTGCAGTTGCATCCTTGCCCAGGTCGGTTTTGCCGTTCAGGATAGCGTTTACCCCTTTTGATCCATGACTAGAAGTACGAAGTCACTTGAAGAGCCACCGATCTGCAGACCCGCACTCATGCCACCCACACTGTACATAGCAGGTGCGGACCATTTACCCGTGCTTGAATTGCGGCAAAGCATTGGTCCACGCCCACCACTTCCCCCAATTCCAAGTGCAAACTTCTTGACATCCGGCAGGACGATGATGCACTCCGCTTTTGCGATCACATCAGACGGGATATTCTGGTCCTTCAGCATCTGTTGTAGCGTGTTGGCAGCGTTCCTTAGCGTGTCTTCATCTTTCGATTTGCTACCAGCCCAAGCCGGGAGAGCCAATACAACCACTAACGTTGAGACTAGCCAAACGCCGATCGGGTCATTCTGACCCAGCCCCCAAAAACTGGACCACGTAAAATGTGAGTTCTCTCAAACCGGAGGAGGAGAACCGCAATGAAGGGCACGCGACACAGCGAAGAGCAGATCATCGCGATCCTGAAGCAAGGCGAAG
>Ga0209060_10001025_pt1 | contig 35001 bp, 24 predicted proteins | sample Coa_R1_8_FD_187155 | JGI IMG/M metagenome (GOLD analysis project Ga0209060, IMG submission 187155) | Surface soil microbial communities from Centralia Pennsylvania, which are recovering from an underground coalmine fire - Coalmine... | ecosystem: Environmental > Terrestrial > Soil >...
ACTTGGCAGTCAGTTATGAGAGGGTATTGCAATGAAGAACATCATCTTTTGTGCAGACGGAACGTGGAATCATCCTAAGGAGGCCAATACGGTCTCTGTGACGGATACGAACGTGTACAAGCTGTACAAAGCGCTGCCCACGACGGCAACGCAATGTCCGCGCTACGACGATGGAGTCGGCACCGACGGATCGATTATCAGCCACTTGCTGGGCGGAGCGTTTGGCACCGGACTGTTCAACAAGGTGAAGGAAGGCTACACCAAGATTGCACATGATTATTCCGAGGGAGATCAGATCTTTCTGTTCGGTTTTAGCCGCGGCGCCTATACGGCCAGAAGCATCGGTGGGATGCTGTCCGCGTGCGGGCTGCCTACCAATCTGACGGACGACGCCATTAGTGATGCCTTCAACACGTACCGGATGAAACCAGGTTCTCCGGAGCGCGCAGCGGCCCAGGCAAACTTGACAGCGAAGTACGGCAACAAGCCGGTGACGATCGCGATGATCGGGGTTTGGGATACAGTGGGCTCGCTGGGCGTACCAAGTTTGTTTGGCGGCGTAGATCCGGTTTTGTACGGCTTTCTTGATACGCAACTGAGCGCATCGGTAAAGGCCGCCTATCATGCGATTTCGATAGATGAGCGGCGCAAGGCGTTTCCACCGACCCTTTGGGTGAGTGATAACGTTCCGGGGCAGATCCTCGAGCAGGTGTGGTTCAGCGGATGCCATAGCAGCGTGGGTGGCGGGTGCAAGGACTGCGGTCTCTCCGACATTACTCTGAAGTGGATGATGGGTAAGTGCATCGACAACGGGCTGATCATCGACCCTGTAGTTTGGCAAAAGTATCAGGCTCTGGACACCGCAGCGCACGGGCTGGATGAGATTGATGAATCATGGAGTGTGCTGTGGGGGCTGCCTCATATCCGGGAAGTCTCGCCGGATGCCGCCGTGGCCAGCAGTGTGGCGAGTCGGTTGCAGCATCTACTCAGTTACCTGCCTTCGAATCTCAAGATCACTGCACAACGCGCACTGGAGCCTACTTATAAAACCGTCTCTATATAGAGATGGCAGGTGGACGTATAGCTACAGCAAACTCTGCGAGGGTATTTTGGTGTTCAAAAATGGACACTCAATCACACTCGCGGACAGTGCGGACTGGAATCAGCAGCGTAAGCCATTGAAAATGCTCATGCATCGTTGGCAGGGGACTTGCTCCTACTACGTATGCAATGGACATCTCAAGACCAGATATCAAGCAAAAGAAGATGCGCCGCCAATTGATCGCAACGGGGGTTGGCGTTTTAGCGCTGGCTGGCGTGGCGCTGTTTGTGTCGCGGCTCAAGCCTGCGGCCCCTACGGTAGACCGCGCAACGGTCTGGACCGACGAAGTCAAACGGGGGCCGCTGCTACGGCAGGTTCGTGGACCCGGCACTCTGGTTCCGCGTGAGGACAGGATTCGGCTGATTCCTGCTGAGACGGAGGCGACGGTCGTGCGCATCCGCGTACTTCCAGGCGCAAAGGTGGAACCGGACACAATCCTGATGGATCTGGCAGATCCGACTGTGCAGCAGGAGTTGCTGGACGCTCAGTTGCAGTTGAAGGCGGCACAGGCCGACCTGACGAATGTTAAAGCAAAGTTGCAGAGCGACCTGATGACACAGAAGGCCGCGGCAGCGACAGTGGGCGCGGACTTCAGTCAGGCGAAGTTGCAGGCGCAGACGGATAAATCGCTCTACGACCTGGGCGTAATCAGTGGGCTGACGTACAACGCTTCGAAGGGCAAAGCGGATGAGCTGACGACACGGGATGGTCTTGAGAAACAACGGCTGACGCTGAATGAAAAAGCTATCGAGACTCAGATTGCCGTGCAGCAGACGAAGGTGGAACAGGCGCAGGCTCTGCTGGCGCTGAAACAGAAGCAACAGGATGCGCTGAGTGTGCGCGCAGGAATCAGTGGCGTTCTTGTCGACCTGCCGCACCAGGTAGGAGAACACGTGGATCCAGGGGCGACGCTCGCGAAGGTCGTTCAACCAGACCAGCTGAAGGCCAGCTTGAAGATCGCCGAGACGCAGGCGCGCGACATCCAGATCGGCCAACCGTCGGAGATCGACACCCATAACGGTGTCATTCAGGGTAAGGTGATGCGAATTGATCCGGCGGTAGTGAACGGAACGGTAACCGTTGACGTAGAACTTGCAGGCGCTCTGCCACTTGGCGCCCGTCCGGACCTCAGCGTTGATGGAACGATCGATCTGGACCGGATGGCAAACGTGGTCTACGTAGGCCGCCCGGCATTCGGCAACGAAAACAGCACCATCAGCCTCTTCAAGCTGAGCACGGACGGCAAGACAGCTGTACGAGTTCCGGTAAAAGTTGGACGAGCTTCGGTGAATAGCATTCAGGTGATTGAAGGTCTGCAGGAGGGCGACACCGTCATTCTGTCGGACATGAGCAGATGGGACAACACAGACAAGATCCGCCTGGAATAGGCAAGGAGAGCATGAGCATGGCAGAGACGATTATCGAGATTGAGCAGCTGACGAAGATCTTCTACACGGACGAGATCGAAACACATGCGCTCTCCGGCGTTCACCTTAACATTGCGCGCGGCGAGTACGTAGCCATGTCGGGCCCTTCCGGATGCGGCAAATCAACGCTGCTGTCGATCATCGGCTTGCTGGATACGCCGACCAGCGGCAACTACACGTTGAACAGCAAGGCAGTGGCGAACCTGAACTTCGCCGACCGCTCACGCATACGCAACCAGGAGATCGGCTTCATCTTCCAGAGCTTCAATCTGATCGGCGACCTTACCGTTGCTGAAAATGTTGAGCTTCCTCTGACCTATCGCACGGGTATGCCTGCCTCGGAGCGCAAGAAGCGCGTGCAGGAGTCGCTGGAGCGCGTGAATATGGCGCATCGTATGAGGCACTACCCGGCGCAGCTCTCGGGTGGTCAGCAACAGAGAGTCGCCGTAGCGAGAGCGCTGGCGGGTTCGCCGTCCATCCTGCTGGCCGACGAGCCCACGGGAAACCTGGATTCGAAAAATGGCGAAGCCGTAATGACGCTGCTGAAGGAACTGCATGACGAGGGCGCAACCATCTGCATGGTGACGCACGATCCGCGTTTTGCGGCGCATGCGGAGCGGCAGATACATCTATTCGATGGCAAAGTCGTAGCCGAAGGAGAGCTGAGCCGGCTACTGGCGGAGGTAGAGGGATGATCGCTGAGATAGTAAATGACATGAAGGCTGATTTTCGCGAGCAGCCTGGATTTGCCGCGGCGCTGATTCTGGCAGTGGTGATGGGTGTCGGATTCAATGCGGCGTTCTTCTGTATGGCAGATGGAGACGGTCTGCGGTTAAGCGCAAATGGTGGCGACCCTGTTGAGAACGAGATCAGTGCAATGCGCTCCCATGTCTGCTCTGCCGAGCCGAAGCCAGGATTCACTGTGATCATCGGGATGCGGCAGTACAGCGTGAAGTTGAGCGTGCCTCTGCCCAGCGTGCGCTCGAATGTTGTGCACACCGATGTTGCAAGTGCGCTGCGCTACCGCGGAACTAAACAGGCAGCCTAATATCTCCTTCGCAAAACGAGGATCAAGCAATGAACCGATTGATACAGGACGTACAGTACGCGCTGCGTCAGTTGCGGAAGGCTCCTGGATTTACTCTGACGGCGATCTTGACGCTGGCACTTGGGATTGGCGCAAATGCAGCAATCTTCACGCTGGTGAATGCTGTGCTGCTCAAGAACCTGCCGGTCACCGACCCCAAAACGTTGGTCCGGGTTGGCGACCAGGACGATTGCTGTGTCAACGGTGGTACGCCGGAAAACAATAACTATTCGCTATTTGCCTACGAACTCTATACACATCTTCGCGACAATACGCCCGAGTTCGAGCAGTTGGCCGCAATGCAGGCAGGTGTAGGATACGGCTCGATCACGGCGCGTAGTAACAAGCCCGATTCGCTGCCTAAAGCTACAAGGGGAGAGATGGTCTCCGGCAATTACTTCCAGGTCTTCGGTCTACAGCCCTATGCGGGACGACTCCTGACACCAAGCGACGATGTTGTCGGAGCGCCTATGGGAGTTGTCATGAGCTACCAGACGTGGCAACGTGATTACGCTCTCGATCCCTCGGTTGTCGGCAGCACTTTTGTGCTGAATACATATCCGGTGACCATTTTGGGGATTGCTCCTGCCGGATTCTACGGAGATCGTATGACAGACACTCCGCCGGATTTCTATATCCCCATGGCCATGGAACCCCTCCTCGGCCCTGCTCATCCGACGAGCCTTTTGCATCGTCAGGGAGCGAACTGGGTCTACATCTTGGGTCGGGTCAAGCCCGGAACTGCGATGGCTCCCTTGCAGGCGAAGATGAGCGCATCTCTGCGCAACTATCTCACACAACTCCCGCTCTACCAGAAAGAAGATGAGAAGAAAAACCTCGCAGAATCGCATGTGATCCTTACGCCTGGCGGAGTCGGCATCGCGAACATGCAGCAGGAGTTTGGCACTGGACTTCGGCTTCTGATCTCTATCTCCGCGCTGGTTCTGCTGATCGCATGTGCCAACATTGCGAACCTGGTGCTCGTGCGCGGCATGGCGCGGCGTGCAGAGACTTCGATACGCATGGCGCTGGGCGCACAGAGAAAGAGACTGATCCGGCAGATGCTCACTGAGAGTGTGGTGCTATCGTGCATGGGCGGCCTTGCTGGATTGGTGGTTGCGTACGGCGGCACGAGAGTGCTTCTGACAATGGCCTTCCCTAGTGCGACGAATCTTCCTATCCATGCAACTCCGTCTCCAGTCGTGCTCACGTTTGCATTCGGACTATCGCTGATAACAGGGTTAATCTTCGGCATCGCGCCAGCCTGGGTAACATCGCACTCTGAGCCAGCTGAGGCATTGCGCGGATCGAACAGATCGACGATGGACCACTCAGGCTGGCTGCAACGATCGCTGGTCATTCTGCAGGCGGCGCTATCTCTAGTGCTGTTGGTCGGCGCAGGTTTGATGGCGAAGAGCCTGAATAAATTGGAGAATCAGGACTTTGGGGTCGAGACCCAGAATCGGGTAGTTGCACACTTTAATCCGGAGAATGCAGGCTTCAAGCCCGAGCAGTTACAACCGCTCTACGAGAAGATTGATCAAGATCTTCACGCGCTGCCCGGAGTGGAGCGAGCCTCTCTATCCCTGTACACGCCCCTCGAGGGAAACAACTGGGGCGAAGGCGTTGTGATTCAGGGCAGACCCGAGCCCAGAGCAGGCGAGAATATTGGCGCTTCATGGCTTCGTGTGGGGCCGGAATTCTTCGACATCGTGGGACACCATGTGCTTCGCGGGCGCGGAATCACGGCGCAAGATACGGCAACCTCCACTCCTGTCGCCGTGGTCAATCAGGCCTTCGTCAAAAAGTTCTTCACCAAGGGAGAAGACCCTATCGGCGTTCACTTCGGCATATCGGGTGTTGAAAGCGCTGCCGACTTTGAGATTGTGGGAGTGGTTTCCGATGTGAAGTACAACAACGTACGCCAACCGATGCGTGCGATGTACTTCCGCCCACTCCTGCAAGTTGCCCACACAAAGCCTGAGGACGACATCCGCTCGCTATATGCAGGAGCGATCATGTTGCAAACCAAGGGCTCGGTCGAAGGATTGGAATCGCAGATGCGCCGGACGCTGGCAAACATTGATCCAAATCTTACGGTAACGCGCTACGACACATTCGCTGGACAGATCAGAGGACAATTCAACCAGGAACGCCTCATAGCCCGGCTGACATTGATGTTCGGCGTTCTTGCTCTCATCTTGGCGTCAGTCGGACTCTACGGTGTCACTGCCTACACGGTGGCGCGTCGCACTCCTGAAATCGGAATACGCATGGCGATGGGAGCAGGTCGTGGCAGCGTCGTTAGTATGGTGCTTCGAGAGGCGATGATACAAGCCGGCATAGGCCTCGCGATTGGCATCCCTGTCGCTTTGCTGTGCGCCCGCTTCGTGCAATCGCAGCTTTATAGCGTCGCCGGTCATGATGCAACAGTACTGTTCGCGGCGGTTGCGACGTTGATCGGTTCCGCATTCGCCGCCGGACTTATTCCGGCGCGGCGGGCAGCTTCGACCGATCCGGTGAAGGCATTGCGGACCGAATAGGAGAGAGCAGATGATGCAGGATCTTCGTTATGCATTGCGGCAGTTGAAGAAAGCGCCGGCTTTTACGCTGACGGCGATTCTAACGCTGGCATTGGGGATCGGCGCGAACACCGCAATCTTTACGGTGTTCAATCAAGTGCTGCTGCGGATGCTGCCGGTTCAGCGACCGCAGGAACTGGTACGGCTAAGCTTCATCGGGTCTGACAGGGGACATATCAGCGTGTTTGGCGGTACGGATAAGGACTTCTTTTCTTATCCGATGTATCGCGATCTGCAAGACAAAAACACTGTGTTCAGCGGACTACTCGCGAACGATGAAACGCAGGTAGGTGCGGTATGGAAGAACCAGCCGGAGTTGCTGTCGGCGGAGATCGTTAGCGGAAACTACTTCGATGTGTTGGGTGTGAAGTCGGCAGCAGGAAGGCTGCTTGTACCGAGCGATGACGTCGTGAAGGAAGGCAGTCCCGTCGTAGTCTTAAGTTACGACTACTGGAAGACGCGGTTCAACTCTTCATCGGATGCAGTGAATCAGACATTGCTGATCAATGGTCATCCGTTCACGATTGTCGGAGTGGCGGCAGCAGGGTTCAGCAGTGCGATCAACGGGTATACACCGAAGATTTTTGTGCCGATGACGATGAAGCCGCAAGTGATGCCGGGCCGGGACGATCTGGAAGACCACCGATCACGATGGCTGAATATTGTGGGCAGACTGAAGCCGGAAGTTAACGCGACGACAGCCGCTGCGGCGATGACCACGTTGTGGCGCAGCCTCCGTACTGAAGAGTTGAGCGCGATGCCGACGACCTCTGCACAGTTTCGCGAACACTTTGTCACTAAGTCGAGCATCGTGTTGACGGATGATGCGAAGGGCTTCTCGCCGCTAAGAGACAGCCTGCGGACACCGCTCATGATTTTGATGGGGATGGTGCTCCTGCTGGCGGCGATGACCTGCGTCAATCTGACGAGCTTACTGCTGGTGCGGGCGTCGGCAAGGGAACGCGAGTTTGCAGTGCGATACGCTCTTGGGGCGGCGCGCGGGCGCATTCTGCGGCAGATGCTGATTGAAGGACTGCTGCTTGGGACGCTGGGCGGCGCGCTGGGTCTGGCTTTGGCGCCAACTGCTGCGGCGATGTTAGTGCGGCGAATCAGCGAAAGTGGGGATCTGCCTTTCTCTGTGGCACCGACTGGAACAGTATTCGGGTTCAATCTGGCGTTGTCCGTAGGCATCAGCCTGCTGTTTAGTATGGCGCCGGCGTGGCAGATGATGAGGCCAGGACTGAATGAGTCGCTGCGCCAGCAATCGGCGAGCACTTTGGGTGCGGCGCAGCGCTTCCGTCGAACAGCAATTGCAATCCAGATCGGGTTGAGCGTCCTTCTGTTGAGTGGGGCTGGACTATTTGTTAGGACTCTTCACAACCTCAAGGCACAGGACATGGGTATGACGACGGATCATCTGGTGGAGTTCGGGATTTCGCCAACGATGGCCGGATATGCGCAGAAAGATGCGATCCCGCTGCAGGACAGGATTCAGGCCGTGCTGCGCGGACTGCCTGGGGTGCAAGTGGCTGGCGGGACGTCGGATCCTGTGCTGGCAGACGACAACACTCAGAGCAACATCACGATCGAAGGCTATGCCGCAAAGGCCGATGAGGACGTTGACGTCGAGACGCCATGGATCACACCGGGCTACTTTGCAGCGCTGGGAATTCCCCTCATTGCGGGGCGCGATCTTGCTGAAGCGGATACCACCGGCGCTCCGAAGGTGGCGGTAGTGAACCAGAGCTTTGCAGTGAAATATTTTGGCTCTCCGCAGAAGGCGCTGGGACACTCCATTGCCCAGGGGGCCGGCGACAAAGTCAAACTCGATACGCAAATTGTGGGAGTCGTTGGCGACGCCAAACAGCACGGTGTTCGAGAAGGTGTCGTGAGGACGCTGTACCGACCGTTTGCTCAGAATCTCGGGGCAAACAATCTGGTGTTCTACGTACGGACTGAGCAGGCTCCGGAAGCTGCGGAGAACACGATCCGCGCGGCGCTCCATGGGTTGGATCCGAAGCTCGTCGCCGATTCAATGAAGACGATGGACGAGCAGATCGACGCAAACGTATCGAATGAACGGATGATCGCGTTGCTCGCAGTAAGCTTTGCTCTGGTAGCTCTCCTGACAACTGCTGTGGGATTATATGGCGTGTTGGCATACGCAACAGCACAACGGACGCGAGAGATTGGCATCCGGATGGCTCTTGGCGCACAGCGGATTGCGGTCGTGCAACTCGTGCTCATGGACATGGTAAAGATTGCGGCAGTTGGAATTGCGGTAGCTTTGCCAGTGTCAGTTGCATTATCCCGATTCCTGCGGAGCCAGTTATTCGAGGTCCAGCCATTTGATCCTGGAACACTGATCGCCTGTATTGCAGTCACGGCGATAATGGTAATCGTCGCCGCGGCATTGCCCGCGCAGCGCGCGGCATCGGTAGAACCAACGCAAGCGCTGAGGATGGAATAAAAATCATGATCGAACTGAGAAACCTGGAACGCAGCTACAGGGCTGGGCATACGGAAACCTGGGTCTTGCGACGCGTAAATCTGACAATTAACGAAGGTGAATTTGTAACCGTCATGGGGCCATCCGGTGCAGGCAAGTCATCGCTGATGAATGTGCTCGGGATGCTCGATGACCAATGGAAGGGCGAGTTCAACTTTGACGGCGTCGCGGTACAAACAATGAACCGCAAGCAGCGAGCCGACCTTGCCCGGCGGCGAATCGGCATGGTCTTCCAGAGCTATCACCTACTGGATGATCTAACAGTGGCCGAGAACATCGACCTGCCCCTGTCCTATAAGGACATTCCTAAGTTCGAACGGCAAGCGTTGGTGGCCGACACGCTCGATCGCTTCAACATCGTCGGCAAGAAAGACCTGTATCCTGGCCAGCTCTCCGGTGGACAGCAACAGTTAGTTGGCATCGCTCGGGCTGTCATTCACCGTCCTTCGCTGCTGCTGGCCGACGAGCCGACCGGCAACCTTCAGTCCGCACAGGCAAAGGAGATTATGGAGTTGTTTCACATGTTGAATCAACAGGGCACAACGATCGTGCAGGTCACGCATTCGGAGGCCAATGCCCGCTATGGAACCCGAACCATTGAACTGCGTGACGGCTGGATGTACTCCGACACGGCCACAAGTACAGAGGAGGTCCATTCGTGAGAAGGTCTGCTTCCCTTCTGGCCCGCGTAAGCCTGGTTGCCCTCGTGACCGCGTCTGGAATCGCACAGGAGAGTACTGCAACAGCACCAGCGCTGCGGCTGGATATCCCGCACTCCGACAATCCACTAAACACATACCGGGCGACGCTGGTACCGCGACCGAATCTCGCAAATTCGGCGAGGATCGATTCGCTGGTGCATGATGGAGTTCTGGAATTATCGCTGAAGGACGCAATCTCCCTCGCACTTGAGAACAACCTTGATCTGGCGATTGCGCGCTATAACATTCCGATCGCGCAGGCAGATATTCTGCGAACGCAGGCTGGTGGTTCCTTCCGCGGCGTCAATACAGGCGTCGTGCAGAATACACCGGGCGGCGGAGTGGGCGGCTTCGGCTCAAGTTCGGCTGGTGCAGGCGCCGGTGGAACATCGGGCGGCGCGGGCGGCGCGGGTTCAGGTGCGTCGGGACTGGTGCAGTCCACACTGGGAACTGGCACCAATGTCGCCTCCTACGACCCTTCTCTTACAGGCTCGTTCAACATCGAACACTACACGCAGCCACTCTCAAATACGTCGATCTACGGAACTCAGACGCTGCAGCAGAATACGACGAACGGCAACATCGGATACTCGCAGGCGTTTCCGACTGGAACTCTGTTTTCTGCAGTCTTCGACAACAGTCGCGGCGCAACGAATAGTCCGAACAGCTTTCTGAATCCAACGCTGAACTCGTACTATCACGTTGCACTTCAGCAACAGTTGCTGGCAGGATTCGGCTTCGGCCCTAATCTGCGCTTTCTGCGGATTGCAAAAAACAATCAAAAGATCTCCGACGCGGCTTTTAAGCTCCAGGTCATTACGACGATCACGCAAATCGCTAATATGTACTGGGATCTGGCGGCAGCCTACGAGGACGAGCAGGTCAAGACCCGCTCCCTCGACTTCGCTAACCAGACATTGGACAATGACCGCAAACAACTTGCGCTGCAGGCCATTCCCGCCATGGACGTGATGAAGGCCGAGGCCGAGGTTGCCAATCGCGAACAAGATCTCACCATCGCCAAATCCACGCTGCAGTTTCAGGAACTGTTGATTAAAAACGCGCTGACAAAAAACCTTGACGACCCGATCCTCGAGGCGATGCCAGTGCGCCCCACCGATCAAAGCGCGATGCAGGATACAACTGCCAAGGGACCGACGGAAGATATCATCGCGCAGGCCTTGCGCGATCGCTTGGAGCTGACAGAATCCAGCATTGATCTCGATAGTCGCCGTATCAGCCGCGACGCCGCTCGCAACGCCCTACTCCCCTCAGTCTCGCTTAATGCTTTCTACGGTGGCACAGGGCTTGCTGGACCACCGAATCCCATTTCGGAGGAGATGTCGACTGCGCCGACCGACTGGGGGGGCGCGGTGAGAAACGCTTTCAACGGTTCGGCCCCTGACTACTACGTCGGACTTTCAGTCAACGTTCCCATTCGCAACCGCGTGGCGAAGTCGGACCAATATCGCTCCGAATTGGAGGCACGACAGTCAGAACTGCGCCTACAGCAGTTGAAAAAGCAGATCCGCATCGAAGTGCGAAACGCACAGTATGCCCTGGAACAGAGTCAAGCCCGCGTGGTAGCAGCACGAAAAGCACGCGACCTTGCACAGAAGACCTTCGAGATCACCAGCAAGGAACAGGAGCTCGGAGCAGGCTCCAGTTACCAGACTCTGACCGCTCGCCGGGACTTTGCAGAAGCCGAGTCTACCCTGGTCGCCGCGATGACGGCGTACCAAAAGGCTAAGATTGAGCTGGAACGCTCGGTCGGGTCTACGTTGGAAGCCAACTCGATTTCGATAGAATCGGCGAAGACAGGAATTGCGCCGGGCGGACAGTAATCGGAGTGGAGTAAAGGGATGATAGTGGAACGCATGGCCACAGGCGACAGGGCGACGACAGCAGCGGAGACGCCTTGCAGGCTTCTGATCGCCGATGACCAACCACACATTCTCGAGGCTCTGCGTCTGCTGCTGAAGCCAGAGGGTTACGAGCTCGAGATGGTGCGCGCGCCTGCACTGGTGCTCGATGCACTAGCACACGAGAGCTTCGACAGCTTGCTCATCGATCTGAACTACACCCGCGACACAACCTCAGGCCAGGAGGGACTGGATCTTGTCTCACGTGTTAGAGAGATCGATGCCCAGCTGCCCATCGTCGTGATGACCGCGTGGGGCAATATCGATCTCGCGGTGGATGCGATGCGGCGCGGCGCGGGCGACTTCATCCAGAAGCCATGGGAAAATGCGCGGTTGCTCAGCATTCTTAGAACCCAGATGGAGCTGCATCGCAGCCAGAAGAGAGCACAGTGGCTTGAGGCCGAGAACCGCATCCTGCGCGCATCGGGAGCGCCTGACTTCATCGCATCGGCTGCCTCCATGCGACAGGTGCTCGAGACCATGGCGCGAGTTGGCCCGTCGGACGCGAACGTCCTCATCACCGGCGAACATGGAACGGGCAAAGAGGTCGTCGCACAGACACTGCATCGGCTATCGTCGCGCGCGACGCGTTCGCTCGTAGCTGTAAATACAGGCGCCTTGCCAGAGGGAATTTTTGAAAGCGAGCTCTTCGGCCATGTGAAGGGAGCGTTCACGGATGCTCGTTCCGACCGCATCGGACGCTTCGAACTCGCCAACAATGGAACGCTGTTTCTCGATGAGATCGCGAATATCCCTGTTCGCCAACAAGCAAAGCTGCTTCGCGTGCTTGAAACCGGCGAGATGGAGCGCGTGGGCTCGTCGAAGACTCAGGCGGTCGACGTCCGCATGATCTCTGCAACCAATGCAGACCTGCGAGCCGAGTGCGCCGCCGGACGCTTTCGCGAAGACCTTCTCTTCCGATTGAATACGGTCGAGATCAACTTGCCACCGTTACGAGAGCGCCGCGACGATTTACCAGCTCTTGCCGGTCACTTCCTTGCGCGATACGCTGCTCGCTACCGAAGAGCCATTCAGGGTTTTGAACCAGCCGCACTGCAGCTGATGCTGCACCACAACTGGCCCGGTAATGTTCGTGAGCTGGACCACACAATAGAGCGCGCCGTCCTGATGGCCCGTGGCGAGCGCATCGAATCGGCAGACCTCGGACTGAACACACAACGAACTGCCGTGCAAAATCTTGATGAGCTGAGCCTTGAGACCGTGGAAGCCATCTTGATTCGTAAAGCGCTCGCGCGCGCGTCGGGCAATGTAAGCCACGCTGCCGATGCGCTCGGTCTGAGCCGCGGCGCACTCTATCGAAGAATCGAGAAGTATGGCCTCTGACGAGCGGCCCGGCACCACGTCCCAGCGCACACGCCTGCCACTTGCCGCATCTCGCCGTCGGCTAAGCTTCGAAAAACGTCTGCGACTTTGGCTCTACCTGCTGAGCCTGCCCGCACTCCTGCTTTGCTGGGTCTTGTTGTCGCAGCACTCCGTTGAGGTTTCTGTTCAATGCATCGTTTTGCTGGTCTTCGCGGCCGGATGGGCGTTCGCTGTCTCGTTATTGACCGAACAGATCACTCGCCCCTTACAGACGTTATCGAACGTAGTCGCCGCACTTCGCGAGGACGATTACTCCTTTCGAGCTCGCGGCGGTCGCAGAAACGATGCGATGGGCGACCTTGCCCTGGAGATTAACGCGTTAGCGGCGATGCTGCAGAATCAGCGGGCAAGCGCTCTCGAAGCAATGGCGTTGGTCGAGCGTGTGATGAGCTCCATGCAATCACCTGTTCTCGCCTTTGATCCCCAGAACAGGCTGAGGCTATTGAATCCGGCGGCCGAACGTGCCTTCAACCTGCGTGGACAGATCGCGGTCGGTCACTCCGCACAGAAGCTCCAACTCGGCTACCTGCTCGACACCAGCGACGATGATCTCCTCTCGCTCGGCGACGGACAACAAGCCTCACGATGGGTCGTCAAGCGGACAAACTTTCGCCTGCGCGGAGTTCCCCATACGCTGCTGGTTCTCTCTGACGTCAGCGCCGCTCTGCGGGAAGAAGAACGCATAGCTTGGGAAAGATTGATTCGTGTACTCGGACACGAAATCAACAACTCTCTGACGCCCATTAAATCCATCGCCGGCAGTCTGCGTGCGCGACTCTCTTCCCTGCGTGCTGTCGACAATGATCGCGACTTCGACAGCGGCCTTGAAGTCATCGAAAATCGCGCAGAATCGCTGAATCGCTTCCTGCAAGCCTATCGTCAGCTGATGGGCCTGCCTGCGCCAAAGCTTGCGCCCGTCTCACTGACGGCGCTGCTTGAGCGAGTGGCCCGATTGGAAACACGCGTCCTCGTCACTGTCGCTCATGCAGACGACCTCACTCTGAGAGTCGACGCAGACCACATCCAGCAGGCCTTAATCAACCTCACTCGCAACGCGGCAGAGGCTGCGCTAAGCCCTGATGCGGCCGGTGACGGTCCTCCTTGCGTACGCATTGAATGGGAGCGCACGGCTAGCGAAGTCGTCATCGCAGTCACCGACAACGGTACAGGATTGACCAACGCCGGCAATCTCTTTGTGCCGTTCTACACGACGAAACCGAGCGGCACTGGCATCGGTCTCGTGCTTGCACAGCAGATCGCACAGGCTCACCGTGGGTCTGTACAGCTAGCCAATCGCAGTGACGGCGAGATCGGATGCAGGGCAGAGCTAAAACTGCCACTCTCCTAGCGCTAGGAGACCTTCCACTTAGTAGCCAGCATGTTGAGCTTTTCGTCGAGTGTAGGCTGTGGCTTCTGCTGTTGTCGTGTCGCCTGGGGACGTTGCGACGGCCCCTGAAGTGCCTTGATCGAAAGTGCAATTCTTTTAGTCTTTGTGTCTGCACTCAGCACCTTCACCTTGACGATCTGGCCCGTCTTCACTGCCTCCGACGGATCTTTGATGAATCGGTTCGAGAGCTCGCTGATGTGAACCAATCCATCCTGATGCACTCCGATGTCGACGAAGGCGCCGAACTTCGTAACGTTAGTGACGATGCCTTCCAAAACCATCTCCGGATGAACATCTGCAAATTCGCGCACCTGCTCATTGAAGCTCGGAGCCACAAATTTATCGCGCGGATCGCGCCCCGGCTTGCGCAATTCCTCCAGAATGTCATTCAGTGTGAACGTCCCTGCCGACAGCTTCTTCGTGTCCAGCTTGGCAAGCAGATGCGGATTCTTGATCAACTCATTAAGCGGAGCTTCAAGCAGACGAGCCAACTCTTCAACCACCGGATACGACTCCGGATGCACAGCCGTCATATCCAACAGATTTTCTCCATCCCGAATACGGAGAAAGCCGGCGGCTTGCTCAAATGTCTTCGCCCCAATACCCGGGACTTTGTTGAGCTGTGTGCGCGAGCGAAACTTCCCGTTCTCATTCCGATAGCTGACGATATTCAGCGCAATCCGTTCCGTGATGCCCGATACGAACCGCAGCAACGTCCACGACGACGTGTTCAGATCGACGCCCACGCGGTTCACGCAGCTCTCAATCACAGCTTCGAGCGATCGCTGCAACTGGCGCTGATCCACATCGTGTTGATACTGGCCCACACCTATCGACTTGGGATCAACCTTTACCAACTCTGAGAGCGGGTCCTGAAGTCGCCGCGCAATCGAGATCGCTCCACGAACGGTCAGATCGAGATCCGGAAACTCCTGGCGAGCAATCTCCGAGGCAGAGTAGATGCTCGCTCCCGACTCGCTCACTGTCACTGAGAAAATATTGTCCAGTCGACGTTCACGCAGAAACTCTCGAACAAAGGCATCCGTCTCACGCGAGGCCGTCCCGTTGCCGATCGCGATGGCGCGAACGTTGTGCTGAACCAACAGCGTCTCCAACGTCTTAGCCGCAGGTCCTGCACTATTCTTCGATGTATGCAGATAGAGAACATCATGCGCGAGAAACTTGCCAGTCTCGTCGACCACCGCAACCTTACATCCGGTTCGCAACCCCGGGTCGATGCCGAGGATCGAGATCGGACCAGCAGGCGGAGCCAGCAACAAATGATGCAGATTATCGCGAAACACCTGGATCGCATCCGTATCCGATCGTTTTTTTAATTCCAGTCGTATCTCGCCCTGTATCGAAGGATTCAGCAACCGCTTCCACGCATCTTCGATTGCCAGTTCCAGATGTGGAGTCCAGTCCCCCTGTCGACGAACGATGCCGGAACGCAGAACGGACGCTGCACGCAGAGCATCGAGCTCGATCAGAAAGTAAAGCACCGACTCTGCTTCGCCTCGCCGGACTGCCAGCATCCGATGCGATGGAATCGTCTTCACCGCTTCGCGATACTCGTAGTACATCTTAAATTTTTCTTGCTCATCGACCGCATCGATAGCCTTCCGGCTGACGATCACACCCTCATCAAACATTAGTTGACGCAATGCCTTACGCAAGTCCGCGTCTTCGCTGATCATCTCGGCCACAATGTGCCGTGCGCCTTCAAGTGCCTCATCGACGCTGCTCACCTCCTTCTCCGGATTCACAAACCCAGCAGCAAACTCTGCCAGCGGCTGATCTGCGGCCTCCTGACTCCAGAGATAAAGCGCCAGTGGTTCCAAGCCCTTTTCACGCGCAATCGTTGCCTTGGTGCGTCGCTTCGGACGATAAGGCAGATACAAATCTTCGAGCTCGCTACGATCAAGCGTCGCCTCAATTCGCGCCTTTAGCTCATCGGTCAGCTTGCCCTGTTCGAGGATCGACGCAAGAATCGTCTCGCGTCTCGCCGCCAGATCGCGGAAGTAAGCGAGCTTCTCTTCAATGTCGCGAATCTGCACCTCGTCGAGGTTGCCTGTGGCCTCTTTGCGGTATCGCGCGATAAACGGGACAGTTCCACCCTCGTTCAACAGTTCGATCACGGCAACGAGCCCGCGCATCGGGATGCTAAGTATTTGGCTGATGTGAAGCAGAACTTCGGGGGAAAGAGATTTTTGTTCGGACATGGTTGCTATGTCCATCGTAGATGCTTCGGCTCTGGAAAAGCACGCCGCGATTCTTCGATGAGCAAAGCAAGGATCAGAAGATCAGCCGCAAAGACATCTGTATCTGTCGTGGACTACCGATGGCGCTGGTAACGTAACCCAAGCCGCTGGGCTCATTGAAGAAATTCCCTGCTTGGTCGAGCGATGGAAAGCCATTGTAGGACTCGTTTTGCGAGACATTATCCTTAGGTACATCGAAGCTGGCCGTATTGGTCAGGTTGAAGATATCGAATGTATAGCGGAGGGACATGCGCTCGTTAATGTTCATGTCCTTGATGATGGAGAGGTCGGTACGCTTTTGAGCGGATTGACGGAAGATGTTGCGTTGGCCGCTGGTGAAGTCGGTCTCGAAGGGATCGTTGGATGGAACTGCGCCCCCAAGTCCTCCCGGACTGATAAGTGGCAGGGTGAAGCAGTCGGCCTTCAGCGCTGGCGCTCCAAACGCTCCTGAGACACCAGTCCTCGCATTCTGAGGGGTGCATCCAGGTGCAAGAGGCACAATAGGATTCGTGATGCCATCGGCCACGCCGTAGTAGATGCTTCCTACAGCACCGGAGTAGTCGATGACGCTGTAGGGCTGACCACTTTGAAGGATAGCAATTCCGCTGATAGTCCAGCCGTCGGTGATTTTACCGGCGATTGTAGTCTTCGGGAAAAAAGTGGGAAGTTGATAGAGGTAAGTGAAGTTGACGACGTGAGTGCGATCGAAGTCTGAAGAAGCATAGCCGTCGCGAAGACTAAGTGGATTATTGCCGTTGTAGAAAAGACCCATCCCACTCTGTTCGTCGAGCGCATGGGAGTACGTGTAGGAGAATCCGATCTGGAAGCCGTGAGTCATGCGCTGCTCAACGTGGACCTGCAGGGCGTTGTAAGAAGAGATGCCCGCTGCCTTATAAGTTTCCGATTCCGCAGAATATCCAAGATACGGAACGCGAAGGTCGATGTTGCCGCCCTCGTAGGTAGCCAGATACGGATTGCCGTTGGGCAAATTAGCCGGCGCGCAGTTGTAGAAGCAGAAGGAATTTCCCGCTTCCTGCACGGCATAGCCGTAGGTATAGATCTGGCCGTTGATGTGGTGAGAGGCAGAGGCGATACCGGCTTGATTGAAGGGAACGGGTATCACCTGATGGCGGCCGAGGTTGCCGACGTATCCAACCTCGACGGCGAGATTATTGCGAGGCTGCCACTGAACGTCGAAGGTGTAGTTGATGGTGTAGGGCAGCTTGTTGTCCTGGGCATAATTTGCAAAGGAAAACATCTGTGCGCCGTTCTCGATCTGGGCAGGTGTCGGGAGATAGTGCGTAATATCGGCAGCTTTGCCGGTGGGCTGGTTCGGGATCGAAGTCCCAAATGGCGTAGATAGGCTGAAGGGGCCTTCGCACGCAGAGGCCACTGTAGGCTGCGGATCTTCAGGGTTGCACTGAACGGCATTGACGAATGGCGGAGCCTGCACGACGCCGAAGGGGCCGCCAGTCACTTCGCCGGCAGCGTATCCCGGTGAGAGATAGGTGAAGAGCTCGCCGCGATCATAGTAAATTCCAGTGCCGGCGCGAACGACTAATTTACTGTTGAACATCTTCGGCTGCCATGCAGCACCGATGCGCGGGCCGAAGCCCCACTGGCGTCCGGTCAGAGTGGTTTTGCTTGCTCCCGGCGTAGCCTGCACATTGTTGCTGGCGATGACGAAGCCGTTGTTCGGATAGCAGTCCACCGAGGACTCATCACCATTGGTCAGACAAGCAGTGTTGAACTGGTACTCCGAGGGATCGAAGTTGAAAATGTTGCCATACTTTTCAGTCAGGCCGCCATTCCAGTCATATCGAATGCCAACGGTCAGCGAGAGGTTGGGCTTAACCTGAAACTTGTCCTGAAAGTACGAGCCAACCTGGTTGGCCCGATAGTAGCGGTTCGCATTGCCAACGAGAAAAGTCGTAGTGGTGAAGTCATTGTTCTGGTAAGAGAGGTTGCCTTCGAGGAAGTTGGCGAAGTCCGCCGTCGAGATCATGCCTTTATTCGTGCGTTGGTTGCGGATGTTGAGCTGCGTATAAGAGTAATTGCCGCCAAAAGCGAAGGTGTGCTTTCCGATGGTCCAGGTAGCATTCGCCGATGGCATCAGGCGATTCTGGAAGAGGCCGGTAAAAGGCCCCTGAGTGAAAGCACCCGGCCCGACATTGAGGGCTTGATCGTAAAGGCCATCCGGGTTCTGATTGTTTGCGTTGCCGTTCCCGAGGACGTCGACAATGCTGATGCCAGGAAAGTAAGTGGACCCGAACGCGCTGATTCCCGCCTGTGAAGGTCCAAAGGGTTGATCGTTGACGGCGTATGCCTTTTGGCGCACGAAGCCGATCGTTTGCACAACAGACAGGTTCGGCTTAAGTAGCGTCGTGTTGTTGATGGAGAAGACATGGCTGCCGGCATCGAGGTGCTGAGTGAAGCCGGGCACGTTGGAGTACGCGTACGGCGCGTTGAGCGGATCGTGCTGATAGTAGTACTTGAGCGCGACGGTATTCCTCGAGTTGGCGATCCAGTCCAGATCTGCGACCGCTTGATCGGCGTGGAAGTAGGCTGTGCCGGGAATGGAAGCGTTAAACGGGACGTTCTGTGTCGGAGTAACACCGGAGGCCGACGGGATCATGTATTGCCCATTGGGCATCTTGTAGTTGAGAAGAAAGAGAGCCACAGGGCTGACGGCACTGGGCTGGATGGCATCATCGCCCGTGAGGCCGAAGTTTGTGTTGGCCAATGCCGCCAGAGTGCCCGCGCTGCGATCATCGGTGAGCCCCGGAGGAACAGTAAGCCGCGAGATGCCGATCTCCTGATCGCTAACATGAACATGCTGATAGGCAATGAAGCCGAAGAGCTTGTCCTTGATGATTGGGCCGCCAAGAGTAAAGCCGGCGTTGTACCGATGAAGCTGCGGGACCTTCTCATTCGCCGGAATGCTGTCGTCCTGCTTGAAGAAGAACGGCGCGGCGTTCAGCCAGTCGGTGCCTCGGCGGAAATATCCGCTACCGTGATAATTATTGGTGCCGGATGAAGTACTCAGGTCGATGTGAGCCCCTGAGGTCGAGCCTTGCTGCGCGTCGTACATCGAAGCATTGACCCGAACCTCTTGGATGGTCTCTGGTGCAGGAGTCGGGAGCGCCTGTCCGATAGCAAGGTAGACCGAAGCACTGCTCTGTTGTGTTCCGCCAGCGCCTATGTTGCCTACGCCGGTGTTGTTGACGATACGCGCAGACGCGACCTGACTGGTACTTTTACCGTTGAAGAGATTGCTGCTGTCGACGCCGTTAAGTTGGAACGAGTTGCTCGTATCGCGCTGCCCATTGGCCCATATCGGCTGATTGCCAAGTCCAGAGTTAGCACCTGTACCACCAGAAAGCTCCGCACTGACACCAGTCGAAAGAATCGCCAGTCCCGTAAAACTCCCCGTCGGCAGTGGAGCCGATTCGATCTGCGCCCTGTCCAGAACATATCCGTTCGTCGTATCGACAGCGTTCATCAGCGGATTCGCCTCGACCGTCACAGCCTCCGTCACCGAACCAACCGCCATCTGTGCCGGCAGCGTCACCGTACGATCTGCCTGAACCACAATCCCTGGAAAGCGTGCCGTGGAGAAACCATCACGCGTAAACGTCACCGTATATGTTCCGATGGGCAGGTTCGGAAAAGCATAGCTGCCGGCAGAGTTCGACTGCGCGGTTCGGGTCAGGTGTGTCTCCTCCTCCACCACCTTCACCGATACGTCCGGCAGAATGCTGCCCGAAGCATCCGTCACAACCCCCACGATTCCGCCAAGCGTTTGCTGAGCGCTAGCAGCTTGCATCAGCAAGAAGCCTGCAAGAACAAAGCAACAAAGGGTAAGCGCAACTTTGACTTTCGAAAACACCACGGCGTCACCTCGCAGAGATGGTTGCGGTCGTCCTATTTTTATTGCAAAAACGGCCCTGATCAGACAGCGGAGAGCTGTCGGTAGATGTGGCTTTTTAAAAACGCAACGCTGAAGCTCGGAACTTCAGCAAGGTTAACGTCACAGCCCGATCAATTTTGTCGTCAATAAACCAGAGCATAGACGAAACCATTACGATGTCAATCGGAAAATTTGAACGAAACAAATAACACTGCCAAAGCCCCTCCCAAATCAGCGACAAACAGAAACTTAAGAGAGCTATGCTGGAATCAATGCCAACCCCAACCCACACACCAGTTCCGGACTACGCTGCCATGCTCCAGGTCGCACTCGCGGAAGCCCGCACCGGCCTCTCCGAAGGAGGCATCCCCATCGGCGCGGCACTCTTCAACCGTCAGGGCGAACTCATCAGCTCCGGACACAACCGCCGCGTCCAGCAGAACGACCCCTCCATCCACGGCGAGACGGACGCCTTCCGCCGCGCCGGTCGCCAAACCTCTTACCGCGATCTCATCATGGTCACCACGCTCGCTCCCTGCTGGTACTGCAGTGGCCTCGTGCGTCAGTTCGGATTCCGCACCGTCGTCATCGGCGAGTCGCAAAACTTCTCCGGAGGCATCGACTGGCTCCGCTCCATCGACGTCGAAGTCATCGACCTGGCCTCACCCGAATGCATCACCCTGCTAACCGGCTACATCCGCGAAAACCCACACATCTGGAACGAAGATATAGGCGAACCAGCCCCCTAAAGCGATCAAGCAACCACAGCGCGCCGCCGCGAGATCACATACCAGCCCATCCCGCCGACAAGATACGCCACATACACATACGGCAGATAACGATACGGCGCAGGAGGCACCGGAAAAACCGTTCCCACCATAGCCAGAATCGTAGCCGCCGTCGCACTAATCGAAAGCACAAGCCCACCAACACCCAACCGCCCACGTCGTCGCAGATGCACAGGCAGCGCCACCGCCACTAAAGCATAGGCCGTCAAAAACCCATACACCGCCAGCGTACCCATCCACCCATACACATCGGCCCCGCTCGATCCCCGCTCCACCAGAACCGCAACCGGAACAAACGCCAGCACGCCAGCCAACACACTCGCCGCCCCCGGAGTCTCCTTCTCCGCATGAGTCTTCGCAAGCCTGCCATGAGCCAGCCCATTGTGCGCCATCAGCATCAACACCCGCGCCGCTGCAATCACGCAGGCCAGCGTGCCCGCGAACATACTCACCAGAACCCCCGCATCGATCACCGGCCCCGCAATGCTCACACCAGCCCTCTCTGACAAGAACCGCATCGGAGCCGTGCTCTCACCCAACCCCGGACTCGCTCCATGAAAGCTCAGCACCTCGCCATACGCGCAGACGATAAAGAACACCCCAGCCAGCGCCGCGCTCTGCAACACCGCACGAGGAATCGTCCTCAACGGCTCCCGCGCCTCGGCTCCCAGCGTCGTCGCACTCTCAAACCCCACAAAGCTGAACAGGGCCAGCATCACACCCAGCCGCACTCCCACAGGCGTCACTCCGCGAAGCCGCAACTGCTCCTCATCGATACGCAGTCCATGCTTCCAAAGCAGAATCCCCACCACAAGACTGATCAAGCACACCGACACCGCTTCAATCCACAACATCGTCTGCGTCGAAATCTTCACATCCCGCCACGCAATCCACACCGCCCCACCCGCGCACACAGCCGCCAGCAGCCCCGCCGAAACATGCGGCCCAAACCTCCCCAGAAACACATACGCATAGCTCACGAAACCGCCAATCACCGAAGCCGCCGTCATCACATAAGCAAAGAACAGCGCCCACGCAGCCACCGCAGCAAACGCCGGAGGCAGCGTCTCTCGCGTGTAAACATACAACGACCCAGGCGAAGCCGAGTCCCGCGCAAACACCGCGATACACAACGCCATCAACGCAATTCCTGCCATGGCAAGCGCATACGCCAGCCACGTGCCATTCCCCGCCAACGCAAACACCAGAGGAATTGTCAGCGTAGGCGAAGTACTAGGCGCCATAGTCGAGACCGACTGCGCCAGTGTCTCCAACGGCGACAGAACACCCCGCCGCAACCCATAAGAAGCCGTGACGACCGCAACCTTCTCGTTAGCAACAACTCCAGAAGAGTCCATACGATCATCCTCAGCGGTATGCATCAGGCAAAATCCCTCTTGAAATTCGCCACCGGAAGCTTGAGTCTGAACTCTCCAGAAATTTGCGTCAACAGTTTTCAATCTTTCGCCACACCGGTCCTGCTATTTCTATAACTCCCGCGATGCTCGAACGAATCTCACCTCTCACCGAACTACGCCACGCGCTCGCTGCCCACACCACCCCTGCGGAGGTAGCAACTGCAGCAACACTGAAAGTGAACAGCAACGCCTCACGCAACACGTACATTCACTTCAATCAACAGGAGCTTCTCCAACAGGCACAATCACTCGCCCACACGTACGCTAACGCTGCCAGGCCGCCGCTGTACGGTGTCCCCGTATCTCTAAAAGACTGCTTCGATCTTGCGGATACCATAACCACCTTCGGCTCTCTCTTCTATGCAGATCACAACCTGCCCGCCACACATGACTCCGCGATGGCCCACAGTCTGCGCGCATCCGGCTGCCTCATCACCGGCAAAACCCACCTTCATCCCCTCGCCTATGGCATCACTGGCCAAAACCCTGACTACGGAGACTGCCTTCAGCCCCGCGACTCTTCACTGCTCACCGGCGGCTCCTCCAGTGGCGCTGCCGCCAGCGTTCAGGAGGGCTCCGCCCTCGCAGCCATCGGTACCGACACCGGCGGATCCATTCGCGTCCCCGCCGCACTCTGCGGCCTGACTGGATACCGAGCCTCTCACGCCTTAGCCTCTACAACGGGCCAGTGGCCAAATGCCTGGACTGGCGCGGCGCATCTTGCACCATCCTTTGACACCGTCGGCTTTCTCCTACGCGACCCACGCGACGCCGCGGCTATCGCAAATGCTCTCTTCAGCGTCCCTTCCGCCACCGCACCATCAGCCCCGCGCATCGGCTGCGTGCCGTTGTCTTTTCTAACGGATTGCGAATCAGACGTACTTGCCGCCTTCGACGCATGGCGCCGACAACTCACACGCGCAGGAGCCTCTCTCGCCGAATTCGACACAACAAGCTGGAATCATTCGATAGAAATCTTCGCGCCAATCCAGGCCCATGAGGCCGCCGCCCAGCACCGCGGCCACTATGACCAATTCGAACCCACAATCGCGCAGCGCCTACACTGGGGAGCCTCACTCTCCGACTCCGATCTCGCACCCCTCCGTCAGCGCCTTGCGGACTTCCGTTCCCGCATGGCATCTGCGTTCGACAAATTCGATTTTCTGATGCTCCCCTGCGCCCCCGTCAGCCGTCTCGTCGCAAATCAGGACCAAAGCTCCGCACGTCAGACTATCCTCCGCTATACCATCCCCTTCAGTCTCGCAGGACTACCCGTCGTCACGCTGCCGGCGGAGATCATCGGCGCAGCATTCGGTGCCGGAATCCAACTCGCCGCTTCTCCCGGCAACGACGGCGCGCTGCTCGCATACGCCGCCTCGCTGGCTCACATGCTGATCGATCATCCATCTTCACGCGACTGACAACTCTCTACCGCCTCCTCGGAATCACCACCTCAGCCCCCGCGCCCACCGCATTGATCTCCGCAAAGTTCCGCTGATTAATCCCCACACTGAGCCGCCCACGCGAATCGATATACAGCAGGCCCTTTCCCACCGGAACATCGCTGAACGTCTTCACAAACGGAAGCTCATACTTCTTCCCACCAATCTCCACTGGAACCACATCGCCCAGCCCATATCCAAGCTGCGCAAACGTCTCCGCCGGAACGTTCAGCACCAGATTCCCAAACGGCCCATCCGTCCCGATCACTTGCCCACGCAGCCTCGCAGCATCCACTGTTGCAGACCGAATATCCAGCCGCACCAGCTTCGCGACATCCACCTCCGGCCCCGCCGTAGTCCAATCATCCCCACGAGCCAGATGCGCCCCTGCAGGCGAAAAAATATCCCGCCCATGAAACGTCGACGACATCTTCGCCCCAATCATCCACTCCGGATTCTTGATCTCCCTCGCCCCCACAATGCCATCCCGATCCTGCACCAACGTCAACAGCCCGTTATCCGGCAGCACAAAATACTGTCCCTTCTTCGACTTCGCAATAATCGCCTTCCGCGCGCTCCCCACCCCCGGATCCACCACCACGACAAACACAGCATCATCCGGAAAATAAGGAGCCGACCCCGCCAGAAACCGCGCCCCTTCCGCGATATCGTACGGCACCACCTGATGCGTAATATCAATAATCCGCACCCCCGGAGCCACGCCCTCCATCACCGCCTTGCAGATCCCCACCGCATCATCACGAACATCGAAGTCCGTCATAAACCCAATCGTTCGGAGTGCCTTCGCATCCCGCTGCCCCAGCGCAACACACGGAGACAACGCAACCAAAGCCCCCAACAAAATCCCGCAAAACAAATCACGTCGTCTCAAGGCAGTCATCTCCAAAAATGAAATTTCTCTAAACAATACCGTGCAATGTCACTCCGAATCGGTACAATTCGACCGAGTCGTTGATAAAAAAGGAGTTCCCTGGGCCCTATGCAGTCCTTTCGCGCCTTGCGCAAATCAAAAGTTTCCTACGTCGCAGCGCTATTCTTGCTGCCCACCGGCCTCCTCCTACCCACCGCTGCATACGGATCGGCGAATGCGCAGCAAAGTGCTCCACCCTCGCAGCCAACAGAACAACAGGCCCAGAATCCGCAATCTCAAGCTCCCCAGCCCCCCGCATCGAACTACGACAGGGCCATCTTTCTAAAACCAATCCCACCCGACCAGCTCGCTTTTCTGAATCAATTTGCAGGAGCGCTGTCAAAGGACCTCTTTCGCGACAAGCAATTCCACAAATTAATGAAAACCTTCGTCCCCGATTGCATGTTTCATTACGGCCGGGACATGCCACTCTCCGACGCACTCGAAATTGTGATCAACGGCTCGTCTCAGCCAGTTGAGATCCGTGATGGCCGTTACTTGATGCTTTCCGGCCAAAGCGGGCCCTACCTCGGTGGCCGTGGCTTTCTTTGGATCGATATGCAGGATGGCATTGCGCTGGGCGGGTTCTACTTCCACCCCACCAATGGCGAACCCACGCCGTCCGTTGTCATCTTCTCCAGGCAGGTCAAGGAAGATCCCCTTGCACAGAGCGACCTCCCCCCGGCGTTTGTCAGTGATCTGATCCAATGGTCCACAACATCTCGCGTTCCGCCCATCACAACGCGTTACTTCATCACCGGCTCCAACAGAAGGATCCTGCTCGAGCACGACGAAGACTATTGCCTCCGCGCAGACGGAACAACCGCACCTCCTGAAAGCGGATGCCTGCAGATGAATGCGGATGCCGCCGACATCGATATGAACACTGCCTCTTATCTGTACCAAACCCACTACGCAACCAACGCCACCGCGTGGATGATCAATGATCCCGATCAGATCGCATGGCTTCAGGTCCGGACGAACACATGCGGAATTGGTCCCGACCCACTGGGATGCCGCATCCGTATGACACGCGAACGCACGCACGTCATCATTAGGCAAGGCCCCGTTTCGCATCCACCGCACCGGTAAGCCGGTGATCGATCACCTATCTTCCATCAGTGATATAGTTCCCCGACTGGAGATGATTGCCACATAAACATCTGGCACATCTCCCACGTCTCACGGACATCATTGAGGAGAGAACTTCATGCAGCATCTCCGAACCATCGCATTTCTAGCCCTTCTAGCTGGCATAACTCCCCTAAGAGCCCAGACACCCCAACCCGCGACACGTCCGGTCCGCCCAACCCCGCCCACCCGCGACCCCCACACCCCCGGCTACGTCACAGCCACCGAACTACCCGACGGCGCCAACGCTCCCGCAAACGCCGACGGCAACTTCATCCTGGGCCCCACCCACACCCCCTCACCCGACGCCACTCAGCAGCCGAGCGTGCCACAGGGAACCGTCTCCCAGTTCACCATGAACTCCGCCGACAGCAAGCTCTACCCCGGCATCGCCCGAGAGCCCGACACCTTCGGCACGCCCGATCCCGCCGACCCCGCAAAACTCATCGTCACCACCAGCCACCCCGCTCCCTACACCCGCCGCGTCACCGTCTATGTGCCCAAACAATATGTCCCTGGCACCGTCGCGCCCTTCATCATCGGAGCAGACGGCCCCGACCGCGATCTCTTCACCACCCTCGACAATCTCATAGCCCAGCACCGCGTCCCCGTCATGATCGCCATCTCCATCAGCAACGGCAGCGGCGACGCCCAGGGCAGCGAGCGCGGCCTCGAGTACGACACCATGTCAGGCCGCTATGCCGAGTTCGTCGAGACCGAAGTCCTCCCCCTCGTCGAAAAGCAATACCAGGTCAAACTGACCAAAGACCCCGACGGCCGCGCAACCATGGGCGGCAGCTCCGGAGGCTCCTGCGCCCTCATCATGGCCTGGTACCACCCCGAGCTATACCACCGCGTCCTCACCTACTCCGGCACCTACGTCAACCAGCAATGGCCCAGTAACCCACAGACGCCCCACGGCGCATGGGAGTTTCACGAACACCTCATCCCTAATACTCCCACTAAGCCGCTGCGAATCTGGATGGAGGTTGGCGACAGAGACCTCCTCAACCCCAATGTCATGAACGACCACATGCACGACTGGGTCGTCGCCAACGAGAACATGGCACGCGTGCTAGCCGACAAGGGCTACCACTACCAATTCGTCTTTGTCCGCAACGCTGGACACACCGACCACACCGCGAAACAACAAACCCTGCCCGAAGCCCTCGAATACCTATGGCAGGGCTATCCCATCGCCGGAGCGAATACAGGATCGAAGAATTAATGCCTCTTGCCCCCGAAAATAAATCCTGAAAAGTGCCGACTTTCGCGCCCCTCAAAATTGTTCGTCCGCTAACCACGTTTGCCACACTTTGCACCGCTTAGTGACCACAAAACCACCACATCGAAGCACCACTTTCCCCAAAAACCCCAGCAAAAACACCCTTCCACCACACCAAAAAAATCGGACAAAATATCCACACTTTTCCGCTCGAACAGAAGACGCAAAATAAGGCGAATCGATTCGTTACCCTATTTCGCCTTTGCAAGGCTTGCTCTTGCCATTCATTTTCCATCTGGCTCGGCAAGCAAATCTCCCAATCGATTAAACCGTCTTTCCCAAAGCGAACGACGATCGGCGATCCACTGCTCAGCCACCGAAAGACCCTTGGGTTCGATGCGACAGGTGCGAATTCTCCCGACCTTTCGCGTGTAGACAAGTCCGCTTTTTTCCAGGATCTGCAAGTGTTGAACAACAGCGGCCAGAGTGATATCAAGCGGCTTTGCCAGCATCGAGACCGAAACAGGCCCTTCAGTCAGTTTTTCGATAATGGCACGTCGCGTGGGATCGCCAAGTGCGTGAAAGACGCGGTCAATCGTGGCTCTCTGGCTAAGCATGGACGCCGCCTCCGCAGTTCATTTGCAATCTAGCTCTCCAGTTCAGTTGCCAATTGTTCAAATAGCTGACGCCATCCTTCTTCACGAATTTGAGGACCATCCGAGCCCTCAAAGAACGCTCCCTGCTCGGTGAAGATGAGCTCGGTCCCTTTTTCCGCCGGCAGCAACTCGACCGTAGCCTGCGAGGATGAGAAGCGCTTATCGCCGAGGGCCATCGTATAGGCAAACACAATGCGACGATCGGGCACAATGTCCTGATAGATGGTTTCGTTTGTGCAGGCAGGCCCTTCATTAAAGCGGAACCGAGTCCGCTCAACACCTCCGACTCGAAAATCCATCTCGAACTCTTCCATCACGGATCCACCACCCTCAGCAAACCAGCGGCTCTTCTTGCTCGGGTCGGAGAAGGCAGCAAACACGCGTTGTGGTGTTGTGGGATAACTGCGTTCGATAACGAAGGTGCTATGGATAACGCTCCGTTCTTTCATAGTCGCTTTTTCAACCCCATAGTTTGCCTCTGACTTCACACCCTTGGCTCATAACGCAGGAAAACTTTGCCATTGCCGAATGTCCGAGTCTTTGTCAGCCTTAGGTTCAGCTTTTCTTTGATGCCATCAAACATTGTCCGCCCCTTGCCCAGGGCCACCGGATCCACCATCATCTGGTACTCGTCGATCAGGTTCTTCGGCGCCAACTGCGCAACAATGCTCCCGCTCCCCAAGATCGCCATGCCCGGTCCAGTTTCATCCTTCATCTTTCGAATCTCCGAAACAAGATCTCCCTTCACCAGTCGGGTATTACTCCATAGTGCCTGATCCAGCGTTCTCGAAAAAACAACCTTCGACATGCTATTCATTCCCGCGGCCACCGCGGGATTATGTTGATCCGCAATTGGAGTCGGCCAATAGCGCGCCATCAGCTCGTACGTCACCCTGCCGAATAATAACTGGCCTCCGCCGCTTGCATTTTCTGCGACAAACGCCGAGTACTCCGCATCGTCGTTCCCGTCTTGCGCCCAAGTGAAGTCACCACTCGCATTAACAAAGTACCCATCCAGCGATACATGATTGAAAACGATCAGCTTTCGCATATCTTCTCCTTTTCAATGTCCGCATTTGATCGAAAAATCAAATCGACCATCCACCGTTTACCGAGTTCAATAAGTTTAGTGAACGCTTAACTATTAGTTGCCACCACCTGCGACTGTCAAGTTAATACTTAAGTATAAATTTCCAACCAAACGACTCGAGCCTTGGGCATACCGCCCTTGATGCACCTTTTCTCCTATCGAGCGTTGCGGATTCGTGTCAGAATTACGGAACAAATCAGCGCACCGCGCGGAAAGTGCGGTGGAGCTTACCAAGCCTGGTGAACCGCAGCGGGACCTGTTCTCTGTATCGCAAAAAGGGGTAACTATGCGACGAATGGCTGGCTTCTTTTTAGCGCTGTGTCTAAGCTGCCCGGCGCAGATGATTCCTGTACTCACCCGTGCCTACGACAACGATCGCTCTGGTGCGAACCTCAAAGAGACGATCCTCACCCAGTCCAGCGTGCGAACCAAAGGAATTAGCCGCATCACCACGATTCCCGTCTTCGGCGACGCGAGGGGAGTCGAGGCGCAGCCACTCGTACTTCCCGGCGTTCAAACCTCTAAGGGCCTACGCGACGTAATGGTCCTGCCTTCCATGGCGAATATCGTTCGTGGCGTGGATGCCAGGACTGGCGAAGACATCTGGCAGGTCAACCTTGGGGGCCCGGTGACGGGAACCACTGCAATCGACAGCAAGATGGTCAATGACAAATGGGGCGTGCTCTCCACCGGCGTGATTGATCCCGATACGCAACGTGTGTACATGGTCTCCTGGGTGTCGCCGGACGGTTCAGCAGATAAAGCTGCACACTTCGTCAATGTGCTGAACGTTTCAGATGGATCTCAAGTATGTCCTCCAGTTCCGCTGGCAGGAGCGATCAGTGGAACGCAGCACTTCAACAGCATGCTTCGAAAACAGCGCAGCTCGCTTGTGATGACGAACGTCCACGGGACCAAAACGATCTTCTTCGCTTCGGGCACCGTACAGGAAACAGGGAATGGTGCTGCGGGTTGGATCTTTGCATTCGACGTAGCGACGAATAAGCTAGCCTCTGCATTGGCGATGTCGCAAGGGGATGGCGCAGGAGTATGGATGGCCGGGCAAGGGCTCTCTGCCGATAAGGACGGCTATCTCTATGGGGTGACAGGGAACGGATCCTACAACGGCGTCAGTGACTTCGGCGAGTGCGTCTTCAAAATCCTCTACCAACCGCCAGTAGGAACTACACCTGCTTCGCTGCGCGTCATTAGCAGGTGGGCGCCATACTCCGACTCCGCGCGGCTCGGAAAAAACCCGACACTCTCCTCACCCATGCTCCCGCCCAGCGACAAACTCGCTGGTGTGAGCGCACCCTCCGAGGCGATGAGAATGCCTGTGAATGGAATGAAGCCGCGGGCGATGGTTGGGGCAAAGGTGGTAAACAGCATAGATAGCAACACAGGCAAGCCCGTACAGTTGGTCTACCCAAAGATTCAGGCCCAAGACCCTGCATATGCAGATGAAGACTTGGGCTCTGCCGGGGGAACGCTGATCGAGCAATATATGATCTATCTCGCGGCAGGCAAAGACGGCATTGGGTATCCAGTGAATGCTCGCAATATGGGAAACACACAACCAGCCGACTTCGGGAACATGAAGGCCAACTGCGCGAAGCTGGCCGGCCCTCCTGTCTGGCTCACGGCCTCTCCGGGACCGGTGGATCCATGTCCCCAGGACGTTACAACCCTCAATTTCATGCCGTGGGGAAAGACGCGGCACATGCACTCCACGCCTGTGCAGTACATGAGCCCAACTGGCATGAAGATATTCGTTTGGGGAGAAAACTCCCAGTTGCATGAGTGGGCTATGAGCCCAACGGGAACACTGACCTACGTCGCACAGGGAAACGAATTCGCTTCTTCGGCGATTACAGGGTCACCCGGTGGGATGCCAGGCGGCTTTTGCTCACTCTCATCAAACGGCAACAAGCCGGGCACAGCGCTCCTGTGGTGCACAGTTCCCTACGGCGACGCGAACGCTGGCGACCCAGGCACACATGTAACGAACGGCCGACTGCTCTGTTACGACCCCGACAACACCGCGAACGGCACGATCCCCGTTCTTTGGGATTCAGAGCGGTGGGGAATCACCTTCATCTTCAATAAGTTCTTACCCCCGATCGTCGACGGGGGACAGGTCTACGTTCCCAACTACAACGGCGGAGTGGATGTATACGGGCAGCCTGGACCCTGAGAGTTAAACCGCGCGTGAATCACGGAGCTACCGTGGCATTGATAGACTGCACCCAGCAGTCCATCGTCCGCGAGGAACCTTGTGCCTCTGCACCACACCATCGACGGCATCACCTACACCTTCCGTGACCTCAAAGACCTGCTCGCTAAAGCGACACCCGCTCGCGCTGGCGACGAACTCGCTGGCATCGCCTCCCGCAGCTCCGTCGAACGCGTCGCCGCCCAGATGACCCTGGCCGACCTTCCTCTCACTGTCTTTCTCAACGAAGCCGTCATTCCCTACGAGACCGACGAAATCACGCGCCTTATCTTCGACACCCACGATCCCTCCGCCTTCGCGCCCATCGCCAGCCTCACCGTTGGCGGCCTCCGCGACAAACTACTCTCCTACGACTCCACCACCGAATCCCTCACCGCTCTCGCCCCCGGCCTCACTCCTGAGATGGCCGCCGCAGTGTCCAAGCTCATGCGCGTACAAGACCTCATCGCCGTAGCGCGTAAGATTCGCGTCGTCACCCGTTTTCGCACCACCGTTGGCCTACCCGGACGCCTATCCACACGCCTCCAACCCAACCACCCCACTGACGACCCCATCGGCATCGCCGCTTCCATCATCGACGGCCTGCTCCTCGGATCCGGCGACGCCGTTATTGGGATCAACCCCGTCGCCGACAACGTCGCCAGCACCATAAGCCTCCTCAGGCTCATCGACTCCGTTCGCGAACGCTACTCCATCCCAACACAGAGCTGCGTCCTCGCCCACATCACCACCCAACTTGCCGCGCTCGAACAAGGCGCACCGATCGACCTCGTCTTTCAATCCGTAGCCGGTACCGAGCGGGCCAACACCTCCTTCGGGATCAACCTCGCTCTCCTCGATGAAGCCCACCACGCTGTCCGCGAACTCCACCGAGGCACCATCGGCGACAACGTCATGTACTTTGAAACCGGCCAAGGCAGCGCGCTCTCCGCGAATGCACATCACGGCGTCGACCAGCAGACCTGCGAGGCCCGAGCCTACGCCGTCGCACGTCGCTTTTCCCCCATGCTCGTCAACACGGTCGTCGGTTTCATCGGCCCAGAGTACCTTTATGACGGCAAACAGATCCTCCGCGCCGGCCTCGAAGACCACTTCTGCGGCAAACTCCTCGGCCTGCCCATGGGCTGCGACGTCTGCTACACCAATCACGCTGAGGCAGACCAGGACGACCTGGACACGCTCCTCACGCTCCTTGGCGCAGCCGGCGTCAACTACATCATGGGCGTCCCCGGCGCCGACGACGTCATGCTCCAATATCAGAGCACCTCATTCCACGATGCCCTTTACCTTCGTTCCACCCTCGGTCTACGCCCGGCCCCCGAGTTCGAAGCGTGGCTCAGAAGCGACATTCCCGGCCAACTCCCCCTGCCGACTCAAATGCAACTGACCGCTGAGAACTGACCAACCCATGTCCGATCTCATCCCCACTCCTCGTCTCAACCTTCGCGACTTCACTCCCGCCCGAGTATCTTTGCCCAAGACCGGCCATAGCATTGCCACGACGGAAGTACTTAACTTCCAACTCGCCCACGCTGAGGCCCGCGACGCCGTTCACGCTTCGTTCGACCTTCCGGCCTTCGAGCGGCGTCTCCGCGATGAACTCCCGATCCTCGCTGAAGCCTCCATTCCAGTCCTCCAACTCCAAACCAATGCCCCTAGCCGCGCTGCCTATCTCCGCCAACCAATTCTTGGACGGACCCTCCACCCCGACTCCGTTGCCCAGCTCCAACCCGCCTCACCAAACCTCGCTATCGTCATCGCCGATGGCCTCTCCGCTCTGGCCATCGAACGCAATGCCATACCCCTGCTCGCACACCTTCTACCGCAGCTCCTCGCCGCAGGCTGGACTATCGCCCCACTCACTCTGGTGCAACAAGGCAGAGTCGCCATCGGCGATCCTATCGGCTTTCATCTCGGAGCCAACCTCAGCCTAGTCCTCATCGGCGAACGCCCCGGCCTTTCCTCACCCGATTCGCTCGGAGCCTACCTCACCTGGCATCCTCATCCCGACCGCACCGACGCCGACCGTAACTGCCTATCCAACATCCGCGACGGCGGTCTCTCTTCAAAAATCGCCGCAGACCGTCTCCTCTGGTATCTCCAGGCTGCCCGCACAAGGCAGATCACCGGTACTTCACTCAAAGAAGGTTCCGTCGAGCTTCAAGCCACTGCCACATCTGCCGAGACTAGCTCTACAAATAAGGAATAAATGGTGAGAAATAAAAAGCCCCATCCTCGAAAGGATGGGGCTTCTAAATTATGCCGGCGATCACCTAATCTCCCACACACTTACGCGTGCAGTACCATCGGCCCAACGAGGCTTAACTTCCGTGTTCGGGATGGGAACGGGTGTGACCCTCGCGGTAAACTCACCGGCAAACTTGAGAATTTCGCTCTCGCGATCTTCCACAACTGAATAGATTGAGCAGACATTTACCAAAAACGTATTAGTTATATCTCGTATAACTACAAAGCTTGTATTGAATGAACTCTAGAACAGTGGACTTCACTGCGCAGAGTAAATTTTATGGACAAGCCGAACGGGCGATTAGTACTGGTAAGCTACACGCATTACTGCGCTTCCACCTCCAGCCTATCAACCTAGTGGTCTTCTAGGGCCCTTCATTTCCCTTTTGGGTTGGGAGATCTCATCTTAGAGCGTGCTTCCCGCTTATATGCATTCAGCGGTTATCACAACCGAACTTCGCTACCCAGCCGTGCCTTTGGCAAGACAACTGGAACACAAGAGGTTCGTCCATCCCGGTCCTCTCGTACTAAGGACAGCCCTCTTCAAATCTCCTACGCCCACAGCAGATAGAGACCGAACTGTCTCGCGACGTTCTGAACCCAGCTCACGTACCGCTTTAATAGGCGAACAGCCTAACCCTTGGAACCTTCTACAGCTCCAGGATGCGATGAGCCGACATCGAGGTGCCAAACCATTGCGTCGATATGAACTCTTGGCAATGATCAGCCTGTTATCCCCGGCGTACCTTTTATCCGTTGAGCGATGGCCCTTCCATACAGAACCACCGGATCACTAAGGCCTGCTTTCGCACCTGCTCGACTTGTTGGTCTCACAGTTAACCACTCTTATGCCTTTGCACTCGACGGCTGATTTCCAAACAGCCTGAGAGTAGCTTCGCGCGCCTCCGTTACAATTTAGGAGGCGACCGCCCCAGTCAAACTACCCGCCTAACTATGTCCCTCTCCCGGATTACGGGAGTAGGTTAGAATCACAGCACTCGCAGGGTGGTATCTCACCATTGGCTCCACCAAGTCCGAGAACCTGGTCTCAAAGCCTCCCACCTATCCTGCGCAGCAAGAACCATAACTCATAGTTAAGGTGTAGTAAAGGTGCACGGGGTCTTTCCGTCTAGCTGCGGGTAACCGGCATCTTCACCGGTACTACAAGTTCGCCGAGCAACTCGTTAAGACAGTCGTACGATCGTTACGCCATTCGTGCAGGTCGGAACTTACCCGACAAGGAATTTCGCTACCTTAGGACCGTTATAGTTACGGCCGCCGTTCACCGGGGCTTCAATTCAAAGCTTCGCTTGCGCTAACCTCTCCTTTTAACCTTCCGGCACCGGGCAGGCGTCAGCCCCTATACGTCGTTTTCGACTTAGCAGAGACCTGTGTTTTTGTTAAACAGTCGCCGTACGCGCTTCACTGCGGCCTCCTTGCGGAGGCGCTCCTTCTCCCGAAGTTACGGAGCCAATTTGCCGAGTTCCTTAACGAGCTTTCACTCGAGCGCCTTTGGATATTCTCCTCGTCTACCTGTGTCGGTTTGGGGTACGGTTCCCTTTGTTCTCC
>Ga0209060_10001032_pt1 | contig 34623 bp, 26 predicted proteins | sample Coa_R1_8_FD_187155 | JGI IMG/M metagenome (GOLD analysis project Ga0209060, IMG submission 187155) | Surface soil microbial communities from Centralia Pennsylvania, which are recovering from an underground coalmine fire - Coalmine... | ecosystem: Environmental > Terrestrial > Soil >...
AAGGTTTTCGGGCAGAAGCGGCCTCTATTCGGAGACCGGGCGCTGCCGCTGCCGCCGGAGTGGGAGGACGGCAGCGAACGGCTGACCCTGCGCGACTTTATCGCACGCATCGTCCGGGAAGAGGTGAACGCCTTTCGGGAGCGGCAGGAAGCGCGCCGGTTTGTGCAGACCCTCACGCAGGCCGATATCCAGCGCGGCCTGATGAAGGGCAAGGTGGATATGGGCGGGCGCGACGAGGTCCAGGAAGTGGATGCCGAGGCTGCCGTCGCCAATGCCCTGTTGGCCTTCGAAGACGGACTGTACTATGTGTTCCTTGACGAGGTCCAGCAGGAGAGCCTGGACCAGGAAGTCCACGTTCACCTCGACAGCAAGGTGACATTCCTGCGCCTGGTGGCACTGGTGGGAGGCTAAGACGATGCTGAAACCGGAACATGCGCAGGAACGTTTGAAAGAATTCCAAGTGGAGAACGGCGAGGAGCGGCGATGGATCCGTGTCGCCGCCCTGCCGGAACCATTGCGCCCCCTCGCTTACGGCCTGATGGGCCGCAAACCCGATGGCGCCGCACTGAAGCGCGACGAGGAAAAAGAGTGGGTTGTGAAAGAGCAGGCTGTCGCCCAATTGGAGTTGCTGACCCCGGAGGAGCGCCTGCAGATCTTCGCGGCGCTGGCGCCGAAGCTTGCGCACCCTCTTGAAGGGGTCTGGCAGATGCATTCCCGTCTGCCCTACATGCGAGGCTACACCCGCAAAGCGTTCCGCGCTCCCGGCCATCCCGAGGCATGGCGCGATGCGCTCAACTACTGGCTGCAATATCTCTTCGAACTGGTGCGGGATTACGAACAGGATGTGGTCTGGCTGGCGGCGTGGGCGCCCTATATTATAGCGCACACGGACTCTCTGGGAAGGTTGTTCGCCGCCGTCATCGATGCAGGCGGACCGGAGGGGGAGGCTGTCTTCGACATCCTGATCTCCTCGGCAAAGGGGGAACACGAGATCGGGGCCATGGGCCGGCATGTCACCCGAGCGTTGCTGACTGCCAACCGCCCCGAGGGCTGGGAGTTTGTGGAGAGATACCTGCTCGCCGCACAGCGCCAGGAGGGGCTGCGCCAGGTGGTCATGGAGACGATAGACGAGGCCCACCCCCAGGCCTTCCGCCGGATGCTCGACCTGATCCAACGGGAAGAGTTGATGCGCTTCAGCGCTGCCCTGCGCGCCGTGAATGCCTGGTTCGGCTTCGGCTGGGACGTGGTCACGGTCAAGTTCGCCAACGCCGCCCTCGCCGACATCGCCCGCTTCCTCGACGATGCCCAGGCCCGCGAGGAGGCATACGCCACAGCCGGCGGGCAGACGCTCTACCTGGCCCTCTGCGCCGCCGCCTTCCAGGATGCCGTGGCTGCCATCGAACCTGCCGCCCGCCTGCTGGCCGACGAGAACCTGGAGCGCCGCTTTGTGGCCGCACACTTTCTGACGCAACTCAACCTGCAGCCCGCCCGCCTTGCCGTCCTACCCGCAATGGACGATGCCGATCTGCGTGTCGCCTGGACGGTCTTTGAGCATGTCGCCTATGGCTACGACTACTACAACGATAACTACGAGGAGAAGTGTGGCGTCCCCGACCTGTTCGAGCGCCTGGAGCGCCTCCTGGTCCGCTTGCCCGCAAAGCCGAAAGAGCAGGAGCCCCTTATCTGGCCCTGGCTAAAGATCACGGTAGAACGCGAGCGGGTCGCCGGACGCCTGGTGAACTGCCTGAGCCGGCGCTCCCCCAAACGTCTGATCCCTTACATCGCCATGATGGAAGCCTATTCCCGCTCCGAAACCATCGAGGCGCTTGGAAAGCTGAAAAAGTGGGATGCAGAGACCCGCGACACGCTGTTCGCCTTCGTCGGCGACACGACCGAATATGTACGCAACGAGGCGCTCAGGGCCTTGAAAAAGTGCGAGGTGACCCCGCAGGAAGCCTTCGGCCTGGAAAAATTGCTCACGCGCAAGGCGGCGGGCCTGCGTCGGGGCATCCTCGGCCTCCTGGGCAAAATGCCGGATGCCTACGTTTTTGCGAGCGCGGATCGCCTGCTCGCCGTCACCAACCCACAGCAGCGCATGGCTGGACTGGAACTGCTGCAGGAGATGGTGAAGGCAAACCGGCAACAGGACGCCTGCCGCGAACGTATTCGCCGCTACACCGCCAGCCAGAAGAAGCCCTCCGATACCGAATCCCGCCTGATTGCTGCGATCCTGGATGAACAGCGCGAAGTCCCCACACTTGACAACGCCCTCGGCCTGATGAGCCCGGCGGAACGCACCCCGGTTATTCCGCCCCGCGCCACTGCAAACGCCGTCTTTGTTTCCGAAGCCGCGATAGCCTGTCTCAAATCGCTGAACAAACTGCTGGACAAGCATAAGGAGACGGAGATCCATGTCACGGTCTGGGGGGAAGAGCGAGACCAGTTGCTTGGCGACCTCCACTATGGCTTCCCCGAACCGGAAGCCTCCACCCCGCTGGAAGCCGATCTGCCGCGTCTGCCCCTCCGTGAGATCTGGGAGACCTGGTGGCATGAGCGCAAGCCGGAGTTACGTGACCTCGATGGCTGCGAACTGCTCCGTCTTCTGGCCTCCATAGACCACAAACAGAATAGTTATTACAATGCTTACCAGATTAACGATATCAAGAACCAGGCCTGGTTCAAAGAGACCATTGCCCGCCTCTACATTCCGCTCACCGACGCCCAGGTCAAACGTCAATCCGTGGTGCAGCCGATCCTGAAGTGGCTGCTGCGTATCCATCCGCCACAGGCCGGCGGTGACCTGGTCCTGGATGCCGTCGAAACCCTCTGCGCGTCGGCCCCGAAGGAGGTGATAAAGCCTCCCCTCGGCAACGCGCGCGTCTACCATGTTGTCTGGTTGAGCAACGAGGGCCTGATGGCCTGGCAAACTGTGGCCCTGCAGTTCAGAGAGCTCTGTCCCTCCGCATGGCAAGAGCGCCACCACAGGCATATCTGGCGGCTGCTCCACTGGATGGACGAACCGACGCCGGGAGCGCCACGTAACCGGCCTGAACTGGAGGATCTGCTGGATGCCTACCGCCTGAAAGAGGCCAGCGAGACCGACCTTCTGGACCAGTTGCTCGGTCCCCGCCCGGAGAATCCCTATGGCCACCGGGGCTTCGAGAATCTGCACCGTCTGACCGGGCGCAAGCCGTCCGCTCTCTTCGCCGAGTTTCCCATCCTCAAAACCCTGGTGGAGTGCTGCCGAGCGCGCATCATCGAAGTCGAGCTGGATCGGGGCGACCTGCCGACCGCCGCCACCCCCGCCGCCCAGGCGTTGCGGGCCTCCGGCGACCTCGGCATCCTGGCGAAAGTCCTGCCGCTCCTGTGCAAAGAGGGGTTTGCTCGCGCCACCGCCGGGGGGAACACCCGCCCCGCCATCTTCAGCCATCTGGTACAGACCTCCTTCCCCGGCCCGGACGATTCTTTCGAGGCGTTTGCGACCGCCATGCGCGCCGCCAACATCGGCACGGAGCGGCTGGTCGAGTTGGCGGTCTACGCCCCACAGTGGGCGAAGCATGTCGAGGCCCTGGTCAGCTGGCCGGAGTTGGAAGAGGCGGTCTGGTGGATCCACACTCACACCAAGGATTCCGGCTGGACTGTAGACAAAGAGATACTGGATGAGTGGACGGCAACCAGCAGCGAGCGGACGCCTCTCACGGCTCAGGAACTTCTGGATGGCGCGGTGGACGTGGCCTGGTTCCAGCGGGTCTACGCGGCGCTGGGGCCGGAGCGGTGGAAAATACTGGACGACGCGGCCAAGTACGCCAGTGGCGGAGGCGGGCAGAAGCGGGCGCAGATGTTTGCCAACGCCATGCTAGGCAAAGTGACCCGTGCCGACCTCACCAGGCGCATTCTGGAGAAGCGCTATCAGGATGGCCTCCGCGCCCTCGGCCTGATCCCGCTCGGCAGCGATGGGGACACTCCGCAGCAGGACGTCCTCGCCCGCTATAAGACCATCCAGGAGTTTCTGCGCCAGACCCGCCAGTTCGGCTCCCAACGGCAGGCCAGCGAAAAACTGGCCGCCGGGATCGCCATGCAGAACCTGGCGCGCACATCGGGTTACGCCGACCCCAATCGCCTGGAGTGGGCCATGGAGGCCGAAGCCGTCGCCGACCTCGCCCATGGCCCGCTCACGGTATCTGCGGAGGATGTCGCCGTCACCCTCGCCATCAACGCGTTGGGCAAGCCCGAGTTGACGGTCACCAAGGCGGGCAAACCGCTCAAAGCCATCCCGCCCAAAATCAAGAAACTGCCGGATGTCGCCGAACTGGCGGACCGCAAGACGGACATCGAGCGGCAGGCGTCCCGCATGCGCCTCTCGCTGGAATCCGCCATGATCCGGGGTGACCGGTTCACCGGCGAGGAGCTATGGGAACTCCTCCGCCATCCTGTGCTTGCGCCCATGCTCCGCTCCCTGATCTTCGTCGGTAGCGACATCGCGGGCTATCCCATCGAGGGCGGCAGGCGGCTCGAATCCCACGATGGCTCTCATGCCCCGGTGACTGCGGATACCCTCCTCGCCATCGCCCATCCCTATGATCTGCTCCACACCAACGCCTGGCCACAGTGGCAGAGGGAGTGCTTCCTGCATGAGCGCATTCAGCCGTTCAAGCAGGTCTTCCGGGAACTCTACGTCCTTACCGACGCAGAGCAGGTGGACGGAGCCATGACCCGCCGCTACGAGGGCCATCAGGTGCAGCCCAAGCAGGCGCTGGCGATCCTGGGGCAACGGGACTGGGTGGCGAAGCCCGATGATGGCGTCCGGCGCACCTACCATGAGGCAGGCCTGACCGCCTTCCTGGAGTTCGAAGAGGGGTATTTCACTCCCACCGAGGTCGAAGGGCTGACCCTCGCCCGCGCCGGGTTTGTCAAGCGGGGTGAGTGGAAACCCATTCCGCTCTCCGAAGTCCCGCCCCGCCTGTTCAGCGAGACGATGCGCGACCTCGATCTCATCGTCAGCGTAGCCCACATGGGCGGTGTGGACCCGGAAGCCAGCCGCTCGACCACCGAAATGCGGGAGGCCCTCGTCCGCGAGACCTGCGACCTGCTCAAACTGACCAATGTCCGCTACCGGGGCGTTCATGCCCTCATAGACGGCCATCTGGGCACGTACACCGTTCACCTGGGCAGCGCCGTCGTCCACATTCAGCCGGGAGGACACCTCTGCATCGTCCCCGTGCCCTCCCAGCATCGGGGCCGCCTCTTCCTGCCTTTCGCCGACGACGACCCCAAGACCGCCGAAGTCATCTCGAAGGTCATTCTGCTGGCGAAAGACAGAGACATCCAGGACCCGACGATCCTGGAGCAGATCCTGCCGCGCAAATAGGGCGGACCACCCCGCCCTGGGGAGAAGGGCAGGGAATAGGCGGAATCGCGGGGGGTAACAATAATAAAAGGTCGGCAGGAAACCCTGCCGACCTCTGAAGTTGCGAATTTACGCTTAGCTGCCAGAGCTGCCAGGAGCCATCGCACCGCCGCCAGCGCCACCGGTGGTAGCGCCACCGCTGCTCATAGCTCCAGCGGTTTTCGCCGCACCACCGCCGGAGGCAGCGCCGCCGCTATCGTCATTGTTGCAGCCCGCGATAAGAACGCCGCAGAACGCAGCGCAGCCGAGGAGGGCGATGGTGCGGAAAATTCGGCTCTTGAGGATAGACATTGATTCGTTCTCCTTTTGTGTTTTCGTACCTGGGTTGGTAGGAAAGTCGAGCCGGTTCGCTCGGTTCCCTGGTGTCATTGTACCTTACAAATCCCGACAATCAAGAAGGTTCTCCCACTTTGACCACATTCCCATGGGAAATTCCTGTCTTATTGCCGCCTTGAGTCGCCTCTGGCAATACTACGGGGAATCCTTTCAAACGGTTTCAGCGTTTATAAAGCGCATCCCTGGTTTCCTGTCTGCGCCCCCTCCAGGCAGGCCAGAACAGCCCTCAGCGCGCCGTATCCTGTCGCCATCGCCAGAGCCTTGCCGTGGCATCCATACCTGCGCTTGCCAGGATGTCACCCTTCGGAGAGAAGGCCAGAGCGCAGATGCGATCCCGATGCCCACGCAAAGTACGCACCCTGCTGCCGTCCGCCACACTCCAGAGCGTGATTTCGTACACCGTTGCGCCCGCCACCTGCCGTCCCCCTCCGCTCGCCAGCAGGGCGCCATCCGGGGAGAAAGCCAGGCAGGCCGCGTCCTGATCCCCCTCCATCTCCCGCAGGATCCGGCCCGTTCGCGCATCGTGGAGGGCCACGGTATCGTCGTTGCCCGCTGTCGCCAGCATTCGGCCATCCGGAGAGAAGGCCACGGCCAGCACGCCATTCCCATGCCCGTTACGCCGCCAGAGGGGAAGGGCGGTCCGGGTGTTGTAGAGGGTGATCTTACCCGGCGTGATGGAGCCCGACTCGGAACTGGTCCCCACGGCCAGCAGGAGGCCATCCGGAGAGAAGGCGACCGTCGCCACCGGCCCCTGCCGGTCCCAGTGAAACCGCAGGCCGGCGTTACGCATATCCCAGAGGAAGACATTCCCGTCCTCGCTGCCTCCCGCCGCCAGCGTGCCATCCTTAGAGCAGGCGACGGCCTGCACGCCATGCGCGATCCCGAGCCGCTGCTTTGCGCCCCGCAGCCGGGCGTCCAGCAGATCGAACTCCCCATTTTGCAAGGGTGCATCGGCGCCGACGACCAGCGACTTGCCGTCGGGCAGATAGGCCAGCGCGACGACGTTGCCGGGATAGTTCGCGAGCGTGTCCTCCATGTTCCCGTTGTGCACATCCCAGAGGGCGACCTCGCCGCCGATCAGTTGCTGGTCCTCCGTGCGGTTGCTGCCGCTCACCAGGTGCGTCCCATCTGGCGAGAAGGCCAGCGCGCGCACGCCGCTGGCCATGGGCAACACCTGCATCGCGCCGGGGCCGCGCACCTGCAGCGCCAGGTTCGGCAGCACAAAGAGCGCCATCAACACGCCCATAAACGCGGAGGTTCCGGCCATCCACTTGCCGCGCCCGCTGAATCGCGGCGCATACCGCCACGTGCCCACCGCACACCCCACCGAAGCCAGCCCGAACCCCAGGTTCACGGCAGGCGCTACCGTCGTGGGAGAGGCCAACGCGACAACCGCGCACCCGAAAGCGCCCCAGGCCCAGGGATTGCGCGGCAAGGACATTACCTGGGCATAGGAGTTTGCAGACGGCGAGGCAGCCACAACAGACGTAGCGGGGGGCGCAATGGGCGCGGAAAAAGCAATCGGTGCGGAGGGCATGGCATTCGGCAGGGTCGGCGGCCTGGGGGCCGCTCTCTCCACCGCCAGCGGCCGCACCGGAAAGGGATCGCGCCCACCCAGCCGCCGCCTGCGCTCACACCAGGGGCAGGCGACCAGGTGCCTGCCGTAGCGATGCTGCGGATTGGCGGCGCAGGGGATCAGCGCCTCCTCCGCCTCCTTCAGCGCCGTCTGCCAGGTCTGCGCGTCCGGACGGGCGGAGGGCAGCAGATGCCCATCCTCGAAACAGCGCAGAAAGAGCTGGCGCAGGGTCGGGTGCAGGATGTCGAGCGGCGGCGCGGTCGGCATCGGGCGATAGGGCGAACGGCGGGTCCCATAGGGGAAATGGCCCACGACGATGCGCTCCTCATAAGGCGGCGGATCGCCCGCCCCCTGATACAGTCCGGCAAAGGGATGCGTCCCCTCCATCAATAACTGAAAGATCAGTACGGCCAGGCCGAACAGGTCGTGCTCCGGCTGGCGGTCGCTCTCGGAGAAGGAGCGGCCCTGCATCTCCGGCGGCGTGTATTCCGGCTTCCCTACCGGGCACCGATAGACCCTCCCGTTGTCGCGCACCTGGAACGAATCGGTATCCACCAGCGTCACCAGGGCGGTATCGCTGACCAGGATATTGGACTCATTCACATCGCCGATCACATAACCACGTGAATGGAGGGCGCGAACGGCAGCAGCCAGGTTCCGTGCGGCGCGATGGAGATACAGCGTATGAAAAAGCGGGCTCAGCCGACGCCGGACGGCGGGATTGTAGTACGTAAAGATGGGGCGCATGCCGGAGACGCGGGGCATCAGATAGCCGACAAAGCGGGGAGGGTCGGCGTTCTGCAGCAGGTCGAGCGGCCAGGCGATGGAGATATGCCCCGTCTCCGCCATGGGATCGTCGGGGGGATTGACGAGCATGGCGTGCAGCTTGTTCGCCTGAACCGTCTCCGGATGGTGGTAGATCTTGGCGACAAGCTCCCGACCGGGCAAAACCGCGAAGATACGCGCCTCACCGCCCGCGCCCAACGCCGCGCCAGATTCCACCAAAATGGACTTGCTGTCGGACAATCGCTGAAATTGCATGGTTCAGACACTTCTCTTATACTGCCCCCCAGCCCGGCGGCGGCAGTGCGACCTGTTCGCTCACCTTCGACTGCGAGATCTTCTGCATGCTTGCCGAGAGCCAGACGAACATCTCCACAAAGTTCAGCCCGATCAGTTTGACCGGCGTGCGCACCACGATCCGGCCCAGCCGCTCCATATCGGCATTCTCGACCCCGACGGCGAAGAAGGCGATCCGGTTGGCGGCCTCATCGTCCCGGATCCGCTGTGCGGCCTGCTCGACGACGCCGTCCGGCTCGCCCTGCGGCGCGCCGTCCGTAATCATAAAGACCCAGGGGCGATAGTAGGCGATGCCGTTGGCGCGGTACTGCGCCTTGCGGGCCTGCACCATATCTAATGCTTTATGGATGCCGCCGCCCATGTGCGTCAGGCCCTGGGCCGTCAGGGTCGGCGGAAGGAACTGGTCGGCGGTCACGAAATCCTGCACCACGGTGATTTCGCTGTTGAAGGTGACAACGGCGACCTCGACGCGCCGGGAGGCGAGGATGTCCTTGCTCAGGTCGTGCTTGTAGGTCTGCAGGCCCGCGTTCAGGGCGTCCAGCGGCGCGCCCTTCATGGAGCCGGAGGTGTCCAGCAGCAATACGCAGGGGCAGCGGGGTTCGGGGTTTTCCGCAAATTCGACGGCTTCTTCAAGGGTGGTTGCAGCCACATGCTGCTCCTTTCCAAGGGAGAGATACTATACGTTACGTATTCGCGCCGCGAGATGTTCGGCCTAATCCGTGTCCTCATGGCTCTGAACGCTCACGACGAACTGCATCATCTCCTTCTCGTAGCCGAAATCCTGCGGCTCGTCGTCGGGCGGGCGCAGGTAGCCCTCCTCACGGATCAGCGCATGGATATGGTCGCGCAGCAGGGTCGCCATGGGCCGATTCTCCCAGTGGGCCTTGCGCCGCAGCCACGCGTACTCGTCCGCCGTCAGCTTTACGGTCACGTTCTCTGTTCGGGCCAAAACCAACCTCCCCAAAACCGTTTTCACCACCCGCTTCGCTAGAGGACACAGAGAGCACAGAGGGGGCACAGAGGAAAACGAAGCGGAGAATGATTTGCCTTATAGGGGTAGTTCGACACGGCGGGAGGATTTCCTGCTCGACATGCGCAACTACCGGGCATGGAAGACGAAACGCCTTTAGAGATCGGTTGGAGCGGACCTCCGGAGTTGGCCCGACGGGGATGCAGCCTGGGCAACGCTTACTGCTTTGCGCGGGCGGATGCCGAGGCGAATGTGGATGGCCTCTGGCTTGCGGCCAACAACCGCTGGTACATGGGCGAACTATCGCTACGCCTCGCATGCCCCGAGGCAATCCCTATCCAGTCTGTCTACGGTCCTGAATGTCAGGCGATCCGCTATCGAGATCAGATGGGCGCCGTGTGGGAGAAGCGGGTCCAATGGGACCCGGAGGGGGATACTGTCTCTCTCTTTTTTTACGGAGGAGGCTTTTCGCCGCATACTCCCTTCGAGATCGTTTGCGATTGGCGCGTCGGGGCGGCTCGCAGTGAAACGCACCGGGCGCAGCCTCCCTCCCACGATTGTGAAAGACAGTGGGAGATTGTAGAGCAGAACCAGGAGCAGACGGTCGTGCGGGCCTGTGATGGCGGCATCGAGAGGGCCGTTCTGATTACCCACACGCCGCCGATCCGTTCCCAATGGACCGAACCAGGCCGATTACGCTTGTGCTTCTCCGTGACATCGAATACAGACGGAAGGCTATTTTTCCATGTCCAGGCCGGGATCCGGTTAGATCCCGCCTTCTCCTATCCCATATCGGAAAAGGCCGAAAGGTACGATGCCTGGTTGGATAGAGCCCACGAATCGCACATGGACCGGGCTGCTTTCTGGGGAGTAGTGGGCAGCCAGCGGGTGTGGCATCGGTTTGCAAGCGGGGATTGGGGGTTTACCAACGATCCGCCGGGAAATACCATTGTGACGCGGGATGCGGCCTGGTTTATCTTTGGGGCGGACCATTTCGCCCCGGATTGGTCGCGGAAGCTGCTGGAGACGCTGCAAAAGCATGCGGTCTATCCGAATGGGAAGATCGCGGAGTATGTGCGGATCGCACCGGAGGGCGTCACCCGCGACGACTATCATTTGAATATCAACGATGCGACGCCGCTGTTCGTGCTGGGTGCGGAGCACCATATTCGGATGACCGGAGATACGGAGGCGCTGGAAGCGCTCTACCCGGCGGTGCGGGGCGCGGCGGAGTGGATCCTGGCGCAACGGCGGGAGGATGGGCTGGTCTGGTGCGATGGCAAGGGCACAAACGTCTGGGGCAGTGGCGGCTGGCGCAATATCATCCCCGGCTATCGGCTGGCGGGCGCGTTGACCGAATTGAATGCGCTCTGCGTGGCGGCGTTGCGGGCGGCGGCAGGTCTGGCGGAGCGAAGCGGAGATGCGCGTTGCCGGGAAGCTTTTGCGGCAGGCGCGGAGGAGTTGAATGCGGCGATGGGCCAATTGGTGGACCCGCAGACCGGCTATTTTCTGCTGACGCGGGATGAGAACGGCCCCAACCCGCAATTGGCGGTGGATCTGGTTCTGCCCGCGCTGTTTCAGGTCGGGCCGGAGGAGGCGCGCGTCAAGACGCTGCTCCGCCTGGTGGAGGCCGACTTCCGCCACCCGAAGGGCCTCCGCACCCTCAGCCGTGACGATCCGGCTTACCATCCCCGCTTCGCCTGGGGCCTGATGGGCGGCAGTTGGCCCAACGCGACCGCCTGGGCCGCCGCTGCGCTCCGCCCCTATCGGCCCGAACTGGCGCACCGACTGGCCGAGGAGATCGCCCTCAGCCTCTTCCCGGAGACCTGGGGCCTGCCCGGCGTCAGCGTGCCGGGCCAGTTTGCGGAGTGGTTCGACGGCGACACGGGCGAGAGCTGCGGCATGTCGCTCAGCCCCTGGATGCCCGCCACCTATGTCTGGCTGATTGCAGAAGGGCTGCAAGAAAATACAGCAAAAGCGGTATAATTCGGATATACTGTTACCAACAAATATCGCAAGTCAGGCTCTCACGCCCCGAAGACGCCTTGACCCCGTTTACTATGCTATTTCCTTTCTCGAACCAAGGCACCTTGGCCTTCGCTATCCAACGCGTCCTGCAAAACGCGTCTCATCTCCGTTACGGCTGGGAGAAGAGCCGAAACGAGGGCCTGTAAGGAGAGACAGATCCATGAACAATCGTTTTCCGACCCCAAAAGGATTCATTGCGCCTACACTTTCCCTGGTGGCGCTGATGGGGCTGGCCTGCTGGCTCCCCATGCGGATCGCCGCGCAGACCCAGCCGCCGACGCCGCCGAACACCACGCCGGATAAGACCACGAAAACGGACACAAAGTCGGACATGAACACCGATGGCAGCAAATCGGATATGAAGACCGATAAGAAGCCGGATCAGAAGAACAACGGCCAATCGGACAAAAACGACAGCCAATCGGATAAGAATAAAGACGATAAATCGGGCCTGAAACCGGGCGATACTCCCGGTCGAAGAGAGGCCCCCAACCCGGTGATCCTCAACGATGACCATCTCCCGCATATCCTGACCCCCAATTCCAAATCCACGCTGAAAGATCATCAGGATCATACCGACTCGGGACGCCCCGAAGGGCCGAAGGGCAAGGACCTGCCGCTCTACGGCTACGATTTCTTCAAACCCCAGCGTGACGCCATCGAGCAGTATCGCGCCTTCGTCAAGCAGCTCCGGGAAGAGCAACTGCGTATGCGCAGCGGCATCTACCCGGCTCCGATGAATAATGGCAATAATGGCATGGGCAATAATGGCACGCCCGGCAATCCCAATGAAACCAATCTGCAGAACCCCGGCAATGGCTCCCTGGGAAACATCAATCCGTCGCAACTCTCTTCGCTGACCCCAGCCCAGATCGCTGCCCTCCCGCCGGGACTGCTCAACAATGCAGGCCAGGCCAATACCCCGCGCTCCGGAGGCACGCCCGTGTCGGGCGCAACGGGTTCCAACCCCATCACCGACGGCAATTCATCGCTCGATTCCGGCGGCAATCAAGGCTTTGCCAATCCAGGAAACACGTTTCAGGGAACCCCTTATCGCAGTGGAGATCCGAACTCCCAACCCGTGTTCAACGCCTTCAACCAGACTGTAGACCCAATCACCGCGATGCTTTTCCCCGTCAATGCAACGCCTCCCGCGGACTATAAGCTGGGACCGGGCGATTCCATCAAGATCCAGTACTCCTCGCCCACCCTCGATAATACGGTCACGATTGATCGAAGTATAGAGGCCAACGGATCGGTGATGATCGGGCAGGGTCTCGCCCCCGTCAACCTGACCGGAAAGACGCTGGAGGCCGCCGAGAAGGCGCTGACCACGCAATTGCGCCGCTACTACAACAATGTGCAGGTCAACATCACCCTGAACAGGCTGCGCACCATTCAGGTGACCATCAGCGGTAAGGCCTATCTGCCGGGTTCTTACTCTGTTCCCGCCGTCGCCACGGCCTACAACATGGTCTACGCCTCGGGCGGTCCCACCGAGGAGGGCACGCTGCGCGGTATCCAAGTCCGCCGCCAGGGGCGCATTATTGCCACGCTCGACATGTATAAGTTTGAACAGGGCCTTCAAGGCGATCCGGATGTGCCGCTCCAGTCCGGGGATATTATCGTCATTCCGCCGCATAAGTCTCGCATCTCCATCAGCGGTGAAGTGCTTAGCGAAAACGTCTTTGAACTGCTGCCGGAGGAGTCGCTGGCGGACGCCCTCAACTTTGCGGGCGGCGTCAAGCCCAGCGCGGTGTCTCAACGCATTCAGATCAGCAGCGTGGATCCCGGTCAGGACCGTATCATCCGCGATGTTGACTTGAAAAAGCCGGGCGCGGACAAAACCACGGTCTACGACGGCGATTTCGTTTCGGTCCTCTCCGTACGCGCCCTCTTTGCTAACACGGTCAAAATCGAAGGCGCGGTAGATCAGCCCAGCGACTACGCCCTCACTCCCGGCATGAAGGTCTCCGACCTGCTGGAGCGGGCGCGCGGCCTGCTGAACGAAGCCTTCCCCATCGCGGACCTGCATCGCTGGCAGCCGGACAATACGGACGCTATGAAGCGCATCGACCTGGTAAAGGCGCTGGCCCACGATCCGGAGAACGACGTCGTGCTGACCAAGTGGGACCGCATCAAGGTCTATACCCGCGATGAGGTGGCCTGGACGGGCCATCGCATCGTCACCGTCAACGGTGCGGTCAAAAAGTACGGCACCTATACGCACAGCCAGAATATGCGCGTCTCCGACCTGCTCCGCATGGCGGGCGGGCCGATGCCGGACGCCTATCTGGAGCGCGCCATCCTGATCCATCAGCACGACGACGGCCCGCCCAGCCTGGAGTATGTCAACCTGAATGCCGTCATCAAGGGCGACAAAGATAAAGACCTGCTGCTTCAGGACAACGACAACCTGGCGGTCTACGCGGTAGGTCAGGCGCAATTCACCCCGGATCATGTAGTCCAGGTGCAGGGCCAGGTGGTCGCGCCCGGCTCCTATCCCCGCGCCGAGAACATGAGGCTCAGCGACCTGCTGATCCTCTCCGGCGGGTTCCGCCCGGATGCAGGTTCGAAGGTCGTAATCACCCATGCACGGCGCGTGGTGGACACCGCCAATACCAGCAAAACCACCCCCGCCAACTTGATCTCGGTTACGGTCCAATTCGACTCGCACGGCAAGTGCGCCCCGCAGGATGACCTCCATCTGGAGGATGGCGACGTGGTCACCATTCAGGGTGTGGGCGGCTTCCTGGATCACGTGCAGACGATCACGGTCAATGGCGCGGTCAACAGCCCTGGCGCGATCCCGCTCACCAGCAAGAACATGCGCCTGAGCGACGCCTTGAAACAGGCGGGCGGCCTGCGACCGGAGGCATTCCCCCAGGGCGCGGAGTTCAGCCGCGATCCCAAGATGCTGGAGACCAGCAGCCAGCGCTCGTTGGCTGTCAGCATCGGCAGCCTGAACGACCTGCTCAACGACAGCGAGTACCTGCGGGACCGGGCGCGGGCGCAGTTGGAAGTCATTACCGCGACCGGACAGGCGGCGGAGGACGCCGCAGGCGGACTGGCCGGCCTCGCCGGAGCCAGTTCGGCAGGCGCGACGGCCGCACAGCTCTCCGCAGGCACGGTGGGCGCACAGATTCATGGCGGCGATCTCGTCACCCCGGCCCGCCGGATGGGGGCGCAGCAGATCGAGCCGGATGGGCACATCGCCATCAATCTGACGGGAGCCCTCCACAAGCCCCAGGGCCCGGATGACATCGTCCTGCAGGATGGAGACGCGATCACGGTACCGGAGACGCCTACGACCGTCCAGGTCATCGGCGCGGTGTATAACCAGCGCGGCGTGCTCTTCCAGCCCGGCAAGTCGCTGCAGAAGTATGTGGACGAAGCCGGCGGTTACGCGCCGGACGCCGCCAAAGATCGTCTCGAGGTCATCCGTGTCGGCGGCGGGATCATCGCCGGGAATAAGGTCCGCCAGATCCAGCCCGGCGACGTGATCGTGGTCCCGAACAAGGTCCTGGCGGCCAGCATTGCCCGCCACTCCAACGGCATCAACGACTTCTTCAAGTCGCTGACAAGCTCCGTGCTGGTCTACAAACTCGCGACCAGCCTGTTCGGGCTGTGACCTAACCCCACCTAACCCCCCGACCCCCTTCCCTAGAGACCTTGCCCTAAGAGGCAAGGAAGGGAAGGGGGTGACACCATCTCTCGCCGCTGTAGAAAGCAATCACGTCAACGTTCTCCAGTAACGTTGGAAACGTTGACGTGATTGCTTTGGGAAAAGCACCAACTTGTGTCACCCCCTTCCCTAGAACGGACGGCGTCGCCGTTCGTGCGGCTAGGGGTGTTCTCTGCCGCGCCGCGAAGCGGATCAAGCGGTAGAGCGGGTGGGGCCGGGGGGTTAGGGAAGGGCGAAGGGTCGGACGCGGCCCGCGAGGTCGTGGGTGATACGGGCATCCACATAGATGCCCTCCTCACGATAATCCGCCTTGAGGACGCGCCCATATTCGTAGCACTGGGCGACCAGATCGCTGCGATTGTAGGGAATACAGAGGCTTACATTGACCAGCAGGCCCTTCATGGTCTCGACGATGCGATCCATCAGGTGCGGCATTCCTTCGGCAGTGCGCGCGGAGATATATACCGAATTCTCGGTTTCGGCGACGAGTTCGCGCAGCGCATACTGATCCTTGACCAGATCGGACTTATTGAAGACGGTGATGATGGGCTTGTCCGCCGCGCCGAGTTGCTCCAGAACATCGATCACTGCGTCGCGCTGTACCTCACGATGCGGATGGTTGGTATCCACCACATGGATGAGGAAGTCCGCCTCGATGGTCTCTTCGAGGGTAGCACGGAAGGCGGCCACCAGGTGCGTGGGCAGGTTGCGGATAAAGCCGACCGTATCGGTGAGCAGGATCGCCCAGCCATCCGGCAGCACAACGCGGCGCGTGGTGGGGTCGAGCGTGGCGAACAGCTTCGGGTCGGCGTAGACCTCACTCCCGGAGAGCGTGTTGAGCAGTGTGGATTTCCCGGCGCTGGTATAGCCGACCAGAGCGGCGGCAGGAAACGGCAGGCGCTTGCGGTTGGAGCGCTGCTGCTGGCGGGCGCTGCGGACCTCGGCAAGCTGGGCCTCCAGATCGCTGATGGTGGAGCGGACTTTGCGTCGGTCGGTCTCCAGCTTGGTTTCGCCCGCGCCGCCGCGCACGCCGATACCACCCTGCTGGCGCTCGAACTTGGTGTAGAGGTTCGAGAGGCGCGGCAACAGGTAGGTAAGCTGGGCCAGGGAGACCTGCAGCTTCCCTTCGCGGGTCTGCGCACGCTGCCCGAAGATGTCGAGAATGAGCTGCGTCCGGTCAATGACGCGGCATTTGACGGCCTCTTCCAGGTTGCGGGCCTGCACGGTCGAGAGTTCGCTGTCTACGATGACGAGGTCAGCGGCGGCATCTTGAACTCCAGCGTAAAGCTCCTCGGCCTTGCCGGAGCCAATGAAGAAAGCCGGGTCGGGACGGTCGCGCTTCTGATAGAACTCTCCGACGACTTCGGCCCCAGCGGTCTCCGTCAGGGCGATAAGTTCCTCGGAAGCATAGGGGCGCAGATTCTCGTCCGGCTCTACGGAGACCAGGATCGCGCGCTCATGGCTCTGAATTTCGTGCATGATGGGTGTTCGTGACATATCTGATTGTCCCACATCGGCCCGGCTCTGTCAAGCAATTCGGACGCCTTATTTTTTCAGACCGTTTCAAGACGGAGCGGCTCTCTCTTATCGCCTCATCGGGCCAGTTTGCTCAACAACCGCCTCTGTGCTGCCCTCCATGACACATGGCTTGCCCCTTTCCCCAGCCCCTGGCAAGGCGCCGCAGGTTTCCATGGTTATTCCAGGGAGGCCTTTCGGACAGCTTTGAGGAAAGCGCGGAGCTTGGCGTGATCTTTGCGGCCTGGCTCCGCCTCCACGCCGCTGGAGACATCTACGGCGTAGGGCTGAACGGTCGCGATGGCCTCAGCGACATTGTCCGGGGTCAGGCCGCCCGCCAGGATGATCGGCAGGTTGAAGCGCCGTTTCGCCTCGACCGCCAGCTCCCAGTTGAACGTCTCGCCCGCCCCACCCAGTTTGTCTTTGTGGTAGGTATCAAGGAGCAGTGCATCTATCAAGAGGTCACCGCCCACGGTGGAAACCTGAGGGAGGGCAGTAGCGATTTCGTCAAGGCTATCCTCATTCCGAATGCGTGCGGCGTAAATTAGCGAATGACCACCATACCAGTGCCAGGTTTGATCCGCAACAGGGGTGTAGAACTGTATCGCGTTGAATGTACCCTCATATTTCCGATCCAGGTCTGTGGCATCGCGGCAGACGGCAACCCGGCTGACAAATGGCGGGATTTCCCAGACAACATTCACCCACTCCGAATTCCCTACATAACGAGGCGTATCGGGCACGAAAATAAAGCCGAGGGCGTCCGCGCCGTAGTCTACGGCGGCGCGGGCATCCTCCAGGTTTGTAATCCCACAGATTTTAACTCGTGTAATAGTTTCGCTCACCCAATCCTCCATGACGGTGGACATCGTGAATGCCGCCGAGCATGTACAGGAATAAGCCTCATATCAAGGGAGCCGCGTTTATGCGAATGGCTCCCTTGATTGTACCCAAGAGATGGAGTAGAGGGAGGCAGTGAACCTGACATCTGTAGAACGAAAACCTGTACATACGGCGGATGCGACCATATCCAACGGCTTCTAAAATCGTCTCTCGACGTCCACATGCGCTAGTTCTAGCTTTGTTGTCCGTTTGTCCCGAGCAAGTTTTCAAGTCTAAACGATTGTTGATCCAATTGTTCTGGCGTCATATCGGGCAGACTTTGGACCCAATCCATTATCTCTTTCACATTCGGATCTATTGAACCAATATGAGCAATCGTTTGAAAGATTTCGGTCCCGATGAAATGTTCCAGGCGGTCGACTTCGTGTTTATCCAGACCGCCAAAGGCGGGGATATCAATTCCAAACTTCCTCGAAAAGTCATACCTGACAGTTCCAATTGGATACTTGGTAAGATGCAGGATACAAAGAATCCTAATCACGCCTTCAAATGCTTGAAGCCACGTTTCGATTGCCTTAGAGTCAAAGTGCTGGCCAGGAACCGGCTTCGAGGCTAAGGTGTTTGAATACTTACGTCCTTTGGTATGAACATAGTTATGTAGATAATTGAATTCGGATAGTTGAATTTTGAGATCGAAGGCATCATCTAACAGCTTGAAGTTCCCATGAGCCGCAAGTTTCTTGGCGATTTCACCCAATTTCGGAGTATCTTGCTTTGAGTGAACCCAGTCCTTGATAACCTTGTGTCCATCATCATTTAGATTCCAATAAACAGATAATAGGCCCAGTTCCAGGCCACTTCGCAGAGAAACCATTGATTGTTTGTAAAGGCCAAATATGCAGAGCGTAAAAGATATTTGCAATTCGTCCCACGATTCTGTATATGGGAAAAAGTGTCCTGACCACATGCTTTCCATAGTCTGTGGAATCATCTTGCCTAAGATGAAATACACCCAACTTAGGTCATGCAGAACAACCTTGAGATCGCTGGATTCAAACCACTGTTGTGTTTGCTTGTATACTTCTATGCTTCGATCTGAGGTGTAATTTTGAGTGCCGAGCATATAAACCTCTGCCATGTGAACCCCTGATGCTAATTTGATAACAGTACAGCAAAGCGATTCTGACCAAGCGAAACCAGTTGAATCTTTAGCGGCGTACCCTTTTTCCACAAGGCAGACTGTTGCTGATCCCATTAATCCGGACTCTCAAAGAAGAGAGGAGAAGACAACTATGTAGTAAAGTTCGCCGAAGTACTGCGATACCTGCTCCGCGTCTTCAAACGATCATTTGCATGAGATCATTTTTTTCAGTGTATATGACGCCCTTATCCAGCAACGTACAGAATCCTCCGGCGTAGTGAATAAGCGCGTCAGAGTGCAGTTTTCCAAGAACATCCTTCTTGAATCGCGTAGAATGCGTATGCGCTGTCCATTTCACAAGGTCGTTGTCCTGTACTTTAGATGGACGCTTGTAATATAGGATGACCAGCGTTTTTTGGGCGTGATCAAGCGACGTATTCTGTACACGTACAAATCCATCTACTTCCGCCACAATGGGAATCTGCGTTTCGTTGAGGCTATCGGCTATCTTTTGCGCCGTATGTATGTCGCAACGATAGCAGATACGCAGAATTTCAGTCATTATCCAGTCGGTGAGTCTGGCGACGAGAAGCGAATCGGCGAGATTGGGATTTACATCGCCGCCAACATGTCCGACATCACGCTTATTTCGTACTTCGTAGAGCGTTATAGTAAGTTGCGGAATGAGCGTCCGCATCGAATGAGCAAGACGTGTATTGCTTGCCAACTGACGGCTTAGTTGTTCCGCGACCCCACTACCTAAATGCGTACCGAACGGAGTGTATGCACCAGTATGATAGAGTTGCATCAATCGAATGACACATTCGGCAAAGCGTCCCCCGTTCATCTCGCTTGGCTGAAAACGCCGGAAGGCGAGGTGTTGCTTGATGACGGTGTATTCGTCAAGCAGCCGACTAACAATATCTTTGGGCAGCGGAGGCGATAAAGCCGCCTCTACTTGAGTTCTAACAACGCTCACTTCTTTCGTTCTTTCTTGTCAGGTTTGGGTACTTCTATTGGCTTGCCTTCAGTCCAACCTTCCACTAGTGTAATTGCATCAGTTGATAGGAAATGATTATCCCCGCTTTGGCGGAAAAGGTCCAGCTTATCGTCTAACACAGCCCGACTGAACGCTTGCGAAGTTATGGCAACAATCTCGTACCTTTTGCAGAGATAGCAGTAGGCTTCATTCCGGTGAATAGATTTCACTTTGTTCAGTTTGACGGTCAGTATCCAAAAGGCAAGCAACGCGTAGTGCAGAGAGGACTTGATATTCCGGACATCCAGTTTTCCAAGATCAGCCTCCTCTGCTGCCCATTTGTCTAATCGTTCTTTATCCTTGTTACTTAGCCGATGCCGCTCTGTTCCATTGCCAGTTTCCCGCTTCCAATACTCATACCCAGCTTCAGTTCCTGGGCTATCCATCAGGGCGATGATACGAACTAGTTCTTTATCGCCGTCATCATTGAGTCGATAGCCGCCATCTAACAGCATCGTATAGGAACTGATTTGCTGATCTACATATTTGCTGAAATTCCCTGGATCGTAGATTTCTGCTTTGTCGGCAGCGGGTTTGAAATGGTTCTTATCTGGCACAGGTTTGCCAAACAGAGAATTGTAGGCAGCGATATACAACACGAGATAATGTCGCGACTGCTCGGCCCAGTTTTTGCCTTTAAAGTCTCTGGTTCGGGGAATGAGAAAATCTCCGTTTTTCTCAAAGAAGCGTGCTGCCCCGCTCTCCGGATGGTTCTGCTGCAGTCCAGGTTCGCTAAACGATGAATCTATAATAGGCTGCTCGTTGTCAAAAAGATCCCCCGTAAGCGCAGGAGGAGCCATCGATTTGTTATGGTTTCTCGGAGCATTCTGGTTGTGCTGAGATTGTCGCGCAAAGATCTGCTCGACGATTAGCGGCGCAAGAGCGTTTACTGCGTTGTCAGAGATGCTGAACTCCGTATGCTCCTTATGATTTTTGCCTTCCACATCACGACTGTATCTGTTCGGCTGTACTTGCGATGCCCCATCAGTGATGGGTTGTCCACATTGAAAGCAAAATTTAGCATTCGCTACCAGTGGGGCGTTGCATTCAAGGTTCTGGCACCGCATCGATTTGCCACACATTGGGCAGAAGCGGGATGCCGAAGGTGCATTTGCGCCACACAATGGGCAAAGAATTGTGATTGACAGATCCATTTCGTCTCCTACTCAGACTATCTGCGTTCCTTCCACCAAGACAAGAAGCCGAGGCGAATAGTTACACTCGGCATTGAGAAAAACAGCAGTTTACATTTTAAGTGTACCGCAATCAGACCTATTGAAGCAATAAACATTGTTGCTAAAAACCTTGTTTCTGGGCCAACTCCACCCATTTGACAACGAGCGCAGGCAATCGTTCGATAACCTCTCTACCGAACAGCACTTCATCCACATAACCCATGTGCAGCATGTCAATCATGCGACAGAGATAGGATTTGCCCTGCGCCCACCATGTATCGTGGGCATCCACCATAAGGTAGTGTTTAACGTCTATGTTTTCTTCTTGGCGCAACTCTTCCAGTTCCAGGCCATCAAGTAGAGTCTCGTAGACGCCATCCGCGACGCGGCTTCCGAAGGTCGTCGTGTAGTAATACTCTTTCACTTCCCAGACGGCCACAGGATTGACCGTCTTAGGGAATGCCCCGTCTACGCGCCGGGCAAGCGTTCTAAGCGGCCTCCTATTCCTCGTCACAGTAGTCAAGGAGAGCGGGTTGAAGTCGCAGTCGAGGCCCTGAGCATTTTCCTCGATAAGCATGTTGATAATGCAGGTCAGGTAGGCATAGGTTTTCTTGTCTCCCTTCTGCTTATTCATGGGCCGGGGGCAGGAATAGGTGCGTTTGGCGCTCAATTCCTCAAAATGCTGCTTCGCCTGGGCAGCATTCATAAGTCGGGGTTCGACATAGGTGTTCAAAACCTCAGCGCGATAGGTAAAATAGTCCATCAGCTTTTCACCAAAGACAGTCAACCGATTGTTGCCATCAATGATGTGATGGATTTCCAGGTCCAGGCGGGTCAGCGCAGTAACTATCTGAGATAGGTCTGGAATCAGAATCTGATTGGCCTTACTCTTGGTGTAGCCTACCTCCTGGCTGATGGTTCGCACATTGGCCCAGAAATCTTTCTTTTGTTGAAGAAAACGCCCATCTGGCTGCATCGGCAGTTCACACTCCTACTCGACAGGAATACAGTACATGACGCTATCGTTGTTTGCAGAAACCGAAGAACGTATCGTCGCCCCATTCAAAAGCCAACTGCTGAAGTGGGTGGGCAACAAGCAAAAATTTGCCCATGAGATTATTGCTTGTTTTCCCCAGCAATTCAATGCGTACCACGAACCGTTTCTGGGGAGCGGCGCAATTCTTGGAACCCTGGCTCCCCATCAGGGATATGCTTCAGACATATTCGGTCCGCTCATGGAAATCTGGAAAACGCTGCATGACGATCCGTCTACCCTTATTGAATGGTACACGACACGGTGGAAGGCAGTGCAGACAGGCGACAAGACCACGGAATATGAGCACATCAAAGCGGATTACAACAAGAACCCGAACGGTGCGGACCTGGTGTTTCTCTGCCGTTCCTGCTATGGAGGCGTAGTGCGGTTCCGGCAGGCAGACGGCTATATGTCCACACCATGCGGCGTCCATGACCCCATATCGCCCGCCAGTTTCGCCGCTAGAGTGAAGGAGTGGCGTCATCGCACCGCACAAACCATGTTCGCCACCATGGATTTTGAGGAAGCCATGAATAGGGCGCAGGCAGGCGACTGTGTTTACTGTGACCCTCCCTATTCCTTTACCCAGAGCATCCTCTATGGAGCGCAAACTTTCTCGTTGGAACGTCTTTTTCAGGCCATTCAACGCTGCAAACAGCGCGGCGTGTCCGTGGCGTTGAGTATTGATGGCACAAAGCAGTCCGGCAACCTGATTTGCAATGTGCCCATCCCGGAAGATCTATTCGAGCGCGAACTTCTCGTCAATTGCGGAAGATCCATGTTGAAACGGTTCCAAATGGGTGGGCAAACCCTGGAAGGCGAACTCGTTGCTGATCGCCTGCTCCTTACCTATTGACCTTTCACGACATTGAACTAATGAAATCCACCGCCTTGTCGAAAAAGGTGCGCGCCTGGTCGGGGGCGTTGGCAAACAATCTTACAAAGCTGCGAGCACAGTTCGCATGGGGTGCGCTGTCGTGCTGGTAGGCTTCGACCACAGCTTTCGCTCGAGCTTTCTCCTGATCGGTACCATCTCCATGCATCTTTTCCAATTGTCCAAACAGGGCGAGAAGAATAGCGGCGCGCTCCCGAAAGAGGTTCTTGCGCTGGATGGGATCATCGAGTTTGAAGAAGTCAATGGTCACCAAAGCCCGATGACGCGGATACCCTGCCGGAGCCACCGGTTGCGGAGAAAGTCCGGTAAACTGAATAAGCGTCTCCGGGTCGGCGTCGAAATCTCCAATCGGATAGATCAGAAGCGGTAACTCGCTTATCAGGACCGCAGGGTCGTCGTTGCCAAGATCGTAGTTCTTGGAAATCGGAAAGTAATCTCTCTTCAGCACAGAGTTGCAGGGCTTACAGGCTGCCGCATAGTTGAAGGGATGGTAGGGCAGCAGGTAGTAGCCCCCTTTCGATTCCGGAACGAGCGTCACTCTGACGCCTGCGTCGGTCAAGGATTTCCGCACTCTCCAGGCCTTCACATTGCCTTTCGGGCGAAAATGTTCGACATCCTGTTCGACCTTGCCGTAAACGAGGGCCTCCAACTTGCGCTCACAGTAGGCGCACTTGGCATCGCCCTGAAGCCGCATATACGCTGGCTTGACCTCGCTCCAGATCGTACTTGTCTCCTGATACTTGCCCAATGAACGAAACGTGTCGGTGCGCTCCTTCGCTCGCAGCATCCAGCCCCGTTTCTCGTGTTCAATGGCGGTTGTCAGGTCGGCGAGAGAGATAGAATAGCGGATCATTCCACTTCCTCTGCCCCGCTGCTCATCTCTTCCAGCAATTGCAGCGCGGCGGCGCTATCGCCGTTGCGTGCCTGGAGGGCCAGATCCTTGAGCCGGCGCTTCTTGCCCGGCGCACGTGTCGAGGTAAGCCCAAAGAACTGCGAAAGCAGGATCTGATCGGCATCGAGGCCATGCACCGCGCTGGGAATACGCACCGCATGGCTGTTCTGCTGCCTGCCGGGCTTCATGAGAAGGATATTCATCCACTCCAGCGAGCCGACGAGCAGCGGGCTATGCGAGGTGACAAGGAACTGGAGGTTAGGTAAGGCAGTGGATAGGGTTTGCAGCACCGTCATTTGCCAGCGGGGATGGAGATGGAGATCGATCTCGTCCACCATGACAATGCCCCGGTTCTCCACCAGCTTTTTTCCGGAGGGGCATGTCTGGCAGACATGGTACAGGAGATCCCCTACCCAGCCGAGATAAGCGCGATACCCATCCGAAAGGGCGGGAAACGGCACCTTCAGCCCCCCCTTCTCGAACAGATACTCTCCCATCTCGCGTTCGCCCGTAAACGTATAGCCGGTATGCTCCAATAACCGGTCAATCAAGTGTTTGACCTGCGTGAATCGCCCCGGATTCTCCCGCTCCATCGGCGGCAGCCAGTAGGAGAGAGGCACAAGCGAGTAGGATTCCTCGAACAGGCTGCGGATCCGCTGCGCGCGAATAAACGAGTTCGCCTGGCGCGCGCCGGGATCGATCACGTCGCGACTTTCGACACGACGTGTCGCGCCGTACCCGACAAAGAAGTAGGCATCGCTCTCGACGCTGTAGATGGGATGCCAGGGCTTTTCGTCCGGATGCGACCACCGGATCCGTTCGATATCCCCAATCCGTGAGATCGTTATCCGAGACTCGAGTGGCCCAGAAGGCAAATCCGTGCCGTGTGCGTCCTGCGCGTGCGCCTTGAAACGGGCTTCCAAGATCGCCTCCTGGCTAGGAAGCGACGTCGGATCCATGCCAGGCTCTCTCCGAATGAGCCGGTAAATGGGAAGATTCGCGTCTTCGACGGCAGGTCCCAGCGCCGCAATGGCAATCGCCTTCAGCAGCGTCGTCTTTCCGGAGCCGTTGTTGCCCATCAGCAGGTTGATATTCGTCCATCTGGGTCTGGGAACGGCGATAGTCGGTGTGTCGGCGGACGCCGTGGTCTCCTCGAACACCTGATCCGGATGCACGAAGTCAATGGTCTCCTCGCGAAAGGTGCGAAAGTCCTTCAATACGATGCGGTCAATATACACTAAAACTCCCCCGATTCGAGAACCTCGCGCCCGAACCACACGTCATCCGGAAGCCGATTCGCTCTGGTCAAACATCGCGCGCACCTTCTGGGCCAGCGCGCTCGGCGTGAAGGGCTTGGAAAGGAAGGCGATGTCCGGCTCCAGCACCCCATGATGGACAATGGTATTCTCCGTATAACCGGAGGCGAACAGCACCTTCAGGGTAGGGCAGATGCCTTGCAGGCGTTCAGCCAACTCTTTTCCGCTCATCTGCGGCATCACAACATCGGTGATGAGCAGAGCAATCGCGTGTTCGCGCCCTTTTACGATCCGTAAGGCCTCCTCGCCATTCCTCGCCTCCAAAACCGTGTAGCCGCGTCCGCGCAAGGCATGGACGGCCAGCATACGTACGGCGGGCTCATCCTCGACCAGCAGGATCGTTTCGGATCCGCCGCGTTGGCCGGAGGGCTGGGGAGCCGACGACGCAGCCCCTGCGGAGACCTGCGTACGCGGCAGATAGATCTTGAAGGTGGCTCCCTCTCCCGGCTCGCTGTAGAGCCAGATATGGCCTCCCGCCTGTTTGACGATGCCGTAGACGGTCGCCAGGCCCAGGCCCGTGCCGCGCCCCTTCTCCTTGGTGGTGAAGAACGGCTCGAAGATGTGCAGCCGGATGGCCTCGTCCATCCCCGCCCCCGTGTCGCTGACCGCAAGCAGGACATACTCGCCGGGAATGACCCCGGTATGCTGTTGGGCATATTCGGCATCCAGGAGCGTGTTTTGCGTTTCGATGGTGATCTTACCGCCATCCGGCATCGCGTCGCGGGCGTTCACCACCAGGTTGACCAGGATCTGCTCGAGTTGGCCGGCATCCACTTTCACGCAGTGCAAATTCTCGTCGGGCAGGAAAACCAGCTCGATATGCTCTCCGATCAGGCGGCGAAGCAGCGTGTCCAGTTCAAGGATCAGCGCGTTGAGGTTCAGGACCTTCGGCTCGATGATCTGGCGGCGCGCAAAAGCCAGCAACTGCCGGGTCAGGTTCGTGGCGCGTTCGGCTGCCTGGCGGATATTGCCGAGGTACGCCTGCCCCTGCGTATCCAGCGCACATTCGTCCTGAGCCAGTTCCGCAAAGCCGAGAATAGCCGTCAGCAGGTTGTTGAAGTCGTGCGCGATCCCGCCGGCCAGCCGACCGACGCTCTCCAATTTCTGGGCCTGCAGCAACTGATCTTCCAGCCGCTTGAGATCCGTGATGTCGAGCGCAACCCCGACGGCCCACCAGCGTCCCTCGCCCCTCGATTCGATAAAGACATCTTCAGAGAACCAGCGAAGGGAGCCATCCTCCATACGGCAACGAAACTCCGCGCGGAAACCCTCGTTCTTCAACAGAGCCTCATTGGCGAGCGCTTGAAATTGCGCGCGATCTTCGTAGATGCGACTATCGTAGGCGGCGTATAGATAGCTCCGGCCAGGCGGCACAACGACGGGAAGCACGCGCTTGGCGGCTTCCTCATCCAGGAACTGCGTATCCCAGTGCACGATGCCGTCCTCGCCCTGTTCGATATGGGAGTACCAGAGCAGACACCGGGCTACGGAGGTGACCGCACGCGCCACCTGCAGGGCCTGGTCCAGCTCCTCGTTGGCGCGCTGTAGCGCGGCGGTGCGCTCCTGCACACGGCTCTCCAGGGTCGCCTGAACGTCTCGCAGGGCCTGTTCGGCCTCCGTGCGCAGCGCCGCCTGGTGGTCGCGCTCCGCATTTGCCTCTGCCACCTTCGCAGCGTCGCTGCTGCCAGTTCGGGCCAGCAAGACCATTCCCAGGAGCAGAGACGCCATCACCAGGCCGACCCCGAGCGCGATCTGGGCAACGAGGAGAGGTGTCCGCGCCGAAAGCTCCGACAGCGCCCGGCTGAGGCCGGCAAGCCCCAACAGCAAGCTCAGGCTGCCGACAATCGCCAGAAGCACACGGGTCCGGTTCCCAGGACGTTTCCCCATAGTGTATGTTCTCGGCTCCATAGAAGGTAATTCTCTGCAGTCGTGCAGATTCCTGCTGAAATTGCTGAAACCGAAAAGAAGGATTCCGGGAGAACAAGCAATAATAAGCCGAGACATATATGCGTACCAGGAAAGGCACGCCAGACGACATGACCACACCGTCAACGCCCTCTTCCGATCCCAACCCAAAACAACCTGCAAATATGGAGACGTGGCTGCGGGTAACCTTGAATAGTATCGGCGATGCGGTGATTGCGACCGATGCGCAGGGACAGGTCACGTTTATGAACCCGGTCGCGGAGACGATGACGGGCTGGAAGCAGGAAGAGGCGCTTGGCAAGAACCTGACGGAGGTCTTCGTCATCCGCAATGAGGAGACGCGCCAGGAGGTGGAGAGCCCGGCAGCCAGGGTGCTGCGCGAGGGCGTGGTGGTCGGGTTAGCCAACCACACGGTTCTCCTCGCCCGCGACGGCAGTGAGACGCCCATTGACGACACGGGGGCGCCTATCCGCGACGCGCAGGGCAACCTGATCGGCGTGGTCCTGGTCTTCCACGACATCAGCGAACGCAAAAGGGCCGAACAGGCGCTGCAGGAGAGCGAGGCGCGATACCATCAACTGGCCGAAGAGCGCGCCTATGTCATGTCCAGCGCCCGCTGCCTGCTCTGGCATGCGAACATCCACAATACAGACCATCCCCTCTATTTGCACTGGGACATGTTTATCCCCGATCTCGAAGCGGCCCAGCGCTTTCTTCCCCTCGAACTCCAGCCCGGCCAACTTTATAAGGAGGCCTGGTATCTCAGCCGCCCCAAGGAGGACCAGGACCGCTGCAATCTGACGGCGATGGAGGCCGTCCGCGCCGGCAGGAGTTATCAGCAAGACTTCCGCTGCCTGGCCGCAGATGGCTCCCTCCGATGGCTGCATGAAGACATCCACATTGAGACGGTCGAGGCAGGGAAGCAGTGGCGGGCTGTGGGCGTCTGCACGGATGTTACCGAGCGCAAACGCCTGGAAGAGCAGCTCCTCCAGGCGCAGAAGATCGAGAGTATCGGCAGGCTCGCCGGCGGGGTGGCCCACGACTTCAACAATCTGTTGACGGTGATCTCAGGCCATACGGAGTTGGCTATGGAGGAGTTGGGCGCGGATGCGTCCGTTCTGGAGCACCTGCGTGTGATCCAGCAGGCGGAGCAGCGCGCCGCCGACCTGACCCGTCAACTGCTGGCCTTCGCCCGCAAGCAGGTCATCGCACCGCAGATCATCAATCTGAACGACCTGACGCGCGATATGCAGAAATTGCTGTTGCGGCTGCTGGGAGAGAATATCGAACTCGTCACGCTGCTCGACCCTGCGTTGGGCCATGTCCACGTAGATCCGGGGCAGTTCGAGCAGATCCTGGTCAACCTGGCGGTCAATGCCCGTGACGCCATGCCGGAGGGCGGCAAATTGACCCTCGAAACCACCAACATAACTCTGGACGCGGAGTATGCGCAGCAGCATCCCTCCGTGCTTCCCGGCGCATACGTGATGCTGGCGGTCAGCGACACGGGCGCGGGCATGGAGGAGGCTATACAGGAGCATATCTTCGAACCGTTCTTTACGACGAAGGAGCAAGGCAAGGGGACAGGGCTGGGTCTGGCGACCGTTTACGGCATCGTCAAGCAGAGCGGCGGGCATATCTGGCTCTATAGCGAGATCGGCAGGGGATCGACCTTTAAGATCTATCTCCCTCGGGTGAATGAAACGGAAAGAGCCGCTCCCCTCCAGGAGGAGACAAGCGCGCATGCCCCTGGCGCGGAGACCATCCTGGTGGTCGAGGACGAACCCGCTCTGCGTACCCTGGCGGCGACCGCGCTGCAAAAGCGCGGCTATACCGTCCTGGAGGCCGCCCATGGTGCGCAGGCATTGCAAATGGCAAAGGATTATCCGGAGACGATCCACCTGCTGGTCACAGACGTGATCATGCCGCAGATGGGAGGCAAGGAGCTGGTGACCCAATTACAGTCCCTTCGCCCCGATCTCAAAATCCTCTACACTTCCGGCTATACCGACGATGCCATTGTGCAACATGGGATGCTGGAAGCAGGGGTAGCGTTTTTGCAGAAGCCGTTCACGCCGAGCCAGTTGATACGTAAGGTGCGCGAGGTAATGGACACCTAGCAGATCTTTAAGCAGCGCATCGCTTCTGGGCACGACGCCTGCGGTCATGCTGCGGCATGATCCCGTAGATCTCTACAAACAGCCGTGTCACCGCCTGAAGATGCCGCGCCGCCAGCGCGGTATCTCCCATACTTTCGGCGATATGTGAGGCAGCGATATGTGCGTCCACATCGGCCCAAAGAAGCTGCATCCGCTGGAAGCGATCCAGATAGCGACCGGTGCTTTGCACAATATCATGAATGAGTTCTGCATCTGAAGATGGCATGGCGAACACTCCTTAGCGTCAGAGAAATCGCTGCTATCGCGAGCAGAGACGGCGACATCGCCCGGTGTCTTGTGTTGTATACACAAGGCGTAACCGATTGCTATATCAGGGTCTTTTGTCAGAGAGTTATCGGCTGGAATACCAATTATCTATAGATTGAAGCTGAGGGGCAGCGCCGCTCCACCAACGAAAGGAACGACTATGCTCTTATTCAAGTCTATTCTGCTTTTTCTGGCTGCCGGGGGGTGTGAGATCGGCGGTGGGTATCTGATCTGGCATTGGCTGAAAGGGCGCTATCCGCTCCCCATCGGCCTCCTGGGCGCGGCGCTCCTCGTGGTCTATGGGGTATTGCCCACATTTCAGCCGACGCCGCAATTTGGGCGGGTCTATGCCGCTTATGGCGGGGTCTTCATTGTGATGTCGCTCTTGTGGGATTGGAAGTTTGACGGCAAAGTGCCCGACAAGCCGGACGCCTGGGGGGCACTGGTCTGTCTCATCGGCGTGGCCGTCATTATGTACTGGCCGCGCAAATGAATCGTAGCGTAAAAACTATAGTCAATGGTGAGGAAAATGGGTAGGAGAGAACTCTCTCCTGTCCGAACGGATAGTCGCCCCTATCCGTTTGAACGAAGTTCCCTTTGCCTCGCTCCTGGTAGAGTGTTTCTACTCAGGCGCGTTTCTTAATTTCAGCAAAGGAATCCACAAATGATCCAGATCTACACAGATCACAGAACTTGCTCCGGCAGCCGTCTCCTGGTTTTGCTGTTTGTTGCCTGTCTGATGCTGGCCGCCGGCGCAACCAGGGCCCAACGCCCCAGTGAGGTCTCCGTCAGCACGGTCGTGGTGGTCAAGAACCTCAACAACGCCGACTCGGTCGCCATCGCCGACTACTACGCACGCAAACGCAAATTGCCTGCCGAAAACGTCTGTGCGGTGCGCTGTACGGATGTGGAGGAGTGCAGCTACAAGGAGTATGTGGAGCAGTTGATGGGTCCGTTGAAACAGTTTCTGGCGCACCTCAACCATCCCATCGACTACATCGTGCTCACCAAGGGCATTCCCATTCGCATCCACGAAGGCAGTACCAACAGCGTCGATAGTCTGGTTGTCACGATGGATAAGGCCGAGATGGAGGGGTTCCCTGGAGGGGTGGAAACCCTGATGCGGAGCAACCCCTACTTCAACAAAGCGGAGCGGTTCAGCCATGCCCGCTTCGGCATCTATCTGGTGACGCGCCTCATCGGCTATACGCGCGCCGACTGCCTGCGCCTGGTAGACAACTCCCTGGCCGCCACACGGCGCGATGGGCCGTTCTTACTACATACCGGTCCGGGTCACAACGACGAAGGCTACAAGACGATCAACGATGGCATGCATCACGCGAACGAGATCCTAACGTCTAGGCACCTAAACAGCATCCTCAGCACCGGCGATACGTTCCCGGGGGACTACGAAAACCTGATGGGCTACTACTCCTGGGGCAGCAACGACCTGAAGTTCGATAAGAAAGCCTACTACAGCCTGGGCTTTGCGCCGGGCGGCATCGCCGAAACGGCGGTCTCCACCAGCGCCCGCACCTTTGCGGACCCCAACTGGAGAGCGACGGGTTTTCAATCCCTCATCGCCGATCTGGTGGCGCAGGGCGTGACCGGTTGCAAAGGCTACGTCTCCGAACCCGGTATCATGGCAACGGCTCATGCGGACATCCTCTTTGATCGCTATACGGCCGGCTTCAACCTGGCGGAGAGTTTCTACATGGCATCCCGGCACATACACTGGAAAGACATGGTCATCGGCGACCCGATCTGCGCGCCCTACGCAAACGAGCAGGCAGCAGAGAGTAAGAAATAGCAAGCAAGCAGTATACTAATACGAATTAGGGATTGGCGAACCTGATAAGGGTGCCGAATAAATCGTTGGCTCGACGGGGCTTTTAGGAGATTACGACGGAAGGGTATAATGGTCAAAGAGGAGATGGTATGCCCCGCAAAGACCGGATTCATGAAGCTGTCAAGAATGCACTCGTCAAAGACGGATGGACAATCACCGACGATCCGTTTCGCATCCTCTACGAAGATGCCGATGTCTTTGCAGACCTGCGTGTCGAGCGCATTCAAGGGGAAAACGGCCTAAAACGCGCTCTGGTGATTGAAATCAAGATGTTTCTGACCGGTTCCGTCATATACAACCTGGAAGTCGCTGTGGGGCAATATACGACCTATCGTTCCCTGCTGAAAGCGGTTGCTCCGGAGCATGAACTCTATCTGGCGATAGCCGATACCGTTTATCAAAGCCAATTTCAGCGCAAGTCATTTCAATTGATTGTGCAGGACAACCAGGTCGCACTCCTGGTCGTTAATGTAGAGGATGAGGAGGTTGTTGCATGGATAGACTAGAGCGCTATCGTGATCTCTTGATACACTTTCTTCAGGAGCGAGCCGACCTGATGAATAATCACCCTATCACCGGTCTGGAGACGCTCACGCTCTTTGATGAGGCGCGTGATGAGTATCTGGTACTGACCATCGGATGGCACAACCGCAGGCGCGTTCAGAATGTCACCCTATTGGCGCGTCTTCACAACGGCAAGATATGGATCGAAGAAGATGGCACGGAAGAAGGACTAGCGAACTTGCTGGTTGAAGCGAGTGTGCCGAAAGAGGATATCGTTCTGGCCTTCACCCCACCGGAATTACGCCAATATTCAGATTTCGCCAGCGTTTAAGAAAAATCGTCCAGCAATCTGCTGGACAGAGGGAGTTAGTCTGCCACCACTGTGTAGAGCCTCTCTTTGTAACGAAAGGCTAGACGTTTGCTGGAAGGTAGCCATTCAAAATCAATGTAGGTATCTTCATAGTCTTCCGTATTTTTCTCTTCGCCCAGGTTAATGTGTCCCACCTCATGCACGTGTTTGCCATCTACATCGCTCACCCATAATGCGACATTCTGCTGTGGCTTAAGATCGAAACGGGGATATAAGCGCTGCAGCCAGACGAGCCAGGAAGGGACGCCGCGCTGCACACATCGGTAGACGATCCGCGTCCCATCCGGAGAGAGTTTGGCTTCTACATCTTTTATATTCTGTTGGTTGGGAAGAGACAACACGAACACCTGCTTCCGGGCCGGGTAACCATCGAGGCCCAGTCCGGTTTTGGTGACCTCTACGGAGAACTGATGTGTGGTGTCGTCCAATTTATTGCTCAACATCACGAAGTGATCGTTGCAATAGATATGCCCCGGTTCGTAAATACCATCCTCGATATCGGGAAAATCCTTGAGGATTCGGCGATCTACTATACTGCGCAGACGCAGACAATTCTTTTCCGTCTTCCATTCATCAGAATAATCTTCCGCCGAGATCGAGTTGATATAGAGGCTGTCCGACAGCCATAACAACGGATACCCTTTCTCCTTGAACGAGTATTTACGGGAGCCATCCGATTTCACGACCTCCAGACCATTACCACGCCACTGCTCTGCATAAAACCACTGCCTGTCCGGTGAAAACTTCACTCCATAGCTTGCCTCAGCCATCTGAAGTGCCTTCTCGTACTTGACCGCAGGCGCTGTGATCCCACTACGTGTATTCAAAATAAAGTATCGATTCGCTTTGCCCTGTTCGTTCGCGCTTTCCCGCGCAAACAACACTTCTTGGTCGGATAGCCAGTTATGCCCAAAAGCTGCTTTTTTGAGAGGGCGATACTCATCCCAATCGTCCATTGCAGCCACATTGACAGCCCGGTCGAAAAGCAGGCGTTCACGCGGCCAACGTATTGCCACGGCAAACACCAGAGCGAGGAGAACGACAAGGAATAAGACACGCCGTAATCGTGCGAAAGTCATTCTCTGCCTCCATAAAAGCCTGGTCTTGAAACAGGATCACTTCACAAAACGGGAAATCTCGTGCGTTTTCGACGGCTGGACGATTACCAGGAACGGACGCTCTCTGTGAACTCGCATTCTGAGAGAGCGTCCCAGGTTCTGGAGTTATTTGTTGAAGAGGGTCTTAGCCGTCTCGTAGAGTTCGAGCGGGACCGTACGGAGCGTGCCGACCGCCTTGTCAATGGCGACGGGAACGATCTCCGTGCCCCGGATGGCGACCATCTTGCCCCAGTCCTGCTCATAAACGCACTGCGCTGCCCGAATGCCCAGGCGGGAGGCCAACACGCGGTCGAAGGCGCTCGGAGGACCGCCGCGCTGAATGTGGCCGGTGACGGCGGAGCGGGTCTCGATACCGGTGCGCTTCTCGATCTCCTTGGCAATAAAGTCGCCCACGTTGCGGTCACTCAGGACAACGTGGCCGAAGGCGTCCAACTTCTTTTCGGATTCGTCCAGGTCGGGCAGTTCCACCCCCTCGGAGGCGACCACGATGCCATAGCGTTTGCGGGTATAAGCGGCCTGCAGGTGCGCACACATGGCGTCCAAATCGAGAGGGACTTCCGGAAGCAGGATCCAGTCCGCCCCTCCGGCGATCCCGGCGTGGAGCGCGACCCAGCCGGCATGACGACCCATAACCTCCAGGACGATAACGCGGGAGTGCGACCGCGCGGTATCGCGCAGACGGTCCACCGCCTCCACATTGACGCCGACGGAGGTATCGAACCCGAAGGTGTAGTCGGTCTCGCTCAGGTCATTGTCCATGGTCTTGGGGATGCCGACGGTGGGGATGCCGTCCTTCCAGAGCTTGCTGGCAACGCCCAGGGTGTCCTCGCCGCCCAGCGCCACGATACAGTCGAAGCCGAACTTCTGAATATTCTCCTTGACGGCGACGAGTTGTGCGGGGTCTTTGTAGGGATTGGTGCGGGAGGAGCGCAGCATGGTGCCGCCCCAGGAGATGATCTCCTCCACCCGGTCCACGGTCAGGGGCGTCTCCTCGACAATGCCCTTCACCAGGCCCTTCCAGCCCTCCCGAATCCCCCACACCTCAAAGCCGTAGTCCAGCGCCCGCATTACAAAGCCGCGAATGGCCGGGTTCAATCCTGGGCAGTCGCCTCCACCGGTCAAAATGCCGATCTTCATCGTTCGTTCTCCGTCCTCGATCCTGAATTAGCGTCCATCATGATGGATAGGGTTGTCGCGCTCCGCCGCGTGGGCGTGCTTGAGTCGCGCTGCTGGTAAGTCTACCCCAAAAACCTGTTCGACTCCTACCCGGTAAAAGAGAGGGAAGACTACACCGAGCGCATGGGGTACAATAGGCGACAGGAAGAAGCGTCAGGACCGGAAAATGACCGCCGTGGCCGCGAGAGGAGCGCATGTTGATGAACGAGAACGATGAGGTGCAGGTGAACTATTTTGTCCTGTGCGACCAGGTGATTACGGAAGCGGGCACCAGCAAGCAATCCCTGATAGGCATCTACTCGGCGCTCATGACGGATCAG
>Ga0209060_10001035_pt1 | contig 34581 bp, 28 predicted proteins | sample Coa_R1_8_FD_187155 | JGI IMG/M metagenome (GOLD analysis project Ga0209060, IMG submission 187155) | Surface soil microbial communities from Centralia Pennsylvania, which are recovering from an underground coalmine fire - Coalmine... | ecosystem: Environmental > Terrestrial > Soil >...
TGGTCGATCGCGGGTCGGGGCTGGCGCTGCACCCGACGAGCCTGGGCGAGCCGAACGCCGTGGCCGACGCGCTCTGGCGCCTGGCCAACACCGCCTTCCCGCCCCCGGCGCCGGACAACCCGGTGGTCGACGTGCGGCTGGCCGACGGGACACGCGTCTCGGCCGCCTTCCCGCCCGCCTCCCCGACCGGCGTGGTGGCCGCCATCCGGCGTCCCGTGCTGCAGGAGCGCGCGCTGGGCGATCTGCTGCCCGGCGGCAGCCGGGACGCCCAGACCCTGTTCGAGAGCGCCATCGCCGCGCGCCGGAACCTGCTGGTGACCGGCGACGCCGCGGCGCTGCCGCACGTGCTGGGGGCGCTGGCCTCGGCCATCCCGGCCGACCGCCGCGTAGTGGCGGTCGGCGCCGCGCAGCCGAGCGCGCGCGGCGGGTGGACCGACCTCGCGCCCGCCCCCGACATGGCGGGCCTGCTGCGCGTGGCGGCCACGCTGCGCGCCGATCACCTGGTGCTGGGCGAGCTGGTGGGGCCCGAGCTGGGCGAGCTCGTGCTCTGCGCCTCGCGCGGTCAGGAAGGGATCATCGCCGCGCTCCCGGGGCGCTCCGCGCTCGAGGCGCTGGGCCGCTTCACGGCGCTCGTCTCCGCGGCGCTGGGGGCCTCGCCCGCGTCGGCCGCCGCGCTGGTGGCGGGGGCGTTCGACCTCGCCGTGCAGGTGGTGGCGGTCTCCGACGGCACCGCTCGGGTGGTCGAGGTCGTCGAGCCGCGCGTCGACGGTGCCGCGCTGGCCGCCGACCCGGTCCTGGCGTTCCAGGGAGACGGCAACCGGCGCGAGCCGGGGGCCGGGCGCCTGCAGGGGCGCGGGGTCTCGGCCAGGCTGGCCGCGGCGTTCACCGTCTCGGGCAGCCCGCTCCCGTCGTCGCTCGTCAACAAGTGACGCGCCGCCAGTGAACCGCCGCCGCGGGCGCGAGCCGGAGCAGTTCTTCGATCACTTTCGCCGCGCGGTGGCCCGGCTGCCGGCGGGGCTCATCCGCGTGATGCCGCCGGCGTCGGAGACCGAGCTGGCGGCGGCGGCTGCGGCGCTGGGGCGGGAGCTCCCGGCGGTGTACGGCGAGTTCCTGCGATCGTTCGACGGCGCCGACCTCTTCCACGAGACGGTGCTCGTCGCCGGGGTCGGCGCGGGCGCGCCCGTCCGCCTGGCCGAGCTGGCGCAACCGGGCGACCGGCCCGACGAGCTGACGTTCGCCGTCGCGGCGGCGGGCGAGCGCTACGCCCTCGACGGTGACGGGCGCGTCGTGCGCTACGACGCGGGCGCCGACGAGCGCGCGCTGGCCGGTTCGGCGTTCGGGCCCTGGCTCGACGCCACGGTCGCGCGCGAGCAGGTGCTCTACGGCCCGGACGGCGAGTACGCGCCGGACGTCTTCGACCCCTCGGGCGAGGAGGTCACCCCGGTGGTGGCGCTGCGCCAGGCCGAGCGGGCCCTCAAGCAGGATCCCGGCGCGGCGGGCGCGGCCCACGCGCGCGGCGTGGCGCTGCGGCGGCTGGGGCGGCTGGCGGCGGCTGTCGGGGCGCTCAAGGAGGCGACCGCGCTCGATCCCGAGAACCCCTGGCCCTGGTTCGATCTGGGGCGCGTGGCGCTCGAAGACGAGCAGCGGGCCGAGGCGACGGCGGCCTTCCGGCGTGCCGCCGAGCTCGACCCCGGCCCCGAGGGGGCGCGCCTCCTGGCCTGGGCTACCCGCGCGGCTGCGCCACACGAGGCCGCCGCGCTGCGCGCCCTTGCCCTGGCCCGCGATCCCGGGCTGCTCGAGGCGCTCCGCCGGGCCGTGGCCGCGGCCGCCGAGGATGACGATCCCGACGAGCGGGCGGAGGCGGCGGCGCTGCTCGAGGCGATCGCCCCGGGCGAGGTGGTCGTGCCGCGCCGCCGGCTGCCGATCGTCAGAGAATCGGCTGCTCCGCCACCGCCACCAGCTCGCCCGCGTCGTCCTCACCCCGCAGCACCGCCGCGATCCGGCGGGCGCCGGCGGGGAGCGTGAGCGGCGCGGTCGTCCCCGACGCCGGCACGGAGGCGAACGCGGCGCGCCGCCCGTGGGCGTCCTCGACGTAGAGCCGAACCTCGCCCTTGCGCACCTGGCCCTCCGCGCCGGACACCGAGACGGCCACGGTGCCCGCCTTCACCTCGAGGTGGATCTCGGCCCGGAACAGGTGGTCGATGAGCCCGGCCGCGTAGCCGCCGATCTCGGGCAGCAGCGCGCGCGCGGTGTCGTGGTAGACGGCGCGGTCGAGGAAGAAGCGCACCTTGCCCGGCAGCCGCAGGTAGGCGAAGAGGCGCCGCCGGGGCGCCTCGGCGGAGGCGCCCGGATCTGCCGGCGCGTAGGCGTAGTGGATGTCACCCATCCCCGCGAGGTCGGCGAGGCGAGGAACCCGCGGCAGCGCATATGGCAGCGAGGCGCGCGCGTCCTGCATCACCTCGGCCGGCGTGGTCAACCGGTCGACGACGACGCTCTCGGGGATGGTCCCGTCGGAGAAGAACCGCCGCTGCGTTCGATCGGCCAGCCCCTGCCGATCGGCAGCGGTGATGTAGGCCATCACCGTCGGGCGCTTGACCGGCTGGTCCGGCGCGGGGACGCCCGCCTCGCCGAACGCCTCGGCGACGTAGCGCTCGAAGCGCGAGCCACGGTCGAACAGGCTCGAGCCGCCGTCGCCCAGGTAGGCGGCGCGGAAGTCGTTGCGCACGTGCGCCGGATCGCCGGCGTCCTCGAGCACCCCCAGCGTCCCGCCCAGCGCCAGCAGCGCGCGCGCCAGCGCCGTCGCGCGCGGGCCCGGCTGCTCGGCGACGGTGGCCGCCTCGAGGCCGTCGTAGAACGCCCGCAGGCCGACGTCGTTCTCGGGCGCCAGCAGCCACTCGGTCGAGGGCCGCCCGGTCAGGTTGAACGTCGTCCCGGTGCTGGCGCCGCGGATCCCGCCCCCCTCGGCGAACAGCATGCGCAGATCGTGGCCCAGCTGGAAGGCGCCCCCGGCCTGCGTCAGGCCGTTGCCGCGCGACGGATCGTAGAACAGGTTGGCGGCGCGCTCGGCGGGGGTCATGGCGATCACCGCGCCGGCGACCACCCAGGAGATGGCCGGCGCCGCGCCGTCGTCCCCGGGGCGGTAGCCGCCCGCCGGATCGAGCGCGTCGAGCCGGCCGCCGAGGAACCGCGCCAGCGTGGGATCGAGATCGGCGCGGTTGAGCACGACCGGCTCGAACAGCCCCAGGGGCCGCGACAGCCGGTGGGCGAGGACGCGGTGAAGCTCCGAGGCCAGGACCGCGCGCTCGGTCAGCCCGGCGTGCGTGGTCGCGGGGTCGTAGGCGCCGGCCGGACGGGTGGAGAGCACCACGGCGACGACGAGGAGGCTGGCGAGGCGTCTCATGGGCTGGGCTCCGGTGCGGGCGTGGGCTTCACGGCCGGGTTGTCGATGTCGCCAGGGGTCGTCCCCTCCGACGGGGGCGGCACGGCGTGCGACGGCTCGACGGGCAGCTCGGGGAGGCGCGACTCGACCAGCTTGGCCAGCTTGGCCAGCTGCGCCGGCTCGGGGCACTGCCCGTTGCCGCAGGTCATCGACACCACCACGCCGCGCTCGCGGACGAGGAAGACCAGGCCGCCGATCGCGCCCGACTGCGCGCGGAACGAGGCGTCGCCCACCTCGTCCGTGCCGTGGGCGCCGGGCAGCGTGGCCATCAGCTTGTTGTATTGCACCTCGGAGGCGGCCGAGCCGAGCCGCCAGACGCGGAGGCCGACGTCGTAGCTCTCGGGCTTGCCCAGCGCCTTGAAGTGGCGGCTGTCGTAGAACTCGGTGGTCGGAAGGTCGGTCAGCTTGCCGTCCTCGAACTTGCCGACGTAGCCGGTGACGCCGCGGATCTCCTCGTCGCTGAGCAGCTTGGAGACATCGAGCAGCGTCAGCGCGCGGGCCGCCTCGGGCGCCTCGGTCTTGCCGTGCCCCGCCGGGACCCGCTCCCCTTCCATCTCCAGCGCGGCCGGCTGCAGCTCCCAGGCGGCGGCCAGCCGGATCTTGCTGCCGCCCCCGAGGAAGACCAGGTGGCTGGCGTGGCGATACGAGGGCTGCCAGCGGTCGAGCCGCACGCGGTTTCCACGCTGGCTGAAGTCGCGGCGGACCAGGCGTCCGGGGAACACGCGATCGCTCCGCCACCCGACGTGGCCGCGGTGGTAGATGACCAGCGTGAAGCGCCGGATGCGCGTCGATGCCCCCTCGGGCAGGTCGTCGAGCCGGGGGATCGTGTAGCGACCGTCGGCGCCGGTCTGCACCACGACCTCGCGCGCGCCGGCCGGGGCGTGGAACCCGATCCCGTTCTCGAACGCCCAGGAGGCGGCCACGGTCGCGCCCGCCACCGGTCGATCCGAGTCGGCGTCCAGCACGATGCCGTCGTACGGGCCGAGGAGGTCGGCGGGACGGACCGAGTCGGGCCGCACGGCGAACGGCGCGCGCTCGACCAGCGGACCGCAGGCGGTCGCCGCCAGCGCGACGAACAGCGCGAGGGCGAGCGGCGCCCGGCCCGAAGCGGCGCGGGAACTCTGGTGGGGCGCCGGCGTTGGATCCACGGATGTCACGCGGGGACGAAGCTGGGCCTGGCCCGGCGAAAGGCCACGCCCGTCGGTTCGGGATGCCTCCGAAGGGCCCGGCCCGGGTTTGACCGCACCGTCGGAAGTTGTTATCTGTTGACGCACTTAGGAAATCGAGGAAATGGCGGAGCAGCGCGGGGTGAAGAGGTCCGGGCCGCCTGTTATCAAAGGATTCGGCCCCTTGCAAACCCCTTCGACATGATGAAGTGCGGTCGCTGCGGAAACCTGAACGGGTCCGAGGTCGTCTTTTGCCAGTTCTGTGGGACTCGGCTGCCCGTTGAAGCGTTGTCCGAGGGCGCGAACGCGCGCGCCGGGGTGATCGCCTCGAACCGCTCGACCGACAAGATGGTCGAGAGCGGCCCGGTGGCCTCCCCGATGGCGGCCGCCATCCGCGTCGGCCAGCAGCAGGTCGGGTTTCGCCTGGTGGTGGTCCACCGGGACGGCACCGACGGCATCTCCTATAACCTCCTGGGCGACCAGATCGACATCGGGCGGAGCGAGGGGGACCTCTTGTTCGAGGATCCTCACCTCGCCCCCCGGCACGCTCGGATCGTCGCCAGCCTGACCGGCCGGGTGCTCACGCCGCTCGAGGGGCGCAACGGCGTCTACGTGCGGTTGCGGGGGCCGGTCGACCTGCAGGACGGCGACTACCTGCTGGTCGGCAAGCAGGTCCTGAAGTTCGAGCTCCTGACCGACGCCGAGCGGAACCTGCGTCCCGCGCTCGAGCATGGGGTGGTGGTGTTCGGGACGCCGGTCCGCCCCCCCTGGGCGCGGCTGCGGCAGATCACCCCGGCCGCGGTGACCCGGGACGTCTTCCACCTGACCCGACCGGACCTGGTGCTCGGCCGTGAGACGGCCGACCTGGTCTTCTCCGACGACGAGTTCATGTCGCGGCGGCACGCCCAGATCTCCTTCCGGAATGGGCGCGGGCACGTCGAGGACCTGGGGAGCTCGAACGGGACCTTCCTTCGGCTGCGCGGACCCCATGGGCTCAATTCCGGGGATCTCATCCGAATGGGAGACGAGCTGCTGCGGTTCGAGATAGGATGAGAGCCCACCCTGCCGATGCCAACGCCCCCCGACATCTCGATCGAGGTCTTCGGTAAGACGGACGTAGGGCTGATTCGCGAGCACAACGAGGACAACTTCCTCGTCGCCGACGTGACCGGCTCGGTGCGCGCCTCGGACGGCCGGCCCCCCTTCACCTTCAAGCTGGGGGACAAGGGGGCGCTGCTGCTGGTCTGCGACGGGATGGGCGGCGCCGCGGCGGGCGAGGTCGCCGCGCAGATGGCGGCCGACGCGATCTACGAATCGCTGACCACCGCCGAGGCGCTGCCGCGCGACGGGTTCGCCCGCCTGCTGCGCCGGGCCGTCCAGCGCGCCAACGAGCGGATCTTCATCCAGTCGCGCGACAATCAGAGCGAGCGCGGGATGGGGACCACCTGTACCGCCGCCGGCCTGGTCGACGACACGCTGGTGGTGGCCCAGATTGGCGACTCGCGCTGCTACATCCTGCGCGACGGGAAGCTGGCGCAGGTGACCAAGGACCAGTCGCTGGCCTGGCAGCTGATCGAGGCCGGCGCCATGACCCCCGACGAGGCCAAGGCGTTCGAGCACGCCAACATCATCCTCCAGGCGCTGGGCGTCCAGGAGAGCGTCGAGGTGGTCCTGTCGCAGGTCTCGCTGCGCAAGGGGGACGTGGCCCTGCTCTGCTCGGACGGGCTGCACGGGCCGGTCACCGACGAGGAGATCCTCTCGGTGCTGGTCACGGAGCCGGATCTCGACAAGGCCGGCGAGGCGTTGATCCAGAAGGCGCTCGATCGCGACGGCCCGGACAACATCACGGTGACGCTGGCCCGGTTCGACGGCGAGGCGCTGAAGTCTCCGGCCGCCGAGGACGTGGTGGGGTTCGTCGGCTACGACCCGGGGAACGACCCTGTTCCCGAGCCCATGATGGGAGGCGTCGGCGCGGTGGACGAGTCCAGCATCGGCCACGAGACGGTCGAAGAGCGGCTGCCGACGGGCCTGCTGGGCGCCGAGGACGACGTCCCGACCAAGACCGACGCCACCGACACCGCGGGCGTGCGCGCGCGGCGCGAGCCGCCGGCGCCCGGGCAGCGGCGGGTCCCGTCGCTGCTGGCCTGGTTCATGGTGGCGCTGGTGGCGGCGGCCGCCGGCGGGATCTTCGTGATGAAGTGCGCGCGCGATCAGGCGACGCGCTCCGACGGACGGGTGACCCTCCCTTAAGGCTGCGGTCATGTCTCGTTGTCCACATTGCGAGGCGGAGATCGATGACGACGCGCGGTTCTGCGGCGCCTGCGGCCGCCCCATCTCCCCCACGGCCATCAGCCAGCGCGCCGCCGTCGAGGCGGTGCGCAAGGCGGTGCTGAAGGGCGCCCCGGCCGCGGCCACCATCAAGGTCTCCCCCGATCCGCCGCCCCCCCTCGCTCCGGCGCCGCAGGCGGCGTCCCCCGGCGCTTCGCAGGCCAACCCGTTCGCCCCGCTCCCGGCCGCCGCGGTGGTCAACTCGTCGCCCCAGGTCGCGCCGGCGTCCGCCTCCGCCGCCCCCGGCCCGGAGCGCCCCCTGGCCGGGCTGCGACCGCCGGCCCAGCCGCTGGAGAACCTGATCGGGCGCACGCTCAATCACCGCTTCCTCGTCGAGGACAAGGTCGGCGAAGGGGGCTTCGGCGCGGTCTTCCGCGGCAAGCAGATCGCCACGGGGCGCGCCGTGGCGCTCAAGATCCTTCACCCGCACAACGTGGCCGACGAGACGATCGTCGCCCGGTTCCGCCGCGAGGCGGAGGCCTGCTCGAAGCTGCGCGACCCCCACACGGTCACCACCTACGACTTCGACGAGACGCCCGACGGGATCCTCTACCTGGCGATGGAGCTCCTGCGCGGCAAGAGCCTGCACCAGGTCCAGAAGTCCGAGGGGCCGCTCCCCTACGAGCGGGTGCTGAAGATCCTCGACCAGGTGGCCGCCTCGCTGGCGGAGGCGCACGCCAACGGCATCGTCCACCGCGACATGAAGCCAGAGAACGTCTTCATCGAGACGCGCGAGGGCGAGGACCACGTCAAGGTCCTCGACTTCGGCATCGCCAAGGTGGTCTCCGACGAACGCCAGGTTCCCGCTCTGACCGCGGTGGGCCAGACGCTGGGGACGCTGGAGTTCATGTCGCCCGAGCAGCTGCGCGGCCAGAAGCTCGACGGCCGCTCGGACCTCTACGCGCTGGGCATGATGTCCTACGAGATGCTGACCGGCACCCTCCCGTTCGCCAGCGCGAAGAGCCCGATCGACATCATCAACTTCCACATGCGCCACGAGCCGCCCGCGCCGTCGAAGCTGTCGGACAAGGTGGTCATCCCGCCCGCCGTCGACGCGATCATCTTGAAGATGGTGGCCAAGGACAAGGACAAGCGCTTCGCCGACGCGAACGCTCTGCGCGAGGAGATCGCGCGCACCCAGCGCTCGCTGGACAGCAGCCCCGACCGCTTCGAGGCCTACCGCCTCGTCGCCGTCGTGGGCGGCATCCTCGCGGTCGTCGCCGCCCTCGTCTTCTTCCTTCGCCACTAGCCGGTTCCGCCCGCCGTTGCGGCGGAGGCAACAGTTGGTGGGTCCACAGGCAACAAGGTCGCCTGTCATGCCGCGGTGAAAGCCCAACAACTACGGCCCGCGGACTGTGCGTTGGCATACGCTTCTGGGTGGCATTGTAGCTGCAATGGTCCCGAGCGTGGGTTACACGCGCGGTGCCACGCTTTCGTCTCTGATGGCGGCGACGGTTGCGACGGCGGCGGCGGTGGCGGCGGCGGGCTGCGCCGCGGACGACGTCGACGTTCAGCAGACGGCCGGCGGCGCGCTGGTGTCCGACAACGGGCTCAGCTCGGTGAACGGGCTCAGCTCGGTGAACGGGCTCTCCTCGGTGAACGGGCTCAGCTCGGTCAACGGGCTCTCCTCGGTGAACGGGCTCAGCTCGGTCAACGGGTTGATGACCTCCTCGGCGGGCCGCCAGACCGTCACCTACCTGGTGCGCTGCGCGCTCGCCGCCGGTGACGCCCTCGTCAAGCAAGACCAGTACGGCAACTCCTACACGTTCAGCGGGGCGCTGGGCGTCGCGCCGCAGTGGAAGTACGGCGCCTGCGACGCCGGCTGCCAGCAGATCGTCTCCGCCTGCCTGATGGCGCACGTCAACACGACCGGGCGTCACATCAGCCTGTGGCTCGACGGGCCGGCGCCGCTGGGGTGGGGGCGGGATCCCGCCCACCCGATGCAGGAGAGCGCGTTCTTCGGCAACATCTTCGTCAGCCCACCGCAGGCCTACTTCTGCAACGGGTTCGACTGGGACCGGGGCCCGGTGAGCGGCCGCATCGGCGCCAACCAGCCCGGCAGCCCCTACTCGAACCCGTTCGGAACCAACGCGCTCTGCCGCAACTCCTGCACCACGGTCGGGTTCTACGGCGAGGCCTACGGCGCGTGCGGCGGGTGGAAGAACGTGGTCACCGTCTTTCGCGACTTCGATCCCAACGTCCCCTACACCATCTGCAACACGGCCACCGACCTGTGCCTCGACGTCTCGGGCTATTCGTCCGCGGCCGGCGCCCAGATCGTCCTCGACCCGCCGACCGGGCTGGCCAACCAGCAGTTCTTCTTCGAGCGCGTGAACGCGCTCAGCGACTCGGGGGAATACCGGATCCGCTCGGCCTCGAGCGGCCTTTACCTCGACATCAGCGGGGCGGTCAGGTCGGCCGGCGGAGGCCTCATCCAGTGGGCCAACGACGGCGGCGCCAATCAGCTCTGGTGGATGACGCAGGTCCTCGCCGGCTCGTACACGCTGGTCAACGCCAACAGCAACATGCAGCTCACGGCGGCCGCGCCGGCCAACGCGCAGGTCGTCCAGATCCCGGGGGGCGACTATTCGCCGACCGAGATGTTCAAGCTGACGCTGGCCCAGTGACGCGGCCGGGCCCCAGCCCTCGCCCTATCTGACGGGCTGGAAGAAGCGTCCCCAGCGGATCGCCTTGAACCAGCTGACCGGGCTATAGCCGTCGGTCTCCGCGCGCGACCACCAGACGATGAGCGCGCGGCCCTTGACCAGCTCCATGTCGACGAACCCCCAGACCCGCGAGTCGGACGAGTTGTCGCGGTTGTCGCCCATGACGAACAGCTGATTGGCGGGCACCACGGTGCGCGGAAAGTCGCGCCCGCCGCGCCCCGGTTCCTGGATCGTCTCGTGCTTCACGCCGCCGAGGTTCTCTTCCCACAGCTCGCAGTCGTCGTGATCGTAGAGGCCGCCGGCGCGCGGCGCCTCGCCGTCGTTGCAGACGCGGGGGAGCCTTTCGCGCTGGACCGGCTTGCCGTTGACGTACAGCTCCTCCTGCTTCATTTCGATGACGTCGCCGGGGAGGCCGACCACGCGCTTGATGTAATCGGTGCTGTGGTCCTGCGGGAACTTGAAGACGATGACGTCGCCGCGCTTGGGCTGCGCGTACTGCAGGATCTTGGTGTCGGTGAAGGGGATGCTGAGCCCGTAGGAGAACTTGGAGACGAAGATGTGGTCGCCCACCTCCAGCGTCGGGATCATCGACCCGGAGGGGATCTGGAAGGCCTCGACCACGAAGGCGCGCAGCAGGAGGGCCACGGCCACGGCCACGCCGATGGACTCGGAGTACTCGCGGACGGTCGACTTGCGGGCGAACGCCAGGTGCTTGTCCATGGCGTCGTCGAGGCCGGCAATCGCCTTGCGGAGCCCGTCGAGGTCGTCGCCGCCCAGGGCGGTCTCCACCGACTGGATCTCGGCCTTGATCTCCGTCGCCACGCCGGCCGGGATCCGGTAGCTCTTGCGCTTCAGGATGCGGGCCGCCTCCTTGACCAGGTGGCGCCCCTCGGTGCGGGCGTTGCGGGCCGCCGAGCGCTTTCGCCACCAGCTCAGCAAGCTGGGGGTTCGCTCCTCGGGAACGCTGCGGCGGCCCATCGCTACTCCACCTTCAAAATGGCCAGGAAGGCCTCTTGCGGGATCTCGACGTTGCCCACTTGCTTCATCCGCTTCTTACCCTCTTTCTGTCGCTCCAACAACTTGCGCTTGCGCGAGATGTCGCCGCCGTAGCACTTGGCGGTGACGTTCTTGCGCAGGGCCTTGACCGTCGTCCGGGCGATGATCTTCGAGCCGATGGCGGCCTGGATCGCCACCTCGAACTGCTGCGAGGGGATGAGCTCCTTCATTTTCACGCAGAGGTCGCGCCCCTTCTCGTACGAGCCCTGGCGGTGAACGATGAGGGATAGGGAGTCGACCCGATCGCCGTTGACCAGCAGATCCATGCGGACGAGGTCGGCGGCCTGATACTCCTTGGGCTCGTAGTCGAGCGAGGCGTAGCCGCGCGAGACCGACTTGAGGCGGTCGTAGAAGCCGAACACCATCTCGGTGAGCGGCAGGTCATATCGAATGATCACCCGCTTTTCGCCCGCGTAGGAGAGCCCCGTCTGCGTGCCACGCTTCTCTTCGCACAACTTGAGGATCCCCCCCACGTATTCCGGCGGGGTGTGGATGGTGACGGCGATGACCGGCTCCTCGATCCGGTCGATGTCGCCTTCCGAGGGGAATTTCGCGGGGTTATCGAGCTCGATGACGTCGCCGTTCCTCAGCACGCAGCGAAAGCGCACCGTGGGAGCGGTGGTGATGAGGTCGAGGTTGTACTCGCGCTCGAGCCGCTCCTGGACGATCTCCATGTGGAGGAGCCCCAGGAAGCCGCAGCGGAACCCGAACCCCAGCGCGGCCGAGGTCTCCGGCTCGCGGGTGAACGAGGCGTCGTTGAGCCGCAGCTTGTCGAGCGCGTCGCGCAGGTCCTCGTAGCGGGCGGTGTCGGTCGGGAAGATCCCGGCGAAGACCATCGGCTTGGCCGGCTGGAACCCGGGGAGCGCCTCGGCGCAGGGGCGCGCGGCGTCGGTGATGGTGTCGCCCACCCGGGCGTCGCTCACCTCTTTGATGGCGGCAGTGAAGAAACCCACCTCTCCCGGCGTCAACTCGGGCATCTCGCGCGCGAACGGCGCGAACGCCCCCAGGGTCTGGATCTCGTATTCGCGCCGGGCGGCCATGAAGCGGAGCTTCTGCTTGGGCCGCATGACGCCGTCGATGATGCGCACCAGGATCACGACGCCCCGGTAGGTGTCGTACCAGCTGTCGAGCAGCAGCACGCGCAGCGGCTTGTCCGGATCGCCCGTCGGCGGCGGCACCTTGGCCACCACCGCCTCGAGGATCTCGACGATCCCCTTCCCTTCCTTTGCGGAAGCCAGGATCGCCTCCGAGGCGTCGATGCCGACGACCTCCTCGATCTGCCGCCGGACGTTCTCCGGATCGGCGGCCGGCAGGTCGATCTTGTTGATCACCGGGACGATGGTGAGGTTGTTGTTCACGGCGAGGTAGACGTTGGCCAGCGTCTGCGCCTCCACGCCTTGCGAGGCGTCGACCACCAGCACGGCCCCTTCGCACGCAGCCAGCGAGCGCGACACCTCGTAATGAAAATCGACGTGCCCGGGCGTGTCGATCAGGTTGAGCTCGTAGGTCTCTCCGTCGGAGGCCTTGTAGGTGAGCCGGACGGTCGCCGCCTTGATGGTGATCCCGCGCTCGCGCTCGAGGTCCATGCTGTCCATGAACTGCGCCTTGCGCTCGCGATCGGTCAGCGCGTCCGTGGCGTCGAGCAGCCGGTCGGCCAGCGTCGACTTGCCGTGATCGATGTGCGCGATGATGGAGAAGTTTCGGATCAGACGCGTCGGCGTGGGCATGAGGCGAGGACGGCGGCGCGGTTCAGCGGCCGGATGGAACGTGCAGTGTGAGCTGCCCCGGCAGGTTGTGCCGTTCTTTTTCGAGGACCATGTCGATCCCTTGCCGGATGTACTCGGCGACCGGGACGCGGGTCTTCGCGTTTAGCTGCTTGAGCTGATCGTTCTGCTCGGGGGTGATGTAGATGGTCGTGGAAACCTTCTTCCTCGCCATGCCGTGACCATGCATGACCATAGGTGGCGGGTCAAGATCGCAAGCACTTGATACCGCACCATTTCCGCCCTACCGTAGGCGCCATGCCCCATTCTAGGTCCTGGTTGACGCTGGGTTTCCTGGCGGTCTCTGCGGCTTTCCTGGCTGTCGCTTGCGGGGAGAGCCCCAAGCACGCCGAGATGGTCAACGCCAAGGGAAGCAACGTCCCGACCCCCCCGAACGTCGACCGCACCAAGTGCGACGACAAGGGGAAGAACGTGGTCACCGCCGACACGAACCAGGATCAGAAGGCCGACGTCTGGAAGTTCTATTCGACCGTCGACGTGGGCGGCCAGAAGACCGAGGTCTTGGCGTGCAAGGAGGTCGACCTCAATCACGACGGCAAGATCGACCTCGTCTACTACTACGACGACAAGGGCGCGCAGGTCACGATGGACGAGGCCGACCTCGACTTCGACGGCAAGTTCGACATCACCCGCTACTACGCCGACGGCAAGCTGGTTCGCGAGGAGCTGGACACCAACTTCGATCAGCGCCCCGACGTCTGGAAGTACTACGAGAACGAGAAGCTGGTCCGCATCGAGCGCGACAACAACGGCGACGGCAAGGTCGACGAATGGCAGTACTACGAGGGCGGCAAGCTCGATCGCATCGGCTACGACACGACGGGCAACGGCACCGTGAACAAGTGGGACCGCGCCCCCGAGGGTGACGAGGCCGAAGGCGGCAGCGGCGCGGGGTCGGCCTCGAGCGGCGGCGCCGCGGCGCCGGCGGCCCCGGCTGCCCCTGCCTCGACGTCGCCGCCGCCGGCCACGTCTCCCCCGCCGGCCGGCGCCGCTGCGCCCGCGGCCGCCAAGCCGGCGCCCGCCAAGCCGGCCGCGCCGGCCAAGAAGTAGCTCTCCGGCCCCTGGCCCCAGCTCCGACGCGGCTCGCGTCGGCTACCGCGCGCGGCGAGCCTCGGCGCACGAGCACACGCCGCGAGCGCTTGGTTGCGCCCCTCCGCGCGAGGTCCGCAGACGGACCTCGCACTCCGGTGCGCCCTGGCCGGAGCCTGGGTGGCAGACGCAATATTCAGGAGATCAGGAGACCGGGAGGGAGGAGCGGAGCCGAGGCCTGCCCCCGTCGGAAGGCCGAGCGGAGCGAGAGGGAGCCGAGCGGGCGGCTCCCAGCCGGCGTTATCGCTTGTCGATGGGGACGTAGTGGGTCAGCGCCGGGCCGGTGTAGACCTGGCGCGGGCGCGCGATCTTCGTCGACGCGTCCTCGCTCATCTCCTTCCAGTGGGCGATCCACCCGGGCGTACGCCCGATGGCGAACATGACGGTGAACATGTTGGTCGGGATCCCCAGCGCCCGGTAGATGATGCCGCTGTAGAAGTCGACGTTGGGATAGAGCTTCCGCTCGACGAAGTACGGGTCGCTGAGCGCCGCCGCCTCGAGCGACTTGGCGATGTCGAGCAGCGGGTCCGGGTGCTTCATCTTCGACATGACCTTGTCGGCGGCGACCTTGATGATCTTCGCGCGCGGGTCGTAGTTCTTGTAGACGCGGTGGCCGAAGCCCATCAGGCGGAAGCCCGAGTCCTTCTTCTTGGCCAGCTCGACGAACTTCTGGGGCCCGCTGCCGTCGGCCTTGATCGCCTCCAGCATCGTCAGCACCTCTTCGTTCGCCCCGCCGTGCAGCGGCCCCCACAGCGCGCAGATGCCGGCCGAGATCGAGGCGAACAGGTTGGCCTGCGAGCTACCGACCACGCGGACCGTCGAGGTGCTGCAGTTCTGCTCGTGGTCGGCGTGCAGGATGAGCAGCAGGTTCAGGACCTTGACGATCTCCTCGTCGATCTCGTAGGGCTCGGCCGGCACCGAGAACATCATGTTGAGGAAGTTCGCGCAGTAGCTGAGGTTGTTCTTCGGGTAGACGAACGGCTGCCCGATCGACTTCTTGTAGGAGAACGCGGCGATGGTCCGCATCTTGGACATCAGGCGCGCGATGGTCGCCTCCTGCTCGACGCGGTTCTTCACGTTGAGCGCCTCGGGGTAGAAGCTGGAGAGCGTCAGCACCATCGCCGACAGGATCGCCATCGGGTGGGCTGACCCCGGGAAGCCGTCGTAGAAGCGCTTCATGTCCTCGTGGATCATCGAGTGGCGCGTCAGCGCTTCGGAGAAGGCGGCCAGCTCCTGCTTGCTGGGGAGGTGCCCGTAGATGAGAAGGTACGAGACCTCGACGAAGGTCGACTTCTCGGCCAGCTCGTCGATCGGGATGCCGCGGTAGCGGAGGATCCCCTTCTCGCCGTCGAGGAAGGTGATCGCGCTCTTCGTCGACGCCGTGTTCATGAAGGCCGGGTCGAGCGTCACCAGGCCCGTCGCGCTGCGGAGCTTCGCGATATCGATCGCGCGTTCGTCCTCCGTGCCGACCACCACGGGAATTTCCAGAATCTTGTCGTCGACTTTCAGCTCAGCGTGGTGGTTGGTCTGGTCGGGCACGGCGTTCCTCCTCGGGGCTGCCGCGAGCATAACCTATATACTCCGCGCGTGAACCTCCTAACCGCCGCCCTGGCGATCGGTCTCTGCGTCGACGGCGCGACGGGGGGCGCGCGCGACGCGGGGACCGCGCACCCTCATCCGGGCGCCCACGACGCCGGGGTCGCGGCCGCCGCGCTGCCGTTGCCGGGGCTGCTGGCGCGGCTCGACGAGCTGCACCGCCGGCGTGACGATCGGGCCGCGTTCGCCGAGGAGCAGCGGCTGGTGCAGGCGGGCCTGCAGCGCGCGCCGAACGACTACGGCCTCCTCTGGCGAGCGGCCCGGTTCTATTTCTGGGCCAGCGACGATCCCGGCCTCGCCCGCGAGCAGCGGTCCCGCTGGGGGAAGGACGGCTGGGACATCGCCGAGCACGCCATCGCCGTCAATCCCAACGACGTGGCCGGCTATTACTGGGCGGCCGTCAACATGGGCAACTACGCGCTGGGGCTGGGCGTGGTGAAGGCGCTGTCGATCGGCCTCGAGGGGAAATTCCGGGATCGGTTGGGCAAGGCTGCCTCGCTCGACGACAGCTATCAGGACGGCGGGGTGGAGACCGCCTGGGGGCGCTTCTTCGACAAGCTCCCCTGGCCGAAACGGGACCGCAAGCAGGCCGAGGAGCACCTGCTCCGGGCGCTCCAGATCAACCCGGCCGCCCTGCGGGCGCGCGTCTATCTGGCGAAGATGTACCTCGACAGTGATCGGCCGGCCGACGCCAAGCGCGAGGTCGACGAGGTGGCGGCGGCGCCGGTGGGCCGCTACGACCCGCCCGAGGAGCGGCGCGCCAAGGCGATGGCCGTCGGCCTACAGCCCGAGCTGGCGGCCAAGCTCAAATGAGGGTGGTGGTGGCGACGGCCGCCGGAGGCTGCGGGTAGAAGAGGTAGTTGGCGATCCCGGGCAGTCCGCCGTACTCGTCCGGGTAGCTCCCCGGATCGAACCCCTGGGGCGGCTCGACGATCTCGCCGAAGTCGAGGTGCCGGATGTTCCGCTCGGCCAGCACGCCGACCAGCAGCTGCAGGCGCTTGAGCAAGCCAGGCTCGAAGATTCCCGCCCGGGGGGCTTCGGTCACGACGACCGCGCCGTCAGCCTGGTCGGCGGCGGCCGTCAGGACCACCTCCTGCACGGCCGCGAACGGCGCCAGCGTCGAGAGCGCCACGCGCAGGTAGACCTCGGTCACCGGCCCCTCGGCGATGGCGTCGCGCAGCGCCGCGCCCGCGTCCCCGTCGAGCGCCGACTCGCGCAGCTCCACCAGCGAGGGCGTGCGGCCGAGGCAGAGCACGTAGACGTAGTCGCAGGTCTCCTCGGCGGTGCCGGGCCGGAACAGCGTGGCGGCGCGCAGCCGCTCGGCCAGCGCCGCCGCCAGGGCGTCCCCCTCCCCCGCCGAGAGCCCGGCGCCGAACCCGGCCGCCTCGTCCCGTTCGTCCCACCGCCGCGTCGGGTAGAGCCGCGCCAGCGCCGCGTCGATGGCGCCGAACATCTCGTGCTTGCGCGCGTCGCAGCCACCCTTCTGGCCGCAGTTGGTACAACCGCTGCTCATGGCGACTAGAGGTGCGGCTTGGCGAGCGCTGCCGCGCGCGCCTCCTCGATCATCTTGTCGTGCTCGGCCGGGTCGGCCCAGCGGGCTTGACCCTCGGGCGGCAGCAGATCGATGGGGTCGAAGTAGAAGTAGGTGACGCCCGGGTGGACCGCCGGGGCGGTGTAGACCGAGACGCCGGTCATGCGGTCGTAGTGCTCGTACGAGTGGGCGTCGCGCTTGCCGCCCCCGCCGGGCGCGTCGACGACGACGGTCGGCGTGTTGAACCCGGCCGTCGCGCCCCGGATCTCCTTCTCGATCTGCAGGCCGGTCGCCAGCGTGGTGCGCAGGTCCTCGACCCCCTTCACGAGGTCGTGCATGTAGATGTAGTAGGGGTGGACGTTCACGTAGCTGAGCCGGCGCACGAGCAGCTGCATCGTCGCCGCGTTGTCGTTGACCCGCCGCTGGAGCACGGTCTGGTTGCGCACGGTGATGCCGCGCTCGATGAGCTTGTCCGTCGCCGCCCGGGTGATCTCGGTGATCTCCCGCGGGTGGTTGAAGTGGGTGTGGATCACCACCTCCTTGTGCAGCTTGCGCCCGTGCTCGACCACGCCGGTCAGCGCGTCGACCCAGGCGTCGTCGGTCAGGATCTTCTGGGGCATGACCGCCAGCCCCTTGGTCGCGTAGCGCATCCGGCGGATGTGGTCGATGGAGAGCAGCGTCTCGCCGATCTGCGTGATCTGCTCGGGCCGCAGCTGGTACGCGTCCCCGCCGGAGATGACGATGTCCTCCAGCTCGGGCCGCGAGCGGATGTAGGCGAACGTCTGCTCCCAGCGCTCGGCGTTGACCTTGAGCTGGAACTTCTCGACCTCGTCCGTGTCGATGCCGACCGCGTAGCTGCGCGTGCAGAAGCGGCAGTAGACCGGGCAGGTGTCGAGCGCGAGAAAAAGCGCCTTGTCGGTGTAACGGTGGGTCAGCCCCGGCACCGGCATGTCGGCCCGCTCGTGCAGCGAATCGAGGTCGAGCCGCGGGTGGTCGGGCAGGAGGCGCGAGCCGAGCGGGATGAACTGGGTCCGCAGCGGGTCCTCGTACGGCCTCGTCCAGTCCATGAGCGACAGCAGGTAGGGCGAGACGCGCACCGACATCGGCGCCCGCTCGAACCCGCGCTGCGCGTCGGCGACGAAGCCCTCGGAGACCAGCCCCGAAACCGTCGCCAGGAGCTTGGGGATGTTGGTGATCGAGTGCTTGGCCTGCCACTTGTGATCCAGGAACTCGGAGGCGGGGACGTCGGCGTAGGCCGGGATCCGGCGCCAGAACTCCCCGCCCAGCAGATCCCGGTGCGCCATCGTCAAGAGGTCGACGGGCGGCTTCAGGGCGGGCGGCGCGGCCGCGTCCACCTGGGCCAGCTCAATCTTGGGGGGCATCTTCCCTCTGATCGTAGCGCCTGATCAGGCAGAGGAGCAACGGCCGCGACGAATCCGAGCGGAGCGCGGGGACGAACCCCCCGCGGCCGCCGGGGGTCCCCGCGAGACCGACGCGGTCGGGGGCCCGATCGGCGAGGCCGAAGACGATGACCTCGTCGCCGGCGTCGAGGCGCGGCGCGTTCACCAGCCGACCGCCGCGCGCCAGAACCAGCGTCGCCTCACCGCCGGCGCCGCGCAGGACGAAGTCCTGACCCTCGTCGGCCACCCACATCCCGTCGCCGTCCTCGACGATCGTCGTGCTCCAGAGCTGCGGCGCCCCCCCCGGCAGAGGCGCGCAGGTCCCCCGCAGCTGGACCGGCTGGCCGGCATCGGGGGGCACGGCGTCCCGCGGCTGGGCCGCCAGAGCCCGCAGCCGCTGCCGGACGACCCGCGCCACGCCGGGCGAGGCGCGGCGGGGGAGCGGCAGCCAGTCGGTCCCCACCACCGCCGCCAGCGATTGCCAGGTGCCGAAGCGGGCCAGCCCCTTGCCCAGCTCGGGGTCCGAGGCGACGATCTCCCGCAAGAGCCCGCGGGCCCAGTCGACGATCCAGCGCGGCGGGAACGGCCGCTTCAAGGCGCGAGCCCCCCGACCGTGCTCGCGGCCCCGGGGCGGCCCGAGGCGTCAGGCGCGACAAACCGGGCGTCAGCCGCGATAGACGACGATGCCGCGGGTCGGGTCGTACGGCGTGAGCGCGACGGTGACCTTGTCCCCGAGGACGACGCGAATGCGGTGTTTCCGCAGCTTGCCCCCGAGGTGCGCCAGCACCTGATGGCCGTTCTCGAGCTCGATGCGGAAATTTCCGGCAGGCAGCACCTCGATGACGCGCCCTTGGAATTCTATATGCTCTTCACGACCCATCGGCGGCGCAGACCTTAGTCGCTCCGAGGGGCTCGGTCAATGACAGCCTCCCTGAATTCGTCGGCCGCGTTCCGGGCGCTCGCCCACTACGCCGAGGACCCGCGCGCGTTGATCGCGGGGAACAGCGTGCGCCTCTTGCGCAACGGCGCGGAGGCCTTCCCCGCCTGGATCGCGGCGATCGACGGCGCGAAGTCGCGGGTCTCGCTGGAGATGTACATCTTCAGCGACGACGAGATCGGCCGCCGCTTCGCCGAGGCGCTGTCGCGCGCGGCGCAGCGCGGGGTCGACGTGCGCGTGCTCTACGACTTCGTCGGTTGCCGGGAGACACCCGCCGCGTTCTTTCAGCGGATGCGGGGCTTCGGCGTCCACGTCGTCGGCTACCACAAATACCGGGTCTGGCGGCCCCGCATCTGGTCGCTCATGCGGCGCAACCACCGCAAGACGCTGGTCTGCGACGGGCGGCTCGGCTTCACGGGCGGGATCAACATCTCGAACGAGTGGGTGAGCCAGGCCGAGGGGGGCGGCGGGTGGCTGGACGCGGCCGTGGCCATCGAGGGGCCGGCGGTGGCGGCCGTCGAGGCGACGTTCCTGCGGACCTGGAACCGCCGGGCGCCCAAGCGGATGCGGCTCGATCCCGAGCGCCTCCCCTCCCCGGCGCTGGCCGGCGCCGTCCCGCTGGCGGTGATCTCGAACGGCGAGCGCCGAGACCGGTTCGCCATCCGCCGGGCGGCGCTGCACGCCATCCGCGAGAGCCAGAAGCGCGTGCTGGTGGCGAACCCCTACTTCGTCCCCGATCGGGGCGTGCTGCGGGCGCTGCAGGCCGCCGCCAGGCGGGGCGTCGACGTGCGGTTGCTGGTGCCGCTGGCCAGCGACTCGCGGGTGCTGGACTTCGCGACGCGCGCCATCCTGCCGCAGTTGCTGGCGGCGGCGGCCCGGGTTTTCCGCAGCCCGATCGTCACGCACACCAAGGCGCTGATGGTCGACGACACGTTCGTCTCGATCGGCAGCTACAACTTCGATCACCGCTCGCTCGCCTACAACCTCGAACTGGTGGTGAACGTGATCGACCCGGCGACGGCCACCGAGGTCGGGACCATGCTGGTCTCCGACATGGCCGCCAGCGAGGAGCTGACCGGCCCCGCCTTCGCCAAGCGCGGCTGGCTGGTGCGGATCGTCGAGCGCCTCGCGTACAGCCTGCGCCGGTGGCTCTGAACCCGGTCGGGGCTACTTTTTCTTCGGGGGCTTCTTGGCGGCGGGCTTGGCGGGCTTCGGGGCCGCGGGCTTGGCGGGCGCGGCCGGTTTTGGCGCGGCAGCGGCCTTGACGGGGGCCGCCGGCGCGCTGCCGGCATCCTTGCGCTTCCAGAGGCCCAGCACGTTGCCGTCGGGGTCGGCGAAGAGGCCGATCTCACCCCCGCCGGCGAACGGCAGGCTGCGGACCAGGACGCGGCCGCCGGCGCTCTCGATCTGTGCCAGCGTCCCTTCCAGGTCCTCGACCGGGAGGTAGGCCACCGGGCCGGGTGACTGGACCAGGTCGGCGCGCACCCAGCCGCCGCTCGGCGCGTTGGCGCCCGAGAGCTTCATGTAGCTGGCGGAGGCGTTCTGCTCCATCTTCCAGTCGAAGACCTTGGCGTAGAACTCCGACGTCCGGGCGAAGTTCCCGCTCTTGAATTCGATGTGGACGATGTCCGCGGCCATGCGCGACCGTATCTCCCGGCGGGGCGACGGTCAATTGCGCGACGTCTGCCGCGCGGGCCGCCCCGCCTCGGCCAGGCGGGAGAGGTTGGGGACCACGACCAGGACCGGCACCCGGGTAGCCCGGATCAGGCGCTCGTTCTCGTAGCCGAAGAACAGCCGGTGCTGGACGGCGCGGTTCTCGGTTCCGAGGACGACCAGGTCGTAGTGCCCCTTCTCGACCTCCTGGGCGACCGGGCTCGACCGGGGGTCGAACGCCAGGTGAATGATGCTCGGCTTGACCTGCGAGGCGCGAAAGACCACCGAGATGCGCGTCAGCTCCTCCTCGCCGGTGGCGGGGACGTCGACCAGCGGGTGGGTACCGCTCATGTCGGCGTAGGCGGCGACCTGGGGGCGGCGTTCGGTCAGCACCGCCAGCGTGAGGTCGGCGCCGGTGGCCTCGGCGTAACGGATGGCCAGCTCGACCGCCAGCCGGGACGCGATTCCGCCGTCCACGGGCACGAGGAGGTTCTTGTACTCGGCCGCCGGCCCGGGAGCCTTCAGGATCGCCACGTGGCAGGGGGCCGCGCCCACCACCTGCTCCACGATCGGACCGCCGACCGAGGGCCCCTCGCCCGAACCGATGACGATGAGGTCGCACCCGCGCGCCGCCTCCACGCAGATCGCGGGCGCGATCGCCGTCCCGCGCACCTGCGCGATCTCGGGCGCCCGCTCGGCCCCCAGGACGCGCATCCGGTCGAACTGATCGCTGACGCCGGTGGGGGCGCGGCGGCGGAACGCGGGGAGCACGCGCCGCCACCAGTTGTGCTGCTCCTCGACGTGGAGGATCTTCACGGCGGCGCTGCTCTTTCGCGCCAGGCCGAAGGCCAGCGGCGCGGCGGCCAGCGCGTTGGGGCCGCCCGAGGTGGCCAGGAGGACGCGCACCTCGCTGGGGTTGAAGGCCCCCGTCGATTCGGAGGCCAAGATGCGCTGTGCCTCCTCGTCCGTCATCCGCACGCGCGGCATCGTGAGGCGCAGGCCGACCGGGGCCATGAACGAGGTGACGATGGCCATCATGACGATGATCGAGAACATCTGCGGCGTCAGGATCCCCAGCGACAGGCCGATGGTCGCCACCACGATCCCCATCGCGCCGCGGGCGTTCATCGCCACCGCGATCGAGGCCGCCTCCCAGAAGCGCAGGCCACCCCAGTAGGCCCCCAGCGCGCAGCCGACCAGCTTGCCGACGCAAGCGACGGTGATGACCAGGACCAGCATCCAGCCGCCCCCGAGCTCCCACAGGTTGACGCGCAGCCCGACGATCCCGAAGAAGATGGGCGCCAGCACGCCGAAGGTGAACGACTCGAGGCGGGCGATCGTCTCCTTGCGCAGCCGGGGCACCTGGTGCAGCACCACGCCTGCCACGAAGGCGCCGAACACCGCGTGGACACCGATGCGCTCGGTGGCCGCCGCGCAGAGGAAGGTGACGGCGATGATGAGGACCAGGTCCGAGTCGCTCGAGCGGAACCGCTCCGAGGCCGCCCGGATGGCGACGCGCAGGATGGGGAAGAGGACGAACGTGCAGACGACGATGAAGATCGCCAGCCACAGGACGGTCAGGCCGAGGTCGGCGGTGCGGACCGCGCCGTGGGTGGCCGCGCCGGCGATCAGCGACAGGATCAGCCAGCCGACGGTGTCGTCGACGACGCCGGCCGAGAGGATGACCAGGCCGATGTTCCGCTTGGTCAGATCGAGATCGACCAGGATCTTGGCGATCACCGGCATCGCCGAGATCGACATGGTGGTGGCGAGGAAGAGGCTGAACAGGATCCGGTGGCCCGGATTGGTCAGATAGCTCCCCGGCACGAGATAGCCGAGTCCGAAGCCGAGCGCGAACGGCAAGGCCATCCCCATCACCGAGGCGATGAAGGCGGCGCGCCCGAGGTTGCGCAGGAGGCGGAGATCGGTCTCGAGGCCGGTGAGCAGGAGCAGGAGGCACATGCCGACGGTACCGAAGGCGTCCAGCAGATGGACCTGCTCGGCGACGGAGGGGAAGATGGCCGCGAAGGTGGCCGGGGCGTAGTGGCCGAACAGGCTGGGCCCGAGCGCGATGCCCCCGGTCATCTCGCCGACCACCGCCGGCAGCCCCACCCGCTTGGCGATCTCGGCGCCCAGGCGCGCCATCCCGACCAGGAGCCCCAGTTGGACGAGCAGCAGGAAGATCGAGTGGCCCGGCAGACTCGGCGCGTGCACGCGTCGGCGACCCTAGCACGGTGGCTGCGGCCGGGTTCTCGATTCGGTTATGCTCGCGCCCGACGTGTCCGACGACGAATTAGGCCGAAGGGTGCGCGCGCGCGTCCTGGTGCGCACGGTGCCTTACCTGCTGCTGCTCTACTTCGTCGCCTACCTCGATCGCGTCAACATCAGCTACGCGGCGCTGGAGATGCGGCACGCCCTCCCGCTCACGGACAGCCAGTACGGGTTCGGCGCCGGGATCTTCTTCTTCGGTTACTTCCTGTTCGAGATCCCCGGGACGCTGCTGGTCGAGACCTGGAGCGCGCGCAAGATGCTGGCGCGCATCCTGGTGGGCTGGGGGCTGGTCGCCTGCGCGATGGCCTTCATTCAAACGCCGCGCCAGTTCTACTGGCTGCGGTTCCTGCTGGGCGCCGCCGAAGCGGGGTTCTTCCCCGGGGTGGTCGTCTATCTGTCGCACTGGTTCCGCGTCGAGGATCGCGCGCGGGCCTTCGCCTTCTTCATGCTGGCGGTCCCGGTGTCGAACGTGGTCGGCGCGCCCGTCTCCGGGCTGCTCCTGGGCGTGCACTGGTTCGGCCTGGCCGGCTGGCGCTGGCTGTTCCTGCTCGAGGGGCTCCCCGCCATCGTGCTCGGCGTGGTGACGGTCTTCTACCTGACCGATCGGCCGCGGGACGCGCGCTGGCTGGACGCGGCGGAGAAGGAGCACCTCCTGGCGGCCCTGGCGCGTGAGGCCCTGGCGACCGCCCCGGCCGCGCCGGAGGGCACGGGCGCCGCGGCGCTGGCGCGCGCGGTCCTGCGGCGCGACATCGTGCTCCTCGTGCTGGCCTACTTCGGGATCGTCACCACCTCGTACGGCTTCAGCCTCTGGATGCCGACGGTGGTGAAGAGCCTGACGGGGCTCTCCAACCTGGCCGTGTCGCTGGTGGCCACCCTCCCCTACGTCGCGGGCGGGATCTGCACGGCGGTCATCGGGCTCTCCTCCGACCGCACGGGCGAGCGCCGTGTCCACACGATGGTGCCGATGCTGATGGCCGCCGCGGGCATGACGATCGGCGTCGCCACGCGCGCGCCGGCGGCGGGGTTGCTGGCGCTGGCGCTGATCGGCGCCGGAATCTACGGCTTCATGCCGTCGTTCTGGCCGATGCCGCGCTGGTTCCTCTCGGGCGCGGCAGGCGCGGCGGCCGTCGGCCTCATCAACTCGGTCGGCTGTCTGGGCGGGTTCTTCGGGCCCTTCCTGGTGGGCAAGCTCAAGTCGCCGTCGGCCGGTTACGCGCCTGGTCTGGCGGCGCTCGGCGTCACCGCGACCTTCGCCGCTGCGATGGTGTTCTTGGTTCGACGGCCGCGCCGGTTTGAAGTATGAGAGACCTGTCGTGAAAACCACCGCCCGCAAGATCTTCGCCGGCAGCGATCACGCGGGGTTCTCCCTGCGCCACCGGCTCGTCGAGCATCTGCGCGCGGCCGGCCACAGCGTCGAGGATCTCGGAACGACGAGCGAGGCCTCCTGCGACTACCCCGACTACGCCGCCGCCGTCGGACGCGCGGTCGCCCGCGAGCCGGGCACGGTGGGCCTGCTCGTCTGCGGCACCGGCATGGGCGTCTGCATCGCCGCCAACAAGATCCACGGCGTGCGGGCCGTCGACGCCTGGAACGTCGACGCCGCCAAGATCTCCCGCGCCCACAATGACGCCAACGTGCTCTGTCTGGGCGCGCGCACGTTGACCGAGGGGGACGCGCTGGCGATCGCCGATGCCTGGCTGGTCGCGCCGTTCGACGGCGGCGAGCGCCACACGCGCCGGGTCGACAAGATCAGGGCGATCGAAAAAGCGGAGATCGAGGTCGCCGAGGACCGCGCCGCCGGCCAGCGACAACAGAAGCAATAGACGCAGGAACAGGAGAGTAGACCGATGGCCACCGCACGAACCCGCATGCACCAGGCGCACGAGCTGGGGCAGAGCATCTGGTACGACAACATGCGCCGGGGCCTCCTGCGCTCGGGCGCGCTGGCCGGGCTGGTCGAAAAGGGGGTTCGCGGGCTGACCTCGAACCCGACCATCTTCGAGCGCGCCATCGTCGCCTCCAGCGACTACGAGGAGGCGCTGCGCAAGCTGGCGGTCGAGGGGAAGTCGACCGGCGACATCTACGAGGCGCTGGTGATCGACGACATCCGCGGCGCCTGCGACCTGCTGCTGCCGGTCTATCAGGAGAGCGACGGCGTCGACGGGCGCGTCTCGCTGGAGGTCCTGCCGGAGCTGGCCACCAACACCGAGAAGACGGTCTCCGAAGGGCTGCGGCTGGCCAAGCTGGTCGGGCGTCCCAACGTCATGATCAAGGTCCCGGCCACGCCGGAGGGGATCCCCGCCATCCGCGCGCTGACGGCGCAGGGGGTGAGCGTCAACGTGACGCTCATCTTCTCGCTGCTGCAGTACCGGGAGGTGCTGGAGGCGTACCTGGCCGGGCTCGAGGACCGCAAGGCGAAGGGCGGCAGCTTCAAGGGGCTCGCCTCGGTGGCCAGCTTCTTCGTCTCGCGCGTCGACACGGTCTGCGACAAGCTGCTCAACGACAAGGCGGCGGCCTCGCCGTCCGAGGCGGCGCGCTGCCAGGTGCTGCGCGGCAAGGTCGGGATCGCCAACGCCAAGCTGGCCTACGAGATCTACGGCAAGGCGATCGCCTCGCCGCGCTGGAAGGCGCTGGCCACGGCCGGCGCGAACCCGCAGCGGCTGCTCTGGGCCTCGACGGGGACCAAGGATCCGAGCTACCCCGACACCTACTACGTCGACGCGCTGATGGGGCGCGACACCGTCGACACGGTCCCGCCAGCGACGCTCGACGCCTTCATCGACCACGGCAACCCCGACGCGCGGCTCGAGACCGGCATCGAGGAGGCCAGGAGCGCCGTCGCCGAGCTGGGCGCGCTGGGGATCGACCTTTCGCGCGTCTGCCACGGCCTGCTGGTTGACGGCGTGAAGTCGTTCACCACCTCGATGACGACGCTCACCGACGCCATCGCGGCCCGGCGCGCGGCGATCCTCGAGGCGGCCTCGGGGCGGCAGAAAGCGACGCTGCCCGAGGCGCTGCGGCTGGCGACCGACGCCGAGATCGCGCGTCTGGCGGGCGAGAAGGCGCTGGAGCGGATCTGGAAGAGCGACCCGACGGTGTTCTCCAAGGACCCGGCGCACGAGAAGTCGATCAAGAGCCGGCTCGGCTGGCTGCGCGAGCCGGCCAGCATGCAGTCCAATGTCGAAAAGCTTCGCGAGCTGGAGGCGTTCGCCGCCGAGGTCGCCGGCGCCGGCTTCACCGACGCCGTGCTGCTCGGGATGGGCGGCAGCTCGCTCTGCCCCGAGGTCCTGGGGCTGACCTGGCCGTCGCAGCCGGGCGCCCTCAAGCTGCACGTCCTCGACAACACCGATCCGGCGGCCGTCGCCGAGGTCGACCGGGCCATCGCGGGCAAGAAGGCGCTCTTCATCGTCGCCTCGAAGTCCGGCGGGACGATCGAGATCCAGTCCTTCGAGCGCCACTTCTGGCAGAAGACGCTCGAGCAGAACAACGGCGACGTGGCCAAGACGGGGGCCGCCTTCGTGGCCATCACCGATCCGGCGACGCGCCTCGGGCAGCTCGCCGAGGAGAAGAAGTACCGCAAGACGTTCGTCAACGCCGCCGACATCGGCGGGCGGTACTCGGCGCTGTCGTACTTCGGCCTCGTGCCGGCGGCGCTCCTGCGCGCGCCGCTCGCGGGGATGCTGGAGACGGCCGTCACCTTCGCGGCGGCCTCCAGCGCCGCGGTGCCGGTCGAGGAGAGCCCGGGCGTGCGCCTCGGCGCGATGCTGGGCGCGGCCTGCAAGGCGGGGCGCGACAAGCTGACCTTCGTGATCTCGCCGGAGATCGCCTCGCTCGGCTCCTGGATCGAGCAGCTCGTCGCCGAGTCGACCGGCAAGGAGGGCAAGGGGATCGTCCCCATCGACGGCGAGCCGCTCGGCGCGCCCGAGGTCTACGGCAGCGACCGGCTGTTCGCCTACCTGCGCTTCGGCGGTGGTGACGCCAAGCAGGACGCGGCCGTCGCGGCGCTGGAGGCGGCCGGCCACCCGGTCATCCGCATCGCCGTCGACACGCGCGAGGCGCTGGGGCGCGAGCTCTTCCGCTGGGAGATGGCGACCGCCGTCGCCGGCGCGACGCTGGGGGTGAACCCCTTCGACGAGCCGAACGTCACCGAGGCCAAGCTGGCGACCGGAGCGCTGCTGACGACCTTCGGCACCGAGGGGAAGCTGCCGGCGCCCGACGCCGAGGCCGCTTGCCAGGTGACCGACCTCGATCGCATCGCGGCGCACCTCGCCTCCGCCGGGCCGGGCGACTACCTGGCGTTCTGCGCCTACTTCCTGCGCACGCCGGCGCGCGACGCGGCCCTGGCCCGCCTGCGCGTCGCCTGCCGCGATCGCGCGAAGAACGCGACCACCGTCGGCTACGGGCCGCGCTTCCTGCACTCGACCGGCCAGCTCCACAAAGGCGGCCCGAACACCGGCGTCTTCATCCAGCTGACCAGCGACGCCACGGCGGACCTCCCGATCCCCGGCGAGAGCTACAGCTTCGCGACGCTGCGAAACGCGCAGTCGCTGGGCGATCTGCAGGTCCTGCGGCGGCGCGGGCGGCGCGCGCTGCGCGTCCAGCTGGGGGCCGACGCCGACGCCGGCCTCAAGGCGCTGGCCGAGGCGATGGCCAGCCGCCGGAAATAACCCGACGCCACCCGACGAGGCCCGACACCCGTGGAGAAGATCGCCCTCCCCGCTGCGCTGCCCAACCCGCTGCGCGAGGGGCTGGTCGAGGAGCGCATCCCCGAGCCGGCCACCATGGTCATCTTCGGCGCGTCGGGCGATCTGGCGCGGCGCAAGCTGCTGCCGGCGCTCTACAGCCTGACGCGCGACCGGCTGCTGCCGGCGCGCTTCGCCGTGCTGGGGTTCGGCCGCCACGCCCAGGACGACGACGCCTTCCGCGAGGAGATGCGGCGCGGCTGCGACGAGTTCGCCCGCCGCCGGCCGGTCGACGCCGCGCTCTGGTCGGCGTTCGCCAAGAACCTCTTCTACCAGCAGGGGTCGTACGACGATCCGGCGTCGTTCCAGCGGCTCAAGACCCGCCTCGAGGAGATCGAGCGGACGCTGGGGCTGCCCGGCAACCGGGTGTTCTATCTCTCGACGCCCCCCTCGGCGTTCGCCCCCGTCATCCGCAGCCTCGGGCAGGCCGAGCTGGCGCCCCAGCCGGCGCCCGGCAAGCCGTTCGCGCGGGTCATCATCGAGAAGCCGTTCGGCGTCGACCTCGAGACGGCCCGCGCGCTCAACCGCCAGGTCCACGAGATCCTGGACGAGCGGCAGATCTACCGGATCGACCACTACCTGGGGAAGGAGACGGTCCAGAACCTGATCGTCTTCCGGTTCGCCAACGGGATCTTCGAGCCGCTGTGGAACAACCGCTTCGTCGACCACGTGCAGATCACTGGGGCCGAGACGGTCGGCGTCGAGGGGCGCGGCGGCTACTTCGAGCAGGCCGGGATCCTGCGCGACATGGTCCAGAACCACCTGCTGCAGGTCCTGAGCCTGGCGGCGATGGAGCCGCCGGTGGCCTTCGAGGCTGACGGCGTGCGCGACGAAAAGCTCAAGGTCCTCAAGGCGCTTCGCCAGATCCCTGAAGGTGATTTCGAGCGTCAGGTGGTGCGCGCGCAGTACGCCGCCGGCTCGATCGCGGGGCGCGCCGTCCCCGGCTACCGCAGCGAGCACGGCGTCAACCCGGCCTCCACGACCGAGACCTTCGTGGGGCTCAAGCTGTTCATCGATTCATGGCGCTGGGCGGGCGTACCGTTCTACCTGCGCTCGGGCAAGCGGCTTCCCAAGCGGGTCACCGAGATCGCCATCGTCTTCAAGGAGGCGCCGCACCTGCTGTTCGGGCGGCGCGGCGACACCATCCGCCCCAACGTGCTCAGCATCCGGATCCAGCCCGACGAGGGGATCGCCCTCAACTTCGGGTCGAAGCTGCCCGGGCCGGCGCTGGAGATCGCGCCCGTCAGCATGGAGTTCCGCTACGGGACCTCGTTCGGGATGGAGCCGCCCGAGGCCTACGAGCGGCTGCTGCTCGACTGTCTCCTGGGCGACAGCACCCTCTTCACGCGCGGCGATGAGGTGGAAGCAAGCTGGAAGTGGGTCTCGCGCATCCACCAGCGCTGGGCGGCCGAGAACGCGGCCGGCAAGACCACCCTCCCCGCCTACGCCGCCGGCAGCTGGGGCCCGGAGGAGGCCGATCGGATGCTGGCCGCCGACGGCCGCGCCTGGCGCCTCCCATGAGCCCGGAGGCCGAAAAAGCCCGGGCCAACTTCGAGCGGTTCGCGCGCGGCGAGCCGATCGCCGTCGACGTGGGCGAGATCGAGCGCGAGCTGGGGTCGCTGTGGCAGCAGGCCAGCCACGACGGCGGCACCGGCGCAGTGGGGCGCGCCGCGCTCTGGAACCTGGTCATCCCCACCCGGGGCAGCGCGCTGGCCCAGACCAAGGCGCTGGTCGACGCCATCGCCCCGGCCGTGCCGGTTCGCGCCATCATCCTCTGCCTCGACGACGCCGCCGGCGGCGGGGACCTGGCGGCGACCATCGAGAGCCACGTCATCTCGCAGCCGGGCGGCGGGCGGACCGTCTACTCGGAGGAGATCACGCTGGTCGGGCCGGCCGGCGCCGAGGCGCACTTCGGCGCGATGGTGCGCGCGCTCCAGGTCCCCGGCGTGCGGACCGCGACGCTGTGGCTCGACGCGGGGATGCCCTCGACGCTGCTCGTGCGCGAGCTCCTGCCGGTGACGCGCCGGCTGGTCGTCGACACCGGCAGCTGCACGGGTCCCCTGCACCTCCAGGATCTGGAGCGGCTGGCCGCCCGCACCCAGCCCCGGCCGGTGTCCGACCTCGGCTGGCTGCGCCTGGGCAGCTTCCGCCTCCTGTTCGCCGGTCTGTTCGATCCGCCGGTGGGGGGCGGGCCGCTCCGGGGCGCGACCAAGCTGGTGGTCCGCCACCGGGCCGGGGGCGACGTGAGCGCGCTCCTGATCGTCGCCTGGCTGGGGCAGCTGCTCGGCTGGCGGCCGCTGCGCGCGCGGGAGACGCCCGACGGCGGCCTGCGGTTCGACCTCGAGCGGGCCGACGGCGGCGCCGTGGAGGCGCAGATCATCCCCGGGCCGGGCGCCTGTGACGCCAGCGCCATCCTGGCGATCGAGCTTCACAGCGGCCGGGACGAGTACGTCGTCACGCGCGACGCGTTCGACGAGGCCCACGTCCAGCTCCCCATCGCGCCGCCGCGGGGCGTGAAGCTCGACGCCTACTCCGACGCGGACATCTGCGTGGCGGCGCTGGGCCCGCGCGGCCGCGACCCGCTGTTCGCGCGCTGCCTCGAGTACGCCGGCCGGCTCTGGTCGCTCGAGCCGCAGGCCGCGGGCAGTCGGCGCTAGTCGAGATCGCGAGCGCCGCCTCAGCCGACGCGGACGACGTAGTTGTTGCGCTTGCCCCGGCGCAGGACGACCAGGCGCCCGTCGATGAGGTCGGCGAGCGTCAGGCGCGTCTCCGCCGTCGCGCCCGAAAGCGGCGTCCCGTTGACGGCGATCGCGCCGGCGGCGAGCTGGCGGCGCGCGTCCGACTTCGACGGGCAGGCGCCCACCTCGGCGAGCAGGTCGACCAGCAGCGCACCCTCACCTTCGAACCGGGCGCGGTCGACGGTGATCGACGGCGCGGCGGCGAGCGCCGAGTCGAGGATGGCGCCGCTGACGGCCCGCAGATCGCCGCCCCCGAACAGCGACTCCAGCGCGCGCAGGACCTCGCCGAGCGCGGTGGCGCCGTGCACGCGGCGGGTCAGGTCCTCGGCCAGCGCCCGCTGGGCGCGCCGCTCGGCGCCGGGCGAGGCCTCGAGCGCCTCGATCTCCTCCCGCTCGCGCACCGTCAGCCAGCGCAGGAAGCGCCCCACGTCGGCGTCGGCGCTGTTGAACCAGAACTGGTAGAAGTCGAACGGCGAGGTGAGGCCGGGGTCGAGGTAGACCGCCCCCTTCTCGCTCTTGCCGTACTTCTTCCCCTCGCTGTTGGTGAGCAGCGGCGCGGTCAACCCGTAGACGGTGTCGCCCGACAGCCGCCGCACGAGGTCGACGCCCGAGACGATGTTCCCCCACTGGTCCGAGCCGCCGACCTGCAGCCGACACCCGTGCCGCCGGTTGAGCTCGTGGAAGTCGTAGGCCTGGAGCAGCATGTACGAGAACTCGGTGTACGAGATGCCGCTCTCGAGCCGCGCCTGCACCGAGTCGCGCTGGATCATCTGGTTGACGGAGAAGTGCTTGCCGATGTCGCGCAGGAAGTCGAGCAGGCGGACCTCGCCCAGCCAGTCGAGGTTGTCGACCACCCGCACGGGGGGCCCCTCACCGTCGGCGAAGAACCGCTCGATCTGGGCGCGAAACTTCTCGGTGTTGGCCCGGACCTTCTCGAGGTCGAGCAGCGAGCGCTCGCTGGACTTGCCCGAGGGATCGCCGATCATCCCGGTCGCTCCCCCCAGGAGCGGCAGCACGTGGTGGCCATGCCGGCGCAGGTGGGCCAGCAGCATCAGCGGGAGCAAGCTGCCCGCGTGGAGGCTGGCGGCGGTCGGATCGAACCCGGAGTAGATGGTCTGGGGCTTGGAGAGCACCTCGCCGATGTTCTCGACGGTCGACTGGGCGACCAGACCACGCCAGGAGAGCTCTTCGAAGGCGCCCATTGTGTCGGACTCAACTAGCATCGCCGGTCGGCCGAGACAAGACGCGCCCTTTTGTGTTTGGTAAGGTCCGCCACGCCGTGTCCGGAACCCCCAACATCGTCATCGATCCCACCCCCGCGGAGCTCGTCGAGACCGCGGCGGCCCACATCCGCGCCGCCGCCTCGGCGGCGATGGCCGCCCGCGGGACCTTCCGCATCGCGCTGGCCGGCGGCTCGACGCCGCGCGCGCTCTACCCGCTGCTCCGGGAGGGCGTCGACTGGTCGCGCGCCCGGATCTTCTTCGGCGACGAGCGCGCCGTGCCCCCCGACGACGCCCAGTCGAACTACCGGATGGCCCGCGAGACGCTGCTCGACCCGGCGCGGATCCCGGCGGCCAACGTCGTCCGCTGGCGCGCCGAGGATCCCGACCTGGACGCGGCGGCGCGCGACTACGAGGCGGCGCTGACCGCCGGCGTGGCGGCCCCCTGGCTCGATCTGGCGCTGCTCGGGCTGGGGCCGGACGGGCACACCGCGTCGCTGTTCCCCGGGACCTCCGCGCTGGCCGAGGAGGACCGGCTGGCGGTCGCCGTCGACGTCCCGCAGATGGGGACCCGCCGCCTGACCCTGACCTACCCGACCCTGGTCGGCGCGCGCGAGGTCTGCTTCCTGGTCACGGGGAAGGACAAGGCGGTGGCGATGGCCGCGGTCGTCGACGCGGGCCACCTGCCGGCCGCGCGGATCGTGCGGCGGGTCGCGCCGGTCACCATCTTCTGCGACGCGCCCGCGGCGAGCGCGCTCCGCCGCACGAAACGGCAGGAGCCGTGACCGTCCTCGGCGGCGACATCGGCGGGACCAACGCGCGGCTGGCGATCTTCGAGGTCGGCGTCGGCGGCGCGGTCGGCCCGGTCGTGTACGAGCAGACGTTCCCCTCGCGCGCGTACCCGTCGCTGGACGTCATCGTCGACGAGTTCGCCGCCGCGGCGGCCGCCAAGATCGGGCCCCAGGCCAAGGTCACCAGCGCTTGCTTCGGCATCGCCGGGCCGATCGAGAACAACATGTGCCGCGCCACGAACCTCCCCTGGATCGTCGACGGTCGCACGCTGGCGCAGCGGCTCGGGCTCGAGCGCGCCACGCTGGTCAACGACTTCTACGCCGCGGCGCTGGGCGTGACCGCCGTGCGTCCCGATCAGCTGGTGGCGCTGGGCGGGGGGCCGCCCGTGCCGCAAGGGCCGATCGCCGTGCTCGGCGCGGGGACCGGCCTCGGCCAGGCTTTCCTGCTCTGGTCGGCCGCCGACAACGCGTACCACGTCGTCCCCTCGGAGGGGGGGCACGTCGATCTGGCGGCGCGCACGCCGCTCGAGTGGGGGCTGGTGCAGTACCTGCTCAGCAAGTACGGGCGCGTCTCGTGCGAGCGCGTGCTGTCGGGGCGCGGCCTGGTCGACGTCTTCAGCTTCCTCTCCGACGAGCCGGCCTGCCGCAGCCTGGTCCACCCCGAGACGGCCGCCGCGCTGGCCACGGCCGGGAACGATCCGGCGGCCGTGATCTCGCAGCGGGCGATGGCCGGGACCGATCCGGTGTGCGAGATGGCGCTGTCACTTTTCTGTTCCGTGCTGGGCGCCACGGCCGGGAACCTCGGCCTGATGCTGCTGGCCACGGGCGGCGTGTTCGTGGCGGGCGGGATCGCGCCGCGCATCCTGACCTACCTCCAGCGGGGCGCGTTCCGCGAGGCGTTCGATCGCAAGGGGCGGCTGCACACGCTGGTGGAGCACCTCCCGGCGTACGTGGTCACGCACCCGCAGCCGGGGCTCCTCGGCGCCGCCAAGGTCGCCCTCACGCGCTGAGGCGGCGAACGCGTCGCGGCGCCTTCGCCGACAAACTGTGTGCCGTCGGTCAAGGATAACGGCGCAACGGTCGATGTCCGAGCCGTGGGGAACGGTCACCAGGAGGCCCGAGCCGCATTCAGCAGCGGCAGCGGCCCCGTCCGTCTCGAGGCCGAGTCTGGCCGGATTCATGGCTCCGGGACCGACGACCGGTTCGGGCGGATGCTGGGCCGCTCCCCGGCCATGCTCACGGTGTTCGAGGTGCTGGGCAAGGCGGCCTCCAGCGACGCCACCATCCTGCTCGAAGGGGAGACTGGCACCGGCAAGGAGGTCTCGGCGGAGGCGATCCACCTCGGCAGCGCCCGCAAGGACAAGCCGTTCCTGGTGGTCGACTGCGGCGCGATGCCGCCGCAGCTCCTGGAGAGCGAGCTGTTCGGGCACGAGCGTGGCGCCTTCACCGGCGCCGTCTCCTCGCGTCAGGGCGTGTTCGAGGCGGCCGGCGGAGGGACCGTCTTCCTCGACGAGATCGGCGAGCTCTCGATCGATCTGCAGCCCAAGCTCTTGCGCGTGCTCGAGCGGCGCGAGGTCCGCCGCGTCGGCACCAACAACCACGTGTCCGTCAACGTCCGGCTGGTCGCCGCCACCAACCGCAGCCTGCGCGACCAGGTGGCGGCCGGGAAGTTCCGCTCCGACCTCTACTACCGGCTGGCGGTGGTGGAGGTGAAGCTGCCGCCGCTGCGCGAGCGGCTCACGGATCTGCCGCTGCTGGTCGATCACGTCGTGCGGGGGCTGGGCGCCGTCGACGCGGCCGCGGCGGCGCGCGTGCGGTCGCCGGAGTTCCTCGAGGCGCTCGGCCGTCACACCTGGCCGGGGAACATCCGCGAGCTGCGCAACTACCTCGAGCGGTGCGTGGCGCTCCGCGACTTCTCGCCGCCGCGCACCACCACCGGCTCGATGCCCGCCGTCGCGGGCCCCGAGAGCGCGGTCAACGTCGGGCAGCCGCTGCGCGAGGCGCGCGAGGCCTGGGTGAGCGCGTTCGAGCGCCGGTACCTCGAGGAGCTGCTGCGGCAGCACGAGAACCGGGTCAGCGCGGCGGCCCGGGCGGCCGGCGTGGACCGGATCTACTTCTACCGGCTGCTCTGGAAGCACGGTCTGCGGACGCGCGAGGCCTCGGGGCGCGACCCC
>Ga0209060_10001037_pt1 | contig 34538 bp, 26 predicted proteins | sample Coa_R1_8_FD_187155 | JGI IMG/M metagenome (GOLD analysis project Ga0209060, IMG submission 187155) | Surface soil microbial communities from Centralia Pennsylvania, which are recovering from an underground coalmine fire - Coalmine... | ecosystem: Environmental > Terrestrial > Soil >...
CCAACTCCCACACAATCGGATCCGGCACGAGTTCGCCGCGCTGAATAAACGCCTGGGCCTCGCGCATGGCAGGGCTTTGTTCGCAATCGGGACGAGAGCCGGCCGTGCGGAATACGTCTCCAGTGGAGAGATGGCAAGCGCCAACGTGTTGATGGAGCAGATCAGCCTGGGTGCCCTTGCCGACGCCGGGGGCTCCGAGCAGAACCAGTCTCCATGGAGCGGTGGGGCCTTCCGGGACGGATGCGCACCGGGTTGAGGGGCCTTGCAGCCAGGCGGCGCGGTTATCGCTGGAGGATGTCATGCTTCGGATATATGGGAGTGGGAGGGGGTAGGCAGTGATTGGAATCACAGGATTGTGTAGCCCCGGACGCATCCGTCCGAGGTGCGCGCGCAGCGCGCAATGAAGTTCCCGAAGGGAAGCAGTTACCTGAGCTCCCGGTCGCGGACGTGCATCCTGCGCATCTGACATGGCTGCTCCACGCTCGCTGCGCTCGCGGGCGGACGAATGCGTCCGCCGCTACATGCTATGCGTTGGCTTTGATCATTTGCTCGGCGTGCTTGCGGGAGGTTTCCGTCAGGCGGGAACCGCTGAGCATCCGGGCGACTTCTTCGGTGCGTTCTTCTCCGGTGACCGGGCGGATCGTCGTGCGGGTGCGGCCTGCGGATTCTTTCTTCTCGATGACATAGTGGTGATCGCCGAACGTAGCGATCTGCGGAAGATGGGTGACGCAGAGAACCTGATTGTAGCGGGCAAGGGCTTTCAGCTTTTTGCCTACGGCTTCGGCGGCCCGTCCTCCTATGCCGGTGTCAATTTCATCGAAGACCATGGTGCGCGAGACGGTTCGAGCTTTGCCGGAAGAGGGCGCCCGCCCCAAACCTGGATTCCCTGCTTCTACACTGGCCTTCAGGGCTAGCATCACCCGCGACAATTCGCCGCCGGAGGCTATGTGCTCCAACGGGCGCATGGGCTCGCCGGGGTTGGTGGCGATCAAATAGATCACCTGGTCAATTCCGCTGCCGGTCCAGTGAGCGCTTTCTTCGAGCGTCGTGAGGCCGATACGGAAGGTGGCCTTCATGGCCAGATCATTGACTTCGGCCTCCACCAGCCTTTCGAGCTTTTGGGCGGCGTTGTGACGCTTCTTGGACAGATCGCGGGCGGCTTGCAGATATCTGTCCGCTGCCTGGGAGAGTTCGGCACGCAACTCGCGGAGGATTTCGTCTTTGTTCTCGACTTCGGAGAGCTTACGGGCGACTTCGGCTCCGAATTGAACTACATCATCGAGGGTGGGCCCGTATTTTCGCTTGAGGCGATCGAGCAAGGCGAGGCGATCCTCAACCTTCGCCAGATTTTCGGGCGAGGCATGAATGGCTCCAGCGTAGTCACGGACGCTGGCACCGACATCTTCGACACTGATGCGGGCGCTATCGAGCGCGGCGACGGCCTCCTGGAACTTGGTCTCGTAGCGGGCGAGTTCTTCGACCTGCTTTTGCGCGGCGCGGAGAGAAGATGCCGTAGAGCTGCTCCCTTCATACAGCAGATCGAACGCGTTCATCGCGGCGTTGTGTATTTTTTCGGCGTTGGCCAGAACACGTTTTTCGGTTTCCAGGCGCTCGTCTTCGCCCGGCTCAATGCGCGCTTCTTCGATTTCGCGCTTCTGGAAAACCCACAAATCGACCAGGTGAAGGCGATCTTGCTCACCCCGCTCTAACTCCTCGATGCGCGCGCGGAGCTCGTTCCAGGACCCGAAAGCCGATTCCACCGAGTCGAGCTGGCTGCCTGCGTATGCGTCCAGAAGTTCGAGGCGTGCGCGGGCATCGAAGGTGAGAATGGATTCGTTTTGGGCGTGAACTGTGGCAAGGTGAGGAGCCAGCAGACGCAGCACCGCGACCGTCGCCGGCTGATTGTTCACGAAAACACGGCCTTTGCCTCCGGCCGCGATCTCGCGCCGCAAAATAATCGAGCCGTCATCGGATTCGTCGAGACCGTTGCTCTCGAGAACTTGATCGAGAGATTTCTCGGCTATCCCCTGCACTTCGAAGACTGCAGACACAACAGCGCGGTCGGCGCCCGCGCGGATTACGTCGATGGAGGCTTTATCACCCAGTAACAACGACAGGGCATCGATGAGGATCGACTTCCCTGCTCCGGTTTCACCGGTAAGCAGGTTGAGTCCGTGGTCGAATTCGACGACCAGGTTGTCAATCACTGCGTAATTTTCCAGCCGCAATTCGATGAGCACGAGCGAGACCTTTTGCCACAGATTTCCACGGATCTTCGCGCATCAAGCGTAATGGAAGACCGTTTCACTCCCGAGGACTTTTTTTGCGCAGCATAGCATGAAACGCCGGAGTCAGGGACATCACGATCCTTAAAGATAAGGGGTGACCGTTCCTTGCTCGCAGGCTTAGCAAATCGTTTATGCATCGATTTCCTCGGGATCGATTACGCCTCAATGCGATTCATGGCATCGCAGAGTGCGATCATCGTCATTCGGATTTCGCATTATGTTTTTCATTGACGGCCAAAGATTTTGTGGTACTTTCATCTCAAATTGGGCCACACCTTCATACCGGCTGTTGAATTCATCCATTCGTAAGAGAAGACATTCCAGAACCGCTGCCAACAGAGCAGGCGCACTGATACAGAACGAGGTGAGGAATGCGCAAGAGGACCTCGCTGTGGGTGTTGCTGATCACGCTGTTCGCGCTTTGCCGGGCGAAGGCCGAGCATCTTCCGGATATCGCTCATCTTTTGAAGAGTGCGTCGAAGGGAGACATCAACGCCGAGTTCATGCTCGGACTCTCCTACGAATTTGGCCGAGGCGTCGAGCAAGACTTTGGCGAAGCGGCCCGCTGGTATAAGAAGGCAGCCGACTCCGGACACACCGGGGCGCAAGAGCATCTGGGAGGCCTATACGCCCAGGGTAAGGGAGTGACACGGGATGATCGGGCGGCATTGAATTGGTACCGGCGCGCGGCTTTCGAGGGCGATGCGGAAGCCCAAACCAACCTCGGCTGTATGTACTTCAACGGTCAAGGCGGCTTGCAGCCGGACTACAGTGAGGCGGCTCGGTGGTTCGGCAAAGCGGCCGATCAAAACAACCCTTTTGCGCAAGCGAACCTTGCGACCCTGTACTTGGAAGGCTTGGGTGTAGCGCGCGATCCCGAGAAAGCCGGCAGTCTTTATCTTGAGGCTGCCAAACGAGGCAACTGGTACGCCCAGGTCAGGCTGGCCTGGATGTCTGAACATGGAGTGGGACGTCCCCAGGATTTGACCGAAACGCTCAAATGGGATCGGATGGCGGCCCAGGATGGCTATCCTGCGGCTCTGAACAATCTAGGCTATCTCTACGAGCATGGGCTGGGCGTGGCGAAAGACTTCCCGCAGGCGGCCAAGCTCTATTGCGAAGCCGCTCACGCCAGGCAACCCGAGGCAGGACACAACTGGGCTGTTCTTCAGCTGAAGATCAAAGGTCTGCCGGACGATTGCTCCGAGGCGGCACGATGGATAGCCCAAAGTGGACAAGAACTCGGAAATGCCGCCGAAAGTGTTGAAGCGGGCTCGAAACGGCCGGTTGATAATTCCACCATCGCTGAAAAACATTGATGAGGCGTGGATCGCTGGTTCCGAACCCCTTCTCCCGTTACAATAAAGTCCATCCGACCCCAAGTGAACCGAATCGCAGGCCGGCCTCATCTAAACTGCATTCATGTCCATCGCCGGGCAGTACGCTATCGAGAGCGACCCAACTTCGATACCTGCGACCATGATGGCCGCCGTCTACCGCGGCATCAATGACGTGCGCCTCGAAACTGTGCCTGTGCCCGCAATCGGGCGCGGGGAGATGCTGGTGCGGGTCCACTCGTGCGGTGTCTGCGGGACGGATTTGAAGAAAATCTCCACGGGATCGCACTCGGCGCCGCGTATCTTCGGACACGAAACTTCAGGCGTGGTGGCGGCCGTGGGCGAAGGTGTAACCCGCTATCGGCCGGGCGATCGCGTTGTAGTCTTCCATCACATTCCCTGCCGAGAGTGCTTCTATTGCCAGCACAAGACCTTCGCCCAATGCGCCACCTACAAGAAAGTCGGATGCACTGCGGGATTTGAACCCTCCGGCGGCGGCTTTGCCGAGTACGTGCGCGTGATGGATTGGATTGTGGCGCATGGCACCGTTCGCATCCCCGATGGCGTTTCCTTTGAGCAGGCCTGCTTCGTCGAGCCGATCAATACCTGCATGAAGGGAATCGAGGCGCTGCGGCTGGAACCGGGCGAATCGGTCTTGGACATCGGGCAGGGGCCCATCGGCATCATATTGAGCGTATTGGCCCAACGTATGGGGGCCCGTTTAATTACTTCCGATTTGTATCCTGAGAGGCTTAAAATAGGGGTAAGTTTCGGGTTAGAGCTTACAATTGACGCTTCGCGGGAAAACGTAGTGGAGCGGGTCCGCGAACTGACCGAGGGGCGTGGTGCCGATGCTGTCATCCTCGCGGTCGGTGGCAATTCCTTGATACGCACCGCGATGGACTGTGCTCGTCCGGGAGGGCGAGTTTTGCTTTTTGCGCAGACCCAACATGGGGAAGCCGTGATTGATCCTGCGGCGGTTTGCGTGGAGGAGAAAGCATTGCTGGGTTCCTATAGCGCCTCCGTCGATCTGCAGGAAGAATCGGAACGATTCGTGATGAACCGCGAGATGGATCTGGAGCGGCTGGTTAGCCACCGATTCCCCCTGATGCAGGGCAATGCCGCGCTGGAACTGGCGGCACATCCGCAGCCCTCCTCGATGAAAGTTTTGATTCAGCCCGGAAGTAGCTGGGGTCCCGTGATCTCGGAAGGAAGCACGAAGTGAACGGAAAAATGACGGCTGCCGTCCTATACGGCAAAGAAGACCTGAAGATCGAGAAGGTTCCGATCCCACGCGTGGGCGAGGGAGAGGTCCTGGTCAAGGTGCAGGTAGCTCTTACGTGCGGCACCGATCTGAAGGTGTATCAGCGCGGATATCACGCGCGAATGATCATGCCGCCAGCGCTGTTCGGGCACGAACTGGCTGGCGTCATCGAAGAGGTTGGGGGCGGCGTCAACGGATTCAAGAAGGGCATGCGGGTGGTCGCGCTGAATTCTGCGCCCTGCCAGATGTGCTTTTATTGCTCCAAACATCAGGAAAATCTCTGCGAAGATCTGCTCTTCAACAACGGCGCATACGCGGAATACATCCGTGTACCGCGGCGAATTGTTGAAGCCAACATGCTGGTGATTCCCCAGAACGTAAGTTACGAAGATGCCGCGATGACCGAACCGCTGGCGTGCGTTCTCCGCGGGTTGCATGAAACTGGCGTGGAAATCGGCGAGACGGTGGCGATTCTGGGCGGCGGACCCATCGGACTGATGTTCGTGCAGGTCGCCCGGGCGATCGGCTGCAACGTAATCTCTGTGGTGAAGCGCGATGGCCAGGTAGAAGCCGCGAAGCAGATGGGCGCGCATGAGATTGTGCAGACGACGAAGATTCCCAACGTGGTCGAAGCGGTGCGGGCGCTGACTCCGTCGCGGCGGGGCTGCGACGTTGTGATTGAAGCCGTCGGCAAGCCCGAGGCCTGGGAGTGGTCGGTGGAGATGGTTCGAAAAGGCGGCACGGTCAACTTCTTCGGGGGATGTGCCAGCGGGACGAAAGTGCAGCTTGATACCAACCGGCTGCATTATTCAGAGATCACGCTGAAAGCAACCTTCCATCACACGCCCGAGACGGTGCGACGCGCATTTGGGCTGATTGCGGCCAAGAAGATTCGTCCAACGGATTACATCACCGGCGAGGCCCCACTGTCGCGACTGCAGCAGGTGCTGCGCGGCATGCTCAACCGGGGCTCGGATATTAAGACCGCGATCATTCCGGGGCATTGATTGAAACAGTTTTCAGAGTTTCAAGCTTTCAAAGTTTCCTTGCCCCTTGGTGGTCATTCCGAGCGCCTTGCATATCATTCCGAGCCTTCTAAATGTAATTCCGCGCGAAGCGCCTACTTGCGGAGGTTCCTTTTTGCTAGGGATGCTTCGCCTCTTCGACTTCGCTCAGGGCGGGCTGCAAACGAGTTTGCAGCGCGATCTCGATCTCCGCTCAACATGACAATGACTTTCATCCAACCACCGGGGATTGCGTAAACAGTGAGCCAGCTTGCCGCACACAATCCGTCGTTTGGCTGGGACCGGCTGCCGGCGGCTTACGCCATTCCGTCCATTGCTCCATCGCTCGCTGAAGCTCGTGCCTATTGCGCGCGGCTGGCCCGCACGCACTACGAGAATTTCTCGGTCGCGAGCTGGTTTCTTCCGCCGCGGCTGCGGCAGCATTTTTTCAATGTGTACGCCTATTGCCGGATCTCCGACGACTTGGGCGACGAGGTCGGCGATGCGGCGGCTTCCCTTTCCCTGCTCGATCAATGGCAGACCGAACTGGACGCCTGCTATGCCGGGGCGCCGAAGCATCCTGTGTTCGTGGCCTTAGCCGAAACCGTACGCAAGTGCCAGATTCCCAAGCATGAATTTTCCGATCTGCTGATTGCCTTTCGCCAGGACCAGACGGTCACCCATTTCGAGACATTTGATGATGTGCTCGGATATTGCCGCTACTCGGCGAATCCTGTGGGACATCTTGTGCTCTACCTGTGCGGTTACCGCGATGAGGAACGGCAGCAGCTTTCCGATTACACCTGCACCGCACTGCAGTTGGCGAATTTCTGGCAAGACGTCAGCGTGGACTATGCCAAAGGGCGAATTTATCTGCCGCTGGAAGACCTGCGGCGTTTCGGAGTTTCCGAAGACGACATCGCGCAGAAGCGGAACACCCCCGCCTTTCGCCAGATGATGAAGTTCGAAGTGGAGCGTGCGTTGGAGTGGTTCGAGCGCGGGCTCCCGCTGACCGCGAAAGTGGATCGCGAACTGGCGATTGATATTGAACTGTTCAGCCGCGGCGGCCAGGAGATCCTGCACGCAATCAAGCGTCAGGATTATGCCGTACTCGGCAATCGTCCGACGATTTCGAAACCGCGCAAGCTGGCGCTCGTGGCCCGGGCAGCTCTGGGCAAGCTTTTCGGAGGCCCGAAGTGAGCGCCGGTACCCAGCAGGTACCGATGCCCTGGACCCCTGCGGCGCCGCAGCTGGCCATGGCGTATTCGGTGTGCCGGGGCATCACGCGCACGGCGGCTAAAAATTTCTACTATGCGTTCATGGTTCTGCCACGGCGGAAGCGCGAGGCCTTGTGCGCGGTCTACGCCTTCATGCGGCGCTGCGATGACATCGCCGACGATGCTTCGCTGAGCCTCGCCGAGCGGCGCCAGAAGCTGGAGACGTGGCTTGACGGTTTGCATCGCGCACAGCAAGGCCAGCCCACCGACGATCCCATCCTTCTGGCCCTGACCGATGCGCAACGCCGGCACACGATTCCCGCTGGCCTACTGGACGAATTGGCGCACGGTACAGCCATGGACGTGGAGGAGCCGGCGCAACCCGCGCCAGGTGAAGCTTCCGGCCTGACGGTTCAGTATCAAACGTTTGAAGATCTACGGCAGTATTGCTATCGCGTGGCATCAGTAGTGGGGCTGGTCTGCATTCACGTATTCGGATATCGCGACCCCGATGCCGAGCCCCTCGCGGAACGGTGCGGACTGGCGTTTCAGCTGACCAACATCATTCGCGACGTGAAAGAAGATGCCATCCTGGGGCGCGTGTATCTGCCCGAAGAAGATCTGGCGAAGTTTGGTTTGACTGCAGCGGAACTGCGGGGCGCTCCGGATGCGGCGCGCTTCCGTCCATTGCTGGCATTTGAGGCGACGCGCGCGCGCGAATTTTATACCTCGGGCGACGAACTGATTCCTTACATCGCCGAGGATAGTCAGCCCGCGTTGTGGGTCCTGGTGAATATTTATCGGCGGCTGCTCGAGAAGATTGCGGAAGCGCAGTACGACGTATTCTCCAGGAAGGTGGCACTGAGCCGCTGGGAAAAGCTGCGCATTCTGGGGAAAGGGTTCATCCGGCGTCTGACATGATTTGTCATCCTTGCGGACCGCGTTTTGCGCTGGTCGAAGCGCCTATGCATCTTGCAGGCAAGTTGCACTGACCTCTTCGCCTTCGCTCAGGGCAGGCTCTTCGCCGCAAGTCGCGCCGCTCACGATGACAATCCATTTTGGATGACAATTCCACCACAACCTACTGTTGCTGTCGCCGGGGGTGGGCTTGCCGGATTAGCGGCGGCTTGCGCCCTGTCCGACGCCGGCTTTCGCGTCACGCTCTATGAAAAGCGCCCGTTTCTCGGTGGGCGGGCATCTTCGTATGAGCATCCCGGCACGGGCGAGGTCGTCGACAACTGTCAGCATGTGTTGTTTCGGGTGTGCACGAACCTGGTCGAGTTTTACCAGCGAATCGGGGTGGCCAACCAGATCCGCTGGTTCGATCAGATGAACTTCATCGAGCCGGGCGGTCGGATTTCCGTGATGAAGTCTTCCCTTCTCCCCGCACCGCTGCACACGGCTCCCTCCTTCTTCCAGTTCTCCTTTCTCAGCGCGGCGGATAAAGTTGCCATCGCGCGAGCGCTCGTTCCGATTACTTTGACCGAGCAGCGCGATACCGGCGAGTCATTTCAACAATGGCTCGATCGCCACGGACAGACGCCGACCGCCGTCAACCGGTTCTGGAAGCCGATCCTGATCAGCGCACTCAGCGAGGAACTGGACCGCATTTCGGTTTCCGCGGCAGCGCAAGTAGTGCGCGAGTCGATGAAGTCTTCCGAGGCGCGGCACATGGGCGTGCCCATGATTCCGCTGACGGATTTGTACAACGCGGCCGGAGAGTACGTATGCGCGCGCGGGGGCGTCCTGCACTTCCGGCGTCCCATCGAGAGTTTCGCGGCAGAGTCCGGGAGCGTGCGAGTGCGCGTCGCCGATGCAGAGGAGCCTTTCGATTATCTTGTGGTGGCATTGCCTTTCGATGCGCTCGCCCGCGCTTTGCCGGATGCGCCGGAGAGTGCGACTCTGCGGGAGAAAATTTCCCACTTCGAAAATTCGCCGATTACCGGCATCCATTTGTGGTTCGACCGGCAAGTCTCCGATCTGGATCACGCCGTCCTGCTCGATCGGACCGTACAGTGGATGTTTCATAAGTCTCGTTTGCAGCCAATGCGGACCCAAAGCACCACAAGCGGAAATCGGGAAGGGCACGAGTTTACTCGTGCCGCAAGCGCGTCCCCATCCCTGGAGCCGTCAGCCCCTGAGGGCGGCAGCTACATCGAACTGGTGGTCAGTTCTTCAAAGACATTGATCGACAAGACGCGAACTGAGATCGTGGAACTCGCGCTCAACGAGGTACGGGAGTTCTTCCCTCCTGCGCGGCAGGCGAATCTGGTGAAGTCCACCGTGATTAAAGAAGTAAATGCCACCTATTCGCCGCGTCCGGGCATCGACGCTCATCGGCCGGGGAGCACGACCGCCTGGCCGCGAGTGTTTCTCGCCGGCGATTGGACCGCGACCGGATGGCCGGCCACCATGGAAAGCGCGGTGCGCAGCGGATATATGGCCGCGGAGGCAATAGCGCAGAGGACGGGAATTGCCAGGGCGCGCTACTTATCGCACAATTTAGCTCCCAGCGGATTGATGAGGCTCTTCTATCGCGGTGGCTAGTGCTTCGTATTCGCTGCTCCCAATCAGCAACCACCAAACCCCCTGATCGCGAACCACTGGCGGCTAGCCACGATTCTCCTTTGGTGCCCACCTACGACCCCACGTAACTTAACTCCCGCTAACCATCGTCCGATACTGATGGCATGGGCGGCGCAATGATCGAACCGCGCAAGGTGATGTGGGCGTTGGCCGAGGTCTGGTGGGCAGATGCGACCGGAGCCGCCAATCATGCGCGAGCCACGATCGAAGACATGTCAGCCTCGGGCGCGTGCCTGCGCGTGAAGGCACCGATTCAATTGGGAGCGCGCATTAAGGTGAAGTGGCATCGCGAGCAATTCGCCGCGATTGCGCGCAATTGCCGCAGCGACGGCACGGAATTCTTGTTGGGAGTGCGGCGGGATAGGTGTGGCTCCGAAATCCAGCCAACTTCCAGGTCGAGCGGCAACGAATCGGACTTCGCTGCCACGCCTCATGGCAATGACGGCACGAAGTCGATATCTGAGAGTCTCCACTCCTTTCAACACCGGCCAGAAGTGGGGCACTCACAGAGAACAGCGCCTTTGCGGAATCCAGCGGAAACGAGGGCATCCCAAATCGATCAACCCCGGTGCGTGCCGCACCCGGCCTTCGGAATTCCATTTTAGCGGACAGTTCGCCCCCTCCTGGAGAAAGGAACCCCATGCAACCGAAAAACTTTATCCCGAATTTCTGGCGGCACCAGCCGGACACAAATGCGCCCGAAAGAATTGTGGAGGTCCCCGTGAATCATTCCAAAGAAAGCGCGATCGAGTCTGCCAGCCCTGCACGCAGCGAACTGCTCTCTTATGAAGACATTTACCACGCGGCCGGTATCATGACACCGTCCTCGGGCTATGGCATCCACAAAGTCGTCGACATGCTGAACAGCGAGCGAATCCGCGAGCTTTCCAAAGATGTGAAGCGAGCTTCGGTGCTTATGGCGCTGGATGCCGCGGGAGCGCCGGTCGAGGAACTGCTGGGCGATGCCCGCGAGCGGCAGCGGGCGCTCGATGCCTACGAAGAGCGGCAGCGCAAGCAGTTGGAGGAGTTCGAGGCGCGCAAGACAGGCGAGAACGCGCAGATTCAGGCGGAGATGGAGCGCGTGACGGCGCATTATGCCGAGCGCATCCAGCGCAATCGCGAGCAGGTAACGCAGGCGAAAGAGGCACTGCACAACTGGCAGATGGCCAAGCAGGGCGAGAGCCAGCGGATCAGCGAGGTTATTGAAGTGTGCGCCCAAAAACCGGCGGCGGGGCACACCATGCCCGCGGTGCACGCCGGCGACAGCGATCCTACGCCAAGTTTGCGTCCGACTCTTTTAACGGATGCTTCGGGACGAAGTTAGCTTGTGTAGGGGCGAACGCATTCGTCCGCCTCGCGACCGGAGCCGGCGAACGGTCGCGCTTGATGCCTTGTGTGCCCGTAAATCTTAATGATCAAAACAGAAACTCGGAGGAAGGTTCTCCAACACAAGAACAGCTCATGCCAGTTGCTCCCGTGCGCTCGCTTCGCTGGCGGGGCGGACGAATGCGTCCGCCCTACACACGCCGCGCCCGCTTTGTGTTGCCGCTGAGGGTAGCTGCCACTGATCTTACGGATCGATCCGTGCACGAGATGAAATCCCGGCCTCCGTAGAACCGCCAAGCACGAATTCTAATCCGCGAGCAGGGCGACGCCGCAGGCTACGAGGATAGCGGCCATCCAGCGGCGGCGGTCGACTTTTTCATGCAGGAAAACCCGGGCTGCGCAGGCATTGCCGATAAAGGTCAACGAAGCAGCGGCAGGAGCAACAAGGCTGACGTCGGCCCAGGAAAGCGCAAACAGCAGGCTGAAGAATGCGACCGCCATACTGGTAACGCCGAGAAAGAAATTGGGATTGCTCAGCGTCCGTCCGACAACGATCCAAAACCCGCGCCGCTGCAATAGATCGTGGACATCGCCCACCTGCTTCATCGCGCGGGACATGAACACATCGCCGACGACTGAGGCAAAGACGATCACGGTTATCGCCGTCCAGGTGTAGAGATGTTTCATGCGAAAAGCTTCAATGTTCAGGCTTCAGCACTTTCAAGTGCCTTTTTCGTTCTAGCCTACTTGCCTCCGGCAAACACATCCGCGGCTTCCCGCCCCTGCTGCGGCGCATTCGGGTGATGAGTGAGCGCCGGACCTCCAGCCACGAAGCCGACTCCTCCGGATATCAGTGCGATCCCGATCCATCGCAGCATAGTGACATGTTCGTGCAGCACGAAGCGCGCGATCAGCGCCAGCAGCACGTATCCCAGCGATGTGGCCGGCAAGACGTATGTAAGATCGGCCCAGGAGAGCGCATTCATATACGACGCGAAAAAGGCCAGTAGCAGAAGAATCCCGACCGCGATCCAGGGATTCAGGATCACGAAAATTAACGTCTGCAAATGATCCAGGGAAACATGGCCCGCCTGCTTCATGCCATGCGCAAGCATGGAATCTCCCGCCGCGGCGAAGAGGGTCACACCAGCCAGCACAAGATACTTGCGCGAGGTAAGTTTCAAGGGTTCAAGGTTTCAACGCTTCAAAATGATGGGCCTCCGCAGAGGCCCTCTTCCGGTCTCAAGGTAAAGGCTTTCATTGAAACCTTGAAACTTTTGAAACTTTGAAACCAAGCTCTTTACGCCTTCACTGGTTCGGGCGCAGTGCTGGCCTCCGCGTGCTTCTTCACCATCTTCTTGCGCGCTGCACGCAGTTTCAGGAAGGTCTTGGCTTCCTTGTAGAGGCGCCGGCGTTCATGGCCATCAAACGCGGCTTTCTTAAGGATGCGGAAGACGGCCTTGGGACGGAAATAATATTCGTCGTAGAACCGATGCACCGCGGTGAGAATATCATCGGCTGCCAGCCCCGGATACTGGATGTGCGCGATCTGATGTCCGCCTTCGTCGACCATTTTGTTGTCGGCCACCATGAACCCGTTTTTCACCGCGTAATCGTAAAGCTCGGTTCCGGGGTAGGCGTGCGCCACGGAAACCTGGATGGTTTCCACGTCAAGCTCTTTGGCGAAAGCGATCGTGGTGTTGATCGTCTCGCGCGTCTCGCCCGGAAGCCCCATGATGAAATCACCATGGATCACGAGTCCGAGCTTGTGGCAGTCTTTGGTGAACTGGCGGGCGCGCTCGACCGTCGCGCCTTTTTTTATGTTCTTCAGTATCTGCGCATCACCCGATTCGTAGCCCACGATGAGCAATCGGCACCCGGCTTCTTTCATCGCCTTTAGAGTTTCGTAATCGGTGGTCACACGCGAGGTGCAAGACCAGGTAAGGCCGAGCGGCTTGAGCTTCGAGCAGAGCTCGATGGTCCGCGCTTTCTGAATGTTGAAAGTATCGTCGTCGAAGAAAAATTCTTTCACTTCCGGCCAAAATTCCTTGGCCTTGGCCATTTCGCTCGCGACATCGTCGGCAGAACGCTTGCGCCACGGATGTCCGCTGAGCGTCTGCGGCCACAGGCAGAACGTGCACTGCGCCGGGCAGCCGCGCGTGGTGTAGAGCGAAACGTACGGGTGCAACAGGAACGGAACGTTATACCGGGTGACGTCTAGATCGCGCTTATAGACTCCGGTGACGTGCGGCAGCGCGTCAAGGTTCTGGATCTGGGGCGCGTCCGGATTGTGAACGACTTTGCCGTCCTTCAAAAACGAGACACCGGCAATTTCTTCCAGGGGCTTGCCGTTGGCATAATCCACCACCGCAAAGTCGAATTCTTTGCGGCAAATGAAATCAATTTCGGTGCAATCGCGAAGAGATTTCTCCGGCAGCACGCTCACATGCGGACCGACGAAGGCGATCTTGATCTTCGGATTCGCCCCCTTGATGGCCCGAGCCAGCCGGATATCCCCGGGGAAGCCGGGGGTTGAAGTAAATAAAACCAGGAACTCGTATTCCTTGGCGATCTCGATGGTTTCCTGCCCCGAGATGTGGTGAGGGGGAGCATCGAGCAAGCGCGCGCCCTCCAGCATGCCCGCCGGATACGCCAGCCAGACGGGATACCAGTAGCTTTCGATTTCGCGAGTGGCAGGCCAACGGGAGCCCGCCCCGCCATCGAAGTTTTCAAACGAGGGTGGATTCAGGAACAGTGTTTTAAGAGGCATGTTTGTGTCTGGTCGATTCTAGCATTCACACGTATTGGAACGCGGCTCACCCAGTGCTTCCGAAGATACACAGCTCGAAGATACACACCTTAAAGATGCGGGAGCGCCCGGTTCGATTCTAAGTCCTTGATTTTAAATGTATCCTTAGGAGCGACCCGTAGCATATAGGGGGAGGCTGAGCATGGCAATCCGTGCAGCGAAAGGCAATAACGGGGGTTGAACGGGAGAGTGGATTTACCCGAATCCTTGCTCCATTCAGCTTGAAATCCGGAAATGAGGGAATTCTTATTCCGAGCGAACCAAAGGATCTCACGAGTGCGTCCGGGGTAGGGATGCTTCGCCCGCGCGCGAGTTCGCTCCGCACACTCGTTCTCCGCTCAGCATGACTGGGAATTTGAGAAGCTATTGTCCCGGATTGGAGCCGGGGACATTAAAGTCCACTCCGCGCTCTTCGTTTGCTCTTTGGGTAGCAGGAAGGTCGAGTTCCGAGAGAGGGATCCTCTGGTGCTGCGGAGAGAAAGCCCAGAGCATCTGGCCGACAATGGCGTAGTTTTCAACTTCCTGCTTGTGCTGGTCGCGGAAGACGAGTACCGTGGGACGCATCACCGGCTCCGCTTCTTTTTCCGACTGTTGCTGCGCCGGTGGTTGAGCCTGCTGCCGAGGCGCGCGCGGCGATTGCGGATAATAGTCCTGCGCCTGTTCCTGCTGGAGCATCTGTTGCTCTTCCAGATTTTCCTCGTTCATCTGCTGCGCAGCGGCCAGGTTGTTGTAATAATCCTGATCGTAGTTGTAATCATCGTTGTCCCACGAACCCCACCATGGCCATCCCCAACCCCAAGCGCCCCATCCCCATCCCCCCCAGCCCCAATTGTTCCAATTGCAGCCGCGGCCCCAGCAGTTGCCGAAGCGGCCGTATCGATTGAACCGGAAGCCGTTATTGAAGGTACTGAAACGGTTGTTGTATCGCTGATTGAATCCGTTGTTGTGGAAACCGTCGTGGAGATATGGACCACGCGAGAAGTCACGCGTGTACGAACGTCCCGCGAACCCGCGGCTGAGAGGAGCGCCGGAGCGCATACCGCCGCCAGCGAAGTGGCTCCCGCTGAAACTGCGTCCCCCGAAGCGACCGCCGCCGAATCCAGCGGCATGGCCGCCACCAAAACCGCCGCCGTGTCCACCGCCTCCCCGCTGCGCCCACAAGGGTACCGCGAGGAATACAGCGAACGCCGTTACGGCCATCAGGCGACGCATACGACCTCATTATAAGCCCGGTTGGGCGCGGGAATGCAAGGATTTCTTCGATCGCATCTCTGGCATAGCCCCCGGGAAAGGCCTCCCAGCTCGGGCTGTCGCAAGCTTAGGAAAGAAGTAGAAACGCCGGTTTTCATTTCTGCCCCCTGCCTCGCCTCAATGCCCGGAAATAACTCTCCTCGGCGGCCCGCCTGCGCGGCGCAGTGAAAGCGATACCAATCGCAGCCAACTGGAATGTTGCCAGTACGATACGTTCCTCGGGATTAGCTACGCGAAAGCTTCCTAACGGCGGAAACAAGAATAGCCAAAACGTGAGGCTCGCTCCCGCTGACCCAAGAATGGCCTCCAGACGCCCACACAGGAAGGCAGTCATCGAGACGATGAATAGGCAGATGAAGGGTGCGGCCAGCCTGACGTCTTCATCCTGGTTCATCGAAAATGTCAGGAAAACGGCGGCGCAGACGCAGAAGCCGATTCCGACAAAAGATTTTGCATGGAAGCGCATGCCTACTCCCGGGGGAAGGGTGATCGAAAGCTTTACCACGAAGCCGCTCCGGCTACAACCGTTCGGAGCAAATTCGGGCAATTTTTCTTTCCCGCAACGCTTGCTTCTCTTCACGACAGAAGCGCCAGCACAGTTCGGCAACAGGTCATCGTGCACCGCGTTCCCTGGGCCGATGAAAAACAAAAAACCCCATCCTAACCTCTGCGAGCGGGTGAGGATGGGGGAACGCGGTCACTGCAAGCGGTTAACGACGGCCCTGACTGGCCAGTTCGTCATAGGGAACATCTCCGGGAATGTTGTACCGAGCCATCATATCCTGCATCTTTCGTTCATCCTTCCGTATGTCGTCCCGGTCGTTCTTCCGTCGGGATTCGAGCCAGTGATCATAGACGCGGTCGAACTTGCGCTGATCGTCAGGCGAAAATCTCTGATATTCGCGCTGGCTGTTGTAGGCGCCGTTCGGGGGATAGCCATTCGGGCCGTACCCGTTCGCGTTCGCTACCTCGTCAAACGGCGTATCCGGCGGAATGTTGTAACGCGCCATGATGTCCTGCATGCGGTGCGCGTGCTTGGCGATATCGTCGCGGTCGTTATGGGCGACAGCACCTCGATATTTCTGGTACTCACTGTTGAAGGCTTGCTGGTCCTGCGGGGACATCTGATTCTGGTTCTGCCCCGGGTACGCGCGATCACGATCATGATCACGATCCCGGTCTGGATAATCGGACTGGGCGGCCATCGAAATGCCGAAGGCGAGCACCAGCGCCAGTACACCAATCAATTTTTTCATCGCTACCTCCAAGTAGTGGTTTTGCTTTCCTCTGTCCATAGTTAGGAGAGCAAGCGGCGTACCAAGGTTGGGAAACACCAGTGCTTGTGTGGCAAGACTCGGGTGAGCCAGAGGGAGAACTACAGAATTCGCGGTAGGATGCGGAGCTGCGGAGCAAGCAGACCGATGACGCATACTCCGCGTCGGTCAACCGTTCCGCGGGGATCGGGAACCGGGTGACCGACGACCAACGCCTTTGCGGAAAACTACTGGCTCAGCGGAAGCAGCGATTGGCAAGCGGCTTCGCTCGCGATGCCGGCGCCGCTGGGTTGCACGCGTACCACTGCATCTTCGAACGAGCAGAAGCTGCGAATTCCAGTCTGGTTGACAACAGTCGGAACACCGGTAGCGTAGTACTGCACCATCGGAGGCCCGCCCGAACCGATCGCGGCGAAGTTGTATCCGCTCTTGAAACCAGCTGCCAGATCGCTGGGAATCAGGCACGCCGTGGTGGAACTGGGAACGCAAGGTGAAATGCCGCCCAGATTGCTGAGCGTGGCCGCATATCCCACGGTGGGATAGGCCGACTGGTAGGAAATCTCAGCGGTGTTAATGGTGCGGATCGAGCCCACGGCCGACGACTCGTTCGCGGCCATCTTGGCATGCAGCAGGTTAGGAATTGCGATCGCAGCGATGATCAGAATGATCGCCACAACGATCAGCAACTCGATCAGGGAAAAACCGTTTTGCTTGGCTGGAAACTTCTTTACTTGAAACATGGGAGCCCCTCTCGCCGAATCCGGCGACTCTTGAGCTTACCACTTCCCAAGGTTACTTTGGGAATGGCACGATAGAGCCACTCAGTGCGCTAAATGCCTTGCTGGGCGCGCCTTTTGGCGGATCTGCGACGGGGCTCGGGCTCCTACCAGATCGACGGAGGGCCGAAAGTCTGAGGTCGAAAGTCTGCGCGGGATGAGGTCTTTATTTCGTCGCCAGCTCCCCGCTGAACTGCTGAATGACCCGGTAACACTCGCACGCCGAAGTTTCGAGGCGTTTGCGGTTCAGGATTCTCACGGCTCCATAGCTGTACTCGATAATTTGTTTTTTCTGCAGAGCCGCGGCGGCCAGGCTCACGCTCGGGCGATCGGTGCCCAACATGGTCGCCAGGAAATCGTGCGTAATCTTGAGCAGCCCCTCGCCGACGCGGTCCTGCGTCAACAGCAGCCAGCGCGCCAGTCGCTGCTCGAGATCGTGGAGCCGATTGCACCCCGCGGTCTGCGCGACCTGCATGCCGTGAATCGCCGCGTAGCGCGTCAATTGAATGGCCAGGCCCTTCGTGAACGGCAGCAGTTCGTTTAATTCGTTGATGTCGATCCGAAAGCCATTCCCGCCAATCTGCATGATCGCCAGGTGCGGATTGCGCTTCAGGCCGGCGACCACCTGCAGAGGCGTGAATCCTTCTTTGCCCACGACGCCCACCTCCACGCTTTCTTTCTTGCTCGTCGTGACCACCAGCGACACCATCCCCGAATTGAGAAAGTAGACATACTCGAGTTTTTGTCCGGGCTCGTGCAGCGTCCGATGATGGGGAAGTTCTACAAACTTCAGCCGCGGCCGGATCAAATTAAATTCCTCATCGGAGGTGGAAAGAAGAATAGTGTTGGCAACCGGCTTACCCTCGGCATTGGTCCGTTCTCCCGGATGCAGCTGCGTGATTTCAACGGAAACATTCAGTTTCTTGGTCTCGGACAAACTTTTCGCTCCTTACGAACGGAATGAGGCAGCGACGACCGCGCGAATTTCTTCTAGAAGTAGAGAAGGCGTCGTGGCCTCTCGAAAAAATCCTCTACCGGAAGTTGCCTCAATAGTCTTCCCTTGATTAAATCGACGGCCGCATCGGACTGGAATGGCGTTCCTCGTTCTTCCGCCGCGCCCGTTCCAGTAGTGTGATCAACTGCTGGATCAGTTCGCTGAATTTCTTATTGTCCTTCTCCACTGCTAATTGCGAGCAAAGAGATTCCAGCAGGGAGCAATCCTCAGGAGTCATCACGCGTTAATAGATCACTTTGAGGCTAGGTTGCGGTGTACGTAGGATTTTGTAAACACGAAGGGAATTTCCCGGAGCAATCACCGCGGAATCAGGAGATGAGAACAAAGTACACAGGCAATTCCTGTAACCCAAACCCAGGATTGCGCGGTACTGAGCAATGTTTCTACAGAGCGAAACCGCTTCTATTTCTTCTTTTTCGTCGCGGTTTTTTTCACGGGCTTCGCTGCCGGCTTAGATTTCTTTCCGGAACTGCCCGCCGCCGCGGCCTTCGCGGGCGCAGGCTTTGATTTGGGTTCTACTTTCGGCGCCGGCTTGGCTTCCGCAGCCGGAGTGGCGACGGGAACAGCCGCCTTTGATTTCTTTCCTTTTCCCGCGGGTCCAGCGGCTTCCGGACCCGGTTTCGCCGCTCCCTTTGCAGCAGCCTCTGCAGCCGCTTTGGCTGCCCGCCCGCGGCGTGGCGCTGGCGGCGGAGGCGGCGGAGGCGGCGCAAACGGCTTCAGAAATCTGATGACTTCATTATGGGTGCGCAGCTTTCCGTCGAGCAGCAGCATGAACACATCGTGCGCGATCTTGGAATACGCAGGCAGCTGCGGAGTAATCAGCAACTCCGTCATTTCCGGCAGTGGTATCCTCTGCTGCACCTGGCGCCACTTCGTAAGGTAGTTCTTGATTTTCTGCTCTACCGCCTGCTGCTTCGCGGTGACGGCGAGAAACAATATCATTTCCGGGCGTGCATTCGTGAGCAACTGCCATGTCCGCGAAGGCGTAGCAGCCTCTTTGCCCATCAACCGCTTGGCCAGTTCTTTGGCGTGATCTTCAATATCGCGCCAGGCCTCGACCAGATCCTTGCGCGGAATCATGCGCTGCAGGTCGGCAATATCTTTATCCGAAAGCTTCGCCGTCAGGAAATACATCACTGCCGGTCCGGCATCAGGCGCGTAGCCAAGATCCACCATCTGCTGCCGCGTCTTCATCAGCGCCGTCAGGCCGTTGGCATCCACTTTCGCCGAACTCCAGTGCGGATGCAGGATCTCGAGCCAGCCTTCTTTCTCGAGCATTTTGACAACCTGCAGCGGATCGTCTTCATGCGCCAGCGCCGCGATCTCGTGCCCGACAGAACTCCTTAGGATGTACTCGATGTACTTCCCTTCCTTCGCCGCATCGTAGCGCGCCTGCGTGCGCTCTTCCAGCGGCCAGTGGAAGCGCGTCGAGAAGCGAATAGCGCGGATCAGTCGCGAAGGATCTTCCAGGAACGAATAATTCTGCAGGATGCGGATCAGCTTGGCTTCAATATCCGCGACGCCGTTGAAGGGATCGAGCAACAGCCCCCGCGATCCTTCATTCAGCGACAGCGCCATCGCGTTAATCGTGAAATCGCGACGCCGCAGGTCTTCGTGAATGGTGGCCGGAGCCACGATCGGAGGTTTCCCCGTTTTCTCCCGCTGCTCGGTGCGCGCCATGCTGATTTCCGCGCGCGCGTTGCCGGGCAAAGACACGAACAGCGTCTTAATGTCTTCTTCGATCGCGCTGATGCGCGCCCCGGCCTTTTCCAGGTCCTTTTGCAGTTTGAGGGGATTACCCTGAACGGTGAAATCCAGGTCGCGGATAGCAAAGCCGCTGATAATGTCGCGGATGGCCCCACCGGTCAGGTAAAGATTTAACCCGGCGGCGCGGGCCACCTCTTGTACCAGATTGACGCCCTTCAACTGGTCCGGCGTCAGCCGGAGTTCCATCGTGTAAATGTAATCAGCCATTCGCTTTTAAGCGACTTCCAGGCCCAAGTTCGTACTGCGTGCTACCCGCGACCAGGGACCAGTTCGGCGGAATTCTTCCGAACTTTCCACAAGATTTCCACAGCCCTCTGCGCACTCCCCGCCTGCGGATAAAGCCCTGCCTTGCAAGTGCTTTAGTCCTAAACAGTTAAGCGACGTGAAAACTCTGCGGCAAGTTCAAGAAAATAACACAAGGTTTACAATTTGACTACTGCCAAGGCGGATTCTGCGAGTTTGCCCGAGAAAAATGCGAGAATCGGGCTGCTGACCTCGAACCTCAGCCTTCGGCCTTCACTTACGAGGTGAAGACCGCGGTCTGAGATTTAGCGTCCACTTCTCCATGCCTTCAACGCACAAGAAAGTCATCGTCCGCAAGATGGATCGCGACTCGGTGTCGGGATACGTGTCGCCGGCGGATTTCGTCCGCGACGGCAAACTGGAAATCCTGAACACCGCCGGCACGGTCATCGCCATTGATCTACGCGAGATCAAGGGCGTGTACTTTGTGCGCGAATTTGGCGATTCCGAGTCGCTCGTGCGCAAGACGTTCACCACCCGCCCTCGCGCCGAAGGACTCTGGGTGCGCCTGCGCTTCAAAGACAGCGAAATCCTCGAAGGACTCATGCCCGCAGACCTGACCCAGAACATGCCGGAAGGCTACCTGATCAGCCCACCCGACCAACGCTCGAATACCCAGAGGATTTTCGTTCCCCGCACCGCCTTGGATTCTCTCATGGTGCTGGCCGTTATTGGGGCCAGTCGCCGCAAGCGCCATCCCGAAGATCAGCGCCAGGTCTCAATGTTCGAAGAGTAAGTCGAAGTGTAAATAACAAGCAAAGCGAAGCACCTATGCCTTTGGGCGGCAGCATCGATTACGCCATCCATTGCACAGGTCGTTCGCTTCGCAAACAAACGAACCTCTGGATGACAAACAGATTGCAAATAGAAAAAAAGCGAAGCACCCAAGTGACTGGCGCAATTCTGCCCGCATCACAGTGCAAAGCAAGCGTTGTACACGCTTGCACATGTCCGGAAAACCGATTGAAACTGGTCTGGAATTTGATGTACCGTGTTTAATCCACACGGGTTTCGGCCCGAACGACGATCGGAGCGTTTCCCACCCTGTGCCGATCGCCTTCGTGGAAGGGCGTTTTATCCCAGCTAAGAGGTGTCGGTATGCAAGTGACCGGTGTGCCTGTTTTTGCGTCTTCTTGCGCTTCCCGTTCATTCACTTCCCTTTTGATTTTCACAGTGCTGGTTGGGCTGTGCCTGCCGGCGTGGCCGCAGGATTCGGCGCAGGCCGTGAGCGTGCAGCATCCGCTCATCACCGCCCCCATTGACGAAACTCAGCTCACCACTTTGAAGGGCAACACGCACCCACTGGCCAAGCCGATTTATGACGTAGGATCTGCCCCCGGCACGCTGCCCATGCAGCGCATGCTTCTGGTGCTCAAGCGCAGCCCCGAACAGGAATCGGCGTTGCGCAAACTGCTCGACGACCAGCAGGACAAGGGTTCGCCCAACTATCACAAGTGGCTCACGCCCGAACAATTCGGCAAACAATTCGGCCCGGCCGACGACGACATGGCGAAGATCACCGCGTGGCTGCAGTCCCACGGATTCCAGGTTGGTACCACCAAGGGCCGCACGGTCCTGGAGTTCTCCGGCACAGCGGGGCAAGTGCGCGAAGCCTTCCATACTTCGATTCACAAGTATGTAGTGAATGGCGAGCAGCACTGGGCGAACGCCACTGACCCGCAGATACCGACAGCGCTGGCCGCAGCGGTAGCGGGACCGATGACCCTGCATAACTTCCTCAAAAAGCCCCTGCTGCATATCTCGAAGGAACCGGTCATGGCCAAGGTAGCGGGCGACCGAAACCGTCCGGAGGTCACCTTCAGCGACGGGACACACGCGATGGGACCCTACGACTTCGCGACGATCTACAACAGCCCTGTTACTGCCAGTTCGGGAATGATGGGATCCGGCGTCACGATTGGCATTATCGGACGTAACAATCTCTACAACAGCGGCTCCGATGTGCAGGACTTCCGCAATCAACTTCTTGGCTCAGGTTTCACCGGCTCATTTCAAGTAGTCCTCAATGGGCCCGACCCTGGTGACGCAGGGGGTGGCGAGGAAGCGGAAGCCACTCTGGACACCACCTGGTCGGGAGTGGTGGCTCCGAACGCTACCGTCGATCTCGTTGTTTCCGGATCAACCAACAACACCGACGGAATCGACCTGTCCGAGCTGTACATCGTCGAGAACAATCTCGCAGATGTCATGAGCGAAAGTTTCGGCAGCTGTGAATCCGGACAGACTGGTGCCGAAGCTGGAATTTCGGCCGTAGCAGAACAAGCTGCCGCTCAGGGAATCACATTCTTCGTCTCCACTGGAGACGCCGGCGCGGAAGGATGCGACGATCCCAATAGTGAAACCGTCGCCACTGGTCCGGTTTCTGTAAATATCCTGGCTTCGACGCCGTTCAACGTGGCAGTCGGCGGCACGATATTCAACGAGGGCTCCAATGCAAGCGCTTATTGGAGTTCGACAAACAATCCCAACCAGAGCAGCGTGATCTCCTACATTCCCGAAGACGTCTGGAATGAGAGCTGCTCTTCCTGCACCAACCCGAACATTTCAGCTGGCGGCGGCGGCGCCAGCTCGATCGTCCCTAAGCCGGCGTGGCAAACAGGCTTTCCCGCCTCTCCCGCCACCGATACTTCCCGCGATCTGCCGGATGTATCGCTGACCGCAGCCAGTCACGATCCTTATCTGCTCTGCCTGGAAGCCTCATGTGTTGCCAATTCACAAGGCCAGTTCTCGATTTATTTCGTTTGGGGCACCTCCGCTTCCTCCCCTTCCTTCGCCGGTATCCAGGCCATCATCGATGCTCAGATGCTGGCGGGCGGCGGAAGCTTGCGGCAAGGCTTGGCCAATTACGAGCTTTACAACATCGCGTCGACGGAAACTTTTTCGCAATGCAAGGCCTCGGGTACCACACTTCCCCCAAGCAATTGCATTTTCAATGACATCACCTCCGGCAACAACGCAGTTCCTGGAGAAGTGAACTATGGGTCATCGACCGCGCAGTACCAGGCGGGGCCAGGTTACGATCTGGCCTCAGGCTTAGGATCGGTGAACATTAACAACCTTATCGCTGCCTGGCCCAGCGCGTCATTCCCTGCGACTACGACCACACTCAAGCTCAATGGCGGTGTGACGCCAATTACTATCTCGCATGGAACGTCCGTGAGTGTCGCGATCACCGTAGCACCCACGAGTGGAACCGGAACACCCACCGGAGACGTTGCGCTGATCGCCGCCACAGGACCAACCGGCACCGGTCAAACTTCTGTGGGCGGGTATACTCTCGCGAGCGGCACTGCTTCGGGTACTACCTCGGTCCTGCCAGGCGGGTCCTACACGGTAACCGCTCACTATGCTGGCACCGGCAACAGCGCTGGCACCTTCGCCGCGAGCGATTCCGGGGCCATCGCCGTGACCGTCGGAAAAGAGGGCAGTTCAACCGCCATTTCCGGTATGGATCCAAACGGCGCTCCGCTCACGGGGGGCAGCTACTCGTTCGGCAGCCTGATGTCCGTGAGGGCGGATGTTGTCGCAAGTTCGGGACAGGGCGTGCCTACAGGATCAGTGACGTTCACCGATAGCTTCGGCCCAATACCTAAGTTCAATCCGCAGATCGTTCCCCCCGTCGCGGTTCCGAATCCATCGCCCCTTAATAGCCAAGGCAATACCATCATCGGCGACGCCATCATCAGCTTCGACGCCGGCAATCACAGCATTACTGCCGCTTACGGGGGCGACAACAGCTTCAACTCCAGCACCAGCGGCGCACCGCCGGTCACATTCACGATTCAACCCGGGTTTACCACCGTCTCCGGTCTCGCGCCGGTCACCATCTCGGCTCCCGGCGGTTCGGGAACAACGACCGTCGGCATTGTCGCTTCCACAGGATTCGGCACTGCGATTACATTCACCTGCCCCAGCGGATTGCCAAGTGGAGCCGCGTGCTCCTCTGCCTCTGCCACCGGCAAGGGTCCAACCACGATCGTTAATACCAAGATCACCATTACCACCACCGCTCCCACTGCGATGCTGCAATCGAAAGAGCACCGTTATTACTACGCAGTTCTGCTGGGCGGAGGACTGCCGTTGGCCGGAATCTTCCTGATCGGCGCGCCGCGGCGGCGGCGCTGGAGCACGTTGCTCGGATTGATGCTCCTCATGGCGTTTCTCGTCGTTGTTCCGGGATGCGGGGGCGGTGGCAGCAGCGGCGGCCAGCAGCAGCAGCAAAACCCGGGCACGCCCGCCGGGACATACAACGTGACGGTCACAGCCACAGCTGGATCGCTCAGCGAGAGCGGCACCCTTGTTTTAACCGTGCAGTAGCCTGAAAAACATCCATCGAGGCCAGTCTGGGGGCTGGCCTTTTCTTTCCCCTGCAGCCTGCCAGCGCGAACAATGGCTTCAAGGAAACTTCCTCTCCGGGTGTTACGATCTAATCGTCTTTTGCTCACACCATGAAACTTTCTGCAATCGCTTCTGCGCTGGACTTACGCCTCGAAAACGGTTCCCCCGAAACTGAGATTCGCGGTCTCAACGGAATCGAACAGGCAGGCCCGGGAGATCTGACCTTCGTCTCTAACCCGAAATATGCCGCGCTCGCGCGCACCACCAAAGCGTCCGCTGTGATCGTCAGTGAGGATTTCCCTGCGATTCCTGCTTCGATGCTGCGGGCGAAGAACCCGTATTTGAGTTTTGCGCAGGCGCTGGAGATGTTTCACGCGCCGCAGCGCTATGCGCCAGGAATTCATCCGACCGCGGTCGTGCATGCGAGTGCGAAGATTGGAGTAAACGCGCATCTCGGTCCTTATGTAGTGATTGATGAGAACGTCGAGATCGGCGCGAATGCCGTGCTGCTGGCGCACGTGGTGATCTATCGTGGAGTGCAAATCGGCCAGAACTTCTTCGCCCATTCGCATGCGGTCGTTCGGGAGAACTGCCGGATCGGCAACAACGTGCTGCTACAGAATGGAGTCGTGATCGGAGCCGACGGCTTCGGCTTCGCCAAGACTGCCCAAGGAAGCTGGCACAAGATTCCGCAGCCTGCACCTGTAGTAATTGGCGACGACGTCGAAGTGCAGGCAAACTCCTGCATCGATCGGGCGAGCGTCGGCGAAACGCGCATCGGCCGCGGCGTGAAGGTCGACAACCTCGTCCAAGTTGGACATGGATCGCACGTCGGCGAAGATGCCTTGCTCTGCGCGCAGGTGGGACTTGCGGGATCCACCGAGATCGGAAATAAAGTGATTCTCACCGGACAGGTCGGAGTCGTGGGCCACTGCAAAGTTGGCGACAACGCAATTGTCACTCCCCAGAGCGGCGTGGCGAACGACATTGCTGCCGGAGCGCTGGTCAGCGGCGCTCCTGCCGTCGATCACAAGGCATGGCTGAAATACTCCGCAATCTTGCCGCGTTTACCGGAGATCGCTCGAGCCGTCAGAAAGAAAGAGTAGCGACACAGAGAATATCAGGCTGTCCCTCTGTGCGCCCCTCTGCCCTCCAGGTTTGCGCTTTTATATTCGTCGGGAAGCCCGCTCTCGATTGCGACGCGCACTTTCTCCATCAGTTCGTCGCGGCTGCCGAAGTCTTTGGGATCGATCGGAGGATGCAAGATCATCTTCGCGGTTGTGGGCTTGATCGCGAAGCGGCCCTTCGGCATGGCGTAATGTGTTCCCACAATCGTCATGGGCACGACCGGAACTCCGCATTCCATCGCTAAATAGAACGGACCTTTCTTGAACGGCAGCAGCTTGCCATCGAAGGAGCGCTTGCCTTCGATGTAGATGGTCATATTGAGTCCCTGCTGCACGACCGCTTTGGCCGCTATCACCGCTTCGATTCCTGCTTCCCGATTTCCACGATCCACCGGAACCAGTCCGCCCATACGCATCGCGGGACCGAGAATCGGAGTCTTGAAGAGTTCCTTTTTCACCATCACTGAGGTGCGGCGCGGAATGCGTGGAATCTGAATCGGCGGGTCGAGATTCGACACGTGGTTGGTCATGAAGATGTAGCCGCGCGCTGGATCGATGTTGTCGAGCCCAATGGTTTCGACGCGCACACCCGCGAGGCGCACACCCGCTTTGGCTCCCCATGTGAAAAGACGATACAGCAAGTTCACATTGCCGGTAAGGAACGTCCAGGAGAATCCCATCAGCGCCGCCGGTGGCGCGGCCAGAGTCCAGAACGTGAGCATGATCAGCGTGCGGATCATTTGGTGGGCGATGCGGCTTCGGATTGAGATTCGGCTTCACCTTTGAGCCAGGCAGCGCGATGAGCTCTTTGTTCGGGCGTCACCGAATCGAGGTCCTTCACCTGATAGAAGATCTCCTGCCGACTTCCAACGTTCCAGGATATTTCGCGATCTGAGCCTCGCCGGGAGCGGACTTTGACGGTGAGCGCATCCCCGGGATGCAGCCGCGCCAGATCCTGCCGGGACTCGAGTCCGGCCGTCTTGCCCTGCAGTTCGAGGATCGTGTCTCCCACATGAAGGCCGGCTCTTTCAGCGTCGCTTCCCGGCGTCACCGAGGCGACCGTCATAGGCCCATCGAAGTTCCGCGAAGCAACGAATCCCGGATCGGCCACTCTGCTTTGAACCTGCTCGACGTGGAGGCCGACATAGCGGAAGAAGTCGTCCCAGGGGATCTCTTCCGTGCCCGCAACATATTTCGTGAAGAATGCGGCGAAGTCGGCGTGACTGACCGCTTCCGCTGCCTGGCGCACGCCTTCGGAATCGTGGAAGTACCTCTTCTGCTTGGCGAAATTGGCGTTCATCCACTGAAACACTTCGCGCAGCGAGGCATGATCGTTCGTTGCCTGCCGCACCGCCAAATCGAGCATGATGCCCAGCAATTCGCCCTTGTTGTAATAAGAGACGCTGCGGTCTGGACGTCTATAGTAAGGATCCCCCTCAAGCCAAGCGTCGATGCTGGAGCCTTCGGCGGACTGGGTGAGGTGCGCGGGGCGGCGCTCGAGTTCATCTATGGAGTCGCCGAGATGATAGAGAAACTGCTTTTCATCGACGAGTCCGGCGCGCAGTTCGATCGTATTCTCGACCGTGCTGGTCACACCCTCGCTGAACCACAGAGCGCGCGTGTAATTTTCTTTTGTGTAGTCGACGGGTTCGAGGGTTTGCGGACGAATGCGCTTCACATTCCAGAGGTGAAAGAATTCGTGCGCGGTGACGGTAGCGATTGCGCCGGGATTCATCTTCAGCAGCTCCGCATCGAGGTCAATCGCGGTGGAGTAAGCATGCTCCATCCCGCCACCAGCGGGGCCGCGCGGGAAGTGATAGATGAACATGTAGGTCTCGAAGGGGCGGTCGTTCATCCAACTGATCGCCGCGGCGACGATCTTGCGCAGATCGCCGGTGAGTTTCTGCGTGTCGTAATCGGCGGGATCGGCGTCGACAATGACGCGGAAGTGTCCGCCTGATTCATCGAAATCGGATTCACGGAAATCGCCGATCTCGATAGGAGAATCTACTAGGCGATCATAGTTCTCCGCAGACCAGACCTTGTCGGGAAGTGAGGCGAGTGGCGTCGCAATCTGCCAGCCCGCCGGCACGTGGGTGAAAGTCACTCGCGTCGGCGCGCTGCGAGCTTCCACCGGGTACATCAGGATCTCGGCGAAATTGAAGAAGGCGTGATGCTGATTCAATTGCGCACCGAACGGGCTGGGTAAGTCGGCATAGATTTCATATTCGATGAGAGCGCCGTTTTCGGCGCCTTCGATTTGCCAGCGGCTGGAATTGATTTCGTGGACTGAGAGCGGTTTTCCGGAGCGGTCTTTGGCCCGGATCCAGTTGATGTATTGCGCAAAGTCGCGGATTTGATAGAGAGCGTTCCAGACGGGAAGCTGCAGCTCGCGCTGCGAGAGTCCAGGAGGAAGCGTGATTTGGACATTCAGCAGGTGCTCCTCCGGAGAGGTTAGAGAAATCTCATAGCTGATAGAAGACCCCGACTGGGCGTGGCTGAAAGCTGAGATTGCCAGAATGGCAATCAGGAGCACCGCAGGAGCCAAATCCCTTTCGCATAACCACGACGCGATCGCAGCGCTAAAAGCGTTGCGCCATCCAAAAACTCTCTGGGACCCGCAGCTGCGCCGACCATAAGCTCTCTGCGACCGAAAGTCAGTTTGTTTCCTGAGATCGCTGCACCACGCAGATCTGGTGCACATTGCAAGCTCGCACGGTCCAGAGTCATGCCGCCATCCAGAAAAGGAGGTCTTCGGTTGAAGGTTCATTTCGCGTTTGGGAATTGTTTTAAGCGTGCGGGTAGTTTTTCATAGATGCCGCCGAAACCGCCATTGGAAAGAATCGCAACCACGTCGCCGCCGCGCAGTTCCGGGGCGATTGCCTCGACAATCGCATCTGCATCGGGCAGAAGGCGGGCCCGGCGGCCGTTTCGCCCAATATCCGCCGCCAGCGCGGGCAGTTCCAGGCGCTCGTTCTCGGGAATGACTTCAGAGCGGAAGACACCGGCAACGATGACCTCATCAGCTCCGGCGAGGGCTCGCGCTAGATCATTTTGCAGGACGCGGCGGCGCAACGTATTAGAGCGCGGTTCGAGAATAGCCCAGATGCGGGCTCCTTTGTAGCGCTCGCGCAATGCTTTCAGCGTTCCTGCGATCGCGGTCGGGTGATGGGCGAAATCGTCGATGATAGTCACGCCGTTGACTTGCGCTTTGACTTCGAGGCGGCGCTTCACGCTTTTGAAGGTCTTGAGCCCTTCGGCAATCGCCTCGCGGGAAATGCCGCGTGCGTGAGCAAGGGCTGCCGCGGCGGTGGCGTTCCAGACGTTGTATTCCCCCGCGAGGGCGAATTCCAAATCGGACCAGCGCTGGCCATTGTGCAATAACGTCCATGACGTGCAGCCCGCCTCGAAGCGTAAATCTGTGATCCGCCAGGCCGCTTTGGCTCCGGCGCCATAGCGTTCGACCGGGCAGAATGCCTTGGCCAGACAGCGCTCCAGACTTGGGCTTTCCGACGCTTCGCCCGATGCTCCGTCGAAGGCAACGATCTTTCCTCTTCGCGGGACCAGGTTCACGAGACGCTTGAAAGCCGTCTCAACCGCGTCCAGATCTTTGTAGATGTCGGCGTGATCGAATTCCACTGATGTGAGAATCACCGAGTCGGGGAAGTAGTGCAGGAATTTCGGGCCCTTGTCGAAGAAGGCGGTGTCGTATTCGTCGCCTTCAAGGATGAAGTGCTTGCCCTCGCCGAGATGAAAGCTGGAACCAAAATTTTCCGCGATGCCGCCGATAAGGAACGAGGGGTCGAGCCCGGCGGAGTGGAATATCCACGAGAGCATGGAGGTGGTGGTGGTCTTGCCGTGGGTTCCGGCAATGACGAGGACTTCTTTGCCGCGCAGGAATTCGTCGTGGAGCAATTGGGGAAGCGAGCAGAAATCGATTCTCTGATCGAGGACGTGTTCAAGTTCGACGTTACCGCGGGAGATGGCGTTGCCGATGACGACGAGATCAGGACGCGGCTCGAGATTTTTTGCGTCGAAGGGCTGGGCGACGGGGATGCCGAGGCTGTGGAGAAAGTCCGACATCGGCGGGTAGGCGGCGGCATCGGAGCCGGTAACGCGAAAGCCGCGCTGGGCCAGCATTCCAGCGAGCGAGGCCATGGCGGTGCCGCAGATGCCGATCAGGTGGATGTGTTTGGGATTATTCATTCGATATTGATTTTTGGCGTTGATAAAACATCAGAATTTTGAACTTGAACTAAGCGGCTAAAGCTCATCACCGATTGCACGCTTACACGGCTCGGAAGGGCCGCTCTTCCGCGGTTTCGCACAGGCTGTTTCTCTGCTCTTCTACGCTCGCTTCGTGCAACCTCATCTCCTCTTACTCTCGCCGTTCACTTGAGCTCGTCTCGTCTGTTCTTGAATGCCCGTTTTGCGGCGCCTCGATCTTATGGTTCGACAGCTGATTCGAGAATTGTAAGTTTCACTTCTCCACCTCGGATTAAGAGTTTAGCTTTCACTCCGAAGGGCAGCGTAATGTTGTGCGCTGTGACGTGGCCGGAACGGATGCCAAATGCTACCGGGATGCCGAGATCGCCGACCACGCGCGTCACCACCTCTTCCAGGGTGTAGCTTCGGTTGGCGTTTTGCACACAGTCGAGCATCTCGCCGAAGACGATGCCGCGCACGGAATCGAGATGGCCTCCGAGTTTCAACTGCATGAGCATGCGATCAATCTGGAAAGGTTTGGCGGCGATGTCTTCGAGGAAAAGAATGGTATCTGCCGTTTTGATTTGGTAAGGAGTGCCGAGCGACGCAACCAGGATGGATAAACATCCGCCGTAGAGAATGCCTTCGGCTTCGCCGTCGGTGAGGCCGTGAGCGTCCGGATTCAACGCAACACTCCATCGTTCCGCGTGGCAAAGCGCACTTTGCCACGACGGGACGTCGATGCCATCGGCATGTGCCCAGTCCTTGGCTGCCATGGGCCCGTGGAAAGTCACAAGATTTGCCCCGTCAGCAAAATACGTCAGCAGCGAAGTACTGTCGCTGTAGCCAAGGAAAATCTTGGGATGCGCTTTGATTTTTTTGAGATCGACGCGGTCGAGTAGATAGTTGGAACCGTATCCCCCTCGGGCGCAAACGATAGCGCGAATGTCGTCGCGCTCGAACATGGTTTCCAGTTCTTCAACGCGGCGATCGAGCGAGCCAGCGAAGTAGAGATCCTGGTCTGTGATCGAATCGAAGTAGAAGGTCTGATACCCGGCTGCCTGCAGCGCGGCGCAACCGGCGTCGAGATCGGCTTGTTTTACATTACTGGCGGGCGCGACGATGCCGATGGTGTCACCGGACCTGAGGGCCGGGGGTTTGCGGCGGGATGAGTGATTCGAGTTTTTGGCTTGAGTCATTCGCTTCGTCCCGGTGAGGGACAGTGGTTTCGTTCGCCCCTTAGGGCCTGCTGGTTGATCCCGCATCCTAACCCACGGCTTGCGCCGTGGGCTGCATTCTTTCGCGGCTTCGCGGATGATTACTGGCCCGATCCGCGTTCAGGCCAGGAAAAATTCTCCCCGGCAGACCAGGCGGGCCGTGCCGCGGAGGAAAATGTTTTTGCCTTCCTTCCGGACCACCTGCGTGCCTCCGGGGGCGTGTACTTTCACCGGCGATTCGGCTTTTCGCGTCGCGATTGCGGCTGCGGCCGAGGCGCAGGATCCGGTCCCGGAAGATTGTGTCTCGCCTGCTCCACGCTCGAAGAAGCGTACATGCAGCTCGTGCTTGCCGCGGGGTGAAACGAGTTCAATGTTCACTCCTTTACCGAAATGCGCATGCCGCTGCACCTCAGCGGCGCGCTTTTGCCAATCCTTGGGGAACTCGGGAACGAAGATTACGTAATGCGGATTGCCCATGGACACTGGAATTCCGCGCACGTCCCGCGTTCCGACTTTCAATGCAAGCTCGGGATCGACCTTGGATTCGCCCATTTCCATTTCGAATTCATACTCGGAATCGGCGCGCGAGATCAGAGTGCAAATCTTGCTTCCGGCGCCGGTGAGAATCGAGATCTTCTCTTTTCCCTGTGTCGAACAGACATAGGCAGCCACGCAGCGCGTGCCATTGCCGGAAATTTCTGCTGGAGAGCCGTCGGCGTTGATCAAGCTGATTTCGAGATCGGCGGAAAAATGCGGCGCCATCCATTCGACTCCGTCGGCGCCGACGCCTTCGTGACGATCGCAGATGCGGCGGGTGAAGCCGGCCCTGTCTTCGGGGGCCAAGGAGCGGTCGATCAACAGGAAATCATTGCCGCAGGCGCTGGCTTTGAAGAAGGGAATGCTGCGCTGGCGTGGCGTCACTCGCGCTCCACGCGGCCCAAAGAAGTGGCTCCGGTCAAAACGGCCGAAGAGCGCAATTGCAACAAGAGTTCCTGTTGCTCGCGATAGCACCCATCCACATCAAACTGTAAGCGCACGTGCTGACCGGTGCTGGCTGCGTTCATGTTCTGCATCATGCGGTGGCGGCCTTCCAGAATACGGTTTACCTCCTGACTGATCTCCGTTTCGCTGGCTCCCGTTACCTCATAGCTGGTCAACAGCAGTTTCAGGTTAAAGGTCTCTTCCACATGTCCGAGAGCGAAGAGCGCGATCAGCACCATCAGAGTGGCGAAAACTGCGGTGAGATAAAGTCCTCCACCGGCCGCCATTCCGACCGAGGCGACTACGAACAGAGTGGCGGCCGAAGTGAGGCCAGTGGTTAGACCACGCATGTGCAGAATCGTACCGGCTCCGATGAAGCCGATGCCGGGGATGATCTGCGCGGCGATGCGGGCGTAATCAGAGGGCTCTGCGGCCAGGGCACGCGATAGCACAGTGAATAACGCGGCGCCGAAACAGATAAACAGGTTCGTCCGCAATCCGGCTGGGCGATGCTTGAACTCGCGCTCTAACCCGATTAGGCCGCCGAGAATCGCAGCCAGGATAAGACGGGCGATCGAACTGCCGACCACGCCGCTCGCCATCTCGCCGTGCAAAAGATCGCTAAAATGCTGCCAGTTCATGCGCCGGATACGAGCCTGCAAACAGGCTGCGATGGCCGGATTTTATCATCGCGAGTTGAGCCGCCTGCGTTAACCCGGCTGATTACCGAGCGCGATACAGGATCGCCGGCGCCTGCCCCGAGACGTGCAGTTCGATAAGCTCTCTCAAGCCCTTGTCATGCACAGCCCGCCAAACCGGATCGCCCTGGAAGGCGAGAACGTCATCGGCGTACTGGGAAGGATTGGCGAGAGCGCGCTCCCACAACCCTTCGGGATCGGAAGGCTGCTTCCATACACGATGGTTGCCTTCGTTGATAACGTGGCTGAGAGGAATCCCGGCGCGCTCGAGGGCTCCGACGTGGTCGCCAAGATACATGAGGAGGGTTGTATCCGAAGGAAGCGTTTTGAGCAAGGACGCGAGCTGCGCCTCCAGATGATTGCGACCGCGCATGTTGATCTCGCCTTCCTGCAGGCAAATGGGATCACTCCAGATGGAAATGTAAGCGACAAAGAGGAGGGCAAAGATGGTGAGGACAGCGGAGAGTCGCAGATTTGTGCTCCACCGGCGATAGCGCAGAAGAGTGTAGATCACGACGCCAATGCCAGCGGAGAGCGCGGGCAGAAGTTGCAATCCGTAGCGAACGTTGTAGTGCGTGAAGGGCCAGAATGCTGGCACGAACATCGGCACACCGCCATAAGCCACCGATAACGAATAGAACGGGAGCGGAATCCACAGGAGGAGCAAGGGCCAACCGGGGCTGGCGCGAGGATGGGATTCGAGACCTTCGCCTCGGCGGCGGTAGGCCAGCCCTAGACCGGCGGCAGCGAGAATCAGCCATACGCGCTCCAGCCATTTATTCCGGGCGATGTTTTCTTCCGCCGATTTAACGAAGTAAATTCCCGCGACGAAGGCATTTCCGCTGCCCGGGTGGCTCGGATTTCGCGCACTCTGCGTTCGCTGCTCGATCGCTTTTGCCGAGTAGGGTCCGTTCTCGAATTCGAGGGGATTGCGGTAGACGACGGCATTGTAGGCGAGCCAAAGTACGGGTCCGGCGGCGGCGATCAGAACGAACTTGCCCGCCGCGGGGCACCAGCGCTGCCCTGCTTTCGTCGATTTCTGCGCCGCAATAATCCTTGCAGTCACGACCATCACTGACATTGCGGCGGCTAAAAACCAGCCGTCGTAGCGGGTGAGAGACGCGGCCGCGACGCATACGGCGGATTTGGTCAGAGCCTTCTGATCGCTCGGGATGGACTCGCACAGGTATAGGACAGCCCAGATGAAGAAGGCGATATAAAGCGTCTCACCCATGGCCGTGGATTGCATGTAGATCAGGTTGGGATTGGCGGCGAAAATCAGAGCCGCAGTCCAGGCGGAAAAATCGGCGGCGAGATCGGGTTTGCCGGTGCGATCGGAAATTCCTCGCACCAGCCGGAACATCCCGATGGTGCCGAAGACGTACGCGCCCATGGACGGAATTGAGCCGCCCGCGCCGGTTTGCCACATCCGCATCGAGATCAGGAACGGTATCATCAACAGGTGCGGCAGCGGCAGCCATACGGTGCCGAGTTGCAGAAGGCCGGGGGTTTTGGAATCAAAGACGCGGCGCGCGATGTTGATGTGGGCGACGGCATCTCCATAGAGAAGAATTTGGCCGTTGCGGTAATAAAAGAGGAAAGAGAAGACTGACACGCAGGTCGCGAGCCAGAGCAAAAGCCGAACCTGAGAATCCCATGCGGAGGGCGGGAGCGGCTTCGGCTTGATCTCGTCTAGCTCGATATCGGGCGCGAACATGCGAATGGTCGCATCG
>Ga0209060_10001038_pt1 | contig 34520 bp, 32 predicted proteins | sample Coa_R1_8_FD_187155 | JGI IMG/M metagenome (GOLD analysis project Ga0209060, IMG submission 187155) | Surface soil microbial communities from Centralia Pennsylvania, which are recovering from an underground coalmine fire - Coalmine... | ecosystem: Environmental > Terrestrial > Soil >...
AGGAGTCGAATCTTGAATTCAAACAAGGCCGAAACAGAGACCGAAATCGAAATCAATTCGCAGGCGTGGACGTATGCGCAGAGGACCGGCGAACTCCAGCAGGACGGGCAGCACGTCGCAATGGGCTATTCCGGAACCGGTAAGGGCAAGAATAATCCTGAGATGCAGTCTGTCCGGAATGTCGGCCCCATTCCGCAAGGCGACTGGACGATCACCGGACCTCCGGTAAACACCGCCGATCACGGCCCCTACGTTCTGCGGCTGAGTCCGAAGGACGAGACCGAAACCTTCGGCCGCAGCGGTTTTCTCATGCATGGCGACTCGAAAAGCGCTCCCGGGACTGCGTCTCACGGCTGCGTCATCATGCCTCGAACAGTGCGGGAGCAGGTCTGGGATAGCGGAGATCGCGATTTGCAGGTCGTGGCTGAGCTTCCAGCTCCTCCCGCTAAAGAGGAGTAGAAACGGTACTGGCGGGCATACTATTCCCCAACCGCTCTAGCGGCTACGTACAACCCCCACTTCTCGCGCACAGAACGCGCGAGAAATGGGGCACCCATGTAGTTTATGGTGGTTTAGAAAGGGTACGGGCGTGGTCTTGGAAGCGTAGAATCAGGCAAGCACGGAGAAACTATGTCTGAACCTGCTCAACCCCTTCGGCCTCAGACTCCTTCTGCGGCGACGCCCTCCGCCCCGCCCGCTCAACCCGAGAAGCCCGCAACTCCTGTCGGCCCCACGATCAATATCGGCGAAGAATACGGTACGGCCAAGAAGAACCTGCCGCCAGCCAAGATCGTTCTGATTGCGATCGGCGCGGTGCTGGTGGTCGTTCTGATTGCGTCCTTTCTGAAGCGCGCCAAGCCGCAGGGGGCTGGCTCTTTGGACAACGTGGTCGCGGTGGAGATTCCCGGCCAGAACTCGACCATGGTGGCATTGACATTTACTCTGCACAACGCGAGCGAGAAGGCGCTCTATGTCCGTGAGCTTCAAAGCTCGATGAAGGCTCCCAGTGGAGACGCCACGGCAGACGCGGTCTCCGCGGTGGATTTCGACCGCTACTTCCAGGCGTTTCCGGACCTGAGGAATGGCGCCCAGCCTGCGCTTGCACCCGAAACAAGGATCGAGCCCGGCCAGAGTGTGACCCGAACGATCATCGTCGCTTATGAAAAGACGCTGAGTGATTTCAACCAGCGAAAATCCGTAAGTGTTGTGGTCTGGCCGTACAACGAGACCGTACCCATTGTTTTGACGAAGTAATCCGCTTGCACAAATGGTGTCGAATAGGTTTCCATAGCGGGATGAAACTTTCGCGCCTTTTTTCAGTTCTGCTGCCTGCAGTTCTCCTTCTTCCAATCACCGCCGGATACGCCACTCCAGCGCCAAAGGAGGGCAAGTACCTTTTTTTCGTCGGCACGTACACGCAAGACGGAAGCACGAGCAAAGGGATTTATGCTTACCGCTATGACGCGGCCAGTCATGAGATCACTGACTTGGGTGTGGCGGCCGAAACTACCAACCCGTCGTTCGTCGCGCTAAGCCCGAATGGCAAGTACCTTTACGCCGTGAACGAACTGGGGAACTACAAAGGTCCCAACAGCGGCGGAGTCAGCGCCTTCTCACTCGATTCTTCGACGGGCAAGCTGACGTTCCTCAACGAGGTTCCTTCGCGCGGAGCGGACCCTTGCTACATCACCGTGGACAAGACCGGCAAGTGGGTGCTGGTCGCGAACTATACCGGTGGAAGCGTCGGCGTCTTTCCTGTACTAGCCGATGGCAAAATCGGCGAAGCCAAAACTTTCGTCCAGCACACCGGACACGGCGCCGACCCGAAACGCCAGGAAGGCCCGCACGCCCACTCCATCAATCTCTCGCCCGACAACCGCTTTGCCTACGTGGATGACCTTGGGCTCGACGAATTGCTGATCTACAAGTTCGATGCTGCTAAAGGGACGCTGACCCCGAGTGATCCGCCGTACGTGAAACTTGATCCTGGATCTGGTCCGCGGCACTTTGTTCTCGCGCCATCGGGCAAGTTTGCTTATGTTGTCAGCGAGATGAAGGGTACCGTTACCGCTTTCTCGATCGATCCCCACACCGGGACTCCACACACGTTGCAGACCGTTTCGACGCTGCCCGAGGGGTTCAAAGGAGACATTGAGGACGCGGAGGTTGAGATTCTTCCGTCCGGGAAATTCCTGTACGCCTCAAACCGCGGGGATGGCAACAGCATCGCGGTGTTCGCGATCGACAGCGCCAAGGGTACGTTGACGCTAGTCGAGTACGCTCCTACCCAGGGCAAGACGCCGCGCAGCTTTGAGATCGATCCGACGGGCACGCTGCTGTTTGCGGAGAATCAGGCGTCAAACAACATTGTCGTCTTTAAGATCGACCAGCAAAGCGGAAAGCTTACGCCCACTGGAAAGGTTGTGGACGTGCCCTCGCCGGTGGATGTGAAGTTTTCGGCCACTAAGTAAGACAATAGGGTGACAGTGTCAGTCTGCGGCATGCGACGGTCGGCGTCCTTGGATTGCTAACTTACTCTCTCTGGAACGGCATCAGCAGCCATGGGCCAAGGCCTGCATCGAGTCCCCAGATTTCCTGCCACACAAGAGGGCGGTCGCGCTCGTTCGTGCTTTTTGCGTACCACGCGCGATATTGAACACTGGCCTTTTGCTCCCATTCACTCGTACTCGGCTGGGGAGTTGCCGAAACTTCGTCTTTCGGATTCGCGGCCAACAATGCGTAGGCTTCCGCAAGAATGAGATGCACGCTCGGTGTCCACTCGTCTTCGGGGAAACGCGCAAGGAACGTTTCTCCTTCTTTTATGATCTCGGCGCAGTCCGCCGACTCGGAGTAGCCCGACCACTTACATCGATTATCGAGAATTGCTAGATGGGCTAGTTCGTTCACAGGGCCATCGGGCGCCAACTTTAAGACTTTTTCCATCAGATTGCCCGCGTAGGACTCGTTTCCGATACGTGCCGGAATTTGGGTCTCGACGCCCAGATTTTGTAGGTCCTTCTTCAGTGCACCGTAGTCTTTCTGCGCCAGATCCTGCTCTTCCGTGGAAAGTGCGCCAGAGTTTGAAAACTCCGCGCACGAATCCAAGCGCAACAGTACCCGGTCCGCCAGCAGAATCGCGGCGCCCTGCTCCTGCGGTTTGCTGTGGGCTGCAAGATCGAGCCATTTCCGCAACGCGGGAATCAGCTGCTTCTCGCAGTAGAAGGGCGGCTGCTCATAGTAATCGCCAACACGAGGAGCAAGAAAAGATAGCATGTCGAGCGTGGCATCTTTCGGAAGTCCGGCCAGAACCGCTGCTCTCATCTCTAGCCACGGCTGGCTGGCTAAAGGGTTGATGAGCTTCGCTGAGGGCTGGCCATAATCTAAAGTTCCCCATCGCCACTCCAGAAGAACAGCGGGCGCATCATCGTCTTTCGAGGTCTTTGCATCGTGGGAAAACAGGTAGTGATAAGTAAGCGGCTGGCCAAACTTGTTGAATGAATAGACCGGTTTCCAGTAGACGTCTCTCGCCGGCAGCACTAATTTTCCGGGCTCCTCTGACCGCTCCCCAGGAAGTTGCCGCGCGATGGTCTCGAGCAGAGCTTTCGAGTCAGGCGCTCGTTCGAATTCATGAAAAATCCTGACCAGTTTGCATCCACGGTTGCGAAGATCTTCACCCGTTTCTATCGGTAGTGTCGGCAGAGGTTTTCCGTAGGTGAGTTCAACGAGCGGCTGATAAAACAAAGCGGTGCGGCGAAGGTGTATGCCCCCGGTGAGATCCGTTTCAGTCACGGACCGTATGCACCATCGCCCCTCCAGACTGCGATCGTTTTGTTCCCGTGGGCTCAGTTCGTACGTCTTGTTCGGGTCGTCCCCACCAATGTCTTCAAGGGCTTGCACCACTTCGCCGGGATGGTGAGCCGACCATTCGGCGATTGTCACGCCATACAACGTGGCAGCCTCGTGCACACTCTGCTCGATGTAAGTGTCGAGGTTAGGCCTCGCGGCTTGGGCGTTGCCGAGCGAAGGGTAGAAGACAGAAGAGATCGACAGTGACAAGGTCGCAGCGGCAAATCTGACTTTGAAGATAGTCCACATCGGTCGGGACGCTCCGTTCATCTGAACAATCGACGCTGTTCAAGGTTGATGAAAGCCTGCTGGAGGCGGTGCAGCGGGCATCCGGGGCTGACCCCTACTTTTTCTGAATGCCCTTTCTCCGTACCAAATGTGTGTTCGCATCCGGCTTGATCTCGTCATACTTCAGGCATGAGATTGAGCCGTCCACTTCGAGCACCGATAGCGCCACCTGATCGACGCTGTTGATCCCGTGCTCGCGCAGTGCGCGATGCAGCTCGTCCATGCTGATGTGCTCTCGCGCCATGTGCGACTCGATCACTTTGCCGTCGTGAACCAGCAAAGACGGTTCCCCTTGAATCAGCTTGCGGAAGCGGCGGTTCGTACCGGAGATGTTGGCGACGAAGTAGTTGAGAACGAGCAATGTGGAGGCCGCGACGGCACCGCCCGCCAGTGATGTATCCGGGCCGGTCATGGCGTTTTGGACGGAGTTGGATAGGAGAAGCAGCAGGGTGAGATCGAACGGGGTCATTTGTCCGACCTCACGCTTGCCGCTAAGACGTACGCCGATCAGGACGAGCAGGTAGATCACGCCCGTGCGCAACACGATCTGCAACAGAACGTGCGCGCCCGGGAAGAACATGGCGTTCAATTGCCGCTACCCGATACTCCTCCCGCGGTCACCGGCACAGGAGCGTTCTTGGGCGTGCTCAGGTATCCCGTGGCTTTGTTCTTGTCGACCGTCCAGATCACGAGTTCGAACAGCAGGTGGTCGCGGCCCGAGTAGAACTGAATCGGCTCGGCGATATTGCGGTCCTTCTTCTCAAGCGTCTTGTCGTCCGAAGTAACGTTCAGGGTGAACTTCCCTTTCTTCGGATCGGACTTCTTGAGCTGCAGGCTTACGGTCGAAACCGGCTGCGGCTTCGCGTTCTTCAGCAGGGTGAACTCGTAATAATTGCGGTCGCCCTTGTGCTTGAGAACCTCAAGATCGGAGCGAGTAGTGGCGATGAGTCCGCTCTGGACTCCCAGGTCGCCGACAGTGCTCTGCAGCTTTGCCTTGGTGGCTTCCAGGTCGGCCTTGGTGGAGGCAACGTCGGTCTTAACGCCGCCCACATCCGTCTTCACTCCAGCGACGTCTCCGCTGACGGCGGTGATCTGAGCCTTCTGCGCCGTGGCTTCCTGCTCGAGTCGCTGCTCGGCGGCTTTTTGTTGAGACTGCAGTTCCCTGGTTCGATCGGTCAGTTCTTTCTTGGTCATGCCGGCCTGACGGGCCAGAGTTTCTTCCTGAGCCTCTGATGTCTGCATCCGATTTTGCAGTTCTTTGACCTCTGCTTGACTGCCGGCAAGGTCGCCGGTCAGCTTCTCGATTGCCAGATGATTCGTATACTGCGCGTATCCAGCTACGGCGACAACCGCTATCGCGAGCAATATAAGAATCCACTTGCCTACGTTCGATTCGTTCTCCATTGGTACCTGTCCGCCTTCGTCGGCCATACACTCTCCTCCTCGGGAGTAGAAAAATATCAGGGATGACTAGAACTTATCTCATAAGTGGCCTGCCGGAAAGGACCGGCGAACCTCAGGGGCTAAAGCCCAAATCTTTGTTGAACTCTAACGGCACGGCTGAAAGCCGCGCCTTTTCCAACCCTATTTATGAGACCAGCCCTAATTGTTCAGCACAGAAATCCGCACTGTCAAATACAGTCTAGGATGCATAGATGCCCGTTCGCGTCTACCGGCGCAACTGTATGGCTTCTTGCCATAGTGGCTCGGGATTTCGGCGAACGGAGACCGCAGCCGGGCCCAGGTGCTTCTCCAACCGGGACGTCGTCCCGATCACGGATTCCGGAAGCGGCGATTTGGACGTCGTCTTGGCCACGGCTTGGGCCTTCAGCAGACAGGCATACGCCAGCTTCTCAGGGAACCCGGACTCATCGAGGAAGCGCCCGTAGGCGAACCAGTCCATAGCGCTCGCCGAATCGTCGCCATTCGAGGCATCCAGTTGCAATGTCTTTTGATATAACTCCAGCGCCTCGTCTAGTTTACCCGCCCGCGCTTGTAGTTCCGCCTCATTGACGGCGGCCACGCTCTCCAGTTTCGGCAACCTTGTTTGGGCCGCAAGCTTTTCTGCCATCTGATATGACTTCAAAGCCAAGTCGCCCTGCGACGAGCGCATCTGGCAATCCGCCATTCGCAGAACGATGCCAATCACAAACTCGGGCGCAGGCTTCTTCTGCGCATTCGGGCGGCTGATCTGCTCCAGAAACGCCCGGTACTGCGCCGCGGCTTCCAGGGCTTTGCCTTCCCGATCCAACTCATGAGCCAGGTACAGATGCGCCAGGTTCTGGTTTGGATCGATAGCCAAAGCCTGCTTCCAATCCTCGAGCGCCTGATCGGGATGATCGAACTGAAGCGACAGAATCCCGTGATTGACCAGCAGATTTGGATCGGTCGGACTGGATTTCAGGGAAGTCTCTGTTAGCGAAAGGGCCTCGTCGAATCGCTTCTGCTCAAGCAGGAATTTCAGTAAACCCTGCTTCGGACCGGGGTCCGAAGGACTCGTTTGCATCGCGCGGCGCCAGGCTGATTCCGCATCATATGAATTTCCGTTCTCCATTTCCTTACGCGCCAGCCGCATTTGCAGTTGACTGTCAAACGCGTCCAGAGCCGCCGCCCGCCGCAACGAAGTCATATCGTCGCTGCGGAAGGAAAGGTAATGATGCACCTGATCGACAGTTCCCCAGACGAGCAGCAACACCGCTGCACTTACCTGCAAACGGCGCGCGCCGGGGGTATCTCCCGCCAGCCAGCGCATCCTCGACACCACCGAACCGCCTGCATTGGTAATCGCCTTTTCGACCTTCTCTCTGGAATTCAGCAGCAGGGATGCAATCCGTCCGTCGCGTAACTTCCAGATTGCTCCATCGAGAATAAAGTGATGAATATTTACCAGAGATCCGAAAAGCAGGAAGCTTGTCGTCAAGTCGTAGTGAAACACCCGGCTCGCCAGCCATGGCCCGGGGATGAATAGCGCAATTCCTCCGGCCACCAGAACGGCAAAATATGCCAGCGGCTTCCAGCTTCGTTGTGTCTTCTCGGCTCCGCTAACGGCTTCACGACGGGCATAGTAGCTGGTGATCCAGAGATATTGCGCCGAGTGCATTACCGCCAGCACTCCGTTGCTGTAGCGGCTCTGGGGAATATCAAAATGCTTGAGCACAGAAATCGCCGCCGGAAGCAGAAACCAGAGAAACTGCGACGAAAACAACGTTAGCGATGGAAATAAGGCCCGCCAGCCGGTTTCCCTGCTGAGCCGTGAAAGTCCAAAGACCGAAAGCACTGCGAAAGCCGCAAGAAGGATGATCTGCTCCCAGCGGCTTACGATCGCGGGGATTCCAATGGACACGAACAGAGGATCGGTTGACGGTCCCGTATGGAACCCAAGGAACAGGACGAGGTAAGAAACGATGAAGGCCCCGTAGAGGGCGCCGCGTGTCCGCTTATCGGGAGTCGCCCCGGCGCGCCGGGCAAACATCATGAAGAGGCCGTAATTCTGTCCGCTATAGTGCCAGGGACTCCAAGTCACATAGATGGTGAAGATCCACGGCAAGAGCCACACCCAGAAGTGGGACACCACCAGCGTTATCAGCACCAGCGCGGTGGTATGCACGGTGAAGATGCGGTACTTCTCAAAGTCTTCTGCGCGATGATAGGCGCGGTAAATCGTCGCCATGTAGTGCGGATAATTGAAGAAGATCGCGAGTACATAGAAGAGAGTCGACCAGTTGCGCACGCTCGAAGCCAGCACAAGGTACGAGACGACCAACAGGGGAAGCGACCATGCGCCGCATCCCACGATCAAGTCGAGCCACGGATTGTAAATCCAGAGTGTGCCCGGCTGTCTTGACTGACCTGATTTTTCCATGGCTTTTGGTAAGGCAGTGCTCGCCCACAATTTCGCGCTGGAACGGCGGAGTCCACCGCTGCACACGAACAACAGTTTGTGTGGCTTGGGAAAATTATAGGGGGGATGCAGGCAACATTAGATACCCGGAGGGGTTCCGCGGCGGTAACGAAAGTAATGGTTTAAGGGACTGGATGGGTCAGCGATACGGTGTTATTCGAATCGCCAGCGCGTGGATTTCGTCTGGAAGTACTTCTCCCAGAGTGCAAACACCACCTTGGGGCGGACCGAGAAGACTGGTTCCTTCATCGAGAGCATGTCATCTTTCATCTTCGAGAGATCCCAGTCGTATTTGCGTTCGTAGGCGGGAATCATTTTGCGTCGTGCGGCCACGTCGGCAATTTCCGCGACTCCCTCGACGATGACCGCCTCGTGCGCGTGCTCGGTGGAGACTACACAGTTTGCATTCTGTGCCAGGTTCTGCGCCTTTCGTGACTTGCTGCCAGTGCTGAAGAGAAATCGGCCGTCCTGCCACATGCCCCAGACCACCATCACGTGCGGCGATCCATCGGGCCGGACGGTCGTGATCCAGTAATTGTGCGATTTCTTCAGCCGCTGCTCGGCCCAGGACCACGCCAGCAGTCCTTTGGTGCCTTCGGGGAAACCGTAGCCGGGTGCCTGGGGACGACTGGATTTCGGAGTCTTCGGCGCTTTAGTGGTACGCATGAGGAGTTTCCAGAAATGCAATCTTCAAATATTCGCGCCCTCGCCCCGCAGCACCCGTGGTGTCTGGTGCAAAGGTCAAAGGCTCTAACAACAAAGGGCGCTAAGGATCATTAAGGAAACCGGCGGGGCCACGCCCCCCGGCTGGCTAAATGCTAATTGCCAAGTGCTAAATGCCGGGTTACAGATTCTTCTTCGTCCACTGGTCGATCCGGTCAAGCGCCAGTTGAAGATTCTCCAGCGAATTTGCCACGCTGAATCGTAGATATCCTTCGCCGAACTCCCCGAACGATGTGCCCGAAAGTGCCGCGACTCCAGCCTGCTCCAGCAACGCATCGGCCAGCGGCTTCGACTTCCATCCAGTCTTCGTGATATTCGGAAACACGTAAAACGCACCCTTGGGCATGCGGCACGAAAAACCTTTGATCTTGTTCAGACCAGCCACAACCACATCGCGCCGGCGCTGGAACTCATCGCGCATATGATCGACAGAACTCTGATCGCCTTTGATTGCCTCGATGCCAGCGACCTGCGTGAAGCTTGCCGTGCAGGAATTTGAGTTCGTCATCAGGCGGGTCATATGCGTCGCTAGATCGGGGCGCATCACGCCATAGCCCATGCGCCATCCTGTCATCGCGTAGGTCTTCGAGAATCCATCCAGCAGAATGGTGCGCTCCTGCATGCCCGGGACCGACATGATCGAAAAGTGCTCGGCGCCATCGAACAACAGCCGGCTGTAGATCTCATCGGACAAGACCATGATGTTGCGGTCGCCGATCACTTTCGCGATCTGCTCGATGTCCCGACGGACTAGCACTCCGCCAGTCGGGTTCTGTGGCGAGTTCAAAATGATCAACTTCGTGCGATCGCTGATGAGAGCCGTCAGCTCACTCACATCGAGGGAGAAGTCGCGCTCTTCGCGCAGATGGATTGGCACGGCGCTCCCGCCGACATACCGGATCATCGACTCGTAAATTGGGAAACCCGGATTCGGATAGATGACTTCATCGCCCTCATCGATCAGCGACAGGATGGTGAAAAAGATGATCGGCTTTCCGCCCGGGACGACCACCACTTCGTCGCTGGTGACCTTCACACCTCGCGTGCGACTGACGTATTCCGCCAACGCCTGACGCAACTCAGGAAGCCCTGCCGATGGACCGTAATGCGTCCAGCCTTTATGAAGGGCATCAACAGCGGCTTCTACAACGTTCGGCGGAGTGTCGAAATCCGGTTCCCCAATTTCAAGATGGATGATGCTCTTACCTTGACGCTCGAGCGCTCGGGCCTTGTTCAGGACTTCGAAAGCTGTCTCTGTGCCGAGCCGGGACATGCGTCGGGCGAGTTGCAGTTCGTATTGCGTGGCTCTCTCCATGGCGGGAAAACTCCTAAAAGACGCAAACGGCTTATTATACGCCCGGATTCTGCGGGTGCTGGCCTGTACCACGGGAGTACACTCGGCCTTTCTGGAAGGAGTGCTCGTGGACTCTTACCTCGTGGAACTCTACGGACACCAGGAGTGGGCTGATGCGGAACACTGGCGCGCTTTCGAATCGCACCCTGCGGCCTTGCAAGACAAAGCCATTCGCGAACGGCTGCTTCACATCCATCTGGTGCAGCACGCGTTCCTGTGGGTGCTCGGCCCGCGGAATCCTGGGTTCGAAGTGAAGAAGATCGAGGACTTCGCCGGCATCTCGGATCTGAAGAAATATGCCCGCGAAGGGCTATCGCAACTGAATGACTTCGTGAAGGACCAGGACCGGCAGCGTGCGGAGACGATCGAGGTGCCGTGGTTCAAGCCGCCGGCGAAAATCACGGTTCACCAAGCGTTAATGCAGGCCGCGATGCACAGCCACTACCATCGCGGGCAGAATGCTACGCGCCTGCGGGAACTTGGGGGCGTGCCGCCAACCACGGACTTCATAGTGTGGCTGCACAAGGGGCAGCCAGCGGCGACGTGGAAATGAGTATTGACCGACGCCGTAACAGCGAGCAAATTTAATCACAATTTGCAGCGTATCGAGCGGCCTGCGTTGAAAAGCAATGACGAAGCCAAGCGACGGCATCTGGATTATTGATTCCGATGGCTCGACCCTCTACGCCAACGCGGCGATGAGCGAAATCCTCGGCGCAGAACCAACTGAACTGCTCGGCAAAACATCATTCACTTACGTCTTTCCCGAGGATCTCGACGCTGCCCGGCACCTCTTCGAGAGCAAGCAACGCGGGGACGTGAAGCCTTTTCATTTTCGCCTGAGACGGAAAGATGGATCGGCTATCTGGGTCGATGTGCAAGGGACACCGATGCACAACGTCGCAGGAGAATTCCTGGGAATCGTGGGGACATTCAGGGTTTCAGACAATCCCTAGCGAGAATAGAAATTATTCTGAGACGCTATGCTCTTCGTTCTGCGAGCGCAGAACACGGTCAACGGAATAGGGCGCCCGCCGACTGGGCTCGTGATAGTGCCGCACCTGCATCTCGCCCAATAGGCCGATCGCTAGCAGGTTCAAGCCGCCTAGCAGCAGGCCGAGAGCGGCCATCATCAGTGGGCCGTGGGTCGCCATGACGTGCTCATGCCGGATGAACTTCTCCACGCCGAGCCAGGCCACCACTCCGCTGCCCGCCATGATGCTCATCATGCCGAAGCCACCGAAGAAGTGCAGTGGTCGCGATAGATAACGCAGGAGGAAGCGGATGGTAAGGAGATCGAAGAATACGCGGAAGGTCCGCGAAATTCCATAGTGCGACGCTCCGCGCTCGCGGTTCACATTCTTGATCGGCACTTCGCAGATCGTCGCGCCATGCCACGATGCGAGCGCGGGGATGAAGCGGTGCAGTTCTCCATAGAGGGGAACCTGCTCCAGGATGTCGCGCCGATACGCTTTGAAGGTCGTTCCGAAGTCGTGGATATCGACGCCGCTGATCTTCGCCATCATCCAGTTGGCGATCCGGGAAGGAATGCGGCGCATCCAGAAATTGTCGACTCGATTCTTGCGCCAACCACTGACAATGTCGTACCCGGCAGCGATCTTGTCCAGGAACATCGGAATGTCGTTGGGATCGTGCTGCAGATCGCCATCCATGGCGATGATGTACTCGCCGCGCGCGTGGTCGAACCCAGCCGCAAGCCCGGCCGTTTGCCCAAAGTTCCGGCGCAGCTTGACGACCGTAACGCGGCTGTCGACGGCCGCAATTTCGCGCAACATGGCGAACGTATGATCGCTCGAACCGTCATCTACTAAAACGATTTCGAAGCTTTCGCCATGTGTTTCCATGACCACCTTGAGGCGGTCGTAGAGGTCGGTTACGTTCTCTTCCTCGTTATGCAGAGGAACGACAATGGAATATTTGGGCACAGTTTTTTGATTATAGCCGAAATGCCGTCTCCATTCAGATCTCGAGCGTTCAACTGGTTACTCCGGTGAACCGATAAAGCAGTTTAGAAATTCATGCGGTCCAACGCCATCGCTTCTAATCCAGCTGTCATTCCGAGCGGAGCGAGGAATCCCTGCCCGCGGCAGTTGCTCTGGTAGGGATGCTTCGACTCCGCCGGAGTTCCGCTCCGCTGCACTCCCGCTACGCTCAGCATGACATCGCTTGAGGTGCGACCGAGGACGCCACAGTGTTTCCTAGAACACTTAGCATGCAGAATCTGCGGCATCAGCTCTTCTACTCAAACTCTAGCATCACAATCTCTGGATTTGATCCCAACCTCAGCGGGGGTCCCCATGTCCCAACTCCACTGGAAGTGAACACCTGCATCTTACCGATCCGGCTTAGGCCGTAGACGAACTGGCGGTAGATTCGCCGCGCCATCCAGCTCCAGGGAATGAATTGTCCCAGATGCGTGTGGCCCGAAAGTTGGAGTGAGAATCCGTGTGCCTCGGCCGCGCGCGGATCATCCGGGGCGTGCACCAGCAGGATGCTTGCCCGATCCTTATCGATTGAAACACCTCTTAGAGCGGAAGCTAAACCTCCGTTCGCGACAGCGTCACGGTAAGGCACACCGACCAACTGCAAGCCATTGACATTGACCTTTTCGTTCTTCAGAACGCGAACTCCGGTCGCTGCGACAGCGTTCAGATATTTGCTGTCATCACCGAACTGTTCGTGGTTTCCCGCAACGAAATAGACACCGTGCGGAGCAGTCAATTGATTCAGCGGCTCCGTGGCCTTCTTGGCGTCGATTGCCGTTCCGTCAAACAGGTCGCCCGCAATGAAGATCACGTCCGGCTCTTCGCTCAGGATTTTGGCGACCAGCCGTTGCAGGAAATTTCGATTCCTGACGTGTCCGAGATGAACGTCGCTGATCAGAGCTGCCTTGCGCCCGCGCCACGTGTCCGGCAAGTTCGCCAGACGGACGCGGGCTCGGGTGATTCGTGTCCAATTCGCGTTGAAAACGCCATAGACACCAGCCAGAAACGCGATCGCGAAGAGCACCTGCACCAGCAGATGGAAGTTCAAACCAAAGTGCGCCACAGTGGCGACGGAGAGCACCAGCCAGCCTGCCACGCCTGCCAGGAAGAAAAAGCTAAGAAATCCCATCCACACCGCAGCTGCTCGATAAAAAGCGCGCACCAGAGCGCCGGTGTGCGAGAACGCGAGTAGCGAGGCCGCCACGAAGCTCACTGAGAGCACACCCAGAATCGCTTGCAGCCAATGTGTCTCGGTTGTGCTGGCCGCCCCAAGCCCAAAGGTCCAAGTCTGGTAGATGAAAAAGTGCGCGAGCAGCAGGATGAACTGCACGACAAGGACAAACCTAATCAAACGTTTTCGTAGCCTCATCAAAAAATTAGATTCGCCCCCACCCCCGCAGGATTCTCTTGAATTTGGCTAGAAACCACCGGAAATCAGGCACGAACAATTTGAAGGACCGCAATGCCGCCTAAGCGGATGCCAGTCGACTCGTAAATGAAGGCTCGAACACCCTATTGAAGAGTCGGTGTGAGAAGTTCAGGCGCGCCTCCGGCACGCGGCCAGATTTCCTATTCTCCGGGCGCTGGAAGCGCCGGGCTATTGTCAAACGCCCCTCCGGGGCGAAGACTTCATGCGTTCGTCCCACTGCGTTTCCCGAAGAACCAGTCTCACACATTTCCAAATATCCGAACAAGGCGTTCCGTTGGCGCGTTTATCCCTGATCTTTGAGCTTCAGCTTCGACTTGTTTTCTTCCATGAAATCCTTGATATCATTCGCGGCGCCCAAGAGGCGATTCCACTGCTCGTAATAAAGTGTGACCGGGAAGCGGCCCAAGCCGTAGACGCTAACCCCGCCCTTTTCGCCTACCTTGAAGATGAGATCTCCGCTTCGTTTCTTGGTTTCGACCTCTTTTTCCAGTTGAGCCAGTTTTGCCTTCAGTTCGTCGTAAGTCGGTTCTGCCATGTATCCCTCGCTTCAAAATGAGTGCTGCGGCGACAACTCTCAGCCCTCTCTATAGTAACTGGTCGAAGATTGTCGTATCTCGGATAACCGTTATAAGCTGGATAGAGTCTAATTCCAAAGCGGGAAATGATGCGTGTCTGGGCGAAATGGTCGACGTGGCTCTGCCTGTCCTTGATGGTTTGGACAGTCGCAGCGGAGTCGACCCACCATCATCCGAATCCGAGCGCAACGGCTTCCTGCCTCATTTGTGTTGCCGCCCATAGCGCCAATCCCGCACCGAATTCGGCCGACACCACTCCCGTCTTCGCCGCGGTGGAGCTTCTGCAGGAAGAAGCGGTAGTGGCAAACGTCCGGCCCGAGTTTTCCGACCTCAGCAATCGTGGTCCTCCTACCCTGTAAGAACTTCGGCAGCGCAAGATTCTGAGCCGGTGCTTCAGGTGTTCCCTTTTTACAGTGGAGGACTCATGCATAGGAGTTACGTGCTGCGGCTTGCCGCCGTGGTGCTGCTAAGCGCCTCGGTAGCAGGCGCAAACGATGGTCAATCGGTCGGCAATGCAACAACGCTGACCGGAACTGTCGTGGATGCGACCGGCGCCATTGTGCTGGGCGCAACGGTAAAGATCCACAACCCGGTCAGCGGATACGACCGCTCGACTGAAACCGACACGTCTGGGCAGTTCAGCTTCAGCAATGTGCCGTTCAATCCCTATCATCTGACCGTTACCGCCAGGGGATTTTCCAATTACGCGCAGGACGTCGAGCTGCGTTCGAATGTACCGGCCACGCTGGCCATTACGCTGCAAGCTGCTGTGGAAGCGACCACAGTCACGGTTCGCGAATCCGCCGGTGACCTCGTGGAAACCGATTCTACGTTCCACAGCGATGTCGACCGAAACGAACTGGAGCGGCTCCCCATGCCACCAGAGTCATCGGGTGTGGCTGCGGCGGTCACAGCCGAAACGCCAGGTGTTTCCGCCGATTCCAATAACATGATGCACGGGTTGGGAGACCACGCCGAGAACACCATCTCCGTCGACTCACAGGCAAACTCGGATCAGACGAGCAAGACGTTCTCGAACCAGATTCCTTCGGGCTCAATCCAGTCGATGGAGGTCATCGCCGGCGCACCGCCGGCCGAATTCGGCGGTAAGACCAGCCTGATCGTAAAAGTCAGCACGCGTTCCGGACAGGGAGTCACGACTCCCACCGGTTCGTTGACCACCTCATACGGCTCTTTCGGCACTACGAACACTGCGTTCGACCTCGCTTACGGCGGCCCGAAATGGGGTAACTTCCTTGCACTCGACGGCACCGACGGTGGACGCTTCCTCGACGCTCCCGAATTTGCGGTCATGCACGATAAAGGCAACGTTGAGAACGCATTCGACCGCGTCGATTATCAGATCGCCAACGGCGATACCCTTCATTTGAATCTTGCGTGGTCGCGTTCCTGGTTCCAGACTCCGCAGACTTACGACAATCTAAATATTGGCCGCGTCGATCCTGCAGGAAATCCTGTTCCTCCCATGGATCAACGTTCGCAGATCAAGACGTTCAACATCGCGCCTTCCTGGACGCGTCTAATCAGTCAACGGGCAGTCTTCACGCTCGGCGCCTATGTGCGGAAAGACAACTATCACTACTACCCGAGCGCCGATCCTTTCTCCGATCTCGGACCAGCCAACTTGCAGCGGTCGACCGTCGGTCAGCACCGTAGCCTGATGAACGCCGGCGTGCACACGGATCTCGCATACGTGCGCGGGATCAACAACATGAAGTTCGGCTTCACCTATCAGCAGACTCCGTTGAACGAGTTAGACTCGCTGGGCGTTGTCGATCCAACACTGATCCCGACGCTGACCACGCCAAATGGGCTGCCCTGCTTCAATCCGATTACGCAGACTGCGTTTGCGGCGCCGTGCACAACTCTGTTGCCGTACGACCTGACCCGCGGTGGCTCGCCTTACTTCTTCAGCGGCCACACCGACGTAAAAGAAATCGCAGGCTACGGGCAAGACACGATCACAGCCGGTCCGTGGTCGATGAACCTAGGCCTGCGCATCGACCGCTACAACGGACTCTCCACCGCCTACCAGGTGCAGCCGCGTGTGGGCGTTGCGTACAGCATTAAGAAGACCAGCAGCGTGCTGCGAGCTTCGTACGCCAGGACGCTTGAATCGCCCTTCAACGAGAATCTGGTGCTTTCAACGACTGGCTGCAACTTCCCGGTGATTGCCGCCCTCGTGCCTTGCGTGCCCGCGTCATTGAATCCAGGGTTTCGCAACGAATTCCATGCCGGCTTGCAGCAGGCCTTCGGACGTTATCTGGTCTTCGACGGCGAGTACATCTGGAAGTACACGCACAACGCCTACGATTTCAGCGTGCTGGGCAACACTCCGATCACATTCCCGATCGAGTGGCACAATTCGAAGATTCCCGGATATGCTGCCAGCGTAAAAGTTCCCAACCTTCATGGACTCACCGCGACCGCTGTCTTCTCCAGCGTTGCGGCGCGCTTCTTCCCGCCGCAGGTCGGTGGTCTCGGCGTGACCGTCGGCCAGAACGGACTTCCGTTCCGCATCGATCACGATGAAAAATTTAACAGCTCAACCCATCTGCAATATCAACCATGGAAGGAAGGCCCGTGGTTCGCCTTCAATTGGCGCTACGACAGTGGCCAGGTGGCTGGCTCGGCTCCGTGTTATGGATTGAATCCTGGCAATGATTGTCCGGCGTCGACCACGCTCAATGGACAGCCTGCTGTGCAGATGGTGGCGAATGGCGCGGCCATGACGGCCGACCAGGAATTCGAGGCAGGACTTTTTTGCGGGAACATTCGCGCGTCCTTGACCACACCGCTGCCATTTGTCTGTCCCGCGTCGCAGTTCGGATCGACACTCATTCACATTCCTGCACCGGGAACGCAGAATGATGATAAGAATCCGCCCCGCATCGCTTCGCGAAACCTGTTCGACGTTTCCATCGGACACGACAACTTGTTCCATGGCGATCGATACAAAGTCAGCCTTCAGCTGACCGCAGTCAATCTGACCAACGAATACGCTCTCTATAACTTCCTTTCGACCTTTAGCGGAACTCACTACGTGAGCCCGCGATCGCTGAGCGCGGAGGTGGGCCTCCACTTCTAAGGACGATAAGAGATGAGTTTGGAGCTCTGATCCTGCGCCGGGATCTTTGGGTTCGACGCGCGCTTTTCTTTTCCGCGTTGGGTTCAGTATGGAGGGCAGGCAGAGCAATAACTTACGTGGCTTACGAAAGTTTGTGTAAAGCAATGTAAAAGAACGCCAAAGCGTTCCTGTGCATCAAATCGGGTTGGTACTATAAGCAAGAATCCCTCAAATAATTGAGCTTGATTCGAAATGACTGGGGACAACCGTATATGAAGGCTGCTATCAAGTTTGCGCTCTGCATCACTATGATGAGCGCACCTCCGCTGCTCTTGAGAGCGCAGCAGACTCCACCGCCCGCCAATTCTGATGCTGCAGCTCAAACTCAGCCGACTGATGCTGACAAGAGCAAGCAGGACTCTTCCGCACAACAGCCCGCTAGCCAGCAGAACGCTCCGGACAAGAAGCCAAACATCCAGGAAAGTGGCAACGGCAAGGTCGCAGGCACGTCGAACGACCGGCTCTTTTATGCCATGCCCAATTTCCTGACGCTACAGGGCCGCGAGAAACTTCCGCCGATGAGCTCCAAGGACAAATTCAAAGTCGTAGCTCTTGGGACGTTCGATTACTTCGAATATCCCTGGTGGGGAGTTCTGGCGGCAATTAATCAAGCGGAAAATAACGAGGCTGGCTATGGACAGGGTTGGGCCGGATACGGAAAGCGCTACGGATCAACTGCGGGCGACAGCATGATCGAGAACTTCCTGGTCGGCGCGGTTTTTCCATCGGTCTTACACCAGGATCCGCGTTTTTACCAGTCTGAAGGTGGCAGTTTTTTCAAACGTTCCGGATACGCCGTCAGCCGCATTTTTGTGACTCGCGGTGACTCAGGCAAATCGCAGTTCAACTATTCGGAGATTTTCGGAAGCGCCATCGCCGCCGGAATCTCGACCTACAGCTATCACCCGCGGAGCACTTTTGTAAGCACGCCCACGAACCCTCATTTGTTTGTGGCTTCGGAGCGGACTCTGCCGAACACACTCGCCACGTGGGAAACACAGGTCGCGCTCGACACGATCACGATCGCTGTGAAGGAATTTTGGCCGGATATTCACCGCAAGTTGTCGCGCAAGCCGAAAGACGCCACACCAGCGGGCTCCGATTCACATTGAAAACCCTGCTAGACCATTTTGCGGAGCCGGGCTCAGCCCGCAACGGAACCTTCGGTCGGGCGCGGCGGCGTGCGTCATCATCGCGTGGCTTCGCGACTCAGAAGATGAGCCATTGGATCCTGGCCTTTATCCTCGTCACCGCTGCGCTGTCACTGGCCCAGGACCAGAGCGCTCAGCCCCAGACCCAACCGACTCCGGCGTCACGTCCCGAAGCTACTCAATCTCAGCAAAAGTCGGAACAGGAAAAATCAATCGAGCGCCAGGAGCAGTCGCAGCGCGCAATAGGAATCTTGCCGCAGTTTGGCGTGACCAGCAGGCAGAATGCGCCGCCTTTAACTTCTCGCGAGAAATTTCGTCTGTTCGCAAAGTCCGCCTTCGACCCCGTCACGATCGGGGTGGTTGGCCTACAGGCGGGCATCAGTCAGGCTGAGAACGAGTTTCCCGCCTACGGACAAGGTGCGCAGGGCTATGGCAAACGATTCGGCGCCGCGTTCGCCGATCAGGTTTCTTCCGGATTCTTGAGTAACTATGCCTATCCCGTGTTGCTGAAGGAGGATCCTCGCTACTTCCGGCTCGGCGAGGGAAGCTTTACCACTCGAACCTGGTACAGCATCAAGCAGGAATTTGTGTGCCACACCGATAAAGGTGGACGCACCTTCAACTTCTCCAATGTTTTGGGGGCTTTCACCAGCGGAGCTATTTCCAACATCTACTATCCGGGAAACTCAGTAATCCACGTCATTCCGGCGACGGCTACCACTCCCGCGATTCCGGTTTATGAAGATGACCGCGGTGTGGTACTCACCATAAGCCGAGCGTCCATCGCTTTAGGGTACGGCGTGGCCGGGGGCTTGTTCAGTGAATTCTGGCCAGACCTTCAGCACAAGTTTTTCGGCAAGCACCACACCGATTCAAGCCCTTTGCCGGTCGACGCGAAATAGCTAGCGTCCGTCCGTAGTTTCCAGTCGCAAGCAAGACCATTCGCCTACAGAGCGCGCTTCGCGTCTACGGGACGGTCCACGACCACTTCAGGATGCAGCCGACGAAATGTCTCGGTCACATGGCAGTTCCAGCAAACCGGCTGATACTTTGAGAAGACTTCCGGGAGTTGCTCGGGATTGATCTCCCGCCACTCCGCTGTCCTGAAATCGGGGCCGAGTAATGCCGGAGCATGGTCCACGTGACTCAATGGCTCGATGGGTTTGTGGCAAAACACACACTTTTTGCCGTCGTACCATTTCGCGACAATGTTCCAGACCAGACAATTCTTTGGATCCGCCTCAATCTGTTGCAGGCATTCCTGGCCGCAATTTTGCCGTTCAGGCCAGCGCGAACATTGACTGAGCCGAAGTGTAGGCTCGTTGAAGAACACGCCGAGTGCGGCCTCGCTCGCAGACAGATTAACGGCAGTTGTCTTCTGCGTTTCCGGACAGGTCACCAGCCGTTTCCCACGAACGTTGAAATAGGTCCGCACGCTGGGAGTCGCCCGCAGGATGAACAATCCTGCGCCTAGCACCAGCACGGCAATGATGATGGAGAGAACGGTAATCGTCATAGGACACCTCCGGCGGGAATCACCCGGTCGTAGCATTCGCGCGCGAAACGCGAGCGCATGCTGCTTAAGTCAAGTCTGTGAGGGAAGGCCGGGAAAGGCGGTGTTTTATGTCACCGGAAGGTGTGATGCAAATCACGCTTGCCAGCACAGCCTTGACCCTCAGCAGCTGTCGGTTTGGCTGAGTGCGGAGTGCTGACTGCTCATCGCCAAGCTGTTACTGTGTCACGTGTGGTGATCGTAACTGCATCTTGACCGCAACGGACAGCCGGCGAATGCCTTCGCGAATCTGCTCGGGCTGGGAGTGTGAAAAGTTCAGCCGCATGTGGCGTCCGCCCTCGTGACCGTTGTTGGCGTAGAAGCTGTCACCGGGCACAAACGCTACGTCCTCGGCGATCGCCGCCTGGAATAACGCCTTCGAATCCATACCTTTCGGCATCGTCACCCAGAGGAACAAGCCGCCCTTGGGATGAGTCCACGTGACTTCGTGCGGGAAGTACTCATGCAAGGCCTGCAGCATGACGTCGCGCCGCTCCCGATAGACCTGACGGATCAGCTTGACGTGCTGGTCGAGGAATCCGTCGCGCGCTACTTCGTAGGCGACCCATTGATTGAATGTGGACGTGTGCAGGTCGGCCGCCTGCTTGAGCAAAACCAGTTTGCTGATGACATCCTCGGGCGCCACAATCCATGCCAGCCGGATTCCCGGCGCAAGGGTCTTCGAGAAGGTGCTGAGATAAATTACGTTGCCGAGCGTGAACCCGTTGTCCCGGCGCAGATTCTCCCGATCGAGCACCACCAAAGGGGTGATGTGCTCTCCCTCATACCGCAACTGTCCATAGGGATCATCTTCCACGATCGGGATGCCGTACTTATCCGCGAGAAGAATGAGCTGTTGCCGCCGTCCCTCCGAGAGCGTCACGCCCGCGGGATTCTGGAAGTTCGGCAGCACGTACATGAATTTCGGTCCTGCTCGGAGGCTCGCATCGAGTTGCTCTGTGATCAGACCGTCGGCATCCACCGGGACAGAGACATACTGCGCCCCATATACGTTGAACGCCTGCAAGGCCCCAAGATAAGTAGGAGCCTCGACAAGGATGCGGTCGCCGCGGTTGATCAGCAGCTTGCCAATTAAGTCGAGCGCCTGCTGCGAGCCAGACGTAATCAGCACGTTATCCGCGCTCGCCATGATGCCGTAGCGTGCCATGTTGCGGGCAAGCATCTCCCGCAAGGGCTGGAAGCCTTCGGTCGGCCCATATTGCAAAGCCTGCGAGCCATGCTCGGACAAGACCTTCTGGCAGGCTTCTTGGAATCGTTGCACGGGAAAAACGTCGGGCGCCGGGAGTCCGCCGCCAAACGAGATGATCTCGGGCCGCTGCGTAACCTTCAACAGCTCCCGGATCGCAGAACTCTTAATTCCCAGCGTACGATTCGCGTACCGTGACTTCCAGAGCGTGGACATGCACGATTCTCCTCGCTGCTGACGATTAGTGTCGCATCTTCTTAGATGCGTTCACCACTTTCCTCGGAGCATAGCCGAGGACATGACGATTTCAAGGTTTCCAAAGTTTCGGAGAAACTCTCAGGCGGAGTCCTTCGTAACTTTGAAACTTTGAAACATTGAAACCTGTTCTACTAGTCTTCTCCCACCAACTCGGGCTCATCCGACACATGCACATGCGGGTGCGCGTATGTGTCATTCTCTTGCGCATCAACCACGGCAATTGCCGCCACGTTGACGATCTCTTCTACTGTGGCTGTGCGTTGCAGCACGTGAACCGGACGGCTCATGCCCATCAAGATTGGCCCGATCAGTTCACCACCACCGACCTTTGCAGCTAGCTTGCAGGCAATGTTTGCCGATGCCAGATCCGGGAAGATGAGAACATTGGCGCCGCCTTTGAGCGAGCTGAAGGGATAGAGTTCATCGATCAGCTCTGGAGACAACGCCTCATCCGCCATAATCTCGCCGTCCACGATCAAGGTTGGATCGGCGTACTTAATCAATTCCACAGCCTTACGCACCTTCGCCGCGATAGGATGATCAACGCTGCCAAAGCTGGAGAAGCAGAGCAAGGCTACACGCGGTGTAACGTCGAATCGCCGTGCCATGTGCGCCGTGCACAATGCAATCTCCACCAGGTCTTCCGCCGTGGGCTCGATGTTGACGCTGGTATCGGCGAGGAAAAACACCTCCCCTTTGCGGGTGATGATGGCATAGCATCCCGAGACTCGATGCAGCCCTTCTCGTATTCGAACGATCTGCAACGCCGGCCGAATGGTGTCGGGATAATGCTGCGTGACTCCGGAGACGAGCGCGTCGGCGTCTCCCATGTGCACCATCATCGAGCCGAACACGTTGCGGTCATTGATTAACTTCTCCGCTTCTTGCAGCGTCACGCCCCGCCGCTGCCTAAGGCGGAACAACTCCAGACCGTATGCTCCTCGATGCTCTGAAGACGCCGGATCGACGATCTCCATGCCTTCCAGATCCACGCCAAACTCACGCGCGCGTGCGCGAATCCTGGCACCTTCGCCAAGCAAAATCGGCTTGCCGATATTTTCCTCGACGAGGGTGTGGCATGCCCGAAGGATTTTTTCGTTATCTCCCTCGGGGAATACGACTTGTTTCGGATTAACCTGTGCCTTGTGGATCATGGCTCGCGAAACTTCGTATGCCTTCCCAAGTCTTCGCTCCAGTTGCGCGCGATACAGCTCGAGATCAACGGGCTCCTGCGCGACTCCAGTGCGCATCGCCGCCTCCGCCACAGCTGAGGCCTCCCACATCAATACCCGCGGGTCGAACGGCTTCGGGATGAGATACTCGCGGCCGAATTGCAAGCGTGGAACTCCATATGCCCGGCAAACAGAATCTGGAACATCTTCTTTCGCGAGATTCGCCAGCGCCTGGGTTGCTGCCAGTTTCATCTCCTCATTAATGGCTGTAGCACGCACGTCCAGCGCCCCCCGGAAGATGAACGGGAACCCAAGAACGTTGTTCACCTGATTGGGATAGTCTGACCGCCCCGTGGCAATGATCACATCGCTCCGGCTGGCTTTCGCTTCTTCGTAGGTAATCTCAGGATCAGGATTGGCCATTGCGAACACGATCGGGTCGGGAGCCATGGACCGGATCATCTCACCATTGATTGCTCCCTTCACCGAGAGCCCCGCAAACACGTCAGCGCCGACAAGCGCCTCAGCCAGGGTTCGCAATTCCGTCTCTTGCGCAAAGCGCTGCTTGTATGAATTCATTCCTTCTTTGCGTCCCTGGTAAACCACGCCCTTCGTGTCGCAGAGGATGATGTTCTCGCGCTTGACTCCTAACCTCACGTAGTGCTCAGCGCAGGCGATCCCCGCCGCACCTGCCCCGTTAAACACAACGCGGACTTTGCGGATGTCCTTCCCAACGACCTCCAAAGCATTGAGTAGTGCTGCGCCAGAAATGATCGCGGTCCCGTGTTGATCGTCGTGGAAGACAGGAATCTTCATCGTCTTCCGCAGCGTCTCTTCGATATAGAAACAATCCGGCGCCTTGATGTCTTCCAGATTGATTCCTCCAAACGTAGGCTCCAGCAACTGACAGAGCTTGATGATCTCGTCCGGATTATGCGAATTCACCTCGATATCGAATACATCCACATCCGCGAATCGCTTGAAGAGAACCGCCTTCCCTTCCATCACCGGCTTTCCTGCCAGAGCTCCGATATCGCCTAGTCCAAGCACGGCGGTTCCATTGCTCAGCACGGCCACAAGATTCCCGCGGCCCGTGTACTTGAACGCATCATGAGGATTCTTCTGAATTTCCAAACAGGGTTCCGCCACTCCTGGTGTATATGCCAGGCTCAAATCACGTTGAGTACGGCACGGTTTGGTCGGGGTAATTTCTATCTTTCCTGGGCGGGACCCTAAGTGATAATCCAGCGCCTGCTGCTTGCTTACCATGATTTCCTCCGAACTATGAATAACGCCGGCGCTGTTCCAACTCACCACCGCAGCGCTGCGGCTGTATGAAAACCTAAACTCGTATCGTCAGTACCGGACACGTGGACTGACCGACGACCTCCGACGCAATTGGCCACGGCAAATGCGCTGAGAGCAATGAGACGCGCGCCCTGTGCACGCTCATTACGATCAGATCCACGTCTCTCTCCTGAGCCTCTCGCAAGATTGCCTCGGCCGGGTGCTCCCAACGCACGACACACTGGGGTATGCACCAGTCTCTGGCTTCCTCCGGAATCAGTTGCTCAAGCGCACCGCGCGAATTCTCCCGAACTTCCTCGTGGTGTTGCCACGGCACCAGCGGAATCGCGTGCAGCAGAATCAGTTCCGACTGATTCTCTTCGGCCAACGCGAGCGCATAGTTCACGACAGGCTCCGGGTCTTCGCTGACGTCGACCGGGCAAAGTATTCGGCGCAGATTCCACTTTTTCGATCCATGCGCTTTCGGCCCGACTGTCAGAACTGGACAGTTCGCCGAACGATAAATCTTCTCCGCGCTCGAACCGAGGATCAGCTTGGTGACGCCGCGTCGGCCATGTGTCCCGAGCACGACCAGGCCAACGTTTTCCGCGCGAATCATCTCCGTGATCACATCCCCGACTTCGCCCCGGTCGAGAAGAGTTTTTGTCGGTATCGAGTGAAAAGCTGGGTCGTCCCTGAGGGTCTCGAGCTTTTGCTGCGCGTCGTGCCAGGCCGCGTTGTCCTGCGCAGGCAACCGGTCCATCACGATCGGCTGGTGCGGTTCGGGGGGAATCGAATGTGCCACCAGAATCGTGGAACCATAGAGCTTGGCCAGCGATTGAGCAAACGGCAGCGCAGATTGCGATGCCTCCGAGAAGTCCGTTGGGAACAGGATGTTTTTTAGGGAAAGACGAGATACCTGTGCGAAGGCGGGCATGGTACACCTCCTTGCGGCGGGGATTGCCGCCACGAAAGAGCTTCCATACCCTTGGATATAAGCGGGGGCGAGGTTTCCGACAGTGATTGCCGTCACCAAGTGCGGTGCGCGTAGCGCTGTTGCCTCGCCATGCATGGCCGCGTGTGGCAATTATTCCTTCGGGCTGCGCCGCCACATCGGCACACACGGATTCCAGCTATGCACATCCTTCTGGAAATCCCGTCCTGCCTGTGTCGCGCCCACCGTGCTCAATTCATCCACCGGCGACTTCAGCAACTCGGCAATGTACTTTTCAATCTGCTCACGAATTCGAGGCTGCTTGAGGGCCTCGAGCAGTTCCGCATTTTCGATATGCGTAAATCCGCCGCACAGCGGACACTTCACAACGTCGTCATTTACCATGGCCAACCCTCGCGTGAGGAAACTCGGCACAAGGATGCCGTTTCGCATCCCTGATCTCGCATCTTTGATTAAAGGTCGCCCGCCAAGGATGCCACAGTGACAACCGTCGCCAGAGTTTGTGATCGAGATCACAAAACAAATGAGGGCGACGCACGTCAATACATGTAGCAAATATGAAAAGGGCCTTTCTTCATGTCCGCTATCGAACAGCTCCGTGTGTAATTGGACAGTTGCGGAGGATCCGCTTGTCTGTGCATTTTCCCAAACGTATAGGCGGCAGCGTTCTACAAGATTGTCGGTTTGGTCGATCAACTGCGCTAGGAACACCGAGATGAGCCGCGGAGGCGTGTATGCGTGCCCTGGCGTATGACTTACGGTATTCCGTTCGTTTGCTGCTGAAGTCGCCTGCGTTCAGCACCGTGGTTGTATTGACGTTGGCAGTCGGCATTGGAGCGAACACCGCTATCTTCTCTCTGGTCAATGGTGTCTTGCTCAAGCCGCTCAACTTTGAAGATTCGAAGCAGCTCTATGTGATCCACGAAATCATTCCGCAGTGGGCAAATTCAGCTCCCGTGCTCGCTGCTAATATCCCGGACTTCCAAATCTGGCGGAGCGAGGCGCATTCTTTTGAGGACATCGCCATCCTCGAATCCACATCGCTGATTCTTGCTGGAGCAGGGGAAACGGAGCAGGTACGAGGCACGCGTGCTTCTGCGAACCTACTACAGTTGCTCGGGGTGCATCCTGCAATCGGACGGCTGTTCCTTCCAGAGGAAGATGAGACGGATCACGGATACGCAGTGATCCTGACGGATTCATTTTGGCGCACGCGCTTCAAGGCCGACCCAGCGATCATCGGGCGCTCCTTAATGCTTGGCGAGCATCCTTACACCGTGGTGGGAGTTCTTTCCCCATCGTTTCAAATGCCGGGAGCGGTAAATGGACTCTCCAGTGCCTCAAAGTTCTTGGTTCCTTTAAACGGACCGAAATACTACGAGAAGGATCTGACCGGTGAATTCGACTTCACGGCGATCGGTCGGCTCAAAGGAGATGTGACAAGAGAGCAGGCACTCGCTGAGCTAAACGTCATTCAGGCGAGAATCGCAAAAGAAGCTCACGCAGACCTTGACCTGCGAGCTGAAATTATTCCGTTGCAGTCGCAAGTGGTCGCATCCTCGCAGCGCGGACTGATTCTGTTGTTCGCAGCCATCGGAGCCGTACTGCTCATGATTTGCGTGAATCTGGCTAACCTGATGTTCGCACGGCTGCCCGGCCGCTTGCGGGAAGCCGGCGTGCGGAAAGCGTTGGGCGCAAGCGAACGACGCCTGTTCCAGCAAATGCTGACCGAGAGCCTAGTGCTTGCGACTGTCGGCGGGGCCTTGGGCTACCTGTTTGCCGAAATCGGAGTATTTTGGCTGGCGCACTTCGGACCTGCGGGAATTCCACGCTTGCTGGAAGTTCGGCTCGATGCGAGGGCGCTCACTTTCGTTGTGCTTACGACTCTGTCGACGGCAACACTCTTCGGAGTAATGCCTGCATGGCTCGCATCGCGTGCCGACTGGCAGGAGACGACGAACTCCGGGGGGCGGAGCGTTTCCGAAAATCGCCGGACGCGCAGATTACGATCCATGCTGGTAAGTGCTGAGGTTGGACTGTGTACTGTATTGCTGATCGTTGCCGGCTTGCTCGGTCGCAGCTGGCTGCGTCTGACCAATCTCGATCCCGGATTTAATGTCTCGAATGTTCTTGCGGCGAACGTTGACCTTCCTCCTGTAGCGTACGACGATCTTGTCAAACGTGAAGAGTTCTACAGAAGCGTCCTCGATGGAATCCGTAGCATTCCTGGAGTCAAATCCGTCGCTTGGACACACATGCTGCCGCTCGAAGGAGAGGGATCGGTCAGCGGTGTGAACTTGCCTGGGAATCGTCTTCCGGAGGACCAAGCTCCGATGGTGAATTACCGTGCAGTGAGTGAGGACTATTTCCGGACGATGAGCATTCCCATCTTCGCTGGACGTGCATTTAATCAGCATGATCGCGGCCAAAGAAGGGTTATTGTTTCGCAAAGCCTGGCTCGGCGGTTGTGGCACGATCAAAATCCAATTGGTGAACAGTGCCTCGCCGAATGGGGAGAACTACAACAGTCTGAAGTGATTGGAGTCGTGGGGGACATTCGCACATACCTGGATCAGCCTCCCCTCTACATGATTTATGTTCCCGATTCTTGGGCGCAGCCTACACCTGGTGATCCGGGTTCCGCTTCCATTGTTATACGAACAATTGGAGATCCAGGCAGCATCACGACCGCGGTTCGTAACCTGATACACGCCTCCGATCCAACGGTGCCCATTGTGGCACTTCGGCCTATGTCCGAGGTGGTCGGGGAGAGTTTACAAGATCGTCGGTTCCAAACATTGTTAACGTGGTCGTTTGCCATTTCATCTTTGGTGCTGGCATCGATCGCGATCTTTGGCGTGCTTGCCTACTCCGTGGAACAGCGACGGCGCGAATTTCGCCTGCGGGCGGCGCTCGGGGCGCAGCGTGCCCAGTTGTTCGCGATGGTGATGGGTCAAGGACTCCGGCCAGTTGGACTCGGGCTTGCCGTGGGGCTTGTGGCATCACTGTTTGGCGGCAGGTTCTTGCAGGATCTCGTATTCGGCATCAGCCCCTTCGATCCCCTGACGTTTCTTGGAGTGTTCGCAGTCACTACCGCTGTTGCGGCTCTCTCTTGTTACGTTCCAGCCCGCGATGCAATTAACGCCGAACCTGCCGCAGTTTTGCGCTGCGAGTAAGTATCGATTCCTGATAGCGTGAGCGCCAGATGGCCGGTCCGAACAACGTTAGGTTCGTAGCTTGCGCGACGGGAAATGGAACTGACCCATACTAGCCGATTCTTTCGAGATACCAACGGAAATTGCGACCTGTCATGGAATACGGCAATCGAATAGACACGACTTTAAACAGGAGCACGGGATGGCTACGCTGGAAGTAACTTTTCTGCACGGCCAATTGGAAGAACGGAAACGGCGCCTGGAAACGGCGATCACGCTCGCACCGCAGAACTCCAGTTTAGCCGGTCTGCTGCGCGAGGTAGATTCGGCGCTCGATCGAATGGACAAAGGCAGCTACGGATTGTGCGAGGAATGCCACGAATCAATAGAGCAGGATCGGTTACTGGCGGATCCGTTGGTGTGCTACTGCCTCGATCATCTGACCGACTCGCAACGAGCCGCGCTGCAGCGTGACCTTGATCTGGCGTCGCAGGTGCAGCGGAATCTCTTGCCCGAAGCCAACCTGCGCGCTGGTGGTTGGGACACCAGCTATCATTACGCGCCTGTGGGCCCGGTGAGCGGCGACTACTGCGACTTGATTCCGTCCGATGGCGACCTCTTCTTCGTGCTCGGCGACGTCTCCGGGAAAGGTGTGGCCGCCTCGATGTTGATGACCCAACTCCACGCCTTGTTTCGCAGCCTCAGTGGGATGGGCCTGCCGCTGGGCAAGATGGTCACCCAGGCGAATCGTGTCTTTTGTGAGAGCGCACTGGCTGGGCAATACGCCACGCTGGTATGCGGACAAGCAAAGGCCGATGGGCAGGTGGAAGTCCATAACGCCGGGCACTGGCCCGCCATTATTGTCGGGCGTGGTGGCGTATTGCGGATTGAATCCACCGGATTACCGCTGGGGATGTTCCACAATAGCGATTTCTCAGCCACGCGTGTGCACCTGGAACCCGGCGACACGATGTTTCTCTACACCGACGGATTGCTGGAAGCGCGGCGCGGGGAGGACGAGTACGGCGTGGACCGGGTCGTGCATCTTCTGCGCCAGCAAGCCGCGCGGCGTCCTACTGAAGTAGTGGCGGCTTGTCTCGAAGACATGCGCGCCTTCGCTGACGGCCCACCACTAGACGATCTCGCTCTGCTCGCCATCCAGCGAGTAGCATCGTGAAGCCTCGGCGCTGAAGCGCGGTTCTGCTCCTCCGCGCTTAGCACACGAAATCATGGTGCGCTTCCCTGTCGCAATGCGGCGTCCCGAGCGGAGCCGTTTTTCAGGCGGAGCGGGGGATCTCGCGTGTACCAAAACGGACACCGATGCGCGAGATTCCTCAGTAAGGACGGGGCATCCACTTTCGCGGTGAATTCCAGAAAGTCAAAGTGATCCTCCACCTCCCCGACTTCCAGAGCTTATGCGCCTGTGCTTGACAATCGTCCCTCCCGCGCTATGATGGCCAGACTTTCCCCGTTGGACCCAGTAGCTGAACCGGCCTCGTACGCTGCAAGACCAATTTGCCATAACAAGGAGGATGTTCGATGGCCACTGATATCAAGGAACTCTCTCGCCGAATTCTCGATGAAGTATGGAACAATCAAAATCTGGATGCCGTGGACGAGATGATCGCGCCAAATTTCATGCAGCACGATTCGCAATCGCCTGTTGCCGTGCGAGGCATCGACGGATACAAGCAATTCGTCCGCTACTATCTCACTGCATTTCCAGATTGTCACTTTACGGTCGAAGATCAGATGTCCGAAGGACAGATGGTCGCAACCCGATGGACGGTCACCAGCACCCATGCAGGAAATCTGGGAGACATTCCAGCCACGGGCCGCCGCACTTCCGCCACTGGTATCAGCTGGAGCCGCGTGGAGAACGGAAAATTCGTGGAAAGCTGGACCAATTGGGACACACTCGGCATGCTCCAGCAGCTAGGAGTCATGCCCGCCCCAGCTCAAGAGGCGGCCTAGAAAACTGTTGGTGGTAAGCACCTGTCACGGCCTCGGACTCGAGGCCGTTTTTCTTTGTCGAATGCCCCGCGACTGGCTGGCTGGGTCCAACAGAAATCTCCCTTCTGACAGAATTCCTACCTGTCCGGCGGACTGGCGCTGGCGAATAACACTGAAGGCACTGGCAGCGAAGTGTACGTCGGCGGAGGTCAAGGCGACGATGTAGAAGAGACCGAGATCATCAGTATCTTCAACGTGCAGTCGGACGGAAAAACCTGCTCACTGACGGAAGCGGCGAACTCTCCCGTACAAAACAGTTCGAATGCCCTGGCGTGGCCGACGATTGTGACCTGGCCGCCGCGGGCTTTCTAAACAGAACCGGCTCTTCTTTTTGACAACGTCTTTGTTGGTTGCCCCACCCTTATCTCGCGGCTCTTAGCGAGATAGGGTGGGAATTCTTGACCGCTGAATTCGTCCGGTTCCTTCTGCGCACAAAACCAGCTCCGGACCTCCGGAGCCAATTTAAAAGCTGTGCTAGCACCTTTTCATCCGCAGTTATTGGCTGGACAGGCCTACGAAGTCCAGCTAGTTCGGGAGGCTATCTCTGTGTTCTCTTCTAAAATAAGGACGACTTCGTGAGGCAAGCCGCGCCTCAAAAGCGGCGCAGACCGCCTGCCACTCCTCCGCCTCCCGCCTCAACCTCTCGACTTGAATCGATGGCAGCATTGGCTGTCGAAGGACACGGCTCGGGCCTTTCACAGGTCGAATTTCCTTGGGTTCCACGGTTTGCACCCACGCCACCAGTTGCTGCAGCGTCCAATTCTTCTTGTTCATGATGTGGTAGTCGAAAAGGTGGGCGATGATGTCTTTGATCCGCATCTTGCGGCGCATCCAGATGCGCCAACAGTCACACGGACGCTCAACTTGCGCAAGCACCCACTCTCCCCAGACGCCCTCTGCGCCGAGGGTTCGACGGTCGCGCTCGTCGAACGGTTTGGTCCAGGCGTGAAACGTGCACCCACGAGCCACGGCCGCCATGCCAAGCGCGCAGCCTTCCTGAGTTTCGGCGAAATGCTGTCCGCCAGCACGGGGTGCCAGCATGCTGCTGCCCAAGAGAATCGCTTCGCTGAGTTTCATATGGGCCTCTCCGGTCGGTCAGGATGTTCGATGATCTACTGCGAATTTGCGATGCGGATTATATCGCCAAGGCGACTGACAATGAAGAGGAAGGTTTCGCGGGATTGAGCTGTTGGAGTTCACATCGGTGGTTGCCCCATCCTTTTCGCGTTTTTTGCGAAAGAGCGTGCCCTGAGCCAAGCGTTAGTGCGCCGCGGGCGTGGGCCAGCCCACGTTGCCGTTATACTGGCCGTCTGCCACGTGTGGCTTTGGGGAGAACTCATGTCGAGCTTGAAGGAATTTCAGTGCGAGATCTGCGGGATTACCAGCGATAATCCGATCCACTGGTTTGTGATCGAGTGCACGGATCAGCGGCTTGCGGTCATCAAGTGGGATCTGGAAGCCGCCAATAGTCCTGCGGCGAGACACTTCTGTGGAGAGGCCCACGCGCAGGTGTACGTCAGCCGCTGGTTTGAGTCCGTTTGTGTGCCGCGCAAGCCGCTGCAGAAAATCTCGTGAGTGCGTCCCCTTGAACTGTGTGAATTTTTGAAGTCATTGTCGAAGTTCGTTTTTTCGTCAGAACTTGCAAATTATTCACAAGATGGGACTTGGGACAACGTAGGCGACTTTTCGTGGGCAAAATATTGAATCTAAATGATTTGTCGGCAAAGTATTGAAAGCTCTACACTTAGCTCTGTTTCTGTCGCTTGAAGAGCTAGGTCTTTTTCGGCTCTCGCTCGCAAGTTGTTGCATATAAGCCATTTAGATCGCCGCGATTCTGGGCTATCCCCGCAAAATCTTGTCAAAGAAGGACTTATACGAAAATCTTGCGGACTTTGGAGTTAGAAGGCCAGCAGTTGTGATGGCCTTTGTAGGTGGCGAGGGTCAAGGTTGGATGTCACAAGGGAGGGGGTTTAACTGTGGAAAAGTGTTGCGGTAGCCGACGCTTCAAGGAGAGCCGGAACATGCGTAAGAGCACAAGAGAGAGAAAGCAGCGACTCCCCATCCTTTCGCAAAAGGCGCGAAAGGATGGGCCACCCGCCCAGCGTTCCAAACGGAGTCTGCTTCGAGGTCAAGCGATTTCGATTGTCGTAGCCGTACGTGGTTGTGCCTGACACATCGGACATCGTCTCTCGCAGACCGTTGGCAAAATAGGTGAACGCGACTGGCGGCGCATTGAAGCTCGTGTCCGGAGTCTTCGACAGCAACCGGTTCGAGGTGTCGTAAGCGTATGTCGTGGTCTTCCCGTTGAAGTCCGTCTTCGATTTCAGATTGCCCGCAGAATCGTAGATGTAGCTCTCCGACTGTCCCGCAGGCAGAGAGCGTCCGATCCGGCGTCCAAGCTGATCGTAGCTGTAAGTGGTGGTGTGACTGTTCGCGTCGGTCTGCGAGATGCGGTTGCCGACTTCGTCGTAGCCGTACTGGGTAACAAGATTCAGGCCGCCCTGCACCGCATCCTGCGTGACCGAAGTCAGGCGTCCCAGCGCGTCGTAGCCGTAGGCCGTGACTTTGTCCGCCTGGTCGGTCTTCGAGCTGACCCGTCCGAGTGCATCGTAGGCCGTACTTGAGGTCGACTGATCGGGATAGATGACCGCCGTCTGGCGATTGAGCGTGTCGTACTGATACTGCGTGGTGTTGCCGCGTGCATCTTTGACCGACGATTGATTGCCGCTGGCGTCGTAGACGAACGTGGTCGTGTGGTTGAGCGCGTCGGTCAGCGAGGTGCGCCGTCCGGCATCGTCGTAGCCGTAGGTGGTGGTGTTGCCGTTGGCATCGATAGTGGAACTGACGCGGCCCGCGGTGTCGTAGTTGGTCTGGGTGAAGCTCTGGTCGGCGTAGGTGGTCTTATTTAAACGCTTGTCGGCGTCGTACGAGTAGCTGGTGGTGTGGCTGGCGCGGTCGGTCGAGGTCAGACGATCGTTTTCGGCGTCGAAGGTTGCGCCCTCGGTCGTGTCGTCGGGATAGGTGGTGGTGGTGAGGCGTCCCATCGAGTCGTAGGTATAGCTGGTCTGGTGTCCAAGTTGATCGATGGTCACGCTCTGCTTGCCGATGGAGTTGTACTGCACCTGCGTCTTGGTGCCATCGGCGCTATCGCTTCGTGGTGGTGGGTTACGTGGTGATGCCCGAGCACGTTCATCTGCTGATCAGCGAACCGGCGGAAGGCACGCCCTCGACGGTGATGCAGGTGGTGAAGCAGCGCTTCGCACGCCGAGTATTGCGGCGAAAGCGAAGAAGTTCTGCCCAATTGAAGTTGTGGGCGGAGGAACAACCACACGTATGGCAGAAACGGTTCTACGATTTTAATGTCTGGAGCGAGCGCAAGCGTATAGAGAAGTTGCGGAATATGCATCGCAATCCGGTGAAGCGAGGACTGGTGCTGGAACCGGAGCAGTGGGTTTGGAGCAGCTATCGCGGCTACGCACTGGGAGAAGAGGGTGTCGTGAAGCTGAATCAGTGGCCGAAGGCTGTAATGAGAGTGCGGAACGTGGCGTAAAGGCTTAAGAGGGAGAGCATCGACTCCCCACCCTTTCGCAAAAGGCGCGAACGGATGGGCCACCCGGCCGACTCCCCACCCTTTCGCAAAAACCGCGAAAGGATGGGCCACCCACCTACCGTCTATCCCCATCCTTCCTATCGCTGCGGGAACTTCTCTTTCCTTGTCGCCGTACCGCATGCAGCAGCATCCCTATTTTCGTGCGAGGTGATATGAAGCAACGCTTTGGTTCGTCCATGGTTATGTCAGTCGTGTTCGCGCTTATTTCCTCGGCGGCGGTTTTCGCGCAAAGTGTCCCGCCGCTCGACAAGATACAGAACCAGGACGACCTGAACAAGGCCATCACGGCGCTCGATGCGGCGCTGTTCGATGCGTACAACAAATGCGATATGGCAAAATTTGGATCGCTCGTCGACGAGAACGTGGAGTTCTATCACGACCAGGGCGGGATCACGCTGGGACGCGCCGCGCTGGTGGATTCCGTCACGAAGAATATTTGCGGAACAACCACGCGCGAACTCGTCCCGGGCTCGCTGCAGATTTATTACATGAAGAACATTGGCGCGCTCGAGATGGGCACGCACCGCTTTCATCATCCGGGACATCCGGAGATAGGCGATGGCGAAGGAAAGTTCGTGCATCTGTGGCAGTACAAAGATGGCGCGTGGAAGGTGACTCGCGTCTTCAGCTATGACCACCACGGCGTGAAGTGATCTAATAACCCGGCACAAGGAAGGTTAGTGAAGGATCCACTTTCACGACCTCTAAGGTGCGAACCTAGTGGACTGTCGCAGTGAATTTTTTACCGGACGAACCGATATAGGTCCCGTTAGGGAGATTGATAAGGTAGGGATCCTTCGACTGCGCTCAGGATGACAATTCTTCACGTTTCGCGACGGTAATGCTTTCCCAGGGACAAGCCACTAGCGCTCTATCCAGGCTGAGCTACG
>Ga0209060_10001039_pt1 | contig 34511 bp, 29 predicted proteins | sample Coa_R1_8_FD_187155 | JGI IMG/M metagenome (GOLD analysis project Ga0209060, IMG submission 187155) | Surface soil microbial communities from Centralia Pennsylvania, which are recovering from an underground coalmine fire - Coalmine... | ecosystem: Environmental > Terrestrial > Soil >...
CGCGTCTCGGACCCCCGGGGGTCGATCTACGATCTCATCACCGAATACCTTCAGGCCGCGGGCAAGGCCCCCGACTGGTTCTGGCGCCTCGCCGGGCGCCTCGAGGGCAGCGACGCCGAGAACCTCGAGGAGCTCCTGAGCTCGGCGTTCGAGGCGGGGGCGTTCATCGCCCACGACCACCCCGAGGACCTCAAGTTCGACTGGGTCACCGAGGAGCAGTGCGAGAAGGAGCGCCGCGCCGAGGAGCGCGGCGAGACCGGGGACGACGCCCGGAAGGAGCGCTCCTCCCTGAGCCACTACGCCTGATCCCGCGAAGTAGGTGTCCGGCCCCCTCGGGCCGGGAATCGGTTCGCCGACCGGCGCTCCCGCCCCGCCCCCCTCAGAAGGGGATCAGGGTGTGGGCGATGATGAGCGCGATGAACAGGATCGAGATCGTGTTGACGACCTTGATCAGCGGGTTGATCGCCGGGCCCGCCGTGTCCTTCGTGGCGTCGCCGACGGTGTCGCCCACCACGGCCGCCTTGTGGGCGTCGGAGTGCTTGCCGCCGAAGTGACCCATCTCGATGTACTTCTTGCCGTTGTCCCAGGCCCCGCCCCCGGTGGTCATCATCAATGCCAGGGGGAAGCCGGAGAGGATGACGCCGAGCAGGAGACCGGCGAGGGCCAGGGGGCCGAGCAAGAAGCCGACCGCCAGAGGGGTGATCACCGCGATCGCCGCCGGCACCGCCAGCTGGCGCATGGCCACCAGGGTGACGATGTCCACGCACTTGCCGTACTCGGGCTTCCCCGTCCCCTCGAGGATGCCCTGGATCTCCTTGAACTGCCGGCGCACCTCGAAGACGATCGCCTGGGCCGCGACCCCGACGGCGTTCATCAGGAACGACGTGAAGAAGAACGGCAGGATCGCGCCGACCACCAGCCCCGCGACGATCAGGGGGTTGTCGAGGTAGAGCTGGGCGTTGAACGCGGAGAAGCTGACGTTGGCGTCCCGGGCGGCCGCGAAGACATAGGCGGCGAACAGCGCGAGGGCCGCCAGCACGGCCGAACCGATGGCGTACCCCTTGGTGATCGCCTTCGTGGTGTTGCCCACCGCGTCGAGCGGGTCGGTGACGCCCCGGGCCTCGGGGGGCAGGCCTGCCATCTCGGCGATGCCGCCGGCGTTGTCCGTGATCGGGCCGAAGGCGTCGATGGAGATGATCATCCCGGTGACCGAGAGCATCGAGGCCGCCGCGAGCCCGATCCCGTAGAGACCGAGCCCCGTGTCCCAGTTGTTCCAGGCCAGGGCGCCGTAGGCCCCGAGCGTGCCCGCGACGATCACGAGACCCGGGATGAACGCGGACTCGAGCCCGACGGAAAGGCCCGTGATGACCACGGGCCCCGCACCGGACTGCGACGCCTCGGCGATCCGCTCGACCGGCCGGTAGTGCGCCGAGGTGTAGTAGTCCGTGGAGAGGACCAGGAGGACCATGACCACGAGGCCGATGGCCGTCGCGACGAAGACGCCGAGGCTGCCCCCCATCAGGGTCGCGTCGAGCACGTAGAGCCCGATCAGCCCGACGCCGGTGGTCGCGGCGAGGCCCTGGTACAGGGCCCCCATGATCGATCCCTTCGGCCCCATCCGGACGAACGCGGCGCCGACGATGGTGGCCACGATCGCCCAGCCGCTCACCGCGAGCGGGTAGAGGACCGCGTTGGGGAACTTCGTGGTGACGGAGGAGATGAGGTAGGCGAGGAGCATCGCGCTCACGGCGGTGACGACGTACGTCTCGAACAGGTCCGCCGCCATGCCGGCGCAGTCGCCGACGTTGTCACCTACGTTGTCCGCGATGACCGCGGGGTTCCGGGGGTCGTCCTCGGGGATCCCGGCCTCGACCTTGCCGACGAGGTCCGCGCCGACGTCGGCGCCCTTCGTGAAGATGCCGCCGCCGACCCGGGCGAAGAGGCTCATCAGGGAGGCGCCGAACAGGAGGCCCAGCATGTCGAGGATGTTGCCGCCGAAGGCCCAGTAGAACCCGATGAGCTCCAGGAGCGCGAGGCCCGCGACGGAGAGGCCCGTCACGCTCCCGCCCCGGAAGGCGTACTGCATCGTGGCGGCCAGCTTGCCGCCCCGGGCGTGGGCGGCGGTCCGGACGTTGGCCCGGACGCTCACCAGCATGCCGACGGCGCCGGCGAGGGCGCTGCCGGCGACGCCGAAGAGGAAGCCGATGGCGAGGCGCCAGCCGTCCCCGGTGACCCCGAAGGCGAGGGCGATCAGGATCGCGAGGACGATGGCCGCGCTGAACACGGCCGTGTACTCCCGGCGCAGGAACGCGACGGCCCCTTCGCGGATCGCCGCGGCGATCGTTCGCATCTTCTCATCGCCCTCGTCCTCCCGGAGGAGGAGGAACGTCTGGATCGCGGCGTACGCGAGCCCCAACAGTGCGGCGAGGAAGATCAGCAGCTCCAGTTGTCCGGTCGGCAGCGACATGGCCCTAAGTTGGGGTCCGTCCAACGGACTGACTATTAAAAGATTGGGCGACGGCCGACCGGCCCCGGTTCCGTCGGCGGGCGCGGTTCCGGTGGGGGCGCCAGTTTCTTACCCCACGACGGGTAGGAGTGGCGATGCAGTCGGGGGCCTCCCGGGAGGCGGTGCTGGTCCGGAGGGCCCGGGTGAGCTGCCCGCACTGTGGCGCGCCCATCGACCTCGCCCGGATGCGGGCCCACCTCCGCGAGGCCCACCAGGTCAACAGCGCGGACCTCGAGTCCACCTTCCTCAGCGCCCGGCGCGAGGCCCGACGGGCGAGCCGGTCCGCGCGGCGCTGAGGGCCCCCTCAGGGCTCGAACGCACGTTCGTGCAGCTTGTCGAGCGCCCGCTGAAGGAACTCCGCCTCGGGGACCACGCTCTGCCCCTTCGTCCCCCGGATCCGGACGGCCACGGTGCCATTGGAGAGCTCCGCGTCCCCGAGCACGAGGACGTACGGGATCCGCTCGAGCTCGGCCTCCCGGATCCGCTTGCCGAGGGTCTCCTGGCTGCCGGCCGCCTCGGCCCGGAGGCCGGCGAGGCGAAGGCGCTCCACCAGTGAGGCCGCGGCGGGCTGGTGCGCGTCCGTTAGCGGGAGCACACGGACCTGGACCGGGGCCAGCCACGGGGGGAGCCGGCCGGCGCAGTGCTCCAGCAGGACGCCGAAGAAGCGCTCCCAGCTCCCGAGGATCGTCCGGTGGACGACCACGGGGCTGTGCAGGGCGCCGTCCGGCCCCTGGTACTGGAGCTGGAACCGGAGGGGCATCTGGTAGTCCAGCTGGATCGTGGGTCCCTGCCAGGGGCGACCGAGGCTGTCCCGGATGTGGATGTCGATCTTCGGGCCGTAGAAGGCGCCCTCGCCCGGCGAGACCCGGTACTCGATCCCGGTGGACTTGAGGACCCGCTCCAGCGTCGCCTCGGCCCGGTCCCACTGGGCCGGGTCCCCGAGGAAGGTGGCGGGCCGGGTGGAGAGCTCGTACGTCCACGATAGCCGGAACGTCGAGTAGGCCTTCTGGACCCAGGCGAGCAGCATCCGGATCTCCGCCTCGATCTGGTCCTCGGTGACGAAGATGTGCGCGTCGTCCTGGACGAACTCCCGGACCCGGGTGAGCCCGTGGAGGGTACCGCTCGCCTCGTACCGGTGCAGCGGGGCGAACTCCGCGAGGCGCAGCGGCAGTTCCCGGTAGCTCCGGGCGCGGGAACGGAACACCATCATGGCGCCGGGGCAGTTCATCGGTTTCCACCCGAAGATCCGGCCGTCGATCTCCGTCTGGAACATGTTCTCCCGGTAGTGGTCCCAGTGGCCGCTGGTCTCGTAGACCGACTGGGCGAACAGGAGCGGCGTGCGGATCTCCGAATAGCCGGCGGAGTCGAGGTGCTCGCGCACGAACTTCTCGAGCTCCCGGACGACGATCATCCCCCGGGGGAGCCAGAAGGGGAACCCGGGCGCCTCGTCGACGAAGTGGAACAGTTCGAGACGGGTGCCCGCCGCCCGGTGGTCCCGGGCCTCGGCCTCCTTGCGGAGGGCGAGGTAGGCGTCCAGTGCCTCGCGCGTCGGGAAGCCCACGCCCCGGACCCGCTGGCGGGGAGCCCCCGTGGCCGTCCCGTCCGCCGTGACCGCCGAGATCCCGAGGAGGTGGATCCCCCGCAGCCAGTGGGTGTCAGGGACGTGCGGCCCACGACAGAGATCGACGAACGCGCCCGTCCGGTACAGCGAGATCGGCTCGCCGGGCGGCGTCTGCCGGATGTACGCGAGCTTGTGCGGGTTCCCGGCGAAGATCCGTTCGGCCTCCTCCCGGGAGACCTCCGAACGGACGAACCGCTCGCGGGCCTTGATCGAGGTTCGCATCGCCTCCTCGATGGCGGCGCGGTCGGCGTCGGTGATCGGCCGCGTGTCGAAGTCGTAGAAGAACCCCTCCTCCGTCGGGGGCCCATGGGTCGGCAGCGCCCCCGGGATCACCTCGGTGACCGCCTTGGCGACGAGGTGGGCCGAAGAGTGCTGAAGGATGTCGCGCCCGTCGCGGTCCGTGAACGTGATCGGTTCGAGCTTTCCGTCCGATTCCAGGGGCCGGTCGAGGTCGATGGGCTCGCCGTTCCAACGGGCCGCCAGGGGGGCCGGGACTCCCTCCCCGTGGGGGAGGAGCTCCCGCGGGCGGGACCCCCGGGGGACCCGCTGGCGCTGGCCATCGGAGAACGTCACCTCGATCTCGGCAGCCCCCATGCGAAGGACTCCGACCACCCTACCGAGGAAAAGGTTTCGCCGGCGGCCCCCGTTCCCCGCCATCGGACAAGGCGCGGGAGGTTTCGCCGCGGGTTCGCTGTATAACCTACGCGGCGACGCAACCGGAGCCCTCAAATCCCGGGAGCGGGGTGGTGCGGCTCCCATGGGCCGATCCCCCTCCTCCCGCGCGGGCTGGGAGCAGATCGTCGACTACACCCGGACGGTGCGGGACCGACAGCACGTCTGGGTGTCGGGGACCGATGTCCCGGCCCCCGAACGCAAGGTCCCCGCACGGCCGGCCTACGAGCAGACCGTGGATGCCCTGCGGCGCATCGACCGCGCCCTCGGCGCCTCGGGGGCGTCCCGGCAGGATGTCATCAGCACCCGCTTCTTCGTGACCCGCATCTCGGACTGGAAGGAGATCCTTCGGGCCCACGGCGAGTTCTTCGGACCGGCACCGCCGGCCGCCACGATGGTCGAGGTCCCTCAGCTCGAACGGCCCGGGCTCCTGGTGGAAGTGGAAGCGGAGGCGTACGTCGCGCCCGCCCCCGCCCCCTCGCCCCCGGGGCGCCGATCGGCCCGGGGACGGTCGTCCCGCCGGCGGAAGTGAGCCGTCGGCCGGTCGCGCGCGGTCAGCCCGCCCATTACTAATCACCGTTCATCTGGTTCTAGTTCTCATCATCCCGCGCGCGCGAGCGATCGACAGTTGCAGGGAGGGCTCCCGACTCCGGTCCGGTCCCGTACGAGAAGATCCCTCCCGCCCCCCGGGCCGAGACGACCCGGGCGAGGTCGTTGGGGTGCACCGGGCCGGCGGCCCAGGTAGGACCTCCGGCGGCGACCCGGCTGAATGCCTCCCAGAGCGGACCCTCGGAAGGGAACCGGAACACGATCTCCGACGGGCCGAGCGAGCGGACCCGCTGGGCCGCCCCCTCCGGGGAGAGCCCCCAGTGGGCCAGAAGCCCGCCCGGAGCCGCCTCCGACGCGTCCAGTTCGACGACGATGTCCTGCGAGAGGGCCCACGCCCGCCCTACCTCCTCCGGAGCGTCCAGGGCGGAGCTCGAGAGGACCGCGCGGCTGGCCCCTGCGACGAGGATGTCGATCGCCTGGTCCGCCGTACGGACGCCGGCGTCCACCCACAGCTCGCCGTCCCGGGACATCTCCTGGAGATAATCGAGCTGGGGGCTGTCGCGGTCGATCCCGTCGAGGTCGATCACGTAGAGGCGGCCGTGCTCGGCGATGAGGCGGTCCGCCAGGTCCAGAACGTCGGCCGGCCGGCCGACGTCGTCTTTGAGGAGGACCGGTCCGTCCGGCCCCGGCGTCAGGGCCCGGCCCCGCTGGATCATCACCGCCGGGATCATCCGGGCGGAGGGTTGCATGTCCCCTCGGGAGCCGGGGCCCTTCATCCTCCTTTCGCCGTCCGTCCGAGCGCGTTATCCCGTCCCCGTGGCATGCCGGGACGCCAGGAGACGGAGGGCAGCTGACGGTGGAGGTCCCTGACGAAGGTACCCTGCTGAGGAAAGTCCCCACTCCGGGGGCCACGGGGGCGGGTGGGAACCCGCCGGGCGAGAGTCCGAGCAACGGAGCAGCAACGACACAGTCCGGGGGCACGGTGAAGGCGCCGCGCTGGAGGATCCCCCGGGACCTGGTGAAACGGCCGTCTCCCCGGGAGCAAGCCCTGACCGACGGGATGAACCGGCACCGCGACCGTCGAGGAGAGCGCGCAGTCGAATGCTGCCTGAACCAGAATGGGGCTTACTACCGCCACCTGGCCCGGCCGTCGGGAAACCGGCGGCCGGTTTGACCCGCCCCTAGCGGCCGGGGGCTTACTTTGGCCCGGGCGGGTCCGAGAGGAACCCCGTACCGGCCCCGAGAGCCGGTCCGCGCGACCGCATCCACCGACCCGTCGCGGCGATCGCCACCAGCACCAGGACCACTCCGGCGGCCTGGGTGAGGTCGAGTCGCTCCCCGTAGACCACCGCCGACGCCGCGAGGGCGACCAGGGGGACGAGGAAGGTGAACCCGCTCAAGGTCGCCGCGGGGATGCGACCGAGCAGGTGGAACCAGATGGAGTACGCCAGGGCCGTTCCGACGAGGCCCAGCCATAGGACGTCTGCGCCGAGCGCCCAGGACGGTGACGGGAGGGCCCCGGGCGCGAGCCCGGCCGCGACCAGCACGAGCGCGGCCGCTCCCCCGAGGAGCTGGTAGGCGTTCGCCTGCTGGAGCTCGGAGGCCCGGAACCGCCGTTGCATCAGGACGGTCCCCAGGGCCCACGAGATCGCCCCGACGAGCAGCTCGACCACGGGGACGGGGCGAAGGGAGGCGCCGCTTCCCGCCCACGGCTGCGAGATCATCGCCACCCCTACGAACCCGACGCCGAGGATCGCCCAATGGACCGGGCGGAGATGGTCCCCGAGGACCGGCCCGGCGAGGACCGCGACCCACAGGGGGAAGGTGTAGACGATCACCGCGGTCTCGCCGGGGAGGACCGACCCGGCGGCGAGGAACCAGAGACCGAAGAACAGGGCGGTGTTCGGCAGGCCGAGCAGCGCGGCATCGATCCTTCCCCGGCGGTCCAGCGCGGGGACGCCCCGGCGAGGCAGGACGAACACCGCGGCGGCCAGGGCCCCGAGTCCCGCACGGAACGCGGCGAGCCAGAGGGGGTTGGCCAGCCCGAGGCCGGCGCGCACGAACAGGTAGTTGAACCCCCAGATCGTGGCCACGCCCACGAACCCGAGGACCAGGAGGAGAGGCCGCGGGGACTCCGCCATCGGGCCCCGGTTGCTCCTGCCGCCTTAGCCGTTGCGACCGCCGAGCACCAAACGGTTTAAGACGGCCCCCGGGCTCGGAGCGACGATGGGGCTCCAGGGGCGGGACCTGATCACCATCCGGGACCTCTCCCGGGGAGAGATCGAGGAGATCCTCCAGGCGTCCCGGCGGATGATCCCGTACGCCGAGGGGACCCGCTCCGGGTCCCAGCTCGCGGGCCGCCTAGTGACCCTGGCGTTCTTCGAGCCGTCCACGCGGACCCGGCTCTCCTTCGAGACCGCGATCCAGCGCTTGGGGGGCCGGTGCGTCACCATCGCCGACCCGTCCGCCTCCTCCATGCGCAAGGGCGAGAGCCTTCACGACACGATCCGGATGCTCTCCTCCTATGGGGACGCGATCATCCTGCGACACCCGAACGAGGGGGCCGGTCGGCTCGCGGCGCAGGCCTCGGACAAGCCCGTGATCAATGCCGGGGACGGGGCGGGCCAGCATCCGTCGCAGACCCTGCTCGACCTCGCCGCCATGCACGAGGCGTTCGGCACCCTGAGCGGCCTCAAGGTCGTCCTCCTCGGGGACCTCAAGTATGGACGGACGGTCCATTCCCTCGCCTACGCCCTCGCCACCTTCGGGGCCGAGCTGGTCCTCTCGTCCCCTCCGTCCCTCGGCCTGCCGGAGGAGATCCGCCAGCAGCTCGACCAGATGGGGGCCAAGGTCAGCGAGGAGACCCAGATCCACAAGCTCGTCCGCGACGCGGACGTCCTCTACGTGACCCGGATCCAGAAGGAGCGGTTCGTGGATGCCGCCGAGTACGAGAAGGTGGCGGGGTCGTACCGGATCGACCGGGAGGTCCTGGCCGGCGCCAAGCCCCGGCTCATCGTCCTCCACCCGCTCCCGAGGACCGGCGAGATCGACCCGGCCGTGGACGCGACGCCTCACGCGGCGTACTTCCGGCAGGCGTTCCTGGGGGTCCCGGTCCGGATGGCGCTCCTCTCGCTGATCCTCACGGGGAAGGCGCGATGAGCGGTCCGTCGCCGCCCCGGGAGCTGAAGATCACCCCGATCCGGAACGGGACGGTGATCGACCACATCCCGAGCGGGCTCTCCCTGGAGGTGCTGAAGATCATCGGGGTCACCGAGATCGATCGGGACTCCACGGTCAGCGTGGCCCTCCACGTCCGGAGCCAGAAGCTCGGGTGGAAGGACATCGTCAAGGTGGAGAACATGGAGCTCTCCCCGCGGAAGGTGAACGCCATCGCGCTCATCGCGCCGTCCGCGACCATCGCGATCATCCGGGACTACAAGGTCCGGGAGAAGCGGGCCGTGGACCTCCCCGATCGGATCGTCGGCGTCCTGCGGTGCCCCAACCCGAACTGCATCTCCAACCAGAACGAGCCGGTCGAGCCCGAGTTCGAGGTCGCCCGCCGTCGGCCCGTCGTGGTCCGGTGCGTCTATTGCGAGCGGCAGGTCGACAAGTTCCTGCCGCACCTCGCGTGAGCTCGATGGACCTCGCGCTCTCGTTCGCCGTGGTCTTCGCGGTCATCGCCGGCACCGAGTTCCTGGACCGGACGAACTTCGCCCTCATCGGCCTCGCCGCCAAGAACCCGCCCCTTCCGGTCTGGGCCGGGGCCGCCGGCGCGTTCCTGATCACCACCGGCATTGCCGTGGTGGCGAGCGCCGTGCTGGTGGCGGTGCTGCAGCCCGAGATCGTCTGGCTGCGGGTGGGCGGCGGCCTCTTCCTGATCGGGTACGCCCTCTACCTCGCCCGGGTCCCCGAGAGCGAGCGGCGCCTTCCCGTGGGGAAGACCGCCGGAGCGACCGCGTTCCTGACGATCCTCCTCCTGGAGATGGGGGACACGACCCAGTGGCTCACCATCGGGTTCGTGTTCACCCAGCCGAACGTCCTCGTGGTGGCGGCCGCCGCGGCCGCGGGCCTGCTCTGCGTCGCCGCCACGGCCGTCCTGATCGGCCACCGCGTCGGGGCCCGGGTCGAACCGGCCGTGCTGGAGCGGGTCATCGTGGTCGTCCTGCTGGCCGTCGGCGCCCTGACGATCCTGGTGGCTCTGGACCCGTCGATCCTTCCGGCGGTCTAGCGCTTCCTGGAGCGCGGGGGCGGAGCCCCGCCGTCCGGGAGGCCCCCGCGTCGCCGGCGGGCCGCCCGCCACTCTCCCCACGTGGGCCGTCCCTCCGGCCCGAACGCCGCGTCATCGAGGAGGGCGAAGGTGGCCCGGGCCGTATCGATCCGCCCCTGGGACAGCTCCAGCTCCACAAGGTGCCGGAGCGCAGAGCGCCGGATCTCCTGAAGCGAGCTCGACGGCGGAAGATCCACGATCGCCCGGAACCGGTCCCGGGCCCCCTCCGGGTCGGGGATCATGGCATGGTGGCGGCCCTCGAGGAGCCAGAGCCGGAGCACCGACGGAGACGGGGGGGTGAGGTGGAGGACCTCGACGAGCTCCCGGGCCCGCACGAGGGCCGCCGCCACCCGCTCATCGGCCCCCTTGGCGTCGAGGATCAGTTCGGCGACCCCCAGTTGGTGGGGGATCTCGTACGGGAGGAGGTGGAGGCGCTGGAGCACGCCGATGGCCCGGAGGTGGGTGGCGAGGGCCTCCTCCCGGTCCCCGGCCCGGGCGAGCGCCGCGGCCCGGAGCTCTTCGGCCACCTGCTGGAGGCCGCCCTGGCGTCCGGTCCCGAGCATCTCATGGGCGGCGCGGCGGAACCGGTCCCCCAGCTCCCGTTCGGCCGGCTCGCCGTCCAGGAGGGAGACGGCGACCGCGAGGAGCGCGGCGGCCTGCGCAGCCCCGGGTTCTAGGGCCCGGGCGAGGTCGCCGGCGCGGCGCGAGCCTCCGCGGGAGCGGTCCGACCGTCCCCGCCGGTGCTCGTGGCCCGCGAGGATCGCCTGCAACAGGACCTCGACGGACGTGAACCCGGCGGCGTGGGACCGATCGACCAGTTCCCCGAGCTCGGTCAATAGCTCCGGCCTCGGCCCGACGGCCAGGAGCGGGGGGATCAGTCCCTCGACCCACTCCTCGAGAGGGGCCGCGGCGACCGGGTGCTCGAACGCGAGCGAGAGCGCCGCGTGGAGCTCCCGCTCCGCGTCGGCCGGGCGCCCGGCGAAGAAGAGGGCCCGGGTCCGGACCAACCGAAGTTCTACCTCGGCCGGGGGCCGCTCCGCCGTCGGCAGTCCGTCGACGCAGGCGAGGGCGTTCTCCAACAGTCCCAGGACCGCATCGTACGCGTGGAGCCGCTCCGTGAGCTCGGCCGCCTCGAGGAGGTACCGTAGGGCGGTGGGCCCCGCCTCCCACTGGAAGTAGTGCTCGGCGAGCTCGGCCCGGCGGACCAGGGTCGGTTCCGGGCTCATGGCCTCGATCGCCTCGGCGATCTCCTTGTGCATGGTCCGGACGCGGGCGCGGGGGAACAGGTCCCGGAAGAGGTCGGTCCACTCCGCGTGCGGGATCGCGACCTTCCCGGCGTCGATCCGGACGAGGTGGGCCTCCGAGGCCGGAAGGAGCGCGTCCGCGAGCTGGTTGAAGTTGAGCCGGGTGACGCGACTGAGCGCCACCTCCGTGGTCGCGCCCCCGAGCAGCGCCGTGAAGACGAGCACGCGCTGGGTCTCCTCGGGCAGGGCGTCGAACGTGCCCTTGATCCGGTGCGCCTCCCTCGGGTCGCTCCGGGGCGTCTGGAGCCGGACCCAGTCCACGTCGCGCCGGTCGAGGAGCTTCTCCTCCCATCCGGCGTAGCCGGCCTCCCCGGTGTCCACGACTACCGCGATCAGCAGGGGCCGGAAACGGACCCGCTCGCCGAGGTAGAGGAGGAAGTCCCGGCTCTCCGGGTCCACTAAGGACCCGTCCTCCACGAGGATCGCCGCGGGGGCCTTCTGGACGTCCTGGAACTCCTTCCGGAGCCGTTGCCAGTACTCCGCCGGGTCCATGGCGAGCCCGCCGCGGGTCCGGACAGCGTAGGGGACCCCGAGGATCGTCCCCTGCCGACGCTCGCCTCCGCGCCGTCGGGAGCTGCGCGCCGCCTCGTCGCCCAGCGCGCCCAGGGCCGCGATCGGGACGTCGACGTCCGGGGCCGGGCCCTCCGAGGGCGGGGAAGCCGAGCCTTCCTGAAGAAGCGGGGCGAGGGCCGCGTTGGCGACCTCCCGATCGTGGTAGTTCCCTCGGAGATCGGTCACCCGGACCCCGTCGAGCCTCAACTGGTCCCGCAGGCGATCGAGGAGCGCGCTCTTTCCCGAGTCGGCCGGACCGGCGATCATCAGGAGACGTCCGACCCGGTCGTCGAGCCCTTCGAGGGCCCGGAGGACAGGGATCGGGAACCCCGGCTCCCGGTCCATGGACCGGGAAGCACGGGTCCCTGTTTACAATCCTTGTCATGGTGAGCCGGCCCCCTCCCGGCCCCGTCCCGTCGGCCGCAGGGGGCGTCCCGAAACGCACGACTTATCAGGGAAGGCTTCGTGGGCCCGCCGTGTCCCAGCGGACGAGTGCGGCGCGGCGGTCCCTGCTGAAGAAATCCGTGACCCCGGTCGACGTCACCCGGGTCCACGGGCTCGGCGACCTCCTGGAGGCGTTCCAGGGCACGTCCATCCAGGCGCGCAACCTCGGGAAGTGTCTCGAGGTCTGGGAGAACGCCCTCACCGACCGGCGGCGACCCACCATCCTGGTGGGCCTCGCCGGCCCCCTGATCGCGGCGGGCCTCCGTAAGGTGCTGCGCGACATGATCGACTGGGGCCTCGTGGACGTGGTCGTCTCCACCGGCGCCGTCCTCTACCAGGACATCTACCAGACCATCGGGGGACGCCACTGGGTCGGGACCCCCACCGCGGACGACGTCCGGCTCCGGGAGCTCTACCTCGACCGGATCTACGACACCTACGTCGACGAGCTCAAGTTCGAGGAGACCGACCGGGCCGTCGGGAAGATCACCGAGCAGTTCGACCGGCGACCGGCGTCCTCGCGCGAGTTCCTGGGGTTCCTGGGATCCCGGTTCGACGATCGCGAGTCGATCCTGGCCACCGCGGTCCGGCGGGGGGTGCCCGTCTTCTCCCCCGCGCTCATCGATAGCTCGATCGGCATCGGACTCACCCTCTACTACCAGGCGAACCGCGGCCGGGACCGGTTCATCCTGGACGCGGTCCGGGACAACTACGAGCTCGTGCAGATCCTCGCCCACTCCCCGCGGACCGCGGTCATCTACATCGGCGGCGGCACGCCGAAGAACTGGATCAACGACGGGATCGTCATGGCCAACTACGCGTTCGGTCGGGAGGGCGAGGGGCACTACTACGCCCTTCAGATCACCACGGACGTCCCCCACTGGGGGGGCCTCTCGGGGAGCACCCTCGACGAGGCGCAGTCCTGGGGGAAGATCTCGAAGACGGCCACCCGGGCCATGGCCCACATCGACGCGTCGGTGGGCCTTCCCCTGCTGGTCGGGGGGCTGTGGGACCGGCGGAAGCACTGGCAGCCCCGCCGCCGGCTCCGGTTCGACTGGACGGGCGACGAGGTCGAGATCCACTGAGGGCGTCGGCCCTCGCGGCGTGAGGACCCATGGCCGAACGGGTGCCCCCGGGGCAGGTGTTGACGAAGGGGTGGCCGGTGCTCCACGCCGGCAGCGTTCCGTACCAGCTCACCGCGACGAACTGGACCCTCCGGGTGCACGGGTCGGTGGATGCGCCCTTCGGCCTCGACCACGCCCAGCTGCTCGCGATGCCCCAGAAGAGGCAGACCAACGACATCCATTGCGTCACCTCCTGGACCAAGCTCGACATGACCTGGGAGGGGGTCCCGTTCCGGGCGATCGTCGAACGGGCCCGGGTGCGTCCCGAGGCGAAATTCGTCGTCATGGAGTGTGAGCAGGGGTTCACCACGTCCCTGCCCCTGGACGCGTTGATGGACGACGACGTCCTCGTCGCCCACCGGGCGAACGGTGCGCCGCTTCCCCCCGAGCACGGGGGCCCGGTCCGGTTGCTCGTCCCGCGGCGGTACTTCTACAAGAGCGCGAAGTGGCTCCGAGGCCTCAAGTTCGTCCCGGAGGACGAGCCCGGTTTCTGGGAGGTCCGGGGATACTCCAACGTCGCCGATCCGTGGCGGGAGATGCGGTACGACGTGGACGACGTCACCACGATCCACAAGATGCGCAAGCGGAGCCTCTTCCAGGCCCTCACCGGGAAGCCCTAGGGCGGTTTGTCAGACCGGCTTGACACCGTCATCTCCGATGGAGGGGGGCGGCGGGGGCCGGGGGGGCCGGGCCGGCTCACTATTCCTCGTCGGTGTGAGACACCGCCGGGGCGCCATCGGCCGTTCTAAGGTTTCTTAGAATCGTGCGCATTCATCCTCACGAATACGTGCCGTATATCCGAGAGAACGAGCGACCTTCCGGCCGTCACCTTCAAGTAGCCACTTTCCGCGGAGGCGCTCGGAGGTGACGTCCGAATGTACCTGCCGGTTGTACCGCCCGTTCCGCGCGAGCAGCTGTAGACCCTTTCCCCTTCGGGGAAGTCCCTAGGGCCGGTGAGGTCGCGGCGCGGTGACGCGCCGCCATCGAGGCCCTGGGGCCGTGCGGCGGCACCTCTCAGGTGGCCGCCGCGAGCCGCGCCCCCACCTCCTGTTCCAGCTGGCCCCGGAGCCAGTTGAGCCCGAGGCGGTTGCACACCTCGAGCACCTCCTGGTAGAGGGCCCGGGCCTCCGGGATCATCTTGAGGGCCAGGTACGTTTCGGCGAGGTAGCCCTGGGTGAACGCCAGGGAGTCCGAGGGCGGGAGCCGGCCCAGGATCGTCAAGGCCCGTTCCCCGTGGAGCCGGGCCTCGTCCAGGCGGTCCTGCCGCATTTCGGCGGCGCACATGAGACCCAGCGTGTGGCCGAGGACGGTGTCGTTCCCCAGCCGCTCCGCGAGGGTGATCGCCTGGCGCGCGTAGGCGCTCGCCTCCGCCCACCGCCCCGTGGCCGTCGCGGTGGCGGCGAGACCGCTCAGGGTGTAGGTCAGGGGGTTGAGGTAGCCCAGGGCCTCGGCCTCCGTCCGGAGGGCCCGCATCTCGGCCTCGGCCGCGCTGGACTCCCCGTTCTCGGCCAGGACCCGGGCCCGCACGAGCATGAGGTTGAACACGATCTCGAGCCGTCCGGAAGAACGGGCCTCCGGCAGCGCCCGCTCGACGATCCCGAGGGCCTCCTCCCCCCGGCCCGCCAGCGAGGCCAGCCGGGACCATGCCGCGACGGCCTCCAGGGCGAGGTCCGAGATGCGGAACCGCTGCGCCATCTCGAACACCTCCTGGAACTGGGCCTGGGCGGTCTCGAACTCCCCGCGGATCTCGACGATGCGGGCCTCGCTCAGGAGCAGGTAGACCTGCAGGCGGCGGTTGAAGGGACCCCGGCGTCGGGCCTCGCCGAGGGCCCGTTCCGCGTCCTCCACCTGCCGCAGCCGTGAGTACAGCTCCACGATCTGGCAGTACGACTCGGCCTGGACCTTGGGGTCGTTCTGCGCCTCGATGATGGCGCGACGGAGCGAGAGGATTGCCTCCGAGTACTCCGAATGGAGCCGAAGGAGGGTCGCCTCCGTCCGCAACGCACGGACCCGGCTCGCCCCCTTGGGGATGGCCAGCGTCAGGTGGCGGAGCGCGCTCCGCAGGAGGTCCGAGTACCCCAGCCCGAGGAGGGTCCTCTCCTGGTGGTTCAGGATCTCCCCCGCCGGCTTCCACGCCTCCGCGGTGACCAGGTGGAGGAACCGCTCCCGGACGGCCTCCGGGCGGTGGCTGCGGGCGTAGAACCCGGCGAGCTTGAGGTGGCTCTCCCGTTCCTCGGCCGGCCCTACCTTCCCGACGAGGGCGCCCCGGATGACATGGGTGAGCTCCACCCGGCCCTCGGGGGTCCGCTGGAGGACGCCGGCCGTGACCAGTTCGTCGAGGCGGCCGCTGGTGACCCCGCCCGCCTGCAGGACGAACGACTCGGGGATCGGCTCGTTGGCGACGGCCACGGGGAGGAGCGCCACCAGCTCGGAGGACGAGAGCCGGTCCACGATGGCCGCCGGGAGGAAGGCGGCGGTCGCTTCCACCCCCGGGGCGGCCAGGGCGAGCTGGAGCAGGAGGGGGCTCCCCAGGCTCGACTGGTAGACGCTCTCGAACCGTTCGGCGAGCCCGCCGAGCCGATCGGTGAGGTCGTGGGCGGCGGTCCGATCGAGCCCCGTCAGGGTGACCCGGTGGCGGGCGAGCTCCTCGACGTCGCAGAACGGAGGCTGCTGGCTCAGGAACAGGAAGAGGTCCTCCCGGTCCTTCGCGATCCCGTGGAGGAACTCCTCCAGGAACTTCCGCATGTCCGGGCTGGCGACCTGGACGTCGTCCACCACCATGAGCAGGGGACGATCGCCGAGGGCCCGGGCGGCGAGGTCCGCCACCTCGCGTCCCTGGGGGCTCCGGGGGAGCTGGGAGTAGTAGGCGAGCTGCTGGGCGCCGAGGGAGGAGAGGGCCCGGGCGAGGGCGATCGTCAGGTGGCGGCCGGAGCTCCCGTTCCGGATCGTGAACCAGAACGGGATCCGTCCCGCCTTCAGCCGGCGGACGTGCCGGGCGGCGAGGGCCGTCTTCCCGATGCCGGCCGGACCGTCCAGGAAGATCACGGTGCCGCCCGCCTTCGAGAGCCGCAGGAGCTCGGCCAGTTCCGCGCGGCGTCCCAGGAACGGGTTCGGGGGCGGCGGCACCTCCCCCGAGAACATCGGGACGTCCCGGGTCTGCTCCCGGAGGTGGCCCCGGCCCTGTTCCGTCAGGGCATAGACGAACTGCTTTCGGATCCCGCCCCGGACGACGCCCCGGTGGGTCCGGAGGTACCCCCGGTCCACGAGCTCGGCCAGGGGCCTTGACATGGAGCAGGGGTGGTAGCCGAGGGCCTTGGCGAGCTCCCGCTGGCTGATGCCCAGCCCCGAGTCCTCCGTCGGGGCGTGGGTCTCGACATAGTCGAGGATCTCGGCGGGCAGGTAGCTCTGGACGGGCACTACGGAGGGTAAGGGGGCTGCCCCTACTTAGCATTATTTTGTACAAAATAATGGCCGAGGTTTAAGTAGCGTAAACGCCCCCTGTTCCTTTGATGGCGCGCGGGAACGGGACCCAAGCCTACCTCGGCGGGATCAGCATGATGCTGATCCAGTCCGACGTGTGCTCGGCGTGCGGGAACGTCCACCCGCCCCGGGCGCTGGGCCTCGTCGCCCCGTCGAAGTCCGCCTGCCCCCTGGCGGCGGTCGGGAACCGCCCGGTGCTGACCTCCCCCGCCGATTTCGCAGGAAGCTCCACCCCCCCGCTCCCCCAGCTCCCGGTGCCCGCCCGGGAGATGATCCAGCTCCCCCGCCTGCCCAGCCCCAGCCCCGCCCGAAAGGCCTCCACCCTGAACGTTCCCTGGCCGATGCCCACCCACGTGGAGGAGTACCTCTGATGCTGACGGAACCGGCCCCCCTCGAACCGACCCAGCGCGCGCGGCGGTCCCCGACGCCCCCGACCGGGATGGTCTTCGCCATGGCCGCCCCGCCGGTCGAGCGCACCGACGTCCTCTGGCCCTCCTGGCTGTCGCCCGTCGGCGCCTCCTGGCGCCGCCCGACCGCCTTCCGATCGAACCACCCAACGCGGAGTGAGTGAGATGCTCGTCGGTCTCTAACGTCCTCACGATGTCTTGAGGCCCCCGCGGCGTGACCCGGACGCCGCGGGGGTCGTGTTTTTCCCGTTCCGTTCCGAGCCCAGGGCGTTCTCCCCGGGCTCCCGCCTCATCCATCCGGCTTCCCGGGAGTCCGAAAAGGAAAGATACCCCATGGCTCGTGGGCCCCCTGAACCCTCATGGCGGAGACCACGTGCCGGACCTGCGGAGGTCCGCTCGAGAGCGGCTTCCTGGCGACCTCCAACGGATCGGGACTGTTCTGGGCCCACGAGGCCTCCGCCAGCCGGCTGAGGCCCAAGGGCCTCGAGGTCCTGGTCCCGACCGGATTCGGGGGTACCTACTCGGCCAACCTGCCCGGCGACCGGTGCCCGAAGTGCAACACGGTCCTGGTCCGGTTGAAGTAGCGCCCTACTCGCCCGCGACCGTCAGGTTCTCGATCAGGCACGGCCCTGTTACGAGCGCGCCGGCCAGCTCCTGGGCTTTCCCGACCCGCTTGAGCGAATTGAGGAGCGACGGGCTGCCGGAGGGGGCGAACACGAGGCCCCCGACGGTACCGCCCCGGACCGGTTCGGCCCGCTTCCCGCCCCGGATCCGATAGGCGACCCGGATCTCCCCGCCGAACGCCCCGGAGAGGCTATCCGGGAAGGCGTAGCCCAGCTGGTCGACCCAGATGCCCTCCCCCGCGGCCTCGCAGAGCTCGGCGTCGCTTCCCCCGTCCGGTCCCCGGAGGACCAGGGTCGTGGCCCGGGGACCCGGCGCGGTGGCGAACCGGAACCATGTCGCGAACTCGGGCTCGGTCCGGCGGCCGTTCCCGGTGACCGACTGCCCCAGGGCGCTCGCGTGGAGAACGTCGTAGGACTTCCCCCGGGCGATCCCCCGATCGATCAGGGTCCGGCGGGCCTGGGGAACGCCCTCGTCGTCGAAGGGGGACGTGGAGAAGGCGCCCGGGTAGAGCCCGTCGTCGAAGATCGATACGGCCGGGTCGGCGACGGCGTCGCCGTCGGCGGGAGCGAGCTTGCGGAGCTCCGCCGCCCCGCTCATCCGATACCCGACGATGACCGGGAGCACATCGGCCAGGACCGAGGGCGAGAGCACGATGTTCGTGGGCCCCGTGGCTACCCGCTCCGGGCGCCGGACGTCCTGGGCGAACTGGCACCATTGGTCCACCTCATGGGAAAGCCCCTTCGAGGAGAGCCCCCGGGTCCGGCGGTTGATCCAGTACTCGCCCGGGGGCGCCCCTTCCGGTCCGCCGAACGCCTTGAGGGCGAACTCGAACTCCACCTCGGTGCGGGGGACGTGGCGTTGGAGGCCCTCCGAGTTGGCGAGGGTCACCTCGGCCAGGGTCGCCCGGACCGAGCCGAAGCTCGGGGAGATCCCCGAGCGCCCCTCCAGGGGGGTCAGTAGGTCATGGACGAACGCCTCCAGGGTCTCGACCGGACGGTCCCAGAGCCCGGGGTCCGTGGTCTCGATCGAGGCCGGCGGGCGGGTGGCGGTCCCGGGGAGCTCGATGCGCCGGGTCGGGAACCGGGCGAACTTCGCCGTCTCGCTCGCCGAGGCGAGGCTCGCCTCGATCCCCTCGGGGCTCAGGTCGCTGCTCGCCACGGCCCCGACCCCCATCTGATCGCCGGTGGGGCGGAAGACCCGGATGCCGTACCCTTCCAGGGAGACGGGGGCGCGGACCATCTCGATCCGGCCCTCGGTCAGGTGGAGCTCGTACCGGCGCAGCCGCTCCCCGTAGACCTCCCACGGGGCCTCGACCCGGCCGCGAAGGCGCTCCGCCACGTGGGCGGCCGTGAACGCCGCCGGGCCGGTCATGCGGGCCCCACGATGGCGCGGGAGGCGAGGTAGGGGCCGCCGGCCCCGGTGACCAGGAGGTCGGAGTGGCCCTTGCCACAGAACCCGGGGGTCAGCCCGAAGTCCTCGGGGCCGCTGACCCCGCGGATGTGCTGGAGGAACTCGAGGACCTTGCCGGAGAGGGCCATGGAGGGGTAGAGCTCGGTGAGCTCTCCGTGCTCGATCCGGCGCCCCTTCTTCGACTTGAGCTGCATGTTGCCTCCGAGCGGGTCCTCGATCCCGCTGGTGAACGACTGGAGGAGGACCCCGTCGCGGGTCTCCTCGAGGAGCTCCTCCAGGCTCCGGTCGCCGGGCTCGACGTACGTGTTCGTCATCCGAACGAACGGCCGGCTCAGGAAGTCGGCGCGTCGGACGTTCCCGGTCGGGTGGCGGTGCAGGAGGGCGGCGGATTCCCGGTCGTGGAGGACCTCCACGAACCGGCCCTTGTCGATCAGGACGTTCCGCCGGGCGGGCCATCCTTCCTCGTCGAACGCGATGCTCCCCCATGCGCCCGGGTACGCCCCGTTGTCCACGAGGGTGAGACATTCCGGGCCCACCTGGGTCCCCAGGAGGGGGCCGAGGTACGAGCGTTTCCGAACGATCTGGTCGGCCTCCGTCCCGTGGCCGAACGACTCGTGGGCGAACGTGCCGGTGAGGCTCGGGTCCAGGACGACGTTCATCGTGCCGGACGGGGCCGCGTGGGCCTTCAGGAGGGCCACGGCCTCCTTGGCGGTGGTGTCCAGGGACTCGTCGGTCATCCGGTCGAGGAGCTCCACCCCTCCGCACCCGCCGGCCCACGCGTAATCGAAGTCCACCTTCCCTCCCTCGGTGGCGATGGCGGTCAGGTTCCCGAGGACCCGGACGGTGCGCTGGTGGGCCCGTGCGCCGGCGGTGTTCAGGAACAGGCGCTCCTCGTGGTACGTGGCGACGTTCACGAAACAGTTCGCGATCCCCTCGAACCCCAGGACGCGGTCCCGCCGGGTCGTGGCCCACTCGATCCGCTCCTCGAGCCCGAAGTCGGCCACCGGCCGCTTCTCGACCGTGGTGGCCTCTCCCCGGCCGGTCGCCGAAGGGCCGGGGGGGCCCTGGGAGAGGGCGGCCGACGACAGGCGCCGGGCCACGGCGTCCACCGCGGCGGCTACCGAGGCGGCTTGGAGGCCGCTCGTGCACGCCTCCACCCATCGCTGGCCGTCCCAGGCCCGCACCGCCACGCCGGCCAGGGTCGGCTCCGGTCGGGGGGTCGTGGTCTGCCGGTCCACGTTCACCCGGTGCCCGTGCGTGCGCTCGGCGAAGAGCTCTGCGTAGGAGGTCTTCGGTTCGAGGCGCCGCAAGGCCATCGCAAGCTCGGGCTCCGAGTCGGTCAACGACGCCATCGCCGTCCCGTAGCCCGGCGGGAGGATGAACCTTCGCGGGAGTACTCGGTTACCCCGGCGGCGGCGTACCGGGGGCCCAGGGCTGGCCCTCGATCGCGGCCACGGTCCGGGCCACGGGGACGAGCGAAGGGATCTCGTCAACCCCCGGCCAACCGGCGGGGAGCCGGTCCCGGTTGAGCCAGACGGCCCGAATCCCGGCCGACGTCGCCCCGACCACGTCCGTCGCCCAGGAGTCCCCGAGCACGACCGCCCGCTCGGGGGTCGTCCCCGCGACCTCGAGGGCCCGGTGGAACGCGCGCGGATCGGGCTTGGGGGCCGGCATCTCCTCGGCGGTCACCAGCCCGTCGACCAGGGGGGCGAGGCCCAGCGCCTCGAGCTTCCCGGTCTGCTCCGGGCGGAGATGGTTCGTGACGACGATGATCTTCCAGCGGGGCCGCAGGGCCCCCAGAACGCCCCGGGCGCCGCGCACCGTGGTCTGGTGGTCGACGTAGCCGGCCCGGTAGGTCCGGATGGCCCGCTCGACCTGGCCCGCCGTCATGGAGGCTCCGGCGTCCCGAAAGAGGGTCTCAAAGCGGCGCCGGCGAGACTCCTCGGCCGAGACGTCCCCGCGGACGACCGCCGGGTGGACGTCCTCGAGCAGCTCCCGGTACCGGCGTTCGAGCCGGGCCTTGGGGAGGCCCCGGAGAACAGGGAACTGGCGGCGCACGCGATCCAGGCCGGCCCGGGAGGCGGCCCGATGGTCGAAGAGGGTGTCATCCAGGTCGACCAGGAGCGCCCGGGGTCGGGCGCGGACCGGGGAAGGGGGGCTCATTCTCGCCACCGGAGCGGCGGGGTCAGGCCGGCCATACCGCTATAAGCCCCTTCCGACCAAGAAAAACCGCGCGGGGTCGCCCGGGTACCGTGATCCCCCAACCTTCCCCAGCATCGGCACCGCCCTCCCGGGCCGGGCGGCTGGCAGGACCGGTGGGCCTCGTGGCGGCGGCGGGCCTGCCCCTGATCGGTCGCCTGTCGAGCTCCCCTGTGGCGCTCGGCGCGATCCCTATCGGGATCATCGTCGGGTACCTCGGATACCGGGCGGTCCTCCTGTTCCGGGCATGGAGCCTGGGTCGGACCTCGTCGGTGGGGGCCGCCCCGATGACCGCCGGTCCGCCCCCCGGGAGCCCTCCCGGCGTCCCGGGGACCCCCCCGGCGGCGGGTGTCCCCGCGAGCGCGCCCGCGGTGGTCTGGACCCCCGAGCGGGGGGCCGTCAAACTGCCGGGGGAATGGCGCCCCAACCAGGTCGCGGCGGTCCCACCGCCCAGCCGCGGGTTCGGGCAGGCGCTCCTCATCGGGTTCGCCGTCGTCGCCATCGTGCTGCTGGCCCTCAACCGGTACCTGTTCTTCGGACTCGACAAACTGGTGGTCTGGATGGGCACGGGCCTCTACTGGCCCCTCGCATGGCCCGGGCTGGTCACCAACCCGGCCCTCGCCCGGACGATACCGGACTACGTCTTCGCGATCTACATTGCGTTCATGGTGGCGTTCTGCCTCGCCACCGGGCTGTTCACGGACCCCCGGTACCGGCCGGCCCAGCGCCGGGGCGCCGTGGCGATCTTCCTCACCTACCTGGTGACGGAGGTCCTGATCGATTCGGTCGGGTTCATCTTCCCGGGCCGCCTCGCTGGCTCGGCGTTCCTCCTGGTCCGCGGCTTCGTGGGCGGGACGTTCGTGGCGATGCTGCTGTTCGCCACCCTGGCGTTGCCCGCCCCGGTGGAAGTGAAGCCACGGTTGCCCCGGGACCCCGGTGCGACCTGGGCGTTCGCGGTGTCCGCCGTGGGGGCGCTGGCGATCGGCCTGGCGGTCCTGTACGCGACCAACCGCGTCTTCGGGCTGGGGCGCGCGCTCCTCCCGTTCGCCCTGCTGCTCCTCCTGCCGCTCATCGCGCTCACGATCTGGGGGTTCCTCGGCCGCCTCCTCTACGCCTACCAGCTCCGGGCCCGGCCGATCCCGACGGTGGCGGACTTCCATCCGCCGGTGAGCGTGATCATCCCGGCCTACAACGAGGAACGGAACATCGCCGCGGCGGTGGCGAGCGCCGACGCGGCCGCCGCCCTCTACCCCGGCGTCACCGAGATCCTGGTGGCGAACGACGGGTCCCTCGACGGGACCAGCGCCCAGGCCCGGGCCGCGGTCGGTCGGTTGCAGAACGCCCACGGGAGCGTCCTCGACCTTCCCCACGGAGGCAAGTCGAACGCGCTCAACGGGGCCCTTCGGCTCGCCACGGGCGAGATCATCGTCCGGATCGACGCGGACTCCCGCATCTCATCGACCCGCGGCTTCGGGGCCATGGTCCCCCACCTGGCCGATCCGGAGGTCGGCGGGGTGCAGGGGCTCATCCTCCCCCTCCAGCCCGACCAGTGGACCGGCAAGCTGCGGCTCATGGAGATCGCCTGGAACCACCTGTTCCTCCGCCGAGCCCTGATGGCCACCCGGACGACCCAGGTCGTGGACGGCGCGTTCTGCGCGTTCCGGAAGTCAGACCTCCAGCGGGCGGGCGGATGGGTCCCCTGGAACGGGGAGGACACCGAGATCACCCTGCGGCTCCAGCGGCAGGGGTACCGGATGCGGCTCGAGCTCGGGGCCGCCGCGTTCGAGGACGTCCCGGGGAACTACGCGGGCCTCCGAAAGCAGCGGATCCGCTGGAACCGCGGTGGGATGTTCGCCCACCGCCGCCACCTGGGCGCCCTCTTCGGGGACGCCTTCGAGTTCGGCGGTCTGGCCATCATCATGTGGTTCACGCTGTTCGCCCGCAGCGGCCTTCGAGGGCTCGTCTGGGCGTATGCGGCCCTCCTCACGGTGCTGCTGGGGCTGCCGACGATCCTCACCGTCGCGCTGATCACGGCGATCCTCCTGGTGCCGCGAGGGATCGTCATCGGGTTCTACCTCGTCCGGTTCGGCAAGTGGAGATACCTGCCGTACATCGCCACGTGGCCGGTGACCGGGGGGATGAAGCAGTTCTTCTCGATCGAGGCGTTCGGCACGATGCTGCCGGGCGCGGCCGCGGAGTTCTCGGAGTAGGCCCCACGCCCCCCAGGTCCGGGGGCGGGAGAGCGTCCCGCGCCCGCGATCAGGCCGTGAGCCAGCCGCCGCGCCGAAGCTCCTGGATGATGTGGTCCGCCGACTGCTCCGGCGTGGCGTTCAGCGTGTCGACGACGATCTCGGGGTGCTCCGGGGCCTCGTACGGATCGTCGATCCCGGTCATCTCCTTGATCTCGCCGGCGCGGGCCTTCTTGTAGAGGCCCTTCACGTCCCGCTGCTCGCACGTGGCGAGCGGCGTGGTCACGTACACCTCCACGAACCGTCCGATGTCGTGGCGGGCCTTCGCCCGGCTCGTGCGGTAGGGGGAGATGAGGGCGACGATCGGGATGACCCCGTTCCGGGCGAGGACCTTCGCCACGTACGTGACGCGGCCCGCGTGGGCCTCCCGGGCCTTCCGGTCGAAGCCGAGGTCGGAGCTGATCCCCGTGCGGATCTCGTCCCCGTCCAGCAACTCGACGTTCCAGCCGAGGGCCCGGAGCTTCGGCGTGAGGGCCTTCGCGATCGTCGTCTTTCCGGCGCTCGGCAGTCCCGTGAGCCAGATGCAGAATCCGTGGTGGGTCATCGCGGCGAACGGTCTGCGAAGTCCCTTGGGTAATGAACATTGCGGTCGCGGTTCGAACCGGCCGCGTCCGTGCCCGCCCGCGCGGCGCCCGGGGCGCCTGTCTCACTCGGGCGGTGGGTCCCGGCCCCGGGCGCGCCGTCTTATGGTGGGACGGTGTTGGCGCCGCCCCGCGGGGCGGGCGGGAGAACGTGCCGGGTCGACTTGCATCGTCGCGCATCGCCGGCGGGGCCGCCCTGGTCCTTCTGACCGTTCTGCTCCTTACGGGGGGTGCCGCGGCCCTCCGTCCCGGCCCCGCCGCCCCACCGGTTCCCGCGGGACCCGCACCGGCGGTGACGCTCTACGACGTCACCTTCTCGGCCCACGTGGCCTCGGGGTCGGTCTGGACGGTCCGCCTCGGGGGGGCGACCCAGACCACGGCGGGCAACGCCATCATCTTCTCCGAACCGAACGGAACGTACCCCTACCGCATCTCGGGGCCGCCCGGGTACAATGCCTCGGTCCCCACGGGCAACGTCACCGTCGCGGGGAAGGCGGTCTCCGTGTCGGTCTCGTGGATCACCCATCTGTTCCCGGTCCAGTTCACCGAGACGGGCCTCCCCCGCGGGACCTCCTGGCACGTCTTCTTGAACTACAGCAACAAGCTCGCCAACCAGAGCCTACCGATCGTCTTCCACTCGCCGAACGGGAGCTTCCCCTACAGCGTCGGGGCCGACGTCCCGTGGGTGCCGACCCCTCTGAACGGCGTCGTCAACGTCCACGGGGCGGGAGTCAATGTGACGATCTCGTTCGCGCCGCCCGCCGCCCGGTACACCGTGACCATGGCCGAGCAGGGCCTGCCGAGCGGCACCGTCTGGACCTACTCGCTCGCGGGGGTGGTGCACTCCGCCCTCGCCCCGACCCCGGTGACCCAGGCGTTCTCCAACGGCTCCTACCCGTACACCGTCTCTCCGACGGGCTCGTTCCTTCCGCACCCCGGGAGCGGGACGGTGGTCGTCGCCGGCACCGATGTGACCCTCACCGTCCAGTTCACCCCCCCCGCGAACTATTCGGTCCGCTTCTCGGAGCAGGGACTGACGGGCGGGACGTGGTGGGTCGCGATCACGCTCCCGGCCGAGAACCTGTCCGCCCCGGCCGGGAGCTCCATCTCCTTCAACCTCACCAACGGGACCTACGGCTATACGACCGGGACCACCGCCCACGGCTGGACGGCTTCCCCCCGCGGGGGAGCGTTCCTCGTGGCGGGCCTCAACCTCACGGTGCCCCCGGTGGCGTTCGTCGGGGGAGGCTCTCTCTGGAACGTCGAGTTCGTCCCCTCCGGCATCGGCAGCGCCTCCTGGTGGGTCGCCATCGGAGACTCGATCTGGAACGGCTCGGGAATCTCCCCGATCCAGGTCGGGTTGTACAACGGGACGTACACCTGGACCGCGGGGGGATCCGCGGGACTGTTCCCCCACGCTCCGGGCGGGACCCTCACCGTCGCCGGGGGGAACGTGGTCGTCGACATCTCGTTCTCCCCCGGTGCCACGGCGGCGAAGCCCAGCGGCCTCGCGGCGACCTACGGCACCGAGATCCTGGTGGTGGGCATCCTCCTCGGGGCGGCCATTGTTGTCATCGCCCTCTCGTGGCGCCGGCGGGGTCGGCCCCGTTCCCCGACCGACCCCACCCCCCCACCGGGTTCGACCGGAGGTCCCCGTGCTCCGCCCTAGGGGGACCCGCGGGGGTCCCCTCCCGTTCGCCCTCGTGGCGATGGTGGGCCTGCTGGCGCTCCTCCCCGGGCCGCCGGCTCCCGCCAGCGCCGCCTCGCCGGCGCTCCCTCCGCTCTCCCCGCTGGTCGTTGTGGCCCCCGCGGCCACCACCTACACCGAGGTCATCGCCGCCCCCGACCTCGCCGCTTCGGTCACGTTCTCCTTCGAGTTCGACGGGACCGTCCACACGGCGCCGGGGGGCGGGAGCGTCCGGCTCACGGGCCTGGCCGCCGGTGCTTACACGCTCTCGAACCTCACGGCGACCCCGGCCCCGGCCGGATGGGAGTACTTTGGCACGGCCGACCCGGCCGGCCCCGTCCTCGTCCCGCAGGCGCTCGAGGTCAACCTCTCCTTCAGCCTCCTCAACCTCAGTTCGCCGATCGCGCCGGTCCACTTCCACGAGAGCCACATCCCTGTCGGCACTCGGTGGGCCCTCGACGTGAACGGCACGACCTACACCTCGGCGACCCTCTGGATCAACGTCTCCTCGCGGTCGGGGACGGTCCCCGTCCAGGCGCTGAGCACCGCCGACGCGCGGGGCACGACCCGGTACAATGCCCCCGCCCCCGACCCCGCCATGAGCGTGGCGGCCAACGCCACCTACTCCATCGTCTTCACGGTCCAGTTCCTCGTCCAGGTGTACGCCTCCCCGGGCGGGTTCGTGATCCCCAACGGGACGGCCTGGTACTCCTCCGGGGAGAACCTGACCATCCGGGCGGTCGGATATGCGGGGTACGCGTTCGGCTCCTGGAACGGTACCGGGGCGACCAGCTACAGCGGCATCGAGCCCCGGCGGACGTTCGCGGTGGGCGGCGCCGTCGTAGAGACCGCCACGTTCTGGCCCATCGGCCAGAACCGCCAGGTGATCCGGATCGACCAGACCGGTATCCCGACCGGGGTCATCTGGACGGTCTACGTGAACGGCGGAGGGTTCGCGAGCGCGACGGGGGCCGTCGTGGTCCCGAACGTCTTTCCCTGCGGCCCCGGGGGGGTGGGGCTCTACAATCTCTCCATCCCGGCCGCGGTGGTGAACGCGTCCGATCCGTTGCTGGCGGAGCGGTACGTCCCCGGCCCCTATCCGGGGAGCACGTGCGGCGGTACCGTGGTCAACGTCACGTTCTTCCCTCAATCGCTGGTCTCCTACCGCTCGTCCCCGGGCGGGACCGTCACGGCGACCAACGGGTCGGGGCCTGTCCCCTCGGGGGCCTGGGTCCCGAACGGCGGCTCGGTGACCTTCGTGGCGGTCCCCGATCTGGGGTACGAGTTCGCCGGGTGGTCCTCGAACGGCTCCGGGACCGTTGGACCCGCGACGACGCCCCTCGGGGTCACGGTCGGCTCCCCCGTGGAGGAGGTCGCCCGGTTCACCCCGACCAGCGCCTCCACCACGCCGACCTACCCGGTGGTGTTCGCCCTCGCGTCCCCGCTGCCGGCCGGCGCGACCTGGTCGGTCCGCATCAACGGGACCTCCTACGCGTCAGCGCTCCCGAACCTCACCGTCCCCGACCTGCCCTCCGGCATGTACCTCGTCGCTCCCCTCGCCGGGATCTCCCCGGACGGCCTCACGCAGTTCCAGCCCACCGCCTCCTCCATCCCGATCACGGTGCCGACGACCGGTCCGACCTCGGTCTCCTTCTCCGTCTGGTACCGCGTGGTCGTGGACGCCGCGTCGGGAGGCGCTGCCTCGGCGAACACGACCTGGGCCCCGGCCGGCTCGACGGTGATCTTGACGGCGTCCCCGTCGGCCGGCGACCGGTTCCTCGGATGGAGCGGCACCGGGCCCGGCAACTATTCCGGTGCGAGCGCCACCGTCACGGTCCAGGTCCTCGGGCCGCTAGAGGAGTCCGCCACCTTCGCCCCCGCGAGCTCGCCGCCCCACAACTGGAACCTGGTGATCGTGGCGGTCACGGGCGGAGCGGTGGTCGGGATCCTCGTCGCGTGGCGGTTCCCTCGCCGACGCGCGGCGTCGTCCGCCCCCCCGACGACCGAGGCCCCGTCTCCGGAGGACCATGCGGACCCGTAGCCGGATCGCCTCCGCCGGGGCGTGGGGGGTCCTGCTGATCGCCCTCCTCGTCCTCGCCGGGGTCACCCTGAACCCGCCCTCCCGGGCGTTCGCCACCGTGCCGCCGGCCGCCGCGGTAGCTTCGGTGGGTCCCTCGGCCGGCGCGTCGATCACGTTCAACGAGTCCGGGCTCCCCTCGGGGACCCCGTGGACGGCCAGCCTCTGGGCGTACGGCGTCCCCGGTGCGCCGCTGACCACCCTCTCCACGTCGGCCTCGTCCCAGTCGGTGACCGCGGTCGCCTCCTCCGGGGCCATCGACTTCTCGATCTGGACGGTCCCGGCGACCGCCGGGTCCGTGTGGGTCGCCTCCACCGATCCCGCCGGGCCGCTGGTGCTCTCCCCGACCGTCGTCCACGTCATGTTCACCGAACGCAGCGAGGCCGGGCTCTCGTTCGGCCTCCACGTCGTCGAGGAAGGGCTGCCCCAGGGTCGGAACTGGTCCGTCGTCGTGAACGGCAGCGGGTACGGCAGCCACGCGGTGGCCCAGTCGGCGGCGGCCCCCGGGTTCAGCTCGACCTCCATCAACGCGCCGACGATCTACCTGTCGAACGGATCGGCGTTCCAGCCGGTCGCGTACGACCTGCTGCCCTGCACGCTGATCTCCGGGGACGCCGGGTGGAACAACCAGACCGTAGGGCCGTTCGCCGTGACGGTGCGCGGACCGGCCTACCTGCTCATCGACTACGCCCTCGAGTACCACCTCACGGTCGTGTCGTCGCTCGGAGGGTCGGCCAGTCCTCCCTCGGAGTGGGTCGCCCCGGGCGCGCCGGTGACCCTCACCGCGACGGCGTCCGCGGGCTCCACGTTCCTCAACTGGAGCGGCATCGGGCCCGGGGCCGTCAACTCATCCTCGCCGGTCACGGCCGTGACCCTCGTCAGCGGTCCAGTGGTCGAGCTCGCGAGCTTCTCGCCGTTCCGCTACACCGTGGTGGTTCAGGCGTTCGGGCTCCCGACGGGCCAGGCGTTCTCGGTCCTCTACGACGGCACCCCCTACAGCTCGTTCAACGGCACGATCGTGCTCCCGGCTCTCCCCGCGTCGGTCTATTCCCTCACCGTCCCCGACGTCGTGGCGAACGGCACGTCGTGGGTCCGGTACGTCGGGACGAACCTCTCGACCACGTTGCCCGAGGCGAACGACTCGGTGCTGACCGTCGACCGGAACGGGACGGTCAACATCACGTTCGCGCCGCAATACGCGCTGACGCTCACCAGTACGGCGGGAGGAACCACGACGCCGGGGGCCGGGGAGTACTGGGAGTCCCCGACGGCTCCGGTCGCCCTGGTGGCCACCCCCGACACCGACTGGCACTTCGGAGGGTGGCGGGGCACCGGCTCCGGAGCGGCGGACTCCTCGAACCTGAGCGTCCTCCTCCAGCTCGGGGGGCCGGTCAACGAGACCGCCCTGTTCCTGCCGGGCCCGGACGTCTACACGGTCCAGCTGACCGAGACCGGCCTACCGGCGGGGACCCCGTGGAGCGCGGCGGTCGGAGGGCTCGGCGCGACGGCCACCACCCCTCTCCTCACCATCTCGGGCGTGGTCGTCGGGACGTACACGGTGGTGGTCCCCAGCGTGCCCGTGGGGTACGGCACCCGGTTCGTCGCGGGGCCGGGCAGCCCCATCGCCCTCGCGGTCGCGAACAACACGACCCAGCGGATCGCCTTCGCGGCGCAATTCCTCGTGACGACGCTGGCGGGTCCGGGAGGGACGGTGTCGCCGGCCCCGGGATGGGTCGCCTCGGGGACCGCCGCCCGGTTCTCTGCCGCGCCGGACCCGGGCGACGAGTTCGTCGGCTGGGAGGGCACCGTCACCTCCTTGGCCGCCACGCTGAACCTCACGGTGGCCGGACCGATCAACGAGACCGCCATCTTCCAGGCCCCGCCGTCCCAGGTCCCGGTACCGCTCCCGTGGTACGATGATGTGGCCGGTTTCCTGGCGGCGACCCTGATCGCCTTCGTCGGGGCGCTCTGGTGGCGGCGGCGAACCCCGCCCGCGACCCCGAGCGGTCCCGCCTAGCGGGTCGGCTCGGAAGGTCCGGGCTCGGCCGCTTCGCTCCCGCCGCCGCCCGTATCCCCGGGAGGGCTCTCCTGCCAGGAGGCCACCGGGGGGGGTGCCGCCGGGGCCGACCGTCGCCGGACGAGGAGGAGCACGAGCACTACGAGCGCGATCGCGAGGAGGAAGATCCCGCCCTGGAGCAGGATCAGGGGCGGCACGTAGTTGACGGAGGTGTTCGACGTGCAGGACGGGTACGCGGTGGAGATGTTCAGGCTCCCGTTGAACGTGCCCCCACCGCTGTCCACCACGATCGCTCGGACCACGTAGACGGGGCCCACCGCGAACCGGTGGATCACGGTGAGCGAGGTCGCATTTGGGGTCCCGTCGCCGAAGTCCCAGGTGATGAAGTACGGGGAGGTGCCGGTGTTCGAGTACGCGGTGAGGTTCGCCTGGTACGTCCCGGTGGTCCCGTTGCAGAAGAACCAGCTCTGATACGTGAGGCGCACCGCCAGTGCCGGCTTCACGGTGAAATTCTGCCACGAGTTGGTCCGGAGCCCGTGGACGTCCGAGACCTGGAGGTGGGCATAGTACGGCCCGCTGGCCGGGGGGGCGCACGAGAGGTTGTTCAGGTTCCCGATGCAGCCGGTGGGGGTGGCCAGCCAGATCTCCGTGTACGGCGACACGCCTCCGGAGATCGACGCCGTCGCGTTGAACCCGTGGCCGAGGTCGACCGGATTGTCAGTGGTGGTCCACGTGATCTTGAGCGCGACCTCGACGTAGACCACGTTCTTGTGGGAGAAGACCGGGGCGCTTCCCAGGTTGTTCGTCACCTCCACGGAGACGTTGTACTCGCCGAGCGCAGTGTAGACGTGGGACTGCACATCGGTGGCGTTGGAGTTGGTCGTGGAGTTGGTGACACCGACGGAGAGGACCGGCGAGCCGTCCCCGAAGGTCCAGTTGAGAGTATAGGAGACGGGCCCGGTCACGCCCGGGCCGCTCGTCACGCTGATGGAGAACTGCACCGCCAGGGGCTTCACCCCGGCCGTGGTGGCGTTGGTGAACGACGTTACCGTGATCGTGGGGATCTTTGCGGAAGGGCCCGGGGTCGGGGTACTCGCGGGCGCGGGGGCCGGCGCGGCCACGGCCCGGCCCGGGGGAACGACGAGCGCGGCCGGCCGGTCCGCACTGGTCCGGACGGTGTGGGGGCCGGCGGCGTGCCCACCCCCGGGGACGGGTCCGAGGACCGCCGTCAGCAGGAGCAGGAGGACGACCGCCCCGGCCGGAGCGACCCGTGCGTCTCGGAGCATCGTCGGGGGCGCGCCACGAGGGGGACCCTTATGAACGTGACGCGCGCGAACGTGGTTCTAGAAGCGGCTGTGCGACGCACCGCGCCGTCCCAGGCGCGTCGAGGCGTTGCCCGGCCTGAGGGGTGTCTGACCTAGCATGGCCCAGTGCGACATGTCGGCTCACAGTATATATACGCAGACAAATCCGAAAGCCTTGTCGGACGCACCGAGGGCGCCGGAGGAGGAGAACGGGGTGAGGGAGCCGCGCGCCGCCCGTTCGATCCCGCCGGAGGCCTCCCTGATGACCCCGGCCGAGGTCGCCTCCTTTGACGACGCCGACGTGGTGGTCCTTCTCCCGACGCTCAACGAGGAGGAGGGCCTCGCCCGCACCCTCGAAGAGATCCCGTTCGACAGCCTCCGGAGCCTCGGCTGGAGGGTCCTGCCCCTGGTCATCGATGGGCCCTCCACCGACCGCACCCGCGAGGTCGCCCACGCCCGTCAGGTCCCGGTCCTCCTCCAGCAGACTCGGGGGAAGGGCGCGGCGATCCGCCAGGCACTTTCGTGGCTCGTTCAGCACCGGGTCCGGTACGTTGTGGTCCTCGATGCGGACTGCACCTACCCCGGGACGATGGTGCCGGCCTTCGCGCAGCTCCTCGATGCCGGGAGCCAGCTGGTGGTGGGCGTCCGCCAACCGGTCCGCCCCGCCCACGCCGATGGCCGCGAGCTGGTCCACCGGATCGGCAACCGCCTCCTGAACGTCACGGCGAGCCAGCTCTCCGGTCTCCCGATGCTCGACCTGTGCAGCGGGTTCTGGGGGGTCCGCCTCGACGTCGTGGCCGGGCTCCAGCTGGAGACCGACGGGTTCGAGATCGAGGCCGAGCTGTTCTCCAAGGCGTACCGCGCCGGCTTCAATGTGAGCCAGATCCCGATCACGTACCGGGAGAGGGTCGGTGTCGCCAAGCTCCGGGCCGTCCACGATGGCGCGCGCATCCTGCTCACCACCGTCCGGTTCGGCCGCCGAGGCACCCATACCACCCTGGGCCTCCCCAAGCCCCTCGCGATCCGTGACCTCCTGTCGGTGGTCATGGTCCACGGGGCCACGGACTTCATCGTCTACTTCGACGCGGCCCGCAAGGCCGAGGCCGAGCAGATCGCCGCCCGCATCCGCGCGGGGACCCCGGGGAGCCGGGTCGCCGTGAAACCCTCGCCGACGGTCCCCGCCGCCCTGCCCACGGTGGCCGGCCCGGAGGCGGGGCGGCCCGTGACGATCCGCCTGCCCACCCTCACCGGCGCTGTTCCCGAGACCGGAGCCTATGCGATCCTCGACCTTCCGACGACCCGGCGGGTCGTCACCCTGGCCCCTCCGTCGGAGCTGCGGTCGCCTCGCTCGGGAGCGTTCGCCGGCCGCGACGACCTCCGGCTCGAGTATGCCCCGTACCGGTGGGCCGCCGTGGATCGGGTGAAGGCGCTCCTCGCGAACACCTTCCCTTCCGACGAGTCCAAGGAGCTCGCGTTCCTCGGGGCCAACGGCCACTACGGCACCCTCGCGGTCTGGCGCCATCCCCACGACGCGACCGTCGTGGACACCACCGCCGCGACGGTCCCCGTGACGACCCACGTGACCGGCGGCCGCGGCCCCCACGACGACGCCCTCTGAAACGGGGTGGCGCGGGGTGGCCAGTTCTTCTCGCGGGACCGCGTCGCCCGCCCCGACGGCCTCCACCGGCGGCCGGATCACCGTCGTCGTCCCGATGCCCCCAAGCTACCGGGGGGGGACGGAGGAGTACGCCTACCAGCTTGTCCGCACGTACTCCGAGAGCCGACCCGTGCGGGTCGTGACCACGTCGGCCCGGTGGACGGAGACGGGGAGCTCGCTCTCGATCGGAACGGCCGAGATCGAACGGCTCCCGGCCCGGGAGGTCCTCGAGCGGCCCGTGCTGACGGCGCCGTCGGCCTGGTCCCGTCTCAAGCAGGAGGTGCTCGGCGCATCGGTGGTCCAGCTCCACATGCCGTTCCCGTGGGTCGAGCGTCAGGTGACGAAGTGGGCCCGGGCGGCAGGGATCCCCACCGTCCTCACCTACCACATGGACGCGGAGTTCGGTCGAAACCCCCGGGCGGCGACCGCGCGGTTCGTGAGCGGCACGTACCGGAGCATCTCGTGCCTCCCCGCGCTGCGGAACTGCACGGTAGCGATCTCGAACAGCCTGGGGTACGCGAAAGCCTCCCCTGTCCTGTCGAGGTTCCTTCCGAAGGTCCGGGTGATCTACCAGGGCGTCGACCTGGACCGGCTCCGGCCGGTGGGGGACGCGGGCGCTGACGCGGTGCCCCCTCGGACCCCCGGCGTCGGCCGGGTCCTGTTCATCGGGCGGCTGGTGCCGTACAAGGGCCTGCTCGACCTGCTCGATGCGGCCCAGGCGCTCCGGACCTCCGGTCGCAAGGTCGAGTACCTCATCGGCGGCAAGGGCCCCCAGACCGACGAGCTGAAGGCCCGCGTCGCCGCCCTGGGCCTGCAGGACCAGGTCCGCTTCCTCGGGTTTGTCCCGGACGCGGCCGTGGGCCGGCTCTACCAGGACGCCGATGTGGTCGTCTGTCCCTCCGTGAGCCTCCTCGAGTCGACCCCCATCACTCTTCAAGAGGCGATGGCATTCGGGACTCCGGTGATCGGCACCACCCTCCCCGGCACCGAAGAGACGATCCCCGATGATGGACAGCGGGGCCGCTTGGTGGCGCCCCACGATCCGGCCGCCCTCGCCGGTGCGATCGCACAGATCCTCGACCGGGGCCGGCCGGGCACCTCCACGCCGGCGAAGACATGGGCCGACACCGCCCACGAGTACCTGCGGCTCTTCGAGGAGCTGGAGTCCCGTCCGAGGGCGACGTGAGCGCCCCCCGGGCACCTCCGGTCGCTCCCACGGCACCGGCGGCCCCGGTCCCGCGGGCCCGGTACCGGCGCGGCCGGGTCTCCGACACCCGACAGCTCATCGACCTCTACATGGGGCTCTCCGCGGAGGCCCGCCACGGCTTCCATCCCTTCCCGTTCCGCAGGTCCTCCCTCTGGGTGCTGTACCCCTCGGTCCTGGCCGCAAGCCGGCTGCTCCGCCCCCTCATGCGCCGGTTCCCCCGGCTCATCGTGGTGGTGGTCGTCGCCGAGCTCGAGGGCCAGGACGGGATCGTCGCCTACGGGACCCTCCGCGGCGAGGTACCCGCCAATGGGAGTCCCCAGGTCCGGTTCGGGTTCGTCGTGGGGAATGGCTTCCGGGGGTACCACATCGGGCCGGGGCTCCTGCGGCGCCTCGCGGAGGAGGGGTACGCCCTCGGCATGCGGCGCGGCGTGGGCATGGTGTTCCGGCGGGACGCCCGGGCGATCAAGGCGATCAAGGCCCTCGGGTGGGAGTTCCGGGAGAGCGCCCGACGGGACCCCAAGGCCCCGGAGGAGGAGAACTACGAGACGTCCCTCGATCTCGAGGCCGCGGTGC
>Ga0209060_10001040_pt1 | contig 34454 bp, 32 predicted proteins | sample Coa_R1_8_FD_187155 | JGI IMG/M metagenome (GOLD analysis project Ga0209060, IMG submission 187155) | Surface soil microbial communities from Centralia Pennsylvania, which are recovering from an underground coalmine fire - Coalmine... | ecosystem: Environmental > Terrestrial > Soil >...
ATCCTCCGCCCGGCCCACCTATCTTATCGACGGAATCCCGGCTGGCTTGAGCCGGCACGTCCTAAACGCAAACAGTGTTACCAATCATGCCGGTCAACCTTGTTACCAATCATCCCGTCACCTCAGACACTCATGTCGAGACTTTTTCGGGCGTGCACCAAGGCAGCTATACGACCGGTTTCGGCTCTGCATTCTGTGCCGTGAGAATGTCGCATCGGCGCAACGAAAAGGGACCTCTGTGGCTGCGGAATCAGTAGACACAGCAAAGTCTCGACATGAGTGTCGAGCCGGGCAAACAGGAGTGTTCGCGCCACGCTTATCCTCAAGGATTAGTGTCCGCTGAGGGCCTGACTATCAGCCCCGCTGCGCTATACTGAGTTTGCCCATACGGGCAAGAGGTCATAGTGAGACTTCCCACTCTGCTTCTTCTCTTCAGCGCGCTTCTTCCCGCGCAAACTACCGCGTTTGAAGGAACCGCAATCCATTCGATCACAAAACAGCCCCTGGAAGGCGTGCATGTCCGATTAATCGGATTCAGCTTCGATGGTCCCGGCGATACTTACGGTGCGATGAGTGACCGCGCTGGGCACTTTTCCATCGCCACCATGAAGCCGGGTGCTTATATGCTCCTGCCGGAGTACCGGGGATTCGTCCACGCGCACAAAAAGGAAGGCCCCCTGCCCTTCGCTATGATCACGCTGAAGGCGGGCGAATCCGTCGCCGATTTTCACCTGGAAATGACACCACACTCGGTGATCACCGGCCGGGTGTTAGACGAATATGGGGATCCGGTACAGAATGCGCAGGTACAGGCGGAAGCCGCCTCGCCGGAGACCGCGGTAGTCGGTCCAGGCTTCTTGGATAACTCCGGCAATGGCAACACGGACGATCGGGGTAGTTTCCGCCTTGTGATGGGGCCGGGAAAATACTATGTAAAGGCAGAACCTCCCAATTCCAACAATCCCAACGGGCCGCCGGAAAAACGCACGGACGGAACTGCTCCGTCCGAATATACAGGCACCTGGTATCCGAGTGCAGCGAGCAAAGATCGGGCAGTGGCGGTGGAGGTGCAGGCCGGCGCGGAGGCCGGCGTGGACATCCGTCTGACACGTGCCGTCGCCCAGCGAATGCTGACCATGAGCGGCGTAGTTCACGGCATTCCGGAAGGAAACCTCAGTACGTACGTCCAATTGGTGCCTAGCGATAATATGGGCGGCTCAATGCCCAGCGCCCGAGTCGGTCCCGATGGCCAGTTCACATTCTCGCGGGTGCGGCCAGGCACCTATCGTTTGACGGCACTTTCGATGGGTGACAAGCAGCTCCACGGTCCGCCGTTGGAAGTGAAATTAGAGAGTGATCTGGCGAATGTAGAGTTGCCTCTCACCGGCGCCGGCGAACTGACCGGCATTCTGGATTTCCCTGGCGTACCTGCAGAGAAACGGACCATCTATTTAAAAACTACAGGAGGATTCAGCTTTGGTCAGCCACCCTCGGGCGAGGTGGCTCAGGACGCCACGTTTCATATCCCGGGTCTTGCCGGCGGCCACTTCACGGTACAGGTCGAGCCGCTGCCGGAGAACGCCTACATCAGCTCGCTCACCCTCGACGGCAAGACAATTCCCGGCGCTGAACTGGAGCTTCCGCCTGGAATGCGAAGCTCGAAACTCAAGGTCACCGTCAAACCGGATGGTGCGCAGATTTCGGGAGTTTTGCTGGATCCATCCGGCAACAAGCTCTCCGTTTCCTTCGCTATCGCAATGTTGGTGGACGATCCCGCAAAATTGGAACTGGAAGGTGATTCCCGCAATATGGCGCGTGTTGGAGCGGATGGCAAGTACAGCTTCCACGGCATTCGGCCCGGCAAATACCGGGTCCTGGCGATTGACCTGTTCCACAGTCCCGACTTCAATCTCGAGAAGCCCGGAGAATGGAAGAAGTTAGCGGCGTCGTTGGAAGAGTTCGAAATCAAAGCGGGCGATCGCCTGGTGAAAGATGTGAAGGTTGTGGCTCAGGAGGATGCCAATGCGAAGCCGAAATTGTAGGATGGCGGCCGTGTGGCTGGCGTTCTGTGCAGCCGCCGGCGCTCAAACACCCTCCGCACCGCCAAACCAGCAGCCGGCAAGTATATCCGGCGTGGTCCGGGACTCCGTTACGGGCGCGCCCATTCTGCGGGCACATGTCACTTTGCGGCCTAATTTCGACTCGCTTGTCACAACACCGGATACATATGGCGCGATGACGGACGCGGAAGGAAAGTTTTCGATCACTTCCGTGGCGCCGGCCACGTACACCGTGATGGCGGAACGAATTGGGTTCTCGACGGCTCCGATGATGCGCCCCATGAAGCTCAATCCCGGAGACAAGAAGGACGATCTGAAGGTGGAACTGATTCCCAACGGTGCAATCATCGGGCACGTACTGGATTCCCAAGGCGAACCGGTAGAAGGCGCGTCTTTAACCGTCGAGGGCGGAGGGATGAGTGGAGGGTATGGAATCACAACGGATGAAAAGGGCCAGTTCCGGATCGGCGGATTGCGGGCAGGGAAGTATCGGGTGAGAGCCAAGTCGCCGAATCTGCCGATTCAGCCAGAGATTCGAACGGACGGCACGGCGGAGGTTCACTATGCCTCCACTTACTACCCGAGTTCTCTTACGGCGCGCGGCGCCACGAGCGTCACAGTGACGCCGGGGAGCGAGGTGAGCGACATCGATGTTCGTTTGCTCCGAGTCCCCCTGGTGCGAGTCAGCGGCACTGTGACGGGGTACCCGAAGAGCGCCGAAAACGTTACCATTTCGGCCACCCGGCCTGGGGGTGGCGAAAACAACTCGGCGCAGCTGAAGCCCGATGGTAGCTTCGAACTCTGGCGGCTGGACCCTGGCCACTACACGGTGGTCGCGCGGCAGTTTTCCAATGGTCAGAATCTGCAAACGGCGCCCGTCGAGATCGAGGTGGCGGGTTCCAATATCGACCACGTCGACCTGCGCGTGGTGATGCCGTTCGAGGTCTCCGGCGTCGTGCAATTCGAAGACGAGCAGGCGAAACCGCAGCCACCACCGCAACAGACCCAGACGGCTCAAGGCGGCCGGCAGGGACAGCCACGTCCCGCTCCCTCAGCTCGGGTCTCGCTGATTGAGGTGAACGGATTGAACATGCAGATTTTCGGCCGGCAGCAGCCCGCGACTGTGGGAGCCGACGGATCTTTCACGTTTCCTCAGTTGGTCGCGGGACGGTACCGGGTGGAGCTTTCCTGGAACAACGCATATGTGAAGTCGGTGCAGTTGGGTTCCGTTCAAATGGAGGGGCGCATTCTCGACCTGCTCAACGGTTCGGGTGGCGCGCCGGTCACCGTAGTGGCGAGTTCGGCCGTGGCGGAACTATCCGGAGTGGTGCGAAATGGTGACGATCCGGCGCCCGCGATGCGCGTACAATTGATCGCCGACCCGAGTGATGGCCGCCCCTACTACGGCTTAACCAAAGCCGACGGGACCTATGGCATCTCCGGAATCCCGCCAGGAAAGTATAAGATCGCGATTGCAGGCAGTTCGGAAATGCCCGTGGCCACCGGCATCGGTGCGGACGATTTAGAGGACGCGATGGAGATCAGCCTTGCTCCGGGAGACAAGGTGACGAAAGATCTGAAGGTGCCGCCGAAGGCCAAGTGAGACTGCCCGCCAACAGGCAGGTAAGGCCGCTCAGAGTAGCCACCAGCGCCAGGGCCAATCGCAGCGAGAATGCCTGCGCCAGCAATCCGATGATGGGCGGACCGATCAGGAATCCGAAGTAGCCGGTCATGGAGACTGCGGCGATGCCGGCTTGCGGCCGATCAGAGGCGCGGCTGCCGGCGACGCTGCACACGATCGGAAAGATGGCGGAGAAGCCGAATCCGACACAGGCGAATCCGACGAGCGTTGCGGCGGTGTGCCCGGCGATCAGCGCGCCTCCCAAGCCACACGCAGCGAGTGCGCTGCCCCATCGGACCGTGGAGACTGCTCCCAGACGATCGTGGAACCAGTCGCCGCTCAAACGGCCGAGCGCCATGGTCAGCGAGAACACCGCGTAGCCGAGTGGCGCTACCGCCAGTCCCGCGAGTTGATTCAAATAAACCGCACTCCAATCCGCCATCGCGCCCTCGCCCAGCAAAATGCAAAACGCGACGACTCCGAGACCGATCAAAGGTACGAGCAGATCGCGTGCGGATCGCGGAGAAGGCGCATGCTCGCGGCGATCCGGAATCAGGTTGCGGCACGCGGCGAGACCCACAATCGCCATTGCGGCACCAGTCACCGCCAGGTGCGGAATCGGCCCGATGCGAAAGCGTGCGGCCAGGCTCCCGAGGAGTGCTCCCGTCATACCCCCGAAGCTGAACAACGCGTGGAAACCGACCATCACGCGTCGGTTGGCCGCTGCTTCCACTTCCACCGCTTGGGTATTCATGGCGACGTCCATCGCGCCCGCCGAAGCGCCGTACGTGAACAGGAAAATCGCGAGGAACGCCGGCGCGGAAGCCCACGGTGGCAACGCGACCGCCGCGCACAGCAGGATCGTCGTGACCCTGGTAACGCGGGCGCTGCCGAAGTGGCCTACCACCTTGGAAGTGATAGGCATTGCGAACAATGCACCTGCCGCGGCGCTGAGTAGGATCGCCCCCAGCGTTCCCACCGGAATGCGCAGTTGTTCCTGTACGGCTGGAATGCGCGATAGCCAACTGGAGACCAGAATGCCGTGGACTAGGAAGATGATTGAGATCGAGACGCGAGCTTTTCGCCACCGGCCGCCAGTGGGATCGGCAACGGCAGACAGTAATGCTGATCGATTTGACATTGTGCCTCCTCCGGACTTCGGAAGTGAATCGTGTGAATGCCGAGCTTGCGCGCGGCTTCGATGTTCTCTTCGCGGTCATCGAGAAAGAGCGCGTCTTCGGGTTTCACGCGCAAACCTTCCAGGCAGAGCCGGTAGATTTCGGCTCCGGGCTTGGCACAGTGGACATCGCACGAGTAGCAGGAGTGATCGAATTCAGGAAGCCACGTGCATGTGCGCAGGTAACTGCGCAGCGTAATCGGCATGTTGGAAAGCACCGCGGTGCGCATGCCGGCCTTTCGGAGGTCGCCGGCCCACTGAATCATGATCGGATTCGGATGGACCCAGCTCAAGTTGTCGAGTTCAATCAGCCGTTCGCGCTGAGCATCGGAGAGGGTGCGCGAGAGACCAGCGGCGGTGGTGGCCCAATGGGCTTCGGGAGTGATCTCGGCGGCATCGAATGACAGGCGGTCCCTCCAATAGACCGATTCGAATTGGGCGGTGGGCACGTCGAACACGGCGGCCATGGCTTCCACATCGGCGCGATCCTGCGAAACGCACAGGACATTGCCATAATCGAAAACCACGGCTTTTGGGCGAATCAAGGCTTGTACAGGCATCCCAATCATGATAATATCGGCACAAACAGGCAAAAGCAAGTAGAAACATGCAGAATCAGACAAATCTGATGAAAGAGGAACGGCAGGCGCTACTACTCGCGACTTTGCAGCGAGAAGGCAAAGTTCTCGCCTCCGAGTGGAGCGAACGGCTGCGGGTCTCGGAGGACACGATTCGCCGCGATCTGCGCGAATTGGCGCGCCAGCAGAAACTGCAGCGGGTCCACGGCGGTGCGCTGCCTCGATCTACCACGGTGGCCTCGTACACGGAGCGGCAGCGGCAGGCGCCCGCGGAGAAGAGCGCGATTGGCGCGGCGGCCGCGAAGCTGGTGGCCGAAGGGCAACTCATCTTCGTCGACGGCGGAACCACGACGCTGCAACTGGCGCGGCACCTCCCACTAGAGCTGCGCGCCACGGTGGTCACCAACAGTCCCGCGGCGGCCGTGGCGCTGGCGAATCATTCCAATGTCGAGATTATTCTGCTGGGAGGCCGGTTCTCCAAGCCGGCCCAGGTGACCATCGGTGCGGCGGCTGTGGAGGAACTGCGGCGATTCCATGCGGACCTTTGCTTCTTGGGAGTTTGCAGCCTGCATCCCGAAGTCGGACTCAGCATCGGAGACTTTGAAGAGGCGCAGATCAAGCGCGCGATGATCGCGAATTCAGCGGAGGTCGCGGGGCTGGTGCTGGCCGATAAGCTGGGAACAGCGCTGCCCTACGTGGTCGCGCCGGCACGTGCACTGACGTATTTGATCACGGATGCCAGCGCCAGTGACGCAAGTCTGGTCTGTTATCGCGAGGCCGGTGTGACAGTGATTCAAGCCGGGACCTGAGCGCCGCACACTTCCACGGCGCGGCGCACTTCCTCGATCGTATGGTCGAGTTCCTCGTCTGTCGTGTAGAAGTGCGGCGCAATGCGAATGCCGGCTCCTGGTCGGTAATCCAGGAGCACTTCGCGCCGCGTCAACTCGCGCGTCACCTGTTTGCCATTCTCCACATCGAGGATCACCACGCCGCCGCGCAATTTCGGGTCGCGTGGAGTATTCACGCGCATGCCCGCATCTTCCGCAAGGTCGATCAAGCGGGCCGTCTGGCGCATGGATTTCTCTCGGATTGCGGGAACGCCGATCTCGTTGATGATCTCGTATCCGGACCGCGCGGAGTATAGGGCGGGAACATTCGGTGTGCCGTTCAGGAAACGGAACGCGTCGCTGGCGTAGCGGATCGGGCCGCCTTCGAACGCGAACGGTTCCTCGTGCGCCATCCATCCGGTGGCGACCGGCTGCAGGCGGTCCCACAGATCGCGGCGCACATAGAGGTAGCCCGCGCCCGGGCCGCCGCACAGCCACTTCACGGATCCGCCCGTGGCAAAGTCGAGCTGCAACTCCCGCACATTCACAGGCACCGTGCCCGCCGATTGATACAGGTCCGCGATCACCATCGCGCCGACGGCGTGCGCCCGTTCGACGATGGCGGCGAGATCCTGCAGGTAGGAGCTGCGAAATGCGACGTGAGAGACGGAGACCAGTTGCGTCTCATCGTCGATGGCGTCGAGCAGCAACTCAACGGGCAGGGTGAGCGAATCGGGCGAGGGCACACTCACGACGCGCGCGCCGAGACGTGCGAGGCCGTGATAGATGTAATCGTTGGATGGGAAGTTCAGGCCATCGGTAACCAGCTTGTTGCGTCGGCCGGACCAGTCTAGGCACGAGGTGACGATCGACTGACAGATCGATACGTTCTGTTGCATCACTACTTCGCCCTCGCCCGCGCCGATGATCGAAGCCACCAGGTTGCCAACCGTGATCGGCATGTTCCACCAGCCCTCCTCCCAGGCGCGGATTCCACGAGTTGCCCAGGTGTCGCTGAATTCCCGCAGGCGGCCGGTGGTCCGCTCCGGCATCGCTCCCAGCGAGTGGCTGATCATGTAGGTGGTGTGCGAAAGGATGGGGAATTCCTTGCGCCAGGCGAGCAGTGGATCCATGGCTTCTATCGTACCGTCAGTTCGAAATCGATCACCAGCACCAGGGAGTCGTCAGCGACCCGAATTTCGGGCACGGTGAAATTGCGGAGTTCGCGCTGGTATCCGGGGTGAAGGCCGGGATCTTCGAGGATCTTGCGCGCCTCGGCGGAGACCGGATATCGGAACTCGTGGCCAAGGCTGGAGGCCATCGCCTCGCAGACGCGCCGAATGTAGAAGCTGGTCTTGCCTTCGCTGGCCACCGTGATGTCTTTAAGGCCGATCGTTCCGTCATGAAAGTGAGGCGTCGCGAGGATGGTGAGATCGAAAGCGTCGCCCATGCCCACACACTGGCCGAAGAGATTCAGAGCGGTTCGGCCGGTGAACTTGGCGTGAATGCGCAATCGGCCGCCATCGCCCTGCATGTGCGGATGCTCCAGGTAGGCGAAATTGCACTTGGCTTTCTGGCTGCCGCGCACGTAACGGCGCCCGTCCTGCGTGAACATCTGTTCAGCAAGCATACGTTCCAGAGCGCCGTACTGGAGGTGGAGTTCCACTGCACGTGCGCAGAGCGGCAGCAGCAGTACCAGAATCGTGAGGCGGAGCGGCACGCAGTCCATGTTCTCACAGCAGGGAGTGATACGAAGTGCACGCTCGGATCACTGTTTCCTACGGAGGACAGGTTCTGACAAGGAGGTCTGGATGCCTGTTGTGAGGAACACCGAAACCGTTCAGAGTTTTCGTTTGTCGAACTATTCCGCTTCGTTAGGTCCCGCCAGCGAACTTTCCCGTTGCGAACTGCCGCAAGAGATTCGCGAATCGTGCCCAAACAATTATCAGGACCGGATCCGCACCCTGGTTCTGCGGCCGGTTCATGGATTCGATTGGAATCATCCCGATATTACCGCGGTGGTCCTGGACGTCTTGCGCGCCGGCTTCCTGGTACTCTCCTTCGAGTGCCGGAAACTCGGGACCGATCCTGGGGGGGCCTACCTCTTCTATGTTTGTTCCGGCGACGAGCTTGACCCATCGTGCTGCCGACATTAACAGCAGATGAAGCGGGAATTAAGACCACATGAACCTCGTATACCGGCGACGACTGGAATGCGTTGTATAGGAGCAGGAGGAGTGGTCAGATGAAATTCACATTATTTGCGGTTCTTTTGCTGGCGGCAGGTGCCCTGTCGGCCAATGCGGCGGAGGTAGTAATCGGTGGTTACTATCCGGGACACTATGGGGCTCCGCCGCGGGTTCCGGTTGTGGCTTACCGGCCGCCGAGTCCGGGTCCGGGATACGCCTGGATCAATGGGTACTGGGTGCCGTCGGGTGCGCGTTATACCTGGGCTCCGGGCTACTGGGCTCGTCCGCCATATGCGCGTGCTTACTGGGTGGCTCCGCGTTATTACGGCGGCCGATACTATCGCGGATACTGGCGACGGTAGTTACCTTGCGAACTGTCGGAACAGGCCGGGGAATCGCGCCGGCCTGTCTCGATTCACGTCTTTTCGAGTCGAGCGTCGAAACGACAAAGATATTACAAACGCACAGTGTCATCGGGTCCGCTCGACTTCTACAATATTTTAGGGACTTAAAATCCTAAAATGCTCATTCACCCCAAGGGAATTCAGGCCCGCATCTTACTCAGCTCAGTCTTCGGACCGTATGCCCGAGACGACGAATTCGGAAGCCGCAAGATCAATCCGATGGAGCTTTATCATAATCAGGTGACCCGCGAACAGGGGCCCTTCTCGCTCCGCATGTTTCATCGCTCGTGGGGAATTCTGATGATTCAACAGAATATCTCGGCGCCGACCACGGTGGTCGATTTCCCTACCCGCGAGGCGTTCGAAGCGGAATTGCTGGCCAACGATTATGACATCGTCGGCATCTCGTCCATCATCGTGAATGTAGGCAAGGTGGCGGAGATGTGTCGCATGGTGCGCCGCCTGTCACCGCGATCCACAATCGTGGTGGGCGGCCACGTGACGGCGATTCCGGGCGTGGAAGGCATGATTGACGCGGACCACTTCGTACGCGGAGACGGCATTTCATGGATGCGGCGGTACCTCGGAGAAGACGATACGGCGCCCATCCGGCATCCGAGAATCGTGTCGGGGTTCGGAGCGCGGACCTTGGGAGTGAAACTGCCGGAAAGTCGCGGCACTATCGCGGCCACGATCATTCCGTCCGTGGGCTGTCCGATGGGCTGCAACTTTTGCACAACTTCGGCATTCTTCGGCGGCAAAGGCAAGTTCCTGAACTTCTACGATACCGGCGCGCAGCTCTTCGAAGTGATGTTCGAGATGGAAACGAAGCTCGGCGCGCGGTCGTTCTTCGTGATGGACGAGAACTTCCTGCTGCACAAGCGGCGAGCGATGCAACTGCTCGACTGCATGAAGGCCGCCAACAAGCCGTGGTCGCTCTATGTCTTCTCTTCCGCCAATGCGATCAGGCAGTACACGATGCGGGAACTGGTGGAACTGGGGATCTCGTGGGTGTGGATGGGGTTGGAGTCTCCTCGTTCTGCCTACGACAAGCTCAAGGGTGCAGACACGTTGCAGCTTACGGCCGAACTGCGGCGGCACGGCATCAAGCTGCTCGGGTCTACCATCGTCGGGCTGGAACACCACACTCCCGAGAACATCCGCGATGAGATCGAGCACGCTGTGGCGCACGACACGGATTTCCACCAGTTCATGCTCTACACGCCGGTGCCGGGCACACCGCTGTTTCAGCAGATGTCGGAGCAGGGCCGCATGCTGGGCGGCGTCAACCTCGCCGATATTCATGGGCAATTCCAGTTCAACTTCCGGCACGCCGCGATTTCAGCGGAGGAGTCCAAGCAGCTTCTGGACGGGGCATTCCGGCGCGATTTCGAGCGCAATGGTCCGAGCATCTACCGCATTTGCCGCACCACGCTCGAAGGATGGCGCCGGTACAAGGACGATTGCGATGCGCGCGTGCGTGCCCGCTTTGTCCGAGAATCGCGGGCCCTTAGCAATGGATACGCGGCGGCGCTGTGGGCCATGGAGAAGCACCTTCGCCGGGAGAATCCGGCCGTAAGCGCCAAGATCCGTGAATTGCGGAAGGAAGTCGGACGTGAGTTTGGCGTGATCAGCCGCATGATCGCCGGAGCACTTGGACCGGTGATGTTATGGTCTGCGCGGCGCGAAGAGCGGCGGCTGGCGATGGGCAAGACCTACGAGCCTCAAACGATTGTGGAGCGCCGCAATTGGAATATGCCCGCGCCTGGGGTTGCCCTGGAGCCGGATTGCCCGGAGCTGGCTAAAACATAAAGCGCAGATGGACGAGGCCGGTGTTGACTTCCACGGCCTTGCTGGATTGTTTCCCGTCCTTCTCCACCGTGATTGTGTAGTTGCCGGGCGGCAGTTGGAGCTGGGTCGGAGTGACCTGCGAAACCCGCTTTCCGTTGACCAGGATTGCCGCACCGCTCGGATCGCTGTAAATCATGACGGTTCCGCTGATGGGATGCAGCACCACCGCCGGCATTTCTTGCGGACTGGAACCGACATCCACTTCACGCCGTTCGAGTTGGTAGCCGGCCAGCGTGAGGGCGACGGTATGGCGCCCCGACGGCGCGTCGATGGAACATGGCGTAGTGCAACTCGTCTCAGGCTTTCCATCCATCATGGCCGTGGCGCCTCCGGGACTGCTGATGATGGTCACGGCTTGAACCTGCACCCGGGAGTGGCGCCCCGTGGACTGCTTGTCGGGAGGTGTAACGGACGGATCCTGAGTGGCTGGCGTCTCGACAGGCGGTGCCGCCGGAGGCATCGGGTGGGGCTTCGCTTCGGCGGAGCTGGTGTCGGCCGGCTTGGTTTCCGGAGGTTTCGTCTCCGCCGGGTTCGGATCCACAGGCTTGCTCTCTCCTGAAGCGGCCGGACTCTGCGAGGCGGGCTTCGAGGACGCCGGCTCGGTAGTGGAGGGGGATGCCGACTTCGGTGCATCGGTCTCGGAATTGTGCGCCGTCTGCTTGAGGAGCCATGGGGCGGCCTGCCATCCGATGAGCGCCAGCAGCGCGGTCACCACAACCATGGCGAGCAGGAAGGTGAGAAAGCCCGACTTTTGCGGCGCGGATCGCTCGGCGGTTCCACTGGCATCCACCCGGCGCCGTGCCGGGGGCAGCACGATCGATGGCTTTTTAACCTCAGGAATCGTCGGCTCGTTCAGACTGCCGCCTCGCGGAATGGTCCGCCACCCTTGTGTGGCCGCGCACGCCTTCTCCAGAGATTCGACGAACTCCTGGCAGTTGCGGAACCGCCCGTCGGGCTTCTTCGCCAAGCCTTTTCGGATCGCGGCTTCGATCGGACCTGCCAATGTTGGATTCAAGCGATGCGGTGGTGCGGGCTCCTCGGCGACAATCTTGTACACCACTGTAGTCAGGTGGTCGCCAGTGTACGGCTTCTCGCCGGTGAGCATCTCGTAAGAGATCACGGCCAGCGAAAACTGATCGGAGCGGCCGTCCACGGGTTGTCCCTGCACCTGCTCGGGCGACATGTAATGAGGCGTCCCGACGATCGTGCCCGTCATCGTGAATTGCTCGGATGCGGTGACTTTGGCGATTCCGAAATCAGTGATCTTCACGGTGCCCGGAGATCCACTGGACGGTCCCGCAATCATGATATTGGCAGGCTTGATATCGCGGTGGACGATTCCCTTCTGATGCGCATAATCGAGCGCCACGGCGGTCTGCGCAAGGATGCTGAACATCAGGTCGGGATCGACTGCGCGCTGCTCGGAGAGGAGTTGGTCGAGAGTCGGGCCATCCACGTATTCCATGGCGATGTAGGCGAGGTCGCCCTGCTGCTCGACGTCGTAGATGGTGACGATTCCGGGGTGCGAAAGGATGCCTGCCGAGCGTGCCTCACGGAATAGCCGCTCGCGGAGGCGGTCCTGTTCCTCGGGCGTGCGCGTGCCACCCAGTTGGATGGTCTTGATCGCAACCGGGCGTCCAATGTTGGGATCGATGGCATGGTAAACGATGCCCATGGCTCCTCGCCCCAATTCCCTGACGATCTTGTAGCGACCGATACGATCCATCCAGTTCTAGTGATAGCACGCCTGGGGTCATTGTGCCGGGCCATACGCAAAAACCAGGAGTAAGGTCAGGCCTATGACTGGGGATTACGCGGTTTTCGTGGTACTAACTCATCGACCTGGCGCAGGGCTGGAAAGAGCCACGTCCACAAAGCGACGATGAAGATGGTGCCGAGGCCTCCGGCGATCACCGCCGGCACCGTGCCCAGCCACTGGGCAGTCAGTCCCGACTCGAACTGTCCGACTTCGTTCGAAGCCCCGATGAAGATCATGTTGACGGCACTGACTCGGCCCCGCATTTCGTCGGGTGTTCCCAACTGCACCAGGGTGTGGCGCACAATGACGCTGATCATGTCGCAGGCTCCCACCAACATCAGGGAGACCAGAGCCACGACGAGGGTCCGCGAAAGGCCGAACACGACGGTACAGGCGCCGAAACCGAAGACGCACCAGAGCATCGCGGCACCGGCTTTGCGGCGGAGGGGCCAGTGGGCCACGACGATTGCCGTGAGCACCGCGCCGGCTCCGGGGGCGCTCCGCAAGACTCCGAGGCCGATGGCGCCGGAATGCAGAATTTCCTTGGCGTAGATCGGCAGGAGGGCGACGGCGCCTCCCAGCAGCACCGCGAACAGGTCGAGGCTGATCGCGCCCAGGATCAATTGGTTTTGCCAAATGTAGCGCAGTCCTTCCATCACGACATGGTAGGAGACCGCTCCTCGGGGACGCTGCGGGTTCTTGAGGCGGATGGACGAAATCAGGGCAAATGCGGCCAGATAGGCAATCGCTGCACAGCCGTATACCGGCACGGGGCTTCCCATGAATCCGTAGAGCAGACCACCGATCATCGGTCCGACGACGATAGCTGCCTGGAAGATGGAGGAGCCCCAGGCCACCGCGTTGGGGAAATCCTCTTCCGCGACGAGTAGTGGGAGAAATGCCTGGCTGGAGGGTCCGTTGAATGAGCGGACGACGCCGTTCCACAACAGCACGGCATAGACGGGGTATACCGAGTGGAGGCCGCGTAAGGCAAATCCCAGCAGGAGCAGGGCACAGAGCGAGAAGCCCACGTAGCACAACTGCAGGATGCGTTTGCGCGAGAAGCGATCGGCGGCATGGCCTGCCAGGAGAAAGAGAAAGACACCGGGCAGGAATTGCGCCAGTCCCACGAGCCCGAGATCGAGCGGACGATGCGTGATACCGAAGATCTGCCAGGCTACCGCGACGGCCTGCATCTCCGACGAGACCGTGGCCAGGAAGCGAGCCGTCATATAATCGCGAAAATTCGGATAGCGAAACGCAGCGTGGGCCGAACTGTTCGAGCTATTGGATATAGGGCCCCCCGCGCGTCATTGATTTTATTGTACGCGCGAGGGACGAACGGACGGGCGGCGAGCGAAGTTGACGCTAAGGCGTGGTAAAAGCTACAGTAGAGTTGTTAGCCTGCATCGGTCGTCCGCTGTCCCCATCGTCTAGCCCGGCCTAGGACATCGCCCTTTCACGGCGGTAACGGGGGTTCGAATCCCCCTGGGGACGCCAATCTTTTTGTCATCCTAGGCATTCATCACCTGGGGCGTTCGAAAACGGCGAGGTTGCAGAATCGCGTCGGGAATCGCGCCGAGCGGCAGGATTTGCCGTGCTGCTCCTAAGGCGATGGCTTCGCGAGGCATGCCGAAGACGATACAGGTTGCCTCGTCCTGAGCGATGGTACGAGCACCCGCGCGGCACATCGACAACAAACCTTGCGCACCATCAGAGCCCATTCCAGTCAGCAAGACGCCGACGGCGTCGCGACCGGCAGCCTCCGCCACTGACGACAACAGAACATCTACGGAAGGCCTCTGGTAGCAGACTCTGGGGCCGGTCTTGATGCGGACGAAGTGACGGCCCTCGGCGCGTTTGAGAAGCATATGAAAATCGCCCGGAGCGACCAGGGCGAGGCCGGCGCGTACCGTGTCGCCGTCCTGCGCTTCTTTTACTTCGATGGCGCAAATCTCGTTGAGGCGATTGGCGAAGGCGCGTGAGAACTCCGGGGGAATGTGTTGGGCGATCACGATCCCCGGGGTGGAGGCCGGCAATCTGGTTAAGACTGCCGCGATAGCCTCCGTGCCGCCGGTGGAGGCGCCGATCGCGATCACGGTGCCCGGGGGTAAAGGGACTTGTATCAGAGTAGCGGGCTTGGGCTCTGGCCCACGATCTGTCTGCGACGCGCGCTGACGCAGGTGCGAAGCGGCTGCCGCCCGGATTTTAAGCGCGAGTGTCTGACGGAGCTCTCCTACCGAGTACGGGCCGCCCGGTTTTGGCAACACTTCGACGGCGCCGAGTTCCAGTGCCTGGACTGCGGCACGACAGGAGTTCTGCGCGAGGGAACTGATCACCACGGTCGGCAACGGGTGGAAGTGCATCAACTTCTTCAGAAACGTCAAGCCATCCATGCGCGGCATCTCGATATCGAGCGTGAGGACGTCGGGGTGGAGCGACAGGATCTTGTCCCGGGCGACGTAAGGGTCGGGCGCAGTGCCGACCACCTCGAGATCGGGTTCGGCGGACAGTGTCTCCGACAGGATCTTCCGGACGATGGCTGAGTCGTCCACGATCAGAACGCGTATCTTGCGGCTGCCGACCATGCGGATGTCTCCGTTTGTATGCTGACGCTGATTCGGCCGCCTGCTGAATCTGCCGGATGAGATTCCGAACCGCTAACCTCACGGTCTGAGATGCCGTGGGCGGGATGCACAATTTGGGGCGCCGCCAGGCGGAAGGTGGTGGAACTCTCGATCCGGCTCAATGCTGAGCCACAGATCATATTCGCCAGTTCGCAGACCACATCTGCCACCTGCTGGTGCGAAAGATCGGAGGGTTCGGCGCCGAGAAAATCGGCGGCCACGTTGCGTGCCGCACGGGCCGTGATGCTCAAGGTGAGCGAGCCGGATGGCCTACCTTCGAACGTGAGGTGCGCCACGATCTCCGGGCCGCTGGTCGCGTCCTCCGGATCACTTACGCATTGCAGAAAGAACATCTTCTCCAGAACGTCCTCAACCGATTGCTGAAGAGTGAGTTGCACGGCGGTATCAGGCACAGGGTACCCCCAAAGTCGCCTCGAGCGCGGAACGAAGGGCCTCTGGTAGAAACGGCTTCGTGATGTATCCCCGGGCTCCCAAAGACATAAGCCGTTCGATTCGGTTTTGCGTGGCGTCGGTAGAGATGACAATTGCCGGAATCGAGCGTAGTAACTCATCGACAGAGAGACGCCGCAGGAACTCTTCGCCATCCAGCCCCGGCATGTTGATATCAGTAAGAATGGCGTCTACCCATTCCCGCTCCAACAGATCGAGCGCTTCTTGTCCGTTCCCCGCCTCCAGGCAGGTGGAAAGTTCGAATCCGGAGAGTGTGATCACACGGCGCACAAACGATCGCATTGCCGGCGAGTCGTCAACGATCAAGACACGGTAGGCCATGCACTTACCCTTTCTGCTGGCCGGGGAGAATTTCCCGTTGCGAGCCAGCCTCCTGCAACCACAGCTTGCCACTCCCGATCTCGAGACGCAGAGTTCGTGAGTTATTGCCTCCGACCACCTCGCCGTGGATCAGGACACCGGCTTTCCAAAGGATCTTGCGGACAGCCAGATAATTGCGCTTGCCGATTTCGAATACGCCTTGCTGATCCATCATTTGTGCGCCTCCTACGGCGTACACGGTAAGGCGGCACCGCGATGCGCCCAGACTACAAACCCGACTGAGCAATAGAGGAATGCCGGTATCCGCGAACATGAATGGATGATCGCGTCCACGGGCGGGATCAATGGCCGAATCGGGCAGCATAAAATGCAGCAGCCCGCCAATCGACGCCGCCGAATCATGCACCACCAGGCCAATACAAGAGCCCAGCGCAAACGTAGTGAGTACTTCACCTGGGGAGTTGCTGATGCGGCAATCGGCCATGCCTACAACGATCTGGGCCATGTGCCCTCCCGTTTATCGGACTTGCGGTAGACCGCCGGTCTGACGTACTCGAGAGAGTGCGTGATGCGTGTCAAGGTCTCGGCATGGCCAACGAAGAGGTGTCCCCCCGGTTCCAGACATGCCGCCAGTTGGCCTACGACACGCTCCTGCGTCTCCCGGTCAAAGTAAATCATGACGTTCCGGCAGAAGATCACCGGAAAGAGGCGATGCCAGGAATAGGGCTTGATCAAATTGAGCCTGCGGAAGGATGCCTGGGCGCTGATTCGCGGGCAAACGCGGAATGAATTTGTGGATCCCTCGCGCACCAGGTAGCGGGATACCCATTCTTTGGAGAGGCCCTGGCATCGTTCAGCGGGATAAAGACCTTGCTCAGCAAAGGTCAGGGCTTTATTCGAGATGTCGGTCGCAGCGATACGGATTGACTTGGAAGGGAAGGCGTCGTTTAGAAGAAAGGCTAGCGTCCATACCTCTTCACCGGTGGAGCAAGCTGCACTCCAGATCTCGATGGAACGGCGCGATGCGAGAGCCGGCAGGACATGCTGGCGAAGGTATTGGAAGTGGTCCGGTTCGCGCATGAACGACGTATGGTTGGTCGCCAGGGCGTCAATCATTAAGGACAGGGAAGCGCCCGTGGTATCGCCCAGCACACTGCGGTAATAGTCCTGGAAGGAATGGAAGCCCGCTAACCGGACCAGCCGCCTGAGCCTCGCAGAGACCAGTTCCTCTTTTCCAGATTTCAAATCCAATCCGAAAGTCCGATACGCCAGTTGCCGGATCTGATCGAACTCTCTTTGCGCCAGCGGCTGGACTCCATCGATCTCAGAAGCGAGATCGACCGAACCCTTTCGACTAGTCACGGCCCTTGTCCTTGAAAAGCCGGTCCAGATCGAGAATCAATCCAACGCGACCATCGCCCAGAATTGCCCCTCCCGCGATACCTGCGACATGCCGGAACGTTTCCCCCAGGCTCTTGATCACGACTTCCTGTTTGCCGATCAGCTCGTCTACCATGAGACAGAATCGTTGACCCTCCACCTCTGCGACCACCAGGACCGATTGCAGTGGATCCTCGGTCCGCGGGGTCACATTAAACCGTCGATGGAGGCGGTAGAGCGGCAACAACGACCCTCGGACGAGAGCCATCTCCCCCCGCTGCTGGACGGTCCAGATGGTTTCCTGCGCGGGTCTGAACATTTCACGGACAGCGAAAAGCGGGACGATATAGCGCTCCGGGCCTACGCTTACCACTAAGCCGTCAATGATGGCGAGCGTAAGCGGAAGCTTCATGAGAAAAGTCGAGCCCGATCCGGCGCTGGAGCGGATCTCAATGCGCCCGCGAAGTTTTTCGATGTGCCTCCGGACCACGTCCATACCGACTCCACGACCCGAGACGTTGGTCACTTGCGTGGCTGTGCTGAAACCCGGCAGAAAAATTAAGTTGTAGACCTCGGTGTCCGAGACGCCCTCGATGCTAGAGATAAGACCTTTTTCGGCCGCCTTGGCCGCGATCTTCTCGCGGTCCAGGCCGCGGCCGTCATCGGTGACCTCGATCACGACCTGTCCCGCCTGGTGTTGCGCCTTCAATAATAGACGGGCCGTTGCGGGCTTACCCCGACTATCACGATCTTGAGGAGATTCGATCCCGTGATCCAGAGCGTTGCGGACCATGTGCATTAGCGGATCGGCCAGCTCCTCCACGATGGTGCGGTCCAGTTCGATCTCATCTCCGGAGGTCTCCATCTCGACGCGCTTACCGAATTGGCGGGCGAGGTCACGAACCAGCCGCGCCATCCGATGAAAGAGTGGTCCGATCGGCACCAGCCGCATCGACATGGCGGTTCTCTGCAACTCGCTGGTGATGCGCGTCAGTTGGGCGATCTTGCGCTGAAGCTTTGGGCTTTTGAGACCGGTGAGCTCTGGATCGTGGCGCACCAGGGATTCAGCAATCACCATCTCACCCGCCATGTCGACCAGGTAATCGAGTTTGCCGGTATCGACTTTGACTGTTCTGGTTTCCGTTGGGGCCTGATGGGCGCTCGCGGGGACCGCCTCTTCGTGGTCGAGCTTCGCAGGGCCGCTATCGCCATTGCTTGAGGACGGCTTGGGATCTGGCGGGAGGTCGGGGATTGCGGTGACTTTTTCGTCCGCGACGGCACTCGCGAGTGAGGCGATTGCGCTGGTAAGTACACCTGGTTCCGGCGCCGCCAGGGCGCGAATGCGGGACAGGAGCCCCTGGTCAATACCAGGGACGTCGGCCGGCCGGTTTTGCAAGCGGCAATCCAGGTACGACAGCCATCGGCGCAGATAGTCGGCACCTTGCAAAATCACATCTATGGCACCTGGGGTTATGGTCAACTGACCATTGCGGGCACGATCCAGGATGGCCTCGACATCGTGAGCCAACTCCTGAACCGCCCAGAGTTCCAGGAAGCCGGCGAGACCTTTGATGGTGTGGAACCCGCGGAAGACGGAGTTCAGGGCGTCGGCATTGTGCGGATCCCGCTCGATGATCAAGGCCTGCGCCTCGATTTCGGTCAGATGTTCCCGGCTTTCGAGCAGGAAGTCGCCAAGAAGCTCGGGATCTTGGGCGGGACTCAAGTCCGCCGAGGGAGTTTCGGCTTCGCACTCCACCACCTGTTGAAGCCGGGCAATGCCTTCCTGCAACCGATCGGCAATATTATTCGAGTGCTCACCAGCTTCGCTCTTGCGGAGAGCATCGATGACATCGCCCGCCGCCAGTGCCACATGAGTGGACTTCTCTTCCTGCGCGGTCTGCTGAAGCCTCGCCAAAGCCGTAAGCCAATCGGAGACCTCGGCACAGGATTCGGGCTCCCCAATCACCAGTTTCAAGGCCAAATCTTCGATCTGACGGCGCAATCCGGCTGATTGAGGCATCGGTTACCTCTCAAACCCGCCTTCGCTCTCATCGAGAGGAAAGGCATCGCGGTCCTGTACCGGGGGCATGAACTCTGTTCTCTGCGCCTTGGGCGACATCCTGGCCTGAACGCCCCGACGTAGAGATTTCGGCGTTTTAGCGGGAGACCGGGGGAGAGGAGGTTCTGCCATTCCGTGAACCGGAGTCTCCTGGTCGTCTCCACCGACGACGGCGCGCAGCCTGGTGGCAATCGTGTATAAGCTCTGCGCCTGTGCCGCGAGTTCCTCGCTAGCCGCGGCGCTTTCTTCGGCATTGGCCGCGCTGCGCTGCGTGACCTGTTCCATCTGCTGGACCGCAGTGGCGATCTGCTCGATGCCACGAGCTTGTTCGTGGCTGCCGACATCGATCTCGTCGATTAGCGTTTTCACTTGGGTGGCGCTGCCAGTGATTTGTTGAATCGACGTCGCCACCTGGTCGAGCTTGCGGCCCCCTTCGCCGGACCGTCCAATCGACTCTTCGATCAGCGAAGCCGTGTCCTTGGCAGCCTGCGCACTGCGCTGTGCGAGGTTTCGGACTTCGTCGGCCACTACCGCGAACCCCATGCCGGCCTCCCCGGCTCGCGCCGCCTCCACTGCGGCGTTCAAAGCCAGGATGTTGGTTTGAAACGCGATTTCATCGATCACCCGGATAATCTTCGAGATCTTCTCGCTCGATCCTCGAATTTCATTCATGGATTCGACCATCTCCCCCAGATTCCGATTGGCACCATCGACCAGTTGGGCGGTTACGCTCATGTGGCCGGCTACGGATCTGGTGTTGTCCGCGTTCTTCTGGGTTATGGCTGTGATTTCGGTAGTGGAAGAGGACGTCTCTTCGAGGGTGGCGGCCTGTTCCGAAGTGCCCTGTGCGAGAGACTGGCTGGCCGAAGCGACCTGTCCAGAAGCTGCGGCCACCTGTCGCGATCCATCTAGCATTTCGGTCGCAATTTGACGGAGCGACAAGATAGCCGAGCGGAGCATCCAGAAGGAAATGCCGGCAATCCCAGCGCCTGCCCCAATCAACAACAACAGGAGCCATTTTGCGGTGGAGAACTGATCGGCCGCGTTCCCGCGATCGCCCTGCAGGACGGCGTCCGCAAGCTGGGATAACTCTCTGCAGCGATCTCCGAAGGCAATGTAGAGAGGGGTGATCTTCGCGGAGAGCAGGTGCGTCGCGCCTTCCGGGTCGCCGGCATCCACGAGGTGTTGCATTTCCGAATAGGCCGACAGCCACGACGCCAACGACTCGTCCATATCGTACGCGACCTCCTTGCCCCGCTGTGTCATTAACAAAGGCCGGATCTCGGCTAAGTCGCTGCGCAGGTCCGAACTGCTCTTCTCGAACAGCGCCCTGGCTTGTCTCGCCCTCTCCGGGTCTTTCGCGAAGGTGAAGAGAATCACGCCTCGCTCACCGGCGGCCATATCCGATTCGGCTGTATTCATCAGGCCCGCGAGTACCAGCTTCCGCGCAGTCTTGCTGGCCGTCGTATCGAAAGACTCGTGAAGCGTTCCGATCATATGCAGGGAGAACCAGGCCATGATCGCGAGTACAGACAGCAGCATGCCCATACCGAGGGTCGTCTTAACGCCGAGAGTGTGGTTCTTATAATTCATGACAGTCGACTCGAAATGGGTTCCTATCGAATCATGGAACTCAGATTGTGAAGATCCTGGGCCGACAGGACGCGATCAATATCGAGAAGGATCTTTACTTTGCCCTTTACTTTCGCCATTCCCAGCAGGTATTGACCGGCGATCTCCTCTCCGAAATCTGGCGTGTCCTCGATTTCCGCGGAGGTCAGGTTCAGCACTTCCGATACGGCGTCGACGATGATGCCCATGAGGACGAGCCCGGTTTCGCCCACGATCTGGGTGACAATGATACAGGTGCGTTGGGTGTATTCCGCCGTGAGCAGTCCGAATTTTAGCCGCAAATCGACTACCGGCACGACTTTGCCTCGGAGATTGATCACGCCCTTGATATGAGCAGGCGTTTGCGGCACGGCTGTGATCTCCTGGAGACCCATGATCTCCCGCACTTTCAAGACCCGGATGCCAAATTCTTCATTAGCCAGTTGGAAAGTGAGATACTTGCCGGCGCGCGCGTCCACCGGATTCACGGCCGCGGCGGCCGGTTCGTTTGCAGTTAGCATCGTCGAAGGCATCGTTTCACTCCAGGTATTCGAACTCAGACATCCAGTGCGCAGGTTTGACCCATCATGTGGCAGTTGGCATGGCTTTTCTCAGCCGGCGACAGGCACAATTTCACTACGAGGGTCTCTTGTTCCCAGGGAAAGCGGACGACGGTCCACTCAGTGGTTCCGGCGCTTTTGGTGCGGAAATTCCTGCCGAAAACAACCGTCGGCAAACTAAGGCCGAGCGGCCCAAGGTGGGTCTCGAGGTCGTTCTTGATGCTGCCGACAATCATGTTGGTCAGCTCAGCAACCGCATCCAAGACGTCCTCATCCACGCCTGTACTCTCCACCATCAACATCGCGGAGCAGATTCGGCAAGCCAGGGTGGGAGAGCAACTGACGCTTCCGGTCCCGATCCAGGCGCCTGCCAGACCGATGAAGGAAACCACTCCATCGTTGGCTTCGGGCGTACCATTTTCAATGACTGCGGCACCGGGTTCCAATTCGACCCCCAACATCGTCGAAAAGACGTTGGCGGAGGACTGCCGGATGAGATCTACCATCAATTCGTGGAGGCTCATTGGAGTGCCGCCGGCTTCAAGATTCCAGCCAGCTTCTCCTTAATCTGGTCAGCAGTAAAAGGTTTGCGGACGTAGCCGGAAGCCCCGAGACGGACCGCTTCTGCGACCCTTGTTTCACCGCCTTCCGTGGTCACCATCATGACGGGGATATGGCGCCATTGCGGGGCAGCCTTCACTGCAGCCAACAACTGGATCCCATCCATTTTCGGCATGTTGATGTCGGTGAGCACCAGATCTACCGGGTGGGATTTCAGAAGGTCTAACGCCTCTTGGCCATCCCCCGCCTCGTGAATAGCCCGAATGGGCATTCCCGTTTGCCGCAGCACCCTTTGGAGAATCTTCCGGATCGCCGCGGAATCATCTACAACCAAGACGTCTGATTCCATTCGACTCCTTACACCTCATTTATCGGTAAGAAGTGCGGTTTCCATTAGTCCAAAATACGGAAAATGCGGGAAGGTTCCGGGTGAACCGGAAATCTGGCGGGTGCGTAAGCGTTTCGCGAGGCGCGCGGGCGAGCTGGGAGCAACCGGAATCCGTGCCAGGGAAAATGAAGGAACGAACCCAATTTTTGATTGAGCCGATTGGAGTTGCGGAATTGGGTTTGGCTTTCGGAGCGGGATCGGCGGGCCTTGGCGGTGGATTAAGGGGCGGAGGGCAGTCGAAAGGTTTTGGGTATTGAGGCGGTGGGCGTTACGGTGCTTGGCGGTGGTCATCCACCAGGAATAGCAGGGCGGGAGGCTGGAGTCTGAAATTGAGTGCCGTAAGTGATTGACGAGATTATGAAGAAGATGTCGCTGGCGGTGTTACCCGCAAACGGTCGATAGGAAAGAGCAGATCAAGGCGACAAATGCGGGAAACCCGGCGCTAAGGCGAGGCCGGCCAGGAACGGGCGGCAGGTGGTGCCTGTCGGAACGAGACGGCAAAGGTCCATCGTGGATGTGGTTGCTGAAGGCAAGTCGGGGTCATTGACCACCCGAGCCGAGGTCCGGTTGCGTTGTAACCTGGCCCTTCCATCCCGAACACGCTAAAGCGCTCTCATCAGGACGAATGTCCAAGTTCCGTCCGAAGTTCAGCTATTTCTTAGTGCCGTTGGCTGACGTGTCCGGAGCGGGAAGGGGCTTGTCGTCGCCGAAGGTAGCCACCAGGTATTCGAGTAATGCGTCGCGATCGGTGACTTTGCTACCCCAACCTGCCATCTTGTCCAGTTCCTTATTCCATCCGGCTTTGCTCAGCCGTTGGGAGTGAATCAGACGGAGACTATGACAGGGCACGCAACTACGCGCTTCTTCCTTTTGACCACGTTCCAGCATCGCCTGGTCGGCAGCGACCGCGCTTCCGGCGGAGACAATCGCGAATAAGAGGAGTTTCGAGGCGCTCATGCTTTCTCCACTGTTACGCCGACCCGATCGATGGCGTTCCACAAGTATCCCGACGGATTCCACGCCGCCACGATCGGCTGGACACGCCCCGCGGAATCGGTGGCGCGGGAGAGGATGGTGTAGTAGCCGGGATCCGACGGTTTCCAGTCCCAATGCCACAGTCTCCAGGCAAAATGCAGCTTGGGAGAGGAGAGTTCGGCATCATGCCAGCGGCTGCCGCCGTCGGCCGAAACCTCCACCCGCTCGATCGCTTCTTCGCCTGCCCAGGCGAAGCCCCGGATGGTGATCGAACCCATGGTCAGTTTGGCCTGATCCTCCGGAGCTACGATGCTCGACTTCACCGGCATCCCTTCGATTACCTCGAGTTCCGCAGGCTTGGGCGGCGAGCCGGGCGGCAGATTGTACTTGGGAAAGCGGTAGCCGGGATTCATGAAGAATCCCTTGTTCGACTCCGCCGCAACAGTCAGCCGCACGACCCATTTCACGGAACTGGTGCCGTCCCAGCCCGGAACGATGAGGCGCGCCGGAAATCCGTGGATATCGGGCAGCGGCTGCCCGTTCATCTTCAATGCCAACAGAGTCGACGCGTCGAGCGCCTTCTTCATGGGCAGGGAGCGAATGAAGTCGGGGGTCGCCGCGACACCGGTGTCGGCGCCGTCGGTTTCGAGAAAGCCGGCGGACTCGGAGGCACCCGCCATTTTCAAGATGTCGCTGATGCGCGGGCCACTCCACTCGGCGTTGCCAATCGCGCCGCGTCCCCACTGAATGCCGGGAACCTTAGGTGTATAGAAGCCGCGTCCGTTGCCGGTGCATTCGATGGTGGCCGGAATGGTGTGCTGCGGCAGTTTCTGCAGGTCTGCCAACGACAATTGGAGAGGCTTGGAAGCCATCCCGTTGACGGTGAGGCGGTAGGCGCCCGCGTCAATCGCAGAGGGGCGCGGAAGGTGTTGGCGCACGAAGAAGGCGTCTACCGGAGTGAGAAACGAATCGAAATAGCGAAGCGGCGTCTCGAGGTCCTCAGGCCGGTCGTTGTGGAGGATCATGGGACGCTTGCCGGGGATGACGACGCTGTCGTCGGCGGCTCTCCCGCGAGGGGCGGCGGCAGCCGCAATCAGTCCAGCGAAGATCTCGCGCCGATTCAGTTTCATCGTTATCACACTAAACTAAGCGCCAGTGCCGGCGCAAGTGAAAGGCGGCGTGTGCGGTGCGCAACTGAGATTCGGGAAGTCAAGGCTGCGTAGAAGACCCTTCGTGCAGTCAGGCTTGGTGGAGGCCCGAAAAGCGTCGAGAGGAGTCTCGACGCGGCAAACAGGGTGTTTGCGCCACGTTGGTCAACGAAGATTCTCAACGCATCGAACGTTAGGAGAAGCACTGGCGTGCATAAAGAGCACGTCAGAACGACGCTTTTACGGAGAACTGCAGGGATCGGGCGGGGAGTTGGTTCGTGATGCCCACGAGCGGTGCGCCGAAGCCGGCGCCGGGGGTCGGGCCGTTGCCATACGTGCCGCTGTAGCCCACGAAATTCGCGTGATTGAGCACGTTGAACGATTCCGCTCGCAGCAGCAGATGAAAGCGTTCCGCTCCGAACGCAAAATCCCGCTCCAGGAATGGAGATAAGTCCCAGATACTTCCACCGCGGCCGGCATTGCGGCCGATTACGAGGCCATTGATCACAGGACGATCGGTAGTGGCGCCGGTATCGCCGCTGTTGTTGGTACCGGTGGTGATGTTGTAGGGCAGGCCCGTCGCGGCGGTGAATACCCCGCCGAAGCCGACCTTGCCGGGCAGCAGATAGAGGCCGCTCAACACAAAGCGGTGCCGCTGGTCGAAGATGGCGTTGCTGTACTCGACGTGTCCGGTAAAGTTTGCGTCGTTGGGATTCTGACCGGGGATATCGGGATCGACGTTATCGAGCGCGTGCGACCAGGTGTAGCTGGCCAGCATGGAGAGCTTGCGGGTGAAGCGGTGGCTCAAGTTAACGTCGAGCGCGTCATAGTTCGCGTACCCGTCGTTCACGTCACTCTGAATAACCGAATAAGGCGGTTGCGGATTGGTGGCGGTGTTGGGATTGCAGGTGAGGTTGTTGGTGTTGTACCACCAGATCCAATAGGGACGTGTGCAGTTGGCCGCCTGGGCGGAGCGGATCTGGTTAGGCGCGGTTCGGACGAAGGGGGTGGGCGGATCGACATCGCGAGGGCGATTGATGCGCGTGGTGTGCGAGCCGACATAGTCCACACTCAGAACCCAGTCGGCTGCGAGGCGACGCTCCACTCCGATGGTCCACTGCTCCGAGTAAGGATTCAGGAGCGCATTGGGATACCCGATCAGCGTGTTGGTGGGGAAGAACTGGTTGTAGTAAGAACTATCGCCGGGACGGATGTAGAGGCTGCGGAGGGGAACGGGCGCTCCCGCGGGAAAGGCGGGGAGTGGAGCGGCAGCCACACTTGTGGGGAATCCGATCTGGCCGGGCGTAGCGGTGTAATTGAAGACTCCTGTGGGCCCGGTGAGTGCGTAATTTGCCTGCGAATTGTCGACGATCTGCGAATAGTAGATGCCGAATCCGCCCCGGATTACGGTCTTGCCGTCGCCAGACGGGTTGAAGGCGAAGCCCACCCGCGGCGCGACGTTGTGGCGAGAATCGGTGAAGGTCTGCTGCTCATATCGCAGCCCGAGATTGACGGTCAGATTCCGCGACGCACGGTAGTCATCCTGCACGAAGACAGACCAAAGTGTATCGGTCACAGTGTAGTTGGCGATACCGAAACTCTGTGTGTAGCTCCGGACGTTGGCGATGTTGTCCAGGTACGCGCTGCTTTCGCAGACCGAGAGTGGCTGGGTGCAGGTGTTGTAGATGAACTGGCCGAGATAGATGGGGCCGCCGAACTCCTTGCTATTGCCACCGGTGTGAACGGCTAGAACATCGGCGCCGAATTTGAGCTGATGCTTGCCCTGGACTGCGGAGAGGGTGTCGGCCACCTGATACTGGTGGTTCAACAGCAGAGCCGATTGAGAGGTCCCCGTGGTGAAGGTTCCGCCGGTGGAGATCGGCACCTGATATTGCGTGCCATAGATCACGGGGTCGAATTCGGTGATCGGCGATGCCAGTTGGAATTGCAGGCGCACGTTGTTCATCAGGGTCGGACTGAGGACGGCGGTCTCTCCGAGCTCTTCAGAGTAGGTGCGGCGGCGGAACACGCGATCGACGGTGGGGAGACTGTTGCCGCCGACGGTGCCGTTGGGATTGGTGTCGTGGAAGCCGTCCACATCGCTGCGGAAAAAGAGGCTGTTCTTATCGTTAATCTGATGGTCGAGGCGCAGAAATGCCAGCCATCCGCGATAGTGCCCCACGAAGCTGCCAGGGGCGATCGGCGAAATAATGGGAGAGGCGCGGTCTTCGCGGCTGAACTCGCCGGCGATGGAGAAGTGGGTACGGGAGGAGATGGGCCCGGAGAGTGAAATTGCCGACTGGCCGAGCGTGTCGTTGGTCCAGTCGTTGCCGCTGGCGGCGTTGGCAGAGGTGAAGCCGGACAGGGCCGCTTCCGTCCCCGAAGGACGCCATAGTTCCAGCAGGCTGCCGTGAAACTGGCTGCCGCCGCCCTTGGAGACGATATTGATCACGCTGCCGGTGGATCCCCCGAATTCCGCCGAGAACGCGTTGGTCAGCACCGCCATTTCCTGTAGCGAATCGAGAGGCAAGGTGCTGAAGGTGGTCTGTCGTCCCCAACTGTCGTTATCGGTGCTGCCGTCCACGACGAAGGTGGTTTGGCGGCGTCCCGCGCCGTTGGTGGTGAACAGATTCTGGTTCATGAAGACGTCCCCCTGGTTGATCGCGGGGCGGTTGGCGGCGTTCAGCATCGGCAGGTAGCTGATCTTGCGATTGAGCAGAGGAGTCTCCTCCATCTGGCCCTCGCTCAAATGGATTCCCAACTGGGGTTGGTCGGCCCGCACTTCACCGGGCACGCCCGTGACGGTGACCTGTGTCTGTCCCGCGGCTACGTTGAGCTGGAGATTGATCTCGGCGGTGGTGCCTCCGGCGAGTGTCACATCGCTGACGTGGCTATCCGCAAATCCCGGCTTGTTGGCGGTGAGTTCGTACTTGCCGTTAATTGGCAGTCCGGGAAGGGAGAAGTTGCCAGAGGCATCGGACTGCGCCGTGCGCTCCAGGCCGATATCGGCATTCTTCACGGTGATTTGGACGCCCGGAACGGCCGCATGGCTCGGGTCGGTGACCTGGCCGCGGATGGTCGCGGTGTCGGGGGTCTGGGCAGACAGCGAAACGACCAGGCACACTATCGGGAAGAAGGCAGAATGACGAGACATGATCCTCTTATGAATACCCGATAGGTTAACGAATGCCGGGCGCTACTACCACCGGTCGTAGATAGCGCGCTAGCTTCCGGAGCGCGTACGCAGCAACAGGTGGACGCGGCGATTCCGCTGCCAGCAGGGCTCTGCGGAGACGCCGCACTGGGGGCGTTCTTTGCCGTAGCTCAGGATCTCGATCCGGCTCGCGAGCACGCCGAGGTTTTGCAAGGCGTCGGCGGCGCGGCGGGCGCGATCGTCGCCGAGCCCGAGATTGTATTCCGCGGAGCCGCGTTCATCGCAGTGCCCCTCGACAATGAGCGTCAGCGCGGGGAATTCTGCGAGGATCGGAAGAAGAAGCGCCGCGTCGTGGCGGAGTGCGGCTAGGGCATTGACCGTTAGCGCGGAGCGGTCGTAGTCGAAGAAGGCATCCTGCAGTTGGGCATTGAGCTCCTGAACGACGATATTGACCTCGCGGGGGGATGCCGTCCTAGTTTCGGCGACGGCAGACCCTGTGGGTGGGCGATCCGCCAATACGGCCGGGTTGGCAGGAGCATTGTGCGGGTCGCTATCGTGCGATGCCGGCTCCACAATGGGGGCGGCGGGAGGGAATCTCGGATAGTCTCGATAGGTCCGGCAGGCGCAAAGCGCTATTAACGCAATCAGAACAATCGTACGCATGCTTCCATTGAGCGCCTCCCGATTGCGGAAATCGATACCGGGTAGTGGGTATTCTGTTTTGGTGCGATGCGGCATATGCTGTAGGGCGTGGGATCGAGAACACGGCAGCTTCTGACCTGGTCATTGGGTGGCCTGGTCCTGCTCTGCGCGGTCACGGGCGGGACCGCCCTGGTGGTTTTGGCGCGGGTACGCGCAGCGGAATCGGCGCAATCCGCGCGATTCGCGGCACGCGGACGATGGCTGGAACGGATTCGCGGAGGGATCTATCGCTCGGGCACGTTGGCGCGCGACTACTTCGTGGCACCTGACGATCCAGGCGCCGCGGGTATGCGTGAGGAACTCCAGAAGCTCGAGCGGAGCACGAAATCGGCCGCCGCGGAGTATGCGGATGCGAGTCTGCGCGGCGAAGTCTCGGCCTATTGGAGCCTGCTCGATCTGATGGCGGACATGGCGGGCAGGCGGCGCACGCCAGGACTCGATGCGTATTTTCGCCGGCAGCTTCAGCAGCGGCGCGAGACTATGCTGCAGATCGCGGACACGATCGGCGAAGCGCTGGAGCGGGAATCACAACGGAGTGAAGCCGAGTCCTCGTTAATCTATGACCGGTTCCGGCTGGTTTTGATCGTGGAAATGGCGGGCGTGATTTTGCTCGCGCTGGCTGTCGCGGTGGGAACGCGGCGCCGATTGCTGCGTTTGGAGGGTGATGCGCGGTCGTTATCGGTCCAACTGCTGGGAGCGCAAGAACAGGAACGGCGTGCGATCGCGCGCGAGTTGCACGACGAGATCGGGCAGTCTCTGTCGAGCCTGCTGCTCGACGTGGGGTCGGCCACGCGGGAGGAGAGTCTGGTGGAGGTACGATCGCGGCTGGCGTCGATGGCATCGGTGGCCGAGCGCACGGTGGATGCGGTGCGCCGCATTGCGCTGTCGCTTCGCCCGTCGATGTTAGACGATCTTGGGCTAGTGCCCGCGCTGGAGTGGCAGGCGCGCGAAGTGGGACGGCGCAGCGGGCTCGATGTGCAGGTGCTGGCCGACGACAGCGCCGGAGAATTGCCCGAAACTCACCTCACGTGCATTTACCGCGTCGTCCAGGAGGCTCTGCAGAATTGTGTACGCCACGCGGCGGCGCGGCGGGTGAGGATCGCCCTGGATCGGGTCGCGAAGGCCGTTACGCTTCATGTGGAGGACGATGGCAGAGGATTTCTCACGGGACGCACGCGCGGGCTCGGACTACTCGGAATGGAGGAACGCGTGTCGCAACTCGGCGGCCGATTCCGTGTGCAATCGGAGCCCGGCAGGGGAACCACGGTGATCGCGGAGTTGCCGCTGTGACCTGTGTGCGGGTGCTGCTCGCCGACGATCACGCCATCTTGCGGAGGGGACTGCGCCTGCTGCTGGAACGAGAGCCGGATCTCGCAGTGGTGGGCGAGGCGGCTGACGGCAGGGACGCGGTGGAATGGATGGACGCGGAAGGCGCCGATGTCGTGGTGCTGGACGTCGCGATGCCAGGATTGAACGGCATAGAGGCGGCAGCGCAGATTGGGCGACGCCATCCCGAGGCTGGTGTCGTGATGCTCAGTATGCACAGCGACGAGACGTACGTTCTGCGTTGTTTACGGGCGGGAGCGCGCGGCTACGTGCTGAAAGAATCGGCAGAGAGCGAGTTGCTGGCCGCGATTCGCGCGGTTCGGGCGGGCAGGTCGTTCTTCAGTCCCAAGGTGTCGCGCCTATTGCAGCAGGAACACGTACAGCGGATCCGGTCGCTGGACGTCCCCGACAGTTACGAATTGCTTACGGAACGGGAACGAGAAATTCTGCAGCGGATCGCTGAGGGACACAGCAATAAGCAAATTGCGGGTGACCTGTCGCTGAGCGTCTACACGGTGGAGACGCATCGCAAGAACATTCTCGAGAAATTGAATCTGCATGGGCCCGCCGACTTGATTCTGTACGCGGTGAGGAAGGGGATCGTGGTGTAAATCGCGAGAAGTCAACGATGTTCGGCCATGTAACGAACAGCCATAACATGCCTGCAACCGTTGCGAACTAGACCGTAGGCGCATTCCGGCAGACCATCGGAACGAGGATTCCATGTCGAAGATGCTGGAAGAGACGCGCCAACAGCCATCCGCGCTGGCCAGGACTTTGCGTGAGGGCCTAGGAACACTAAGGGACCTGCAGCGGCGGTTCGCGAACCGCCGTCCCCGCCTGGTGGTGCTGGCTGCCCGCGGAACGTCCGACAATGCCGCCCAGTTCGGCCGCTACCTGATCGAGATCACCACCCGGATCCCGGTTTCCCTGGCAGCGCCTTCGGTGCTGACGCTTTATCAATGCCCACTGGACCTGAGCGACGTGCTGGTGGTCGGGATCTCGCAATCGGGCGAATCGACGGACACCAACGCTGTGCTGGAGGACGCGCGGATTCGCGGGGCGGTCACGGTTGGAATTACCAACGAGCCGCAGAGCACCATGTCACATTTGGCCGAGCACACCTTGCTGGCGAGAGCGGGGCACGAATTGAGCGTCGCTGCCACGAAGACGTACACCTGTCAATTACTGGCGTTGTACCTGCTGGCCTCGGCCTTGGGCGGCCCGGTCGATCTGGACGTTCTCGAGCGACTGCCGGATTGGGTCGAGCGGGTATTGGAACTGGAGGAGCGGGTGGGTGAGATTGCAGAGCGGTATACATTCATGAGCCGGGGATTGGCGGTCGGCAGGGGATTGAACTACGCGAACGCCCTGGAACTCGGGCTGAAGCTGATGGAGACTTGCTATGTAGTTGCTGAACGCTTTTCGGCGGCCGACCTGATGCATGGTCCCATCGCCCTGGTGGAGCGAGCCTTTCCGGTCTTCGTGTTTGCTCCGCCGGGAGTGACCTGGCGATCCACGAAGGTGCTGCTCGATCGCCTGGAGGAGTTGAAGGCAGAGATCCTGGTGATCAGTGACGAAACGAATTCCCAGGCGAGCAGCCTGGCGGTCCGGCTAATCCAACTGCCGGCACTGCCAGTCGCGGCCGGTGGGCCCGAAGACCTGTACACGCCTATTCCGTACATTGTGCCGGCCCAGTTGTTTGCGGCTCAACTGGCGGATATGAAGGGGCTCAGTCCGGATCGGCCGCGCACGCTCGAAAAAATCACACGGACGATGTAGAAAAGTCACGTTGTGCTCCGACTCTCCTGTGAAAGCGCAGCTTTCGCGAGTGCGAAAAGCCTGGCGAGTGCGAGAATCAAAGGAGCAAACGACGATGAAATACATCCTGATGATGAACTGTCCGAGGAACGCCTACGAGACCTTCGGGTCCATGTCAAAGAGCGACATTCAGGCGCATCTGCATTTCATGATGAATCTCAACCGTTCCCTTAAGGAATCGGGGGAATTGGTCAGTGCGGAAGGGCTTGCGGATCCGCGGCAGGCCCTGGTCGTGCGTGCCGGGAAGGATGGGACGCCGGTCACGGACGGGGTCTTCCCGGAGGCCAAAGAGTTCCTGGCCGGCTATTGGTTCGTGGATGTCGAGAGCCCGGAGCGGGCCTACCAGATTGCGGCTCGAGCTTCGGCAGCGCCGGGCCCTGGCGGGTCGCCGATGAACATGCCAATCGAGGTGCGTCAGGTCATGAGCGGGCCTCCCCAAGACTTGCTGTGAACGCCACACCCACAGACGTCCAAGCCGAGCACCTGTTGCGCGAACTGGCGCCGCAGGTACTCGGGGCGGTGGTCCGCCGTTTCCGCGATTTCAGTGCTGCCGAGGACGCAGTTCAGGAGGCGTTGATCGCCGCAGCTACGGAGTGGCCTTACCAAGGGACACCCGAGCATCCGCGCGCCTGGCTGATCCAGGTGGCGTCGCGCCGCATGATCGATCACGTGCGCCGCGAGACGGCCCGGCGGAACCGCGAGGCGGAATCGATGCCTGCCGAGTTGGTGGCTCCAACGGCCGGGATCGAAACGGAGCAGGATGACACACTGATCCTCTTCTTCATGTGCTGTCACGAGGCGCTCACGTCGTCCTCGGCGATTGCCCTGACGTTGCGGGCGGTCGGCGGCCTGACTACTGGGGAGATTGCGCGGGCGTTTCTGGTGCCGGAGGCCACGATGGCGCAGCGGATCAGCCGCGCCAAACAGAGCATAAAAGCGTCAGGCGTTCCGTTTGGGATGCCATGCGGAACCGAGCGCACGCAACGGCTTCGCTCGGTTCTACACGTGCTTTACCTGATCTTCAACGAAGGCTACACCACGAGTGTCGGTCCTCAACTGCAGCGGCTGGAATTGTCGCAGGAAGCGATTCGCCTGACCCGCGAAGTGCATCGCCTGGCGCCAGACGATTGCGAAGCTGCCGGCTTGCTGGCCCTCATGTTGTTGACCGACGCCCGCCGGGTGGCACGAACGGGTCCCAATGGAGAGTTGATTCCCTTGGCCGAACAGGATCGCAGCCTTTGGGACCAGCAGCAGATCTCGGAAGGCGTCGCGATCCTGAGCGCCACTTTACCCAAGGGGTCGGTGGGACCCTACCAGTTGCAGGCGGCGATTGCGGCGGTGCATGATGAATCGCCGCGAGCGGAAGAGACAGATTGGCCGCAGATTCTGGCGCTCTACGATCTGTTGCAGCGCATGGCGGATAATCCGATGGTGATGCTGAATCGCGCGATTGCCGTTGCGATGGTGCGCGGCCCAAGGGCCGGGCTGGAATTGCTGCAAGCGCTGGATCGCGATGGACGGCTGAAGGATCATCACCGCCTGGACGCCGTGCGCGCGCATCTGTTGGAGTTGGCGGGCGAGAAGGAGCAGGCGATTCGACGTTATCAGGCTGCCGCCGGTCTGACGGCGAGTCTGCCGGAGCGAAATTATCTGCTGACGCAGGCGGCTCGTTTGCGAGAATCGACGAGCGGCTGAGGATGGAAGCTTGTACACACCGCGAACCGAACGATACGACACCATGCTGTACCGCCGCTGCGGCAAGAGCGGCGTGAAACTGCCCGCGATTGCCCTAGGACTGTGGCATAATTTCGGCGGTGTTGACCGCCTCGAGAATAGCCGGGCAATGCTTTGCCGGGCGTTCGATCTCGGCATCACGCACTTCGACCTGGCGAACAACTATGGCCCGCCATACGGCTCGGCGGAAGAGACGTTTGGACAAGCTTTGCGGCTCGACCTGCGCGCGTGGCGCGACGAATTGATTATCTCCACCAAGGCGGGCTACGACATGTGGCCGGGACCTTACGGGAATTGGGGATCGCGCAAGTACCTCATCGCCAGTCTGGATCAGAGTCTGAAGCGGATGGGGCTGGAGTATGTGGACATCTTTTACTCGCACCGGCCGGACCCGGAGACGCCGATCGAGGAGACCATGGGCGCGCTCGATCATGCAGTGCGATCGGGCAAGGCATTGTACGCCGGAATTTCGAGCTACAGCGCGGAACAGACCTCGAAGGCCCTCGCGGCGCTGCGGCATTTGGGGACGCCGTGCCTGATTCACCAGTTCAGTTACTCGATGTTCCGTCGCGATGCGGAAGACCGTCTGCTGGCGTTGTTGGAATCTTCTGGGGTGGGCGGCATCGCGTTCTGTCCACTGGCGCAAGGGCTGCTGACGAATCGCTATCTTGACGGAGTCCCCGCCGATTCGCGCGCAGGCAAGCCGAATACGTATTTGAAGCGGGAACAGGTGGAGGAACAGAAGGTTCGCCAGGCGCGGGCGCTGGATGAATTGGCTCGGGAGCGCGGGCAGAGCCTGGCGCAAATGTCGCTGGCGTGGGTTCTACGGCATGGCGCGATGACGAGCGCACTGATCGGCGCGAGCCGGGTGGAGCAGATCGAAGAGGATGTGGCCGCCCTGTCGAAGGTGGATTGGTCGAAAGACGAGTTGGCGCGAATCAACGCGGTTTTGGCGTCGGGCGAGCCGCGCGCTTGAGGTGAGCGTCTCGGCGCTCTGATGAGTTGTCGCTTGCTTACGCGCGGTGCGCCAGGATAAGCCTGGCTTGATCTTGTGGGATGTAAGGAGCCCACCATGTAAATTGCTCGTTCGAACATGTAGCGACCTGAGCAGGACACGGCGAAAGACCGTGGGCTGAAGCCTCAGGAAGCA
>Ga0209060_10001043_pt1 | contig 34393 bp, 32 predicted proteins | sample Coa_R1_8_FD_187155 | JGI IMG/M metagenome (GOLD analysis project Ga0209060, IMG submission 187155) | Surface soil microbial communities from Centralia Pennsylvania, which are recovering from an underground coalmine fire - Coalmine... | ecosystem: Environmental > Terrestrial > Soil >...
CTCGCCAGGACTCCTGGCGTGCAGTACACCACCAGCGTCGTCGGTTTCAGCCTTCTCAGCTTCGTTCGCACCAGCTACAACGGCTTTTTCTTCGTCACCCTCAAGCCGTGGGATGACCGCAAATCGCGCGACGAGCAGTTCCAGCAAATCAAAATGAATATTAATCGCGAACTCAGCCAGATTCCCGAGGGCATCGCGTTTTCCTTTTCGCCGCCCGCCATTCCGGGCGTCGGTACCTCCGGTGGCTTCACGTTCGTCCTCGAAGATCGGGCTGGCAACGACGTGCAATTCCTTGCCAACAATCTCAATACATTCCTCGCCGCCGCTCGCAAGCGCCCCGAAATCGCCGGCCTCAACACCACGTTTCTCCCAAGCGTGCCCCAGCAATTCGTCGACGTCGATCGCGATAAGGTCATCAAGCAGGGCGTCGCCGTAAACGACGTCTACAAAACATTGCAAGCCTTCATGGGCGGCCTCTTCATCAACTACTTCAATCGTTTCGGCCGGCAATGGCAGGTTTACATCGAAGCCGAGGGCGAATATCGCACTCGCGCCGAAAACGTCGGCCAGTTCTTCGTCAAGAACAATAAAGGCGGCATGGTCCCGCTCGCCGCCGTCACAAAATTCGAATCCCGCCCCGGCCCCGAATTCACCATGCGCTTCAACGAATACCGCTCCGCCCAGATTAATGGCGCCGCTGCTCCCGGTTACAGCGCCGGCCAGGCAATGGCCGCCATGGAAGAAGTCTTCGCGCAAACCATGCCGCGCGAAATGGGCTACGACTATCTCGGTATGTCGTTTCAGGAGAAAAAAGCGCAGCAAGGAGTTCCCGCTTCCGTCGTGTTCGGCTTTTCTCTTCTGTTCGTGTTCCTGATTCTCGCGGCTCTCTATGAGAGTTGGTCGCTTCCCTTTAGCGTCCTTCTCAGCACTCCCGTCGCAGTCTTCGGCGCCTTCTTTGTTTTATGGCTCCGCCGCATCCTGCTCTCGGCCTTTCTCCCCAGCTACATGGTGCAAATCGAAAACGACGTTTACTCTCAAATCGGTCTGGTCATGCTGATCGGCCTCGCTGCCAAGAACGCCATCCTCATCGTTGAGTTCGCCAAGGATGAATTCGAAAAGGGCAAACCGCTCGTGGATGCCGCTCTCGAAGGCGCGCGCCTCCGTCTCCGTCCCATTCTTATGACCTCCTTCGCTTTCATCCTGGGCTGCGTCCCGCTTTGGACCGCTTCCGGCGCCGGCTCCGTCGCTCGTCAAATCATGGGCACTGCGGTAATCGGCGGCATGCTGGCCGCCAGCGCCATTGGCATCTTTTTCATACCGGCCGTCTTTTACGTCGTGGAGCGCCTCGCACTGGGAAAAGCCGGCCCCGCCGCTTTCCCTCAAACGCTTCCGGCGAGAGGCGATGACTGAAATGCGCAAACTTTTCGCTTCTCTCTTGGCCGCGCTTCTGGCTGCAGGTTGCACCGTCGGCCCGGATTACAAACGCCCTGCCGCCTCGGTTCCCGGCGCCTATCGCGGCGACGAAGCGGCTAAAGCCGAAGCCGTCTCGCTCGGCGACCAAAAATGGTGGGACGTTTTTCGCGACGAGCAGCTGCAGTCCCTCATTCGCACCGCTCTCCAGCACAACTATGACGTTCGCATCGCGGCTACCCGCATCCTTGACGCCCAAGCCCAACTCGGAATCGCGCGCTCCGATCAATTCCCTTCCGTCAGCGGCGCCGCTGGACTTTCCTCGCAACGTACCGCGAAGTCTCCTGTCTTCCCGCCGCTTCAGCAGTCTTACGCACAATTCTCTCTTTCCGCCGCATGGCAACTCGACTTCTGGGGGAAATATCGCCGCGCCACAGAAGCGGCCCGCGCCTCGCTCCTCGCCAGCGAATGGGGCCGCCGCGCCGTAATCAGCTCGCTCGTATCGTCGGTCGCTTCATCTTATTTCCAGCTTCGCGCGCTGGACTTACAGCTCGAAATTTCGAAGAACGCCCTCACCGCCCGTCGCGAATCGCTTCGGCTGACCACTGCGCTCTCAGACCGCGGAAGCACTTCGCAGCTCGACGTCCGCCAGGCCGAACAGCTGGTTTACACCGCCAGTGAAGAAATTCCCGATCTCGAACGCCGCATCCAGCAGCAGGAAAATCTCATCAGCACTCTGCTGGGGGATAATCCCGGTCCCGTAGCGCGCGGTCTCCGCCTCACCGAACAGCCCCACTCTCCGGAAATTCCTGCGGGCTTACCTTCTGCGCTGCTTGAGCGCCGCCCCGACATTCGCCAGGCCGAGCAGCAACTCGTTGCCTTCAACGCGGAAATCGGCGTGGCGCGCGCCGCCTACTACCCGCAAATTTCCCTCACCGGTTCGGGCGGCCTGCAAAGCGACGCGCTCACGCGCCTCTTCAATGGCCCCTCCGGCCTTTGGAGTTTTGGCGCTTCCCTTTCGCAACCGATTTTCACCGCGGGAAGAATTCGTTCCGGCGTCAAATCCGCCGAAGCGCGCCAGCAGGAAGCTTTGCTCGTATATCAACAAACCATCCAGCAATCCTTTCGCGACGTTTCCGATTCCCTCATCGCCTACAGGAAAAATCGCGAATTCCGCGAGCAGCAGGAATTGCTTACGGCTTCCGCGGAGGATGCTGCCCGCCTGTCCAATATTCGTTATAAAGGTGGAGTAACGAGCTATCTGGAAGTACTGACCAACGAAACCAACTACTTCAGCGCGCAGCTGAACCTGGCGCAAGCGCAGGCCAATGAACTCTTGGCTCTCGTGAATGTCTATCAGGCTCTTGGCGGCGGCTGGCAAGAGTGACCTTTCGCAAGGCCGCTGACGGTTAAACTAGAAATCAACTCCCCAGAAATCGTCCACTTGACCTTGCAGTTCCAGGCCCAGTTCCCAGCCCGTGCGCCCCTCGTGCCCGCGCCACACCAGAATCGCATCGCACACGTGTCCATTGACCTTGTTGACGATCCGAAGCCTCTGTCCCACCGGAAATCCCTGAGGCGCGACCGCCATGCACCCTTTCAGGCTCACGTCCAACGTTACGCCGTCTGTCCGGAGCGTCCGCCCATCTTCCGTCCACTCCAGCGCAATCGGAACCCGCGAATTCAGCCGCACGGTCGCGCGCGTGTAATCTACCTTCGCCTGAAAACTTCCCTTCGCATCGCTTAACACTGAGGTCTCCTGACGAGCCATCCCAGAATATTCGATCACACACAATTGGAGTGGTTCCGCTGTATTTCAGCCTAGAGGTCAGTTCCATTTTGGGTCAATGGAACTCCCGTCAGTTCCTCCCCTACCAGTTACCCCGAGGCCTCCTCGGCGGCACCATCTTCCGAAGATGCCCCTACCGGATGATCTCTTCCAGCAGCGAATCCTGCTTCGCCGCCGCCTGCTGCCGCCGGCGCTTCGGATCTTCCAGGTAATCCTGCATTTCCAGCCGCAGGTTCCCCGCATTCGTCGCAAATCCCATCGCAGCCTCGAAATCAATCAGGTCGGCGCGAATCATCTTGTCCAGTTCGCCGTCAAAGTGCTGCATGCCGTCCGTGTCGCCGTCGCGCATCGCGTCCAGCAGCGACTTGCCTTCGCTCTCGCCCTTCTCAACATACTCTCGTGTCCGCAACGTCGACTTCAGCACTTCCACGGCCGCGATTCGTCCCTTTCCGTCTTTCCTCGGAATCAATCGCTGCGAAACGATGAATCGAAATGCCTTGGAGAGCCGCGTCCGGATCGACTGCTGGTCCGCCAGCGGAAACACACCGATGATTCTTTCCACCGTCTTCGCGGCATCGATTGTGTGCAGCGTGGACATCACCAGGTGCCCCGTCTCCGACGCTTCCAGCGCGATTTCAATCGTCTCGCGGTCGCGCATTTCGCCCACCAGAATCACCTTCGGCGCCTGCCGCAATGCCGCGCGCAGTGCCAGGGAAAACGTCGGCGTATCGCTGTGCAACTCGCGCTGGTGGATCGTCGCCTTCTTGTGCCGGTGCAAAAACTCGATCGGGTCCTCGATCGTCAGGATGTGATACGCCTTTTCCGAATTCATCTTGTCCAGCACCGCCGCCAATGTGGACGATTTGCCGGAACCCGTCGGCCCCGTCACCAGCACAATCCCGTTTCGCAGCTCAACTATCTCTTGCAACACCGCGGGTAACTTTAGTTCGTCAAACCCGGGAATTTTGTCCGGAATCACGCGCATCACCACCGCATTCGTTCCCCGCTGCCGGAAAATGTTCACGCGGAATCGGCCCACCCCATTGATGGCATAAGAAAGATCCGCCGAGCCGTCGCGCTCCAGCTTCTGCATCGGAACTTCGTTCCCCGCCATCAGCTCGTTCGCAATGTATTTTGTATCCAGATGCGTCAGCATCTCGAGCCCTTTGAATTTCAGCTCCACCAGTTGTCCGCTGATTTCCACCTGCGGCGCGCGCCCCGGCGAGAAAATCAGATCGCTGATGTGACCGGCGCTCTTCAGCATCGCCGTAATCAGCTGCGGCACGGAAAACGTTCTTTCTTTGGGTGCGTTGTTCGTTGGTGCGCCGTTCGAAGGAGGTACTTCCTGCAAAACCGTTTCCGTCGGTTGACCCATGGGACCTTTTCCGGGAGAGTTTTTGTCCGTTCGCGCGAACACGCCTTTTTCGCCACGTAAATCGGTTTTCGGACACCCCAATTATAGAATTCTCGCTCCCTTTCTCCTCGCCCCTCGCGCAAAGTACTACCCGTCCCAATTACCTGTCCTTCCGACGGGGTACCCTTATCCACTCCCTGTCAGGTCTGGCACTTCCGGTCCCATCGCACCTGAGCATCCGATGGGTGTGCATCCATTGACCTACTCCCATAAATATGGGAGGATGAAGTCGTGAAAACAACGCTCGAAATTCCGGATAAAGTTTTCCGACGCGCCAAATCCGTCGCCGCCGAGCGCGGAATTCCCTTCCGCGAGTTCGTGACCGAGGCGGTAAAGGACAAACTGTCGAACGAAACGAAAGCTTCCGAAAAGCCTTGGCTCAAGCTCATGGGCAAACTGAAACATCTTCGGCAGGAAACCAAACGAATCAACAAACGCATTGAACAGGAATCGGAAAGAATCGACCCGGAGATGTGGCGTTGATCCTGGACACCAACGCCCTGTCCGCTGCGGCTGACCTCGAACCTGACGCGATCAAAATTCTCGCCGCTGTCGACCGTTTATTCCTCCCGGTTGTCGTTCTCGGCGAATATCGCGTCGGCATAGCGCAAAGCCGCCATCGCGCCGCATACGAGAGCTGGCTTCAGGAATGGACCGCTGCGGTAAGCGTCCTGAAGGTTGACGAAGGGACTACGTTCGCCTACGCAGAAATCGCCCTCGAACTTAGGCGAAAGGGAAAGCCAATCCCAGCCAACGACCTCTGGATCGCCGCGCTTTGCCGCCAACACGGCCTTCCTTTGCTTAGCCGAGACCACCACTTTGATGTGGTCTCTGGACTCCATCGTGTCGAGTGGTGACAATACCAAAGATTGCATATTTGTCGATGCGCAGTTCAATCCACCGCGTAGCAGCTGAGACGATAAAAATCTCCATTGGATGCTATTTCCTGGTCAGGAATTCCCACCTGCGCTACCATCTCGCGTGTTCTGTTCGACGCTTTTCTCCTGCCTGCCCCGGGCCGCGTCGAGGGGCCTCGCGGCGAACACCCACTCTCTCGCTCCAATCAAAAATTCCGGTAACTCCTTTCGATTCTGCACTTACGTAAAATCGCCCTCTAACCCGTTTAGAATCTGCAGTTACAAAACAAAAGACTTAAAGTCCCGCAGAATCAGCAGTTACGAAAAAACCTATACCTACTCCCCCCTCGTGGTCCGCTCTTCTGCGCTACTTGCTTCCGCCAATTCCCGATCCAGTATTCCCCCTTTTCTCTGTGCTCCCTGTGACTCTGTGAAAATCCCCTTCACTTTCTTCGCATGCTATTCTGCTGCGCTCAGGTCATTTATGTCCCTTCTCTCCCATCTGCGTGACGAGCTTCGCCCCACCGTCAATCTCGCCATTCCGCTCGTCCTCGCCGAGTTGGGCTGGATGACCATGTCCATCGTCGACACCATGATGGTCGGCCACTTGCCGAACAGCGCCGTTGCCATCGGCGCCGTCGCGCTCAGTTCCAACGTCTTCACAACGATCGCGCTTTTCGGCCTTGGCTTGCTGCTCGGCCTCGACACTCTCGTCTCGCAAGCCTTTGGCGCCGGTGAGCGCGAAGACTGCCACCGATCGCTTATCAACAGCATCTATCTCAGCATCGCTCTCACTCCGCTGCTTCTAATCCCCGTTTGGTTCTTGCCACGCTTTTACACCGGCATTGGAGCCGACCACGCTGTCGTCGAACTCGCCGTTCCGTACACCAACGCGCTCGCCTGGGGCCTTCTGCCACTACTACTTTTCTTCGCGCTGCGCCGCTGCGTCCAGGCCATGAACATGGTTCGCCCCGTCGCGTTCGCGCTTATCTCCGCCAACATCATCAACGCCGTCGGCAACTACGTTCTCATTTACGGCAAGTGGGGCTTCCCGCGCATGGGCGTCGTGGGCTCCGGCTGGTCCACGGCATGGTCTCGCGCGTACATGGCTATCGTCCTCGTCGTCTACCTTCTCTGGTACGACCAAAAGCACCGCACCGAACTTCTCAAAACGCCCATCGACATCGATTTTCCGCGCCTCAAGCGGCTTATCGTTCTCGGCTTTCCTGCCGCTATGCAGTTCACTCTGGAGAGTGGCGTTTTCGGTCTCGTGACCGCGCTCATCGCGCGGCTCGGCCCCGTTCCGCTAGCCACTCATCAAATTGCGCTCAACACCGTCGCGTTTACGTACATGGTTCCTCTCGGCATTTCGAGCGCCGCTGCCGTTCGAGTCGGCCAAGCCATCGGCCGGAAAGACGCCGAAGGTGCTGCCGCCGCCGGGAACACGGCCATCTTTCTCGGCGCCGTCTTCATGACCATCGCCGGAATCGTCTTGCTCGTTTTTCCAGCCTGGATTGCTCGCGTCTACACGCCAGACCCCGTCGTCATTCGCGCGACAGGCGTTTTGCTCGCAGCAGGCGCCGCGTTCCAACTTTTCGATGGCATTCAGACTTCCGCGACGGGCGCACTTCGCGGCGCTGGCGATACGCGCACACCGATGCTCTGCCACTTCACCGCCTACTGGATCATCGGCTTGCCGCTCGGTTACTGGCTCTGCTTTTCGCGAGGAATGGGCGCTCTCGGCCTTTGGGTAGGCCTCAGCCTCGCGCTGATTCTCATCGGCATTGTTCTGGGAATTGTCTGGCGCCGTACAGTCCGCAGACTGGCGGCGTCCTTGTGAGACGCCCGACCGGACTACATTTTGTAGCGGCCGAGGTCCTCGTCGGAAAGGCCTTCGAGATACGTGCGAAGTTGATCGGTGGTCGTGCGTTCGGCCAGAGCCGTCGTGACTTTGGAGTTTTTCAAGACGTGCTCGTCCACGAAAATCGGGCAATCCATGCGAAGGGCCAGAGCAAGCGCGTCGCTCGGCCTCGAATCGAGCATGATCAATTCGCCGGCACGCTCGACCCAGATCACCGCATAGAACGTGTCGTCTTTCAGGTCGCTCACGACAATTTTGTCGACGCGCACTTCCAGCCCGAGAAACACATTCTTCAGCAAATCGTGCGTCATCGGCCGCGGCGTTTGCACTTTCTCGATTTCCAGCGCGATGGCGTTGGCTTCGTAAACACCGACCCAGATCGGAAGGACCGAATTCCCCTGCACATCTTTCAGGACCACGATCGGCATATTTGTTACGGGGTCCATCATCAAGCCGCGAATCTTCATCTCGACTTCCATGGAGTCCTCCCGTTGCGGTTCTACCACTCTGCAACCGCCGCCGCAATAACCAATCTCGTTCCTAACCGGCTGGTTCCTCGAAACGATGTGCGCCAACCAGGCAATTCGGCGTCGCGCCTTGCACCTCGACCGAAATGTATTTGCCCAGCAAGTCGGGCTGCGTCGACGACACATTCACGACGCGATGGCACGACGTGTGGCCGCTCCACTGATTTTCCTTGCGCGACTTCCCTTCTACGTGGACTTCAAATCTCTGTCCAATCAATTTCTCGTTTGCTTCGCTTTGAATTTTTCGTTGCAGCTCGAGCAGCACGGCGAGCCGTCGGCTCTGTTCCTCTTCCGGAATTGCATCTCCCATCGATTGAGCCGGCGTATTGGGCCGCGGCGAATATTTAAATGCAAAAACGCCTTCATATTTCACGGCTTCGAGCAGGCTCAATGTTTCTTCAAACTCTTTTTCGGTCTCGCCGGGAAAGCCGACAATGATGTCGCTCGTGATGGCAATGGGCCTTCGCGCCGCGCGTATCATCGCGATCTTTTCGAGATACTCTTCCCGCGAATATGTTCGCTGCATCGCGCGCAGCACGCGTGTCGAACCTGATTGCACGGGGAGGTGCACGTGATTGCAAATTCGCTCGTCGCTCTCGATCGCTTCGACGATGTCGTGGCCAAAATCGCGCGGATGCGAAGTCGTAAAACGCACGCGGCGCAGTCCCGGCACTTCCGCTGCGGCGCGAAGCAATTCAGAAAATTTCATTTTATTCGACAACGGATCGGCGTACGAATTCACCGTCTGGCCGAGAAACTGAACCTCTGTGTAGCCGAGTTCCGCAAGCTGCTTCAACTCGGAAAGCACGGAATCGCTCGCGCGGCTGCGTTCCGGGCCGCGCGTAAACGGCACCACGCAGTACGAGCAAGCTTTGTCACAACCTTCGATGATGGTGAGGTAGGCGCGCCAGGGATTGTCGCGGCGAGTCAGTTCCGTCTCAAATGTTTCGTCGGTGTCGGTATCGAGGCCGGTGACGCGCGTTTCGCCCGCTTCGAGTTGCGCGAGGAGTTCCGGCAGCTTGCTGTAGCTGGCTGAACCGCAGACCAGATTCACCCAGGGCGAGCGGTGAAAAATCTTTTCGCCTTCCTGCTGCGCCACGCAACCGAGGACGCCGATTTTTTTCGGCGTTCCTGAGTTCTCGCGGAATTCTCCGAGCCGCGAAAAAACTTTTTGCGCCGCCTTCTCGCGAATGCTGCAGGTGTTGTACAAAACAAACGATGCGGCTTCGATGGACTCGACCTGCCGGTAACCGCGCGAAAGCAGCACGCCCGCCACTTTTTCCGAGTCGTGATCGTTCATCTGGCAGCCGAATGTTTCGAGGTAAAACGTGCCGCGCTCCGGCGCCCCGTGCAAGAACTCCGGCTCACTCGCCGCGACAGAGATGCCGCCGGCGAGGGAATGCAGCGCGATGTCGAACGCTTTTTGCATACGATTTCGTCAGTTTAGCACAGTGGAGATGCAGGCCGCAGAGGAGGGGCTAGTCGTCCCGAAGATGAAAGACTTCGTCTGGGTCGTACCGATGGAGGCCGCGAATCACTTTCGAATCGGGTTTGAGGCGGAGGTGGTAAATGTAGGGCTGCGGCGGAGATGAGAGCTCGGCGTTCGAAATCTCGTAGAGGCGCTCTTCGTACATTACGGTCATCCATTTGTCCCAGTTTTTGCGAGGGCGGCAGGACGCGATTCGAATTTCGCCGGATTCGTTTGGACCGGCGACGATATCGGCAACGAGGGGAAGTTCGTGTTTGCGGAGTTCGCGCTTTTCGAACCGGCCGTGAATCCAAGAGACGAGATAGAGCGGAATGATGCCGAGCGCCTGTCCGGAGAGCGAAGCGAGGAGCCGGGCCGCGCCATCCAAAAAGAAAAAGGCGAGAACGATTCCCTGCCACGAAAAAAGAAATTCGAGAGAGGCCGCGGGGCCGATTACGGCGTGCGGAATGTAATCGAAAAATCCTTTCGCGTACAAAACACAAACGGCAAAGATCTCAAAGAAAGCGGTCGCGGTGGCGGCGCGGACCAGATGCGTGCCGGCGCGTTGCTCGAGCGAACGGCGATAGCGCGGGGGCAACAAGGAAAGCAGCAATGCGATGAGAAAATCCATGTCGTTCCGAGGACGATACCGCAGCCGGAGGCGAACACCAAGATCGCGGCCGGCCAACCGAATGATTTCCGAATGGCATCCAATGTTTGAACGGGCCTGCGCCGGTATTTCGCAATCAGGGTGCACAACTTCAGCAATTTCCGGGATTTTGTCTTTACCGCTCTGGAAGCGTGTGCTACGTTGCAAAGGCAGGCAAAAATTTACCGGAATTGAGAGGGAGCCATTCCTTTTCTGCTGACAGTAATCTTCGCAGCCGACCTTCTGAACATTCTTACGCAAACGGGCTGGGTGGCCCGCGGGGTCCTTGCCCTCCTGTTTCTCTTCTCCATCGTTTCCTGGGCCATGATTTTTCAAAAGCTCAGCGCCTTCGGAAAAATTCAACGCGACAGCAATCAATTTTTGCGGATCTTCCGGGCCACAAAAGGCGTGGCGAATCCGCAGGCGCTCGCTTCGGCGGGGTCGCCGTATGCGAATGTGTACGCGGCGGGGTACCGCGAATTGCAATCGCAGATGACGCCGACGCAGAGCAACCCAACGCCAAAACTGAAGAGCCTGCAGGCGGTGACGGTAAATATGCAGCTGGCCTCGGCCGAAGAAGTGCGGCGCGTGGAAAAAGGGATGACGTGGCTGGCGACGACCGGTTCGGTGACTCCGTTCATCGGGTTGTTTGGAACGGTGTGGGGAATCATTGACGCGTTTTCCGGACTCGGCAGCGCGGGCTCTGCTTCGCTGCGCGCGGTTGCACCCGGCATTTCGGAAGCGCTCGTGACGACGGCGGCCGGACTTTTTACGGCGATTCCCGCGGTCATTTTTTACAATCAATTTCTGGGGAATATCCGCGACCTGGGGCAGCGGCTCGATACATTTGCGATGGAAGTCGCGGCGCAAGTGGAAAAGACATTTCTGTAAGGCGAACTGGAGACGAACCGAGAAATGCCGCAACTGGGCAAAACAACGCAGACGTCGCTTTCGGAGATCAACATGATCCCGTTCATCGACGTCGTATTGGTGCTGCTGATTATTTTTATGATCACGGCGCCGATTCTGCAGTCGGGTATTGAAGTGGACGTGCCGAAGACGAAGACAGTGCGGGAGATCGTGGAGCAGCGGATTGTGGTCACGGTGGACAAGGCGCAGCGCGTTTATATTGGAAACGATCCCGTGAACATTCACCAGCTTGGGAGTAAGCTGAAGTCCCAGCTGAAAAAGCCGAACGATGCCGTGTTTCTGCGCTGCGACGAGGCAGTTCCGTTCGGAACGTTTGCAACTGTGATTGATACGTTGCGGCAATCGGGCATCAGCAATATCAGTATCGTGACGGAGCCGATCACGAACCGGCAGAAGACGAATTAGAGCGAGTGCTTGAAGTTGAGGCTGAGATGGTGCGCGCATCTTCCGGGATGCACTCAGGATGACGGGCTGAGGAAATGAATGCAGCTACGGCCAATTCGGTTTATCCGAGCCTGAAACCTTATCTGACGGTTTCGGGGATTTGCCACGCGGTGCTGATTGGATTGATGGTCCTTTCGGCGTTTTTTAAGTGGCCGGGCGATCAATGGGCAGGCGCGGGCGGCGGCGGTGACAATGTAAAGGTCAACCTCGTCGGCAGCGCGGGGATTCCAATGCCGAAAGAACCGACGGTCACGGAAAGCAATGTGGTCGATCCGTCGAAGTCACTGCATAAAGAAGAAGAAAAGCCGAAACCGCCCGAACCGCCAACGCCGGCGCAGAAGATTCCGCAGTTTGAAAAGAACAAGCTTCCACCCACACACAAATCCAAGGTCTTCGAGCGGAAGGAGACTGAACCCGAGAACGCCGTTCCCGGCCACGGCGGCGCTCCGAATTTACCGACGGGAGCAGGAAGCACGCCAGGGAGTTCGCCCGGGCTCGCAATTCAAGGACAAGGCGGCGGGGATTTTGCTTCGCGGTACGGTTGGTACATCGAGTCGGTGAAGCGCCGGATTCAGCAGAATTGGCTGCAGAATACGATCGATCCCAACGTACGAGCAGCGCGTATGGCGAAGACGACGATGGAGTTCACCATCGGGCGGGACGGAACGATCAAAGACATTCGACTGGTTCAATCGAGCGGAAACTTGTCGATGGACAACTCAGGACAGCGAGCCTTGCTTACGTCGAGTCCGTTGCCGGCGCTGCCGTCGGATTATGCCGGTTCTTACGTACGTGTGACGTTTGACTTCGATTTAAGCCAGTCGCGATGAAACGGGGACGAGTCAAACCCAGTCCTATCAGAAGGCAAAGGGAGGCATCGGTGCCAAAGGTGTTCTTGCGGTGCAATTTGTTGCTGGCAATTGTTTTGGTGACATCCGGAGCGGCGTTTGGGCAGGATTGGTTCCGCATCAGTACGGGGTTGGGAGTGGAAAAACCGCGGGTGGCGGTGGCGGATTTTGCGCCGAGGACGGACACGTCGAAAGCGCACTCTTCCCTTTTTACGCAGGTCGTTCGCGATGATTTGGGATTCAGCGGAATCCTGGAGCTGGCGAGTCCAAGCTTTTATCCACAGCAGCAGCCCAGCATTCCTTCGGAACTCCGGTACACGAACTGGACGGATTCTCCGGTAAACGCGCATTTTGTGGCGTTCGGAAATTTGAGCGAAAGCTCATCGGAAGTGGCGATCCAGGCGTGGTTTTACGATGTAACCAATCCGACCACGCAAGCCGTCATATCAAAGATTTACCGCGGAACGCCGACGGACGCGCAGGTGAGGAAGTTTGCGCACCAGTTTGCGGACGAAATCATCGGAAAGCTGTCCGGCGGATTGCCGAGCGTAGCTTCCACGCAGATTGCCTTTGTGAGTTCGCGGACAGGGGCGAAAGAGATTTGGGTGATGGACTATGACGGGGCGAATCAGCATCCGCTGACGTCGCTCAAATCGATTTCGCTGACGCCGCGTTGGGCGCCGGATTCGTCGCGGATCGCCTTCACCTGCTTTGCTTACGCATCGGGTGTAACGGGGCCGCAAATTTGCATGTACTCGCTGGACGCGGGCAAGACGGTTGCATTCCCTCGATTCAAGGGAACGAACAGCGCGCCGAGCTGGTCGCCGGATGGAACACAGCTCGTTTTCTCGTCTTCGATGAACGGAAATCCAGAGCTTTACGCGATCGGCGCAAGCGGGAACGGCTTAAAGCGTTTAAGCTTTTCCAGTGGAGCGAGCACTTCTCCTGTGTGGAATCCCAAAACCGGGCAAACGATAGCGTTCGTGAGCGACCGGACGGGCGTGCCGAAGCTTTACTTGATGAATTCCGACGGCACGAACACGATTCCGCTGGATCTGCCGGACAAAGGCTATTTGATCGATCCATCGTGGGCGCCGAACGGGCAATTGCTGGCATTCAGCTGGCGGCGGCCGAGCGGCAACTACGACATTTACGTGATGGACGTGGCGACGCAGCAGATCATCGAATTGACGCGGGATGCGGGGCGCAATGAGCGGCCATCGTGGGCTCCCGATGGCAGGCACCTAGTGTTTGAGTCCACGCGGAGTGGGACGCGGCAAATTTGGACGATGCTGGCGGATGGCTCGCAAGCGCACGCGTTGACGACGACCGGGCACAATGAATCGCCAAATTGGTCGATGAAGTAGGGAGCGAGAGGGGTGTAGTCCGACGTGGGTTGGCGCTTCGGATTTGGCGGCGAGGTCGTGAGATCGCAGGCAAGAGTGCCTACGCTACTGGGGCGACGAACTGGGTTGTGGGAGTGAGGGAAGGTTGTAGTCCGGCATGGGTTGGCGCTTCGGATTTGGCGGCGAGGTCGTAAGATCGCAGGCAAGAGTGCCTACGCTACCAGGGGCGAACCGGCGGGCGCTGCGGGTTTACGGTGTGCGCAAAGAAGAATATATCGTGATACGATGTATTTAGCCGGAGCGCTGCCGGTGGTATGATGCAAGAGAACCAAATCAATCGGGGAACGCCAGTCGAGGAGGACTAGAAATGAAAAAGGTCTCTGGGCCTTTGATGCGAGCAGGTTTAGTGGCCGTGTGCGTCGCGGCGATGTTTGCGGTCGGGTGCGGGAGGAAGACTCCTCCGCAAAAGACTCCCGAAGTACAAGCGCCACCACCCGCACGTCCAACAGTTACGCTGCAAGCGAATCCGACGTCGCTGAACAAAGGCGATGCCACGACACTGAGCTGGTCCTCGACAAACGCCACCCAACTGAGCATCTCGCCGGAAGTTGGCGCGGTCGCTCCTGAAGGGTCGACGAAGGTCACGCCGGGCGACTCGACGACTTACACGATTACTGCGAGCGGCCCGGGCGGTTCTGCCGACGCGAGCGTTCGCGTGACGGTTGCGGCTCCTCCCCCGCCTCCGGTGAAAGAGGAAGCAGCTCCTGACCTCGCCGGCCTCTTCCTGAAGGAAGTGCGCGACGCGTACTTCGATTTGGACAAGGCCGATCTGCGGCCGGATGCCCGGGAAGCACTAACGAAGACTGCGGATTTCCTACGCAACTATCCGACGATTAAAGTGAACATCGAGGGCCACTGCGACGAGCGTGGCTCGACGGAATACAATCTGGCGCTAGGCGACCGGCGTGCGGCAGCGGTGAAACAGTTCCTGGTGTCGCAAGGCATCACCGCCGACCGGCTGAGCACGGTCAGCTTCGGCAAAGAGAAGCCGTTCTGCATGGAGAGCAACGAGAGTTGCTGGCAGCAAAACCGGCGTGGCCATTTTGTGATGGCCCACTAATGCCGGGGCCGTACTGGCCCGTAATTCTTTGTGCGAACTACCCGCCGCGCGCAACAGCAGTTCTTGCTTGCGCGCGGCGGTCTCGTTAGAGTGGAGTTTCGGCCCGAATTTGCGAGCCCAGCCCGCAGATGGCAGTACAGGCAGTCTTGCCTGAACGATTTTGATCGAGGCGATATTTGGACCGTGCGCAGGCAAGAGTGCCTACGCTACTGAGGAGGCAGTGCGATGCGTTTCCGCAATATTGCAATTTTTTGTGGCGCGATGCTGGCCGGAGTGTTTGCGGGCAGCCTGATGGGGCCGTCCCCTGCTCAAGCCGTGGCGCGCGAACTTATTGAGCTACAGCACGACGTAACGACGCTGCTGCAGGGCCAGAAGGATCTCTCCACACAGATAACGCAGGACCACACCGTCATGCGGACGCTGGTCGAGCAGTCCAGCGACAACGTCGGCAAGCTGAGCGCGACGATGAGCGGACTGCAAAAGTCTGTCCAGGACGTGCAAGCGAACGGCGGCGCGAGGCTGGACACGATGTCCACACAGGTGCAGGGCGTGTCGGACAATCTCGAAGAAATTAAGTCGCGGCTCGGCAAGCTAAATCAGCAACTCGTGGATTTGCAGAATACCGTGCAGAGCCTCGATGCGAAGATTTCGGGTTCGGGCGCACCGGCGGGAGGGTCAGCTCCCGCGACGGGCACGACCGCGACTCCTACAGCAGGCGCGGGCACTGCGTCCGCACCGGCGGGGGCGGCGCCAAGCGCGGATACGCTCTATTCGAATGGCCTGCGCGACATTACCAGCGGAAAATACGATTTGGCGCGCTCGGAATTTCAGGACTATCTGAAGTATTACGGCGACACCGATCTGGCGTCGAACGCACAATTCTATCTAGGCGAGATTGCGTACTCGCAGAAGCAGTATTCCGATGCGGTTTCGGAGTACGAAAAGGTGCTGACGACGTATCCAAAGAGTTTCAAGTTGGCGCCGGCGCGGTTGAAGAAGGGTATGGCGTTGATTGAGCTAGGCCAGAAGGCCGCGGGTACGCGGGAGTTGCGGGAAGTCGTGAAACGCTATCCGGGAACCGAAGAAGAACGCCGCGCGCGGGCGCGATTGAAAGAGATGGGCGTCGCGGTTACGGCGGGCTGAAGTTCGGCTTGAAGTCTGTGCCACTGGCGGCTGTTGTATCATTTTCCGCATGAACTATTCCCTTTCGGATGTCGAAGCGCGCGTTCTGGGCGCACTGGTCGAAAAAGAGATTACGACGCCGGAGTATTATCCCCTCTCGCTGAACGCGCTGGTCAATGCGTGCAATCAAAAATCGAATCGCGATCCGGTGATGACTCTGGACGAGGATGCGGTACGTTCAGCGATTCGCGCGTTGAACGACCTGAACTTCACACGATTCGCGAGCACGGACAGCCGCGTCGGCAAGTATGAGCACCGGCTGAACGAGACATTCAATTTTCACCGCCACGAAATTGCGATTCTCTGTGTGCTGCTGTTGCGCGGACCGCAGACGCCGGGTGAATTGCGCACGCGGACCGAGCGGATGTACGCGTTTGAAGATTTGGAGTCGGTGCACAGCGCGCTGAACATGCTGGCAAAGCGCGAGCCGCCGCTTGTGAAAGTGCTGCCGCGGCAGCCGGGAACGAAGGAATCGCGATATGTGCATTTGCTGTCGCCGGTGAGTGATGTCGAACCGGCCGCGCAGCAGGACAGTGTTCGCGGCGAGAGAAGCTCTGCAAGCCACGGCTCGACGGATCGGTTGGCTGCGGTGGAAGCGGAGCTGTCGCAACTTCGAGGAGAAGTTGCCGCTTTACAGGAGCAGTTCGCGAAATTCCGGAAGGCGTTTGAGTGACCAGGCTTGGCACGCAATTGCGTTGGGGGAATCGCGCGTGCTATCGTCACGATTCTTATTGAGAGGGAGTTCGATCGATGGTGAATAAAGTGATGTTGGTGGGACGGCTTGGACGCGATCCGGAAACGCGCTATACCGGAGGCGGGCAGGCGGTCGCCAATTTTTCCGTGGCGACGGATGAGACCTACAAAGACCGCAACGGCGAGCGGCAAAAGCGCACGGAATGGCACAAGATTGTGGTGTGGGGAAAACAGGCGGAGATCGCGCAGCAATATCTGAAGAAGGGTTCGCTGGTGTTCATCGAGGGCAGAATTCAATCGCGCGAATGGCAGGACAAAGAGGGGCAAAAGCGGACGAGCTTTGAAATTGTAGCGAACAGTTTCCGGATGCTTGGCGGGCGCGGGGATGGCGGCGGCGGCGGAGCTGCGGGCGGACGAGGCGGCGACGAATTTGAACCGGCCGGGCCAAGCGAAGAGCCAATGGGCGGCGGGCACAGCGGACCGGAAATTTCGGACGAAGATATTCCGTTCTAAGAGGCGGCGTTTCGGGGCCAGTGTCTTACTGCTGGCCGTTGCGCTTGCGCTCTTCGTCGAGCTTCACTAAATACTGTTCGTACTTCGGGCGCTGCTCCGGCGTAAGAAAGGCGCGGACTTTCTCGCGAGCCTGAGCGCGCGTCGCGTCGATTTGCGGCTGGCTGGCCTCGTGGATCGATTTGAATTTGGACTGCGCGTCGCGAATCACTGCGTCCAACTGTTGCTGCTGATCCGGCGAGAGATTCAGGTCCTTGGTGAGTTGCGCTACTTTTTGAGCGCGCCGGGCATCGTCCGACAGGACGGTTTTCGTGTCAGCATGGCTACGCGCTGCAAAGAGATAACCAGAAACGCCTCCCAGCGACGCACCGAGTAGAAACACGACAACCACCCAAAGCGCCGCGCGTTGTTTCACGTTGCCATTGGATTCCGCGGTCATCGCGCGCCCTCCGCCGCGATGGAAAAGACATCGTCCTGGGCCGAAGAGGAAGCCGCTGCGGCGCTATCTTCAAACAGGCCGCCGGAAGACGCGAGATTGGAACGCCGAGAGTTGCCGGTATACAACCAAGTTCCAGCGAGGAGCAGCAGGACGACGGCGATCGCAGAGACGCGCGATGCAAAGGCCGGGACAGCCGCCCACGCGCGGACGCGGCTGCTCAATTCCGCTTCGCGCGCTTCGATAGCGGCCATTACGCGTTTCGCGAAAAACGGATTTGGCGCAGTGCGGTTCGATGCCATTTCTCGCAGCAAGCCGCCGACTTCGGCGCTGCCTTCGTCCGTTACCGGCTCGCTATTGCGATTTCGCCAGTTCCACATGCGGTGCCTCCCTGCTCAATCATTTCAACCAAGTGCGTGTTCTACTGCTTCGCTTTTCTGAGATGCGACAGAATGCGCTGCCTGGCTCGGAAAAGCCTGACCTTTACGGTGTTCGTGTTCAGGTCAAAAATCTCGGCGATCTCTTCGATCGCAAATCCTTCCACTTCCTTCAGGACCAGCATGCCGCGATCCCGTTCATCCAAAAAGCCGAGCAGCCGTTCCACGCGATTCTTCGCGTCAATTCTCAGTGCCAGGTCCGGCGCGTCTTCGCCTTGCTCTTTCGTGGCCTGGTACTGCCGCGTCTGCTCTTCGCTAAAATCAGATTCGTAAACGAGCGGCCGCACCTTGCGCTTGCGAAGCAGGTCCCAGCATTCGTTTACTGTAATCTTATAAAGCCATGTCGTGAAGGCGGAACGCTGATCGAATTTCTTCAGCGCGAAATACGCCTTTACGAACACCTGCTGCGAAATATCTTCCACGTCTTCCTGCCGTTTCAAAATGCCGCGCGCAACGGCGAACACGCGGTTTTGATGGCGGCGGACCAGCTCCTCGAAAGCTTCCTTGCTGCCTCGCTGGGCGAGCCGGACGAGGTCCCGGTCGGGAGTAGCCGCAGTCTGCGAGCGCGGCTGATCCCCCGAGACCGTTACGGCAGCCTCGGAGCTATTTGCCTCCGTATTTGTGACGCGCGCCATGGATGACAGGTTACGCCCTGTGTGTCGTTATTGCGATTCCCTACTCTGCTACAGGCGTTTCACTTCGTCTACCAGAAGTTTATGCTTGCTTGAGGACTTACCTACATGGAATAATGCACTCATGATTATTGGTGACCGGCTTCGCGCTCTGCGCGAAGAAAAGAAACTCTCCCAGGGCGACATCGAGAAGCGTACCGGCTTGCTCCGTTGCTACATTTCACGCGTCGAGAATGGCCATACCGTCCCAGCCATCGAAACGTTGGAGAAGTTGGCACGTGCACTCGAAGTCCCACTCTATCAACTCTTCTACGACGGCGAAGAGCCGCCGCAGTTGCCGAATCTGCCCAAGCGTAAGTCGGGTGACGACATCGCGTGGGGCAGCGTCGGCAAAGAAGCCCGCTACCTCAACAAGCTTCGCCGCTTGCTGAGCAAGGCTGATGACGAGGATCGCAAGTTGATTCTCTACATGGCCCAGAAAGTCGCGAACCGGTAGGAGCTGTAGTTTTTTCCCCGCCGGATGCAATTTTGAAGTTATAAAAAGGCCACGTGTACCCCGCGTGGCCTTTTCTTATTCCCATTCGATCGTGCCCGGCGGTTTGGACGTGATGTCGTAGACCACGCGCGTAATTCCCGGCACTTCGTTGACGATCCGCAGAGACATGCGCTCCAGAACTTCCGCCGGCAGCCGCGACCAATCCGCAGTCATCGCGTCGTCGCTTTCCACGACTCGGACCACAGCGGTAAGTCCGTAGGTGCGTTCGTCGCCCATGACGCCGACACTTCGCACCGGCAATAGCACTGCGAATCCTTGCCAGATTTTGGAATAGAGGCCGGCGCGCTTGATTTCTTCGCGAACGATCGCGTCCGCTTCGCGCAAAAGCTTCAGATGATCCGCTGTGACCTCGCCAAGTAACCTTACCGCTAAACCAGGTCCCGGAAACGGATGTTTCAGCAATATCTCGTCAGGCAACCCCAAGTCTTTTCCGATACGGCGTACTTCGTCCTTGAAGAGGTCGCGAAGAGGTTCGATCAACGCGAAGGGCATTTTTTCAGGAAGGCCACCAACATTGTGATGGGTCTTGATCGTAGCCGAAGGCCCTTTCACGGACACGGATTCGATGACGTCCGGGTAGAGCGTGCCCTGCACCAGGAACCCGATTTCGCCATGAGCCTCGCCTGATTGCAATTTGCGGGCGGCTTCATCGAACACCGCGATAAATTCCCTCCCAATGCGTTTGCGCTTTTCTTCCGGGTCGGTGACGCCCTTCAATTGCCCAAGGAAGCGCTCCGTGGCGTCGACACCGATAACGTGAAGGCCGAGCCGCTCGCGGTACATCGTGAGCGTGTCTTCAAATTCGTTTTTGCGAAGCAGGCCAGTGTTCACAAATATATTCGTCAGGCGGTTGCCAATCGCTTTGTGAACGAGCACTGCGGCGACAGTGGAATCGACGCCGCCGCTCAACCCGCAGATGGCCCACTTGTCGCCAACCTTCCGGCGAATTGACTCGACCGTCTCTTCGACAAATGCAGCGCCATTCCACTTCGGCTCGGCTTTGCAAACTTCGAACAGAAAGTTTCGCAGGACATCGGTGCCATGCTTGGTGTGATTCACTTCGGGATGAAATTCGACGGCGTAGATCTTTCGTGTGGTGTCTTCGATCGCGCCAACCGCGTTTTCCGTCGTTGCTACACAGCGGAAACCCGGCGCCAGGGCACGCACGTGGTCGCCATGGCTATTCCAAACGTGGGAACCAGTCGGAATGTTTTTGAAGAGCAGCGACTCTCCCGCGTGTGATTCAAGGTTCAATTGCGCGCGGCCATATTCGCGGCGACCGGCACGTTCCACAGTTCCGCCGAGCGTGCGAGTGATCCACTGCATGCCATAACAGATGCCGAGGACGGGAACACCCTGCGCCAAGACGGCGACGTCACACTTCGGCGCGTCGGGATCGTAAACGGAGTTCGGACCGCCGGAAAGGATGATCCCTGCGGGCTCGTACTTGCGGATTTCGTCGACGTTTGTCGTGCACGGCAGAATGGCGCTGAAGACTTTTTGTTCGCGGATGCGCCGTGCGATGAGCTGTGTATACTGGCCGCCAAAATCGAGCACGACCACACCGCCGCGCTCCGACTGTGGCTTGAGGTGCTGTTCCTGCATTTTGGCTCCAGTCGTCATCCTTGGCTCCATGATTGCGTCTTACCCTACAACGAGATTGAGCAATTTATCGGGGACGTAGATTATTTTGATGATCCGTTTGCCGTTGACGTGAGAAGCGATCGCATCATCCTGCTTTGCGCGAGGAACCACCACGTCTTCGGTCGAACCCGCCGGAATCTTCAGGCGGCCGCGGACCTTTCCATTTACTTGAACCGGAATTTCCACTTCGTCTTCGCGCGCAAAATCTTCGTTAAACGCGGGCCAGCCCGACTTCCAAAGCCCATCCGTGTGGCCCAGCATCTCCCAAAGTTCTTCCGCAAGGTGCGGCGTCATGGGGGCGAGCATCAGCGTCAGGAGTTCAAGCACTTCCCTGCGCACTTCCGCGCGGATCGAATTCTCCAGCGGCTCGGCCGCGTAAATTTCGTTTGTCAGTTCCATCACGAGCGCGATGGCGGAGTTGAAGTGCCAGCGCGTTTCGAAGTCCGACGTTACGCGACGCAGCGTCTGGTGCGCCTTGCGCAGCAGCGCTTTTTCTTTTTCGTTCAAAGCAGCCGCATCGTATTTCGCCGCGCCCGTACCGCGAACCGCGCCGGCATGCTTATCCACCAACCGAAAAACGCGATTCAGGAAGCGCCACGAGCCTTCAATGCTCTCCTCGCTCCACTCGAGGTCTTTTTCCGGAGGAGCCGCGAACAGCGTATAAAGCCGGCCTGTATCGGCTCCGAACTTTTCCGCCATGTCATACGCGCCGACGACATTGCCCTTCGATTTGGACATTGCCGTGCCGCCCTTGAGCACCATGCCCTGCGTAAAGAGGCGGCTGATCGGTTCATCGTGTTTCACAAGGCCGAGATCGCGCATCACTTTGCACCAGAAACGCGAATAGAGTAGGTGCAGAATCGCGTGCGTAATGCCGCCGATGTACTGATCGATGGGAAACCAATAGGCGATCTTGGCGGGATCGAACGGCGCGTTTGCATTTTGCGGATCGCAATAGCGGTAAAAATACCAGGATGAATCGACGAACGTGTCCATCGTGTCCGTCTCGCGTCGCGCCGGGCCGCCACATTTCGGGCAGGTCGTGTTCACGAATTCCGGCGTCGAGGCCAGCGGCGATTCGCCTTCGCCCGTCAGTTTCGGATTCGGCGGAAGCAGCACGGGCAAATCTTTATCCGGCACCGGCACGAGACCATCTTTCGCGCAGTAAATCACCGGGATGGGCGTTCCCCAATACCGTTGCCGCGAAATGCCCCAGTCCCTCAGCCGGAAAATTGTTTCGCGTTTTCCGAAGCCTTTTGCTTCGGCGTCCGCGCCCATCTTTGCAATCGCGTCGTCCGGAGAAAGGCCGTTGTACGGCCCGGAATTCACGAGCTTGCCCTGCTGATGCTCCTCGAACGGCTCCGTCATCGTCGCGCCGTCAAGCGCTTCGCCCTCCAGCGGCTGCACCACCACGCGAATCGGCAGGCCGTATTTTTTGCAGAACTCGAAGTCGCGCTGATCGTGCGCCGGCACCGCCATAATCGCGCCGGTGCCGTATTCCATCAGCACGAAGTTCCCCACCCACACGGGCATTTTTTCGCCGTTGAATGGGTTCGCAACGTGGCGGCCGGTAAAAAATCCCTCTTTTTCGGCCGTAGCAATATCCTCCGCCTTCACCGAACTTTTCTTCAGCCGGACGAGCATCGCTTCGCCGTGATGGCGAACCGGCGAACCTTCCAGCAATCTCGCAACATAAGGATGATTCGGCGCAAGGATGAGTGCAGTGGCTCCGTAAATCGTATCGATGCGTGTCGTGAAAACTTCAATCGGTTCGAGCCCGGGAACATCCGCGACGGCAAATTTCACCTTCGCGCCTTGGGACTTCCCAATCCAGTTGCGCTGCATCGTGATGACGCGGTCGGGCCAACCGCCTTCAAGTTGCTTTAAATCATCGAGCAGCTGATCGGAGTACGCCGTCGTCTTCAAAAACCATTGTTCAATCTCGCGCACTTCGACGAGCGTATCTTCATGCCGCCAGCAATACCCGCCGTTGACGACCTGCTCGTTCGCCAGCACCGTGCAACACTTCGGGCACCAATTGACTCGGCTCTTTTTCCGGTACGCGAGGCCTTTTTCCAGCATGCGCAGGAAGAACCACTGGTTCCAGCGGTAGTATTCCGGCTCGCACGTGGAAATTTCGCGCCGCCAGTCGTAGCTGAATCCAAAACGCCTCAGCGTGCGCTGAAACTCCGCAATATTTTTATTGGTCCATTCGCGCGGATGCGTCTGATTCTTGATCGCCGCATTTTCCGCCGGCAGCCCGAACGCATCCCATCCCATCGGGTGAATCACGTTGAACCCGCGCATGCGCTTCACACGCGCGACAACGTCGCCAATCGTGTAGTTCCGCATGTGCCCCATATGCAGCGTACCCGACGGATACGGCAGCATTTCGAGCACGTAGTATTTCTTTTTTGTGGGGTCGGCTTCGGTTTCAAAGACGCGCGCGTCTTCCCATCGCTTTTGCCATTTGGCTTCGATGGATTGGGGATTGTACTCCGCCACTCGGTGCTATCCCTTTCCCTTGGACTTGGCTTTCTTTTTCGCGCTCGCGGCTTTCGCCTGCTTTTTCACTTCCTGCTTGTGCGCAACGAGTCTCTTCTTGATAGCCGGGGTCAGCATCGAAAAGCCTTTTTCCGCTTCCGGCGCCGCATCCTGCAAACCGGCAAGTTCCCACAGCCGCGCAATGCTTCGACGGTCATCGCCCGGATCGTCGATCGGCGTCTCCAGCAAAAATGCCCTTCCCAACACGCCCGCCGGCGGCATCGATCCAAGCCGCGGATGCTTCAAAATCCGTCCAAACGCATCTGCTCCGATTTTTCCTTCGCCGATGTGCTCGTGGCGATCCACCCGTCCACCGAGCGGAATTTTCGAATCATTCACGTGGAAGACCGGCACGTTGTCCAGCCCAATTGTCTTTTCGACGTGCTCGATCGTCTGCTCCAAACCTTTTTCCGAGCTGACGTCGTAACCCGCCGCAAAGAGATGCGCCGTGTCCAGGCAAGCGCCCGCGTTCAAGTTCGCCAAGCCGGCAACGAGATCGGCAACTTCTTCCAGTGAAGAACCGACGGCCGTCCCCATTCCCGCCGTATTTTCAATCAAGATGCGCAGATTGCCCAGCGGAACGCGCTTCGCCGCCTGCTTTACGCTTTCAATGATTGTCCCAATTGCGTGATGCGCTCCACTTTCCCCGCGCGCTCCGGGGTGCACAACAATAAAATCCGCGCCGAGTTGAATGCCACGTACCAACTCATCGTGAAACGCCTGAATCGATCGCGTGCGCAGCATCGGCTGCTGCGACGCCAGATTAATCAAATAATTCGCGTGGATCACCAGGGGGCCGAGTGCCAGCTCCGTCCTGCGCGCACGGAACGCCGCCGCGTCGCTGTCCGCTATGCGCGACGAACCGCTTTGCCACATGCGCGGGCTCGCCGAAAAAATCTGCAGCGCGTTGCAGCCCAGCTTGCACGCCGCTTCCAGCGCATTTACGTAGCTTCCGGCGATCGACGTATGGATCCCGATGCGCACACTGCCGTCCATCCAGGCTGGCGCCTGCGGTTCCGGTTCAGGTTCGGGGCGGTACTCGTCTTCCGGATCGAATTGCGTGTCTAGAATCTGCGTTTCTTCTGCCATGCTCAGCGAACAATTCCAATGTGTGAGTAACACAGTATTCTAGCACATTCGCTAAAATCCCCCATGCCGACCGCATGAGCCCTGTAGGCTGCTAAACTATCGGGCTTGTGCACTGCCATTTATTCCCCAACGCTCAATCCTTCCGCTCCTGGCTGAAGAAGAATCACTCCACGCAAAAAGAACTCCTGCTCGCGTTCTACCGGATTGGCACCGGCAGGAAAAGCATCACCTATCCGGAGGCACTCGATGAAGCATTGAACTTCGGCTGGATCGATGGCGTCCGCAAAAGCGCTGGCCCCGGCGTCTATACGGTCCGATTTACCCCACGCAAACCGAAAAGCAACTGGAGCATCGTCAACATTCGTCGCGTCAGGCAACTTATTCGCGCCAAACGAATGATGCCTGCGGGCTTGCAGGCGTTCCAGGCGCGCGACGAACGCCGTACGGAACGCTATTCCTACGAACGCAAAACCAGCAAGCTGAGCCGCGCTCAGGAAAAGAAATTTCGCCAGACGCCCGCCGCGTGGAAGTATTTCAAATCGCAAGCGCCCTGGTACCAGCGCGTCACCACTTGGTGGGTCATCAGCGCCGTGAAGGAAGAAACGCGCGAACGCCGCCTCGCCGAACTAATCCGTGACTCTGCCGCCGGCCGCCGCATCCATCTCGTGACGAACAAAAAAAAGACCGATTAGCCTCGTCAAATCCCCGCATACCATTTGTATCCGAACTCCGATGCCACCGAACCCAATCCTTTGCCAAATTTCTTGATGTCGTCCGTCACCGTCAGCCGGTTGATGAACTTCACGTTCTTATATCCCAGCTGCCTCGGCACTCTCATGCGCAGCGGTCCTCCGTGCGCGACCGGCAACTCGTTGTCGTTCATTCCATATGCGATCAACGTTTGCGGATGCCGCGCCTCATCCATGTCAACGCTGTCCCACGTATCCGGCTCCATCGAAACGTAAACCACGTACTTTGCCTGAGGCTGCACTCCCACCGCGTCCAGCACGTGCGCAAGCGGCACGCCCATCCATTCCGCGACGTACGACCACCCTTCTTCGCACGCCAGTTCGGTAATGTGTCCGCGGGACGGATACTTCTTCAATTCCGCCACAGAAAAAGTTCCCGGATGGTCCACCAATCCGTCAATTGTCAGCCGCCAGTCCGCAAATCCGCCCGCCTGCAGTTTCTTGAAGGCCTCGCTCGGCGGAGCTTGCTCGTTCGCAAACGGCGGCTTCGAAATCTGGCTCTTCGAAAATTCTCGCGCCTTCGCGTGTCGCGCCAACACGCGCTGTGTCGCATAGTTCAGCGCCTCGCCGGGACCGTAAATCCCTCCCGCATCCGGCGGCACTAATCCATACTTCTTCGCCAGCCGCGCCGCCACGCCAAGCCCCGTCACTCCCGCCACCGCGGCAAGCCCGCCCGTAAGCAGTTTTCTTCTCGAGTTTCCTGCTGGGTTTCCTGCAGAAGATTCGCTCATTTGACCTCCTGTTTGCTAACTCGGGGCACCGGATCAGTTTGAATTTCTTTGTTCGTGACACAATGAGTCAGAAATTCAAACTGACCACTACTCCTCAGCCGTTCACTTAACCCGTCCCGTAATCATCGCTGCCGTTCTGCTCCAGAATCCCGCAAACCACACCATCACCACATGCACCAGCACGAACAGCAGCAGAAACACTGTCACAAAAAAATGAATCGTCCGCGCCGATTGCCGCCCGCCCAGCAAATTCACCGTCGCCGGAAACGCCGCATCCCACGTCGGAGACATCGCCAGGCCGCTCCAGATCACCAGCGGAAACGCCACAAAAATCACAAACAGGTACGACAGCCGCTGCAGCAAATTGTACGAATGAGCTTCTTCCGGCCCCGGTCGCGCAAATTGCAAATGGCTCTTCAGCGTCGCGAAAAACGCTCCCAGCGAACGATCCGCCTTCGCCGGCACCAGCGTGCGCCGGAAATGTCCCGAAAAAACGCCGGACAACACATACAGCAATCCCGTCAGCACTACCAGCCACGCCGCCTGAAAATGCAGCGCCCGGCTCCAGCCGTTCTGGTCCCGCAGCGTGTAGCCATATCCGGTTGGCACCAAATTTCGCGATGACGGCACCGGTATCTTGAACAAAACGGGAGTGCCCACATTCCCCGTCTCGCCCCAATAAAACCGCGGGTGCGAAAGCACAATCTCCCCGCCCGTCACCAGCAGCGCAATAAAACACAACGCCGAAATCCAATGTGTGATTCGTACCAGGAGAGAATGTCGCGGCGCCGTCTTGCTGTCTGCCGCAGCGGAAGCTACGCCTGCAACGCTGCCGCTTACCGGCATCCCCACGGATTCGCCTCCGTCCATGTTTGCCCCTCCAGCAGCCCTTCGCAGTCCCGATTGCGCGCTATCCTACCACGCCCTCACCTCCATAGACGCACTCCCACCCATTTCGTATCGCCATCTCGGACCGCTGCCATCCTGCTGTGTCGCCATACGAGGCGGGTGGCCGGGGCTGAGCGAAGTCTTCCCGATTCCTGCGGGACTGAAAACAACAACGCCGCGGTTTCTATCAATCCCCCAACTCGCAGTAACGCGAAGGGTGCCCCGTCCTCGAAGTTTGAGGGCGGGTCTTGGGTTTGACTTTTCTTTCCGCTCGAACAAATTTGCGCAAACCATTCGAGTCAACCGCTCGTTCCTTCCTCTTTGCCTGACGACTGAAAACTGACGACTGAACACTTCCTTCCCCCGGCCGCCCCGATAAATACAGCTGTCCCTTTTCCCATACTTTGACCAGTCGTCTCCTCCTGCCCTTTCGCTGTACGCTTGTTCAGTTTGGTAGCGTAGCCACTCTTGCTCACCCTGTAAGGGGCTGCGCACGTTGACCTTTGGCGCCAGTTTGGCCACAGGCAACCGAGCCCAAACGAAAGGATTCTTCCGATGTTCGCAGCACCTCCTCCAAATCGCGATCGAGTACTGGAACACGGGGGGTGGGTGTCGACTAACTCCACTGGAATCAATACTTGCGAAAAACAGGGGGAGGGGGGTCCCCCCTTGCTCCTGAGCCAATTTGCGCCCAGCCGATTCTCCGACGTACACTCGCTTCCTACCGAAACGAGGGCTAACTCTTCATGCTGATTGTCATGCAATCGCACGCCACCGAGGCGCAAGTCCGCGCCGTCTGCGACCGGATCGAATCCCTGGGCCTCAAAGCCCACCCGATTCCCGGCTCGCTCCGCACCGCCATCGGCATCACCGGCAACAAAGGCTCGGTCGATCTCGGCGTCCTCGAATCGATGCCCGGCGTCATCGAGTGCATCCCCGTCAGCAAGCCCTACAAACTCGTCAGCCGCGATGCCAAGGAAGAAGACACCGTTCTCAAAATTCCGACGCCATCGGGAGATGTGCTCATCGGCGGAAAGCATATCGCTCTTGTCGCCGGACCCTGCGCCGTCGAATCCGAAGAACAATGCATGGCCGTCGGCGAACGCCTCAAAGCCACGGGAGTTCGCCTTTTTCGCGGCGGCGCCTACAAGCCACGCACTTCCCCGTACAGTTTTCAAGGCCTCGGCGAGGACGGGCTAAAAATTCTCGCGAAGGTACGGGCAAAATTCGGCTTCGGCATCATCACCGAAGCCATCGACAACGAATCTCTCGATCTCGTCGATGAGTATGCCGACGTAATTCAAATTGGCGCGCGCAACATGCAAAACTTTTCTTTGCTCAAACGCGCCGGCCGCGCCAAAAAGCCCGTCCTTCTCAAACGCGGAATGTCCGCAACGCTCGACGAATTCCTCATGGCCGCCGAATACATCTTGAGCGAGGGCAACTATAACGTCATGCTCTGCGAGCGCGGCGTCCGCACCTTCTCCGATTTTTCGCGCAACACGCTCGACCTCGCTGTCGTACCCGCTGTCAAAAAGCGCAGCCACTTGCCGATTCTCGTCGACCCCAGCCACGGTACCGGCAAACGCCACAAAGTGCTTCCCCTCTCCCGCGCCGCCGTCGCGGTCGGCGCCGACGGCCTGCTCGTCGAAGTCCACCACGATCCCGAGCACGCTTTGTCCGACGGCATGCAATCGATCCTGCCCGAGGAATTTGCCGAACTCATGTCGGAGGTAAAACAGATCGCGAACGTCTTGCACCGCATCGTGAACTGACTCCCGGCCATGAATCGCATTTCCAAATTTCGCGTGGCGTTTCTTTTGTTCGTGTTGTCCTTCGCAGGCCTCATCGTGCTCCTGCGCGAGCATCGTCCGTCTTTTCTTCGCCCTGATCTTCACAGCAACGCATATATAACCACCGCGGGCGGATTAGTCTCGGTCGTTGACCTCGTCAAGAACGCTACGATCGCGCGCGTCTCAGTCGGTCCGGACACCGGTGATCTGCGTGCGCATCCGAGCCGCAATGAAATTTGGGGAGTGAGCCCTTCGGGCGGTTACGTTTGGGTTCTCGACACCACCGGCAATCAACTCGCCTCCAAAATTTCCGTCGGCGGTGCGCCCTATTCACTGGATTTTTCGCCCGATGCGAGACTCGCTTACACCACCGCCAGCTCGGCGAATTCCCTTCTTGCGATCGACTGCACTTCAAAACAAATCGTCGCACGCGCCACCACGGGCGGCCAACCTGTCGTCGCCCGGGTCACGCCGGATGGAAAATCCATTCTTGTTGTGAATCATCGCGACAACACATTGTCCATTCACGACGCCGGCTCGCTGGCCAGGCGCGCCACTGTTGCGGTCGTCTCCGCGCCCGATGAAGTTGCTATTTTGCTGGACAGTTCCGTCGCGTTCGTCATGAGCCGCTCGGCCCGCATTTTGTCTGTTGTGGATTTAACGCGCGGCGCGTTGCTTGCCAATCTTGAGCTTGCGGGACGCCCATCACAAATGATTCTCAAACCGGATGGCGGCGAACTCTATGTTCTTTCGCCTGAATCGCACGGTCTCCAGGCAATCAACACGTGGACTCACGAAGTGGGAGACTACGTCGTTCTCGGTTCGGCGCCGGCGCGCGCAGCTCTACTCGGAGATGCTGGAACGCTTTATGTGTCCGACGAAGCCGCCGGGACCATTGCTCCGATTGATATTGCGAATCGCCGCTTGAGCCGGCCCGTTCCCGCGGGACAATCTCCCGGAGCGCTTTGCTTTGATCCAGGCGAGAAACCACGGCTCCTGCTTGTGCTTAGCCGCGCGTCTGGCGACCTGAGCGTCGTGCGCATCAGTTCCGATCGGAATGCCGCGCTGCTGACCATGATTCCCGTGGGCGACCAGCCCCGCGAAATTGTCACCAAACTCTTTGAGTCCGCTCCCCACAAAAGCTGATGCCGACTGCTCGCTATAACACCGGCTCGATCGGCCAGGCGGAATTTTCCTCCCCAAGGGGAATATCGAGAAATCCTTCGGCCGGCAAAACATCCACGGGCAGGCCTCCCTGCCACAGCGCGACGCCCACTCGCAGCTTCTGCACTCCGCGCAAACTCAAAACTTCCTTGTTGATCGCAACTTCCAGAATTCGATCGAAGGCCACCGAGACGATCTTCGATGGGCTGAGCAAACAGATGCGCGCCTGCTCGACGGAGAATTCGACCATCTTTCCGCGTTCAAGTCGCGCAATCACGGCGACTTCGTCCGCAGCCTGGATCGTGACGCGAAATTCCAGTTTGTCCAGCTCCGCCAGCGCTTCGGGAAAACAATCCAGCCGCAAACAAAAACGCTCCGGCTCGAATCCATAGCGCAACTCGCGCAAATGAAATACGCGTCCGTGCATCGTGCCGCTGCGCCGCTCCGGCGAAAATAAGCCAGCCCCCCCCACTCGAAAGTACGACGATTCCCTGCCATCCACTTTCACGTTCAACATTTCGGACGGTGGCAAATGCAGCGCGTGCTCGGGGAGCTTCTTTATCGGCTTGGCCAGATCGTCCGGCGCATCCATTCCGAGCGCGACATAAATTCCCGTCAGATGCTTTCGATACAATGCGTCAAATTCCGCGTCGTTCGCGGTGCTGTGCTCCGGGCCGTACCACCAGCACCAGTCGCTGCCTTCCGCCGCGAGCAGCGATTCTTTGGCTCTTGCGAGCGATTCGATAGTTGGCGCGCCCTGCCTGCCTTCTTTTTGAGCCGTCTCCGCGCGAGCGTAAGCTTCGCGCGCGTCCCACAAAAGTTCCCAGGCCGCGACGTCCTCGCCGCTTCCGATCCAGACATCGAAATTTGCATTGATCCAGGACGCGGGAAAGATTCCGGTGTTCTGAGGAATTTCGCCCGCCGCGGCGATCGCTTCGCTGACCGTGAGCGCCGTGAAGTCCGGATCGCCTTGAATGCGGCCATAAAATTCACGCAGAAAATCTCTGCCGTTTCCCGGGTAATATTCCCAGGCATTTTCGCCGTCGAGAAAAAGACAAATTGTCAAAGGACCGGCGGAAGAAACTTTTTCGCCAAGAAAGCGAAGCCGTCCGTGCAAATCCGCAGCAGCGGCTTTGCTGTCCATGCGGCTATAAACGAATGCAATCAAGTCGGAAAGATGGTGGTCGCGGAAAAATCCGGTGATTTTTTGTTCCCCGGCTTGAAAACTCCACGGACGATAAAGACGCTCCGCGTTCGCCGGCAATCCACTTGCATCGCGGAAGAAACCGACATTTAGCGTACGCCCCAAAACTCCTTCGTCGGTTCCAAACCACTGAAAGCCTTCTTCGGCGGCAATGGCAATGGTTTGATCGGAAACGGAACCTTCGGAGGGCCACAATCCCGCGGGCGGCGTGCCGAACACGCGCTCGTGATATTGCCGCGCGCGCCGCAATTGTTCCCGGGCATCTTCGGGATGACGGTAGGCTCTTCGCGGAAGCGGCGTCGCCGGATTCGCCACGCGTGCGATGTCGGAATCGCAAACGAGCGGCAAGATCGGATGATAAAAAGGGGTCGTACTCAGCTCGATTTGTCCGCGTGCCGCGGCTTCGCGATAAATCGGCAGCACGAGTTTCATAAATTCCAACTGCTTTACTTTCAGAATCAGCTTGTCCGTTTCCAAGAAATTCTTGCCTCGCGCGGACAGGCGATTAATCTCGAGATCGCGCGCGATCCACTCTTCCTCCATCCAGGCGAGTTGTGAAAGCAATTGAAGATCGCGCCAATCGCGCGGAGTGAAGGTCACGAGCGCCTGGGCTCCTCCCGCAGGCCGCGACCATTCGTACAACTCGGCGAATCGCGGCCACCGCGAGAGTAGCCGTTCATGATTCACCTGGAAAGCCCGAGACAATATTTCCGTTTTATCTTCTCGCGTGAGTTGCTCCGCGTTTTTGAACGCCAGATCAAACCAGGGCTCATTGAAATTCCCGCTGGCATATTCTTCGAGCTGCAGGCCGAGAGACGGCACGACGTTGAAGGTCGCATGGAAGCGGGGAAATTCCTCGAGTACCTTGACCATGCCCCAATAGTCTTTCAGTGCATGCAAGCGAGTCCACGGCAGGACGTACCGCCCCGTTTCGGGATCGCGATACTGCGGCTGATGCATGTGCCAGAGCAAAACGAGATTGATCTTATTCATCGCGCGCACCAGGGAAAATGGCGGCCTTGCGGCATGCTACACTTTGCCTTTGCCTCATGCGCATCCTGAATCGCTATATCGCCCGCGAAATTTTTCGTCATGCGCTCCTTGGCCTCGTTGTCTTCACATTCGTATTTTTTGTTCCGCAACTCGTTCGCCTCATGGAACTGCTGGTCCGCCACTCGGGATCGGGCGGGCAACTGATAAAGCTTTTCGCGTGCCTGTTCCCCGGCGTACTCACCTTCACCGTGCCGATGGCAATTCTCGTCGGCGTTCTGCTTGGCCTGGGCCGAATGTCCGCGGACAGCGAAATCATCGCGATGACGGCGCTTGGCATCGGCCGCCGGCGGATACTCGTACCCGTTGCGGTGCTGGCGCTAACCGGCGTCGCGATTACCGCAGTCGCGACGCTGTGGGCCGGTCCCCTTGCTCTGCGAAGCTTTCGCACGATCGAGGCCGACTTAATTGCCAACCAAGTTTCCTTTCAAGTGCAGCCGCGCGTTTTTGACGAGCGATTCCCCAAGACAGTACTTTACGTCAATGACGTCTCGGCGAGCGGGACCAAATGGCACGGTGTGTTCCTGGCCGAAGCAGGGGACGAAAACAGTTCGCAGCTGACCCTGGCGGAAAACGCGATTGTAATTGCCGAACCGCAACTGGGCAAGCTGGAGCTGCATCTGCAGGGTGGAGCGACGCACGAGTTCAACCGCCAGGACCCGAACCACTATTCGGTGACGCAATTCGGAGATAGCGATTTGCCGATTGAAGTCACCGGGCTTCTCCCGTCGAAGCAGCGGAATCTTTCGAATCAGGAGCGAGCGCTGTCGGACTTGTGGTCCGACAAAACGGCAAACTGGCGGGAAGCACGGGTGGAATTGCACCGCCGCATCGCGTTTCCGTTTGCGTGCGTGTTCTTTGCGCTGGTCGCGGTTCCTCTGGGGTCGCGGCCGAGGCGAGGCGGCCGGGCAGCCGGGACATTGCTCGCAGTCCTGCTTATCGCGTCGTACTACCTGCTGTTCGTGTTTGGCGCGGGGCTGGCGCGCCAGGGCGCGGTTTCGGCGCCGGTCGGCATCTGGATCGCGAATCTGACGCTGGGATTGTTGGGGATCATCCTGCTGCCGCGGATGGAGCAACTGCGCAGCGATAAGGGCTGGGCCAGCTTTTCCCGGTGGCGAAGCTGGGCGCGGTTGCTGAGGCGGCGCAAGTCCGCGCGGGCACGCGAAGTCTCCGCGGCTCGCGTGCAAAATGGTTCCCGCGAAACGGAGATTCAATATCAGCAGAGCAACAGCTTCCCGCGCGTGATGGACATCTACCTTCTGCGGCGGTTTCTTTCTTATTTTTTGCTTTTGATGGCGATGTTCATTTTCCTTTTCGAAACGTTCACGTTCTTCGAATTGCTGGATGACATTGCGCGCCACCGCATTCCCTTTCTCGTGGTCGTAAATTATTTTCGGTATCTGGCGCCGTATCTGGCATACCAGCTTGCGCCGCTTGCCGCGCTTGTGGCGGTGCTTGTCACGCTTGGCGTGATGAGCAAGAACAATGAAGTCGTTGCGTGCAAAGCAAGCGGAATCAGCCTGTATCGCCTTGCTGTTCCATTGCTGTTGGCTGGCCTCGCGCTTGCGGTGATGATGGTGGTCGTCGACGACACCTATCTTCCCTACGCGAACCAGCGGCAGGATGCGTTGCGCAACCAAATCAAAGGGCGGCCGGCGCAGACGTACACGCGACCGCAACGGTGGATCTTCGGCGAAAACGGCAAGATTTTTAATTACGACGTCTTCGAGCCGGCACAGAATTTATTTGGCGGACTTTCCGTGCTGGAACTCGATCCAGCGACGTTTCACGTGAAGCGGCGCGTTTATGCGGCACGGGCGCGCTGGTCGGATTCGCAGAGTTCCTGGATTCTGGAAAACGGCTGGGTCCGCGACTTTGCGGACGGCAAGATCGCGCAGTATTCCCCGTTCGGAGCGACCACGCTACCGGAATTGCGGGAACCGCCTTCGTATTTCAACCGGCAAGTCCTTCCGGCGTTTCAGATGAGCTGGGATGAGCTGCGAGTCTACATTGATGGATTGCAGCGAGCAGGCTTTGACGTGGCTACACTACGGGTGCAATGGCACAAGAAGCTGGCATATCCGCTCATTGCTCCGGTCAGCATGCTTCTGGCGATTCCGTTTGCGTTGCTCGTTGGAATGCGCGGGGCGTTGGGAGGCGTGGCTCTCGGTGTGGGGATTGCGATCGCGTATTGGGCTGCTTCGGCCCTGTTAGAGGCCATGGGAGGAGTCGGGCAGCTTCCGCCGCTTCTTGCGGGCTGGTCTCCGGACTTGATTTTCTTTTTCTTCGGGATGTACTTCTTCTTCAAAATGCCGACATAACGAGCGTTTCGGTACCGGCTTGCTAGGCAATCTTGCGCACGGATTTTTCGAGGAGTTCGTGGATAAGAGTTTGGTAGGGCTTGGACTGCCTGGCCGCCATACGACGA